>VSSL01000528.1_pt1 | contig 11513 bp, 13 predicted proteins | sample 4557531 | NCBI WGS metagenome assembly VSSL01 (sample SAMN10986726, study PRJNA523729) | hot springs metagenome | isolation source: hot springs | place: India:Timba, Gujarat | collected 2018-05-31 | reverse complement strand
AAAGTATATGAAAATGATTTTTAATGAATATATTGTCTTTTGAATGAATTTTCTCCACTATATCAAATTTGTATGTCATTAAAATTTTAACTGTAGACTTGTTAAATAAAAAGTTTAATTTTAATTTATAAATAAAAACTAACTATTATGAAATATAATATCTTATTAATATTAATTTTAATATTATTTAATTTTTTTATCTCAAAAGAAAATGTTTATACACAGGATACCTTTTCAATTACTGCTGTTGACCCTATTACAGGGCAGGTTGGAAGTGCCGGAGCTTCCTGCATAAGTGGATGTATAATATTAAGTGATGTACACCCAGGGATTGGGGTAATTCATTGTCAGGCATATTATAATGCGACCAATCAGAATTATGCAAGAACATTAATGAATATGGGACTTTCACCACAACAAATAATAGATTCCTTGATTGCTCATGATGCTCAGGGCAATCCTACAATAAGGCAGTATGGAATTGTAGATTTAATAAATGGTGGAAGAACTGCTGCCTATACAGGAGTTAATTGCCAGAATTATAAAAATCATATTATTGGACCGACTTATACAATTCAGGGTAATATATTACTTGGTCAAAAGGTTCTTGATTCTATGCAAGCGAGGTTTCTGAATACACAGGGTACTCTTGCCGATAAATTAATGGCTGCTTTACAGGGAGCAAAAATGATTGGCGCAGATACGAGATGTACTCAATATAATAAATCTTCTATTTCCGCTTTTATTCGGGTTGCTAAACCTACCGACCCTCCAAACTCATATTACTTAGATTTAAATGTTAATAATACTCCTACAAATAAAGACCCCATAGATTCACTTCAGGTTTTATACAACCTATGGCTTTTGACAGGGATTAGAAACCTTCAAGGTGAACTTCCAACAAGTATTAGTCTTGAACAAAACTTACCAAACCCTTTTAATCCAGTAACTAAAATAAGATTCAGTATCAACGGAAATTATTATGTTACCCTAAAAATATACGATATTCTTGGAAAAGAAATTGTAACTTTATTCAATAATAATTTAAGTGCAGGTAATTATGAAATTGAGTGGAATGCATCAAATGTTCCAAGTGGAGTGTATTATTATAGGTTTCAGGCAAATGATTTTGTTGAGACCAAAAGAATGGTACTATTAAAATAAAAAAATTTTATTTATTCCTGTTTTTCAATTGATTAAGATTATTTAGCATTTGCTTTGCTTTGTATTCTTCGGGAATAAGTTTATCTGCCTTTTTAATCAGTTGTTCTGCCTGTTCATATTTTTGATTTTGTATAAGGTAATTTGCCCTGGATAAATATGAATTGTAGTAAGCGTATATTATTATTGTGTAAAAGGGGTCTTCTTTAATTAATTTTTCTATAGGTTTTTCCTTTATTTGATAATTAAATTCTGGATTTCCATCATCAATAAAGTTACTATCTCTGGTTGCTTTGAAAAATAATCCATAAGGAACTAAATTATAATCTTTTACTACCGGGGTTAAAACAGAATTTGTTAAGTATTTTCTGGTAAATTCCTGAGTAAAGTATACATCGTTTTTTTCTAAAATACTTTTGTACAGGGAGGCATAAGATGATATAAGGTTTCTATTATCAAAATTTTTCTTATTACTGTAATGATAGTCAAGAATATTTTTTAAATATAGCTCAAATTCGTTTTTGCTTTTCTCATAAAAATTTTTGTAATGCAGTTCAATAAACTTTATATACCAGGGGGAAGTTGCTACCAGATTGTCATTAAAAATTACAACATCTGGTCTAATTCCTTTGATTATCTGGTAGTAAAAAGATGCAAGCATTGCAACATCCATTCCTTCTGTGACCACGACTGAATTTTCGGGCACATAGCTTACAAAATTCATATAATAATCTCGTATGACATAATTATTACTTTCATCAACCTTAGAGTAATTTTGTGTAACTGGAAACAGCAGTATAATGATTGAGATAACCGTTACTATAAAAGTTCTTAAGTTAAATTTAATCATCAAATAAAGTATTCCAAATGCAAACCATATAGCAACACAAAATGGAGTTAAATAATAATAGTTTTCAAAATCTAAAATCTCATAGTTTATTGCCAATATTACATTGAAAACAAATAATAAAACTGTAAACAAAAGATATCTTTTCGATAGTTTTCCAAGATAAAATATACCTATTATGCTTATTAGCAGTGGAACATAGAAATATTCCTTTGGAAAAAATTCCAAAAAGTTTGTTAGCATCCCTATTGATGACTTAAAGGATTTAAACATCAGTCCGCTGAAATGCTTTCCAGTTATATGGTAATATAGGTTATAAAAATCTAATGGATAAATCCAGGAAATAATATTATTATTTGCTCTAATAATAAGATAAATATAAACTGAAAGCCCTGCAATAAAAGGTATCAACAGAAGAAATAATCTTCGGAGGGAAATTTTTCCAATACCTTCATATGCAAAGTACAAATAAATAAATCCAGTAAGAGCAAAAATTGTAGATAAATGGTTTGTAAAACTTAATCCTAAGATATAAGCAAAAAGCAAATAATATTTTTCTGAAGATTGAGTTACTGCTTTAATCAAAATATATAGTAATAAAGCAATAAAAAGATTGTGTAAAGACCATACTTCTATTGAGTTTGCAGAATCCCAGAAGGTTCTTGAAAATGCAAGAACGAAAGAAGAAAATAAACCTATAATATTAAACGTTAAATCATTAAAATATTTGTGAATATTTTTACCTTGAGCTTTTGATTTTATGTTGTTTAGTAGTAGAATTATAATGTTAAAAAAGAAAACTGTGGCGAAAGCAGAAAATATTGCGCACATTAAATTAAGTATATATGCTTCTTCTCCAAAGTGAAATAAATAAAACACTTTTCCTAAAATTGTGAAAAGTGGATAACCTGTTGGATGTGCAATTGCAAGTTTTATACAGGCTAAAGCAAGCTCTCCAGAATCAGTATAAGATATTGTGGGTGCTAAAGTGAATATATAAAAACAAAGGGGTAAAATAAAAGATAACAATCTGAAAATTAATCTGTATCCTTTATCTTTGGTTGGCAACATTATTTAACTTTTGTTATTATTAAATTGAAATAAAAAGATTATTACTTCAGAAAAAGTAATAAGAACAAAAAAATTATTCCCCAATGATTTTAATTAAAACTCGCTTTCTCCTTTTACCATCAAACTCTCCGTAAAAAATCTGTTCCCAGGGACCGAAATCAAGCTTTCCATTGGTGACAGCAACTACAACCTCTCTTCCCATAATTGTTCTTTTCAAATGTGCGTCTGCATTATCTTCAAAACCGTTATGCTTGTATCTTGAATATGGTTTTTCCGGAGCAAGTCCTTCAAGCCACTCTTCAAAATCCTGATGTAATCCTTTTTCATCATCATTAATAAATACGCTTGCAGTTATATGCATTGCATTTACAAGAACTATCCCCTCTTTAATTCCGCTTTCTTTCAGAGTTTTTTCTACTTCTCCGGTAATATTAATGAATTCGCGTCTTTTTTGGGTTTCAAACCAGAGTTCTTTTCTATAAGATTTCATATAGTGTAAAAATTTAATTCTTACTTAATATTTGAAAATAATTAGTTCATCAAAGCATATACAATGATATTTGTTCCCATTTTAAATGCTTCTTCTCTTTTTTCGGGTGGGTCCTGATGTTCTTTTGTATCTGCCCATCCATCTGTTATATTAGTTTCATAGGTATAAAAAACGCATAGTCTACCCTCTAATGAATATATACCGAATCCCTGTGGGGGCTTCTGGTCATGTTCGTGAATTTTAGGAAGTCCATTAGGAAAATTATAATGTGAATTATATATCGGATGATTAAATGGGAGTTCTATCAAATTTCTGTCGGGAAACACTTTCTTTATTTCTCTGCGAAAGGATTCATCCATTCCATAATCATCATCTGCAAACAAAAAGCCACCTGATTCACAATATTTTCGCAATCTTGCAGCTTCTTCTGGTGAAAAATTTATATTTCCATGTCCTGTAAGGATTAATATAGGGAAATTAAAAATATCATTTGTTGATATATCTACCGCAATAAATTTGGGATCTGAAACATCAATCAATGTATTTTTTTTAAGATACTCAATCATATTTACTTCCGCTGATGGATCGTTAAACCAATCTCCTCCACCGCTATATTTTAACCTCGCTATACTTACCTTATTATTTTTTCCACTACTCTGATTAGCTGTATTGTAATTCTCATTAGAAGATGATACAATACTTAACAAGATAGTTAATATAACTATTATATACTTCATAAAACTATTTTCTATCTGACCGGGTTTATCTTCTGAATGTTATTAGTGATTTCAGGATTTGTCCTGCAACATTTGGATTCTCTTTAAACCTTCTCATCGAATACTGATACCAACGAATTCCAAAAGGCACATATATTCTCATCTTATATCCTTCCTCAACAAGTTTATCTCTTAAATTTTCTTTAACTCCTAATAGCATTTGAAATTCGTATCTGCTATCTGGAATGTTTAAGTCTTTAATCATTTTTTTAGAAGCATCAATTAAATATTTATCGTGCGTTGCAATTCCAACATACGCTCCCCGTTTTAGCATTATTTCCAATGCTTTCATAAAATTATCTCTTATCTCATTTTTTTTCTTGTAAGCAATTTCTTTGGGTTCAACATAAATTCCCTTGCATAATCTGAAATTTGCTTTTTCCTTTGTCAGACGAATCACATCATTTACTGTTCTTTTTAGATATGCCTGTAAAACAAGTCCAACATTATCATATTTCTTACGCATTGTTTCATATATTTGGATAGTCTTTTCAGTGACCGAAGAATCTTCCATATCAATTCTCACGAAATTGTTGAATTCTTTTGCTTTTTCAATTATCTCTGTTAATAAATCTACACACAAATCATAATCTATATTCAACCCAAGCATTGTTAACTTTACAGATAGGTTTGAATTAAGGTTAAACTTATCTATATACTCAAGTACTTCAATCGATTCATTTTTAGATTGTACTGCTTCTTCTTTATCTTTTATGCTTTCTCCAAGGACATCCATCGTTGCAATTATCGATTTTGAGTTCAGTTCTTTAACTTTTTTAACAGCATCATTTATGTTATCCCCCGCTATATATCTACTTGCAAATATTCTTACTATTTTTTTTGGAAAAAGAGGAATAACAGCAACTAATAGTTTGTTTATAGGATTCATCTTGTTATTTTTTCTATTAATTTACATACATTTTTTATTCATATAAAGTGATAAATTTTTCTAAAATATTATGCTGTTTAAAATTCGTTGCTTAATATAATTATACATTGTAATTTATATTGCAGTTAAAAAAAAGTAAATTGAGCTTTATATTAAAGGAAGCAAAAGGGAAAAAATTTACAATTAGATTTAAACTGTTGGTTTTAATTATTTCTGTAATTTTAGTTTACATTTTTCATAAGACTCTACTTGAGAGTTTGGGAAGTTTTCTTATCTCCCAAGAATATCAATCCAATAGTGCAGATGTAATTTTACTTGAGGAAGAAAATTTATTGAAGTCAAGCATTGAAAAATGCAACAGTCTTTATTATGAAAAAAATTGTAAAGAGGTGTGGATAATAAGATTACCTTATAAACAGAATTTTATTCCTGAAGATAAATTTGCAAAAATTCTAAAAGAAGTTCTGGATTCAAACGGCTACAAATTTAATTATAAATATTATTGTTTTCATTTAGAACATCCATATACATACAATAAATCAAATATAATTGCAGACTCTTTAAAAAAATATGGCTACAGAAAAGTAATTATACTAACGGATGCATTTCATTCGAAGAGAACTTTTAAGGTGTATAAAAAAATTCTTATACCGGATGGATTTCAGGTATTTTGTGAAGTCTATTATCCTGAGTATAATGCTTCTAATTGGTGGTATTCATCAGATGGGTTTAGAAATGTAATATCTGAATATTTAAAATTAATCTATTATTGGATGAGGGGATATTTATAATTATATAATAGAGTTTTGAATGGTTATTTTAATTTAAATTTATCGTGAACTTCAAACCAGATTTTTGTTGTCTCCGGATATATTTCAAACATAATATCTTTAATAACAATAGCATATTCTCTTATTTCCCATTGAGCATGTGGGTCATCGCGTAAATCAAGAAAATTCATTATTGCCTGAAAAGATGCTGTCCAGTATACTTCCGTGTACTGATTAAGAGGTAGAATAATTCTTGCCTGTTCTTTTGCAACGCCGAGAGAAAGCAACTTCTCATAGGAGTTTGCTAACAAATCCATTGTTTCATTGAAAATTTTATTTGCTTCTTCCTGGTTTTCAATTGCTCCCTCTGATGCCTGCCTGTTGTCTTCTGACTGCTTGCGCCAGTTGGAAGGGAAATAAAAATCTGAAACCGGTACATACCTGCCACTTATTTCATTCCATGCGTGGTCTTTAGTAGGATAACTTGAACTTGTTTCGATACCTACTACATGCTTGTACCACTGCCGCATAACAAATTCTGGCGCTTTGATATGAAACTGTACGATTAAATGTCGAAACGGTGAGTAATGTTTGTTTTCGGCAAGAAATTTAACAAGAATTCTATCCCTTTCGTCAAATGTTCCCTTTTGTTTTCCAAAAGAAACTCTTGCAGAATTTACTACTGTTAAGTCACTGCCAATGTAATCAATTAATTCAACAAATCCTTTATCTAAAACCTCTTTCTTCATTATTTAGCCATCAAAGACTTCATTATTTTACTTCCAATTTCTAATGCTTCCTTGTTAACCGCGAGTAAATTATGATATCTTTCAGGCAATACTTTTTTTAATGCGTCAATAATTGCTTCTATGCTGACTATCGGTTTTCGCTCAAGGTATGCTCCGAGAAGCACCATATTGGTTACCTTGGTGTTATTTAATTTATTAGCTTCTTCTGCAGCTGGAATTGGGTAAATTTCAATATCCTTTCTATCCACAGCTTTAAGTATGTTAGTGGCTTCGTATATTAATACTCCATTAGGTTTTACACGCTCTCCAAATTTTTCCATTGATGGTTGATTCAAAACTACTGCTGTGTCAAAACGTGAAACAATAGGAGAACTTATAGTTTCATTAGAAACAATAGTAATACAATTTGCAGTTCCCCCCCTCATTTCCGGACCGTAAGAAGGCATCCAGGAAACATTCTTTCCCTGCATCATAGAAGCATAAGCAAGAGTTTGTCCCATTGACAATACTCCCTGTCCTCCAAAACCAGCAAATATTATTTCTTCTACCATAAAGTTTACTTTTTTTGTTTTTCAAGTATTTTATTATTCTTTCGGTGGCAGTTTTACATCACCAAGTGGATAGTACTTCAACATTTCTTCTTCTAAAAATTTCAATGTTTGTACCGGGGTCATTTTCCAGTTTGATGGACAATTAGTTACAATTTCTACAAATGAAGTTCCTCTTTTTAACTCTTGATACTTAAACCCGTTCAGAAGGGCTTTTCTGCATTTTCTTACATGATTTGGAGTATGTACCGCCTGTCTTGTTACATAGTATGCCCCTGGTAAATTTGCTAATAATTCGCACATTTTCAATGGATAGCCAACATTGCTTACATCCCTACCATAAGGTGATGTTGTAGTTTTCATTCCTGGTAATGTTGTTGGAGCCATTTGCCCACTTGTCATTCCATACACACCATTATTTATAAATATAATTAAAATATTTTCTCCTCTATTTACAGTATGAATTGTTTCTGCTGTTCCAATTGCTGCAAGGTCGCCATCACCCTGATAGGTAAATACATATTTATCAGGAAGAACTCGCTTAATTCCTGTAGCGAGAGCAGTTGCTCTTCCGTGGGCTGCCTCCTGCATATCAATATCAAGGTAGTCATAAGCAAACACAGCACACCCAACTGGTGCAACGCCAATAGTTTTATCTTGAATTCCAAGTTCTTCAATGACTTCGCCAAGAAGTTTATGCACTGTACTATGTCCACACCCAGGGCAATAATGGAACTTTTTATCTGTTAATGTATGTGGGCGTTCATAAATTAATTCATAACCCTCCAGATCTTCTTCTGTTAAGCATTCAGGGACTTCTAATTTTTTATCTTCTTGCATGGCTTTATAAGATTAAGTTTTTATCTTTTGTTGATTTAAAATTTAGAAAAAATTTCTGATAGATTATCTTTTACTTCTTCCGGACTTGGAATAATTCCACCCATTCTACCATAATAACTAACAGGTACCTTTCCATTTATTGCAAGTTTTAAATCTTCCAGCATTTGACCTGCATTTAACTCAACTGTTGCAGCACCTTTTAAATGATTTGCTATTTCTTCTATTCGTTTATATGGGAATGGGTAAAGTGTAATTGGTCTTAACAATCCCCATTTCTTTCCTTCACTTCTTGCAAGTTGTACAGCTTTATGACATATTCTTGCACTTAATCCATATGCAACAATTAAATACTCAGCATCTTCTGTCATAATTTCTTCATATCTAACTTCATTCTTACAAATTTCTGCATACTTTTTATTCAGTTCAATATTTACCTGTTCCATCTTTTCAGGCTGTATAAAAAGAGAGGTAATTATATTCCGTTCGCGGTCTTTAGTTTTACCTGTCGTTGCCCAGGGCTTTGGTACTTTCTTAACTTCCCTTTTTTTAAACACAACTTTCTCCATCATTTGCCCTATCGCACCGTCCGAAAGAATCATAACTGGATTGCGATATTTCTCTGCTAATTCAAATCCTAAATACACAAAATCTGCCATTTCCTGAACAGAATTTGGAGCAAGAACAATCAGATGATAATCTCCGTGTCCACCACCTTTAGTTGCCTGGAAGTAATCACCTTGGGAAGGTTGAATAGTTCCTAAACCGGGACCACCGCGATTTACATTAACAATTAAGCAAGGAAGTTGAGCGCAAGCAATGTATGAAATCCCCTCCTGCATCAAACTAATTCCCGGAGATGAAGAGGTAGTCATAACTCTTGCACCAGCGCCCGCAGCTCCATAAATCATATTTATAGAAGCCACTTCACTTTCTGCTTGTAAAAAAACTCCTCCGCGTTTCGGCATTTCTCGTGAGAGATACTCCGGAATTTCTGATTGCGGAGTAATTGGATAACCGAAAAAAGCATCGCAGCCAGCCTGAATTGCAGCCTCTGCTAATGCTTCGTTTCCTTTCATTAATCTAATATCAAGCTCTTCCATTTTATTATTTTTAATTCTTTTAACTTAAAATAAATTAATTTTCTATTAACAAAAGCAAGAGGATTTAGAGCAAACTTATGTATGAATTATAATTTTATATATAATCCATTTTGGAAAGATCTTCCTTTGATGGATTATCTATTTCAATCTTAATGTCAGATTGAACATTTGAAATAGTTGCGATTAATTCTTTCTTTTTCTTACTTTCCCTATAGACCTTTATAACACCATCCGGACAAACAAGGGCGCAATTTGCACAACCGGTACATAAGTCATTTACAACAACCGCATATCGATATCCCATATTATTTATTTTTTTTGACATAGAAATCGCACCTTCTTTGCAGGAGGTTACACATAATTCACATCCCTTGCATTTTTCTATATCAATTATTGTTTTCCCTTTAATTTTCCTTTGTTTGGGTTCTGCTGTGCTTGTTTTTGTATTCATATTTTATCCTTTCAGTATTATTGATATAATTTATTTAAAAAAAATATAATTAAAAGGAATTTATTTTAAAATAAATATTCCTCCAAACAAGTGTCTTTACTTATTAAAATTACCCTAATTTTAGAGAATCAGGTTTTTCTTAATCAAGATTTATTGGTATAGATGGTTATTTATGCTTATTTGGAGTAAAGAGAGAAATATATTTTTTTTAAATTTGTTCTTTCAATTTATAGAACACCCCTCTATTTTGATTGCTTCTTTCTATTTTATTTTCTTTTTCTAATGCAACAAGATATTTTTTTTATTTCATTTGGATGTAAATTTAGCATAATAGACAGGTCATCAAGAGTGCAGGGCCTTCGAGCTATAGATTCAATAATTGAGGGTTCTTTATCTGCTGAATGTGAATTGATATATTTTTTCTTTTGGGAAACCGAAATTATTTCTACATTGTCTAATCCCCAAAAATTAATAATCTTTTGTAATTCTTCTTCCGTTGCAGGTTTTAACCATTTTATTCTGCCAGGTCTATCTAAAGTATTTAACTGTACTAAGTCAGGTTTTATTTTTAAAATTGCCTTCTTGATTTCTTTTAATTGTAGCTCTCCGTCATTGTATCCAGGTAAGATAAACACTTCAAGCCATATTTTTCCATTATATTCTTTTCTAAACTCAATCAAACCCTGAATGTATTTTTCTATACTTAAATTTTTTATCGGGCAATTAATTTTTCTAAAAGCATCTTTTGTAGCAGCATCTAATGAAGGTAAAACCACATCTGCTTTTCTTAACTCCTGCCTTACATTTTTATCATAGAGAAGTGTCCCATTTGTTAATACTGCAACTGGTATTTTTGGTTTTTTCTGCTTGATGAAATCGATAATCTCACCAATTTTTATATTTAAAGTGGGTTCGCCAGAGCCTGAAAAAGTAAAATAATCGGGATCGGGATTATTATTAAAAAATTCTGTTAACTCTTCTTTTATTTTTTCTAAGGGAATATATTCTTTCCTTTCTGTTGTTAACAAAGTAGTATTACCTACCTCACAATAGATGCAATTTAGAGAACAAACCTTTTTAGGAACTAAATCAATTCCTAAAGATAAACCTAACCTTCTTGAAGGAACCGGTCCAAAAATATATTTAAACGTTTTGAAAAATGATTTTTATAATCAATATTAACCTATAAAATTCGAAATTCAATATTTTTAAATAGGTTAATTAAAAATAAAAAAACAACATTTATTATAATTTTTTTATCTTTCATTTTTTAAATTTTTCCACCATCAGAAGAAAGTCCTCGTACTTAATTTGTTCTACTTCAAATGCCTCTTTTTTCTTATCGAACAAAACATCTTTTATCATATTATATAAAGCGTTTTGATATATTTCTATTTCAGATTGATTGACACTGTGAGGATTGTCTTCATAGGCAAGTTCAATTTTCCAGAGACTATCCATTAATTGATTACCTATAAGTAGATGCTTGCGATATATAATATGGACGGCTTTTCTCTCTGGGGGGTACCCTATATAGTAATGATATTCCCTTTTTGGAGCTTGTATTGTTGTATCAACAAAATATTGATTTCTTTCGGTAGATTCTCTTCTCGTGCAACCAAGAATATAAGCGACTACATCACTTACTGTATTTTCTTTACTGGTTATAAATAAAAATTCCCCCCTTTCTAAAAAACTATCCGTATTATTCAATGAATTAATTGCGATTTCTGATATCTTGTAACCACCCGCTCCGCAAAGACAAATATGCCCTAAGTATTTACATACATCTTCGAAATGTATTTCAATTGTTTCTTTTTT
>VSSL01000527.1_pt1 | contig 11514 bp, 11 predicted proteins | sample 4557531 | NCBI WGS metagenome assembly VSSL01 (sample SAMN10986726, study PRJNA523729) | hot springs metagenome | isolation source: hot springs | place: India:Timba, Gujarat | collected 2018-05-31 | reverse complement strand
TTTCGCAAAATTCCTAATGGCAAATATACGTGTTTAGAATGCGGTATTGCATAAGCACAAGGCTCTTACCAAGTAGAGGACGGGCTTACCGTAACAAAGCAGCAGTGTGTCGGGGCTGATTTCTTCATGTAGCCGCAGGCTTCAGTCTGCGACAAGGGGAGGGCTGCGCTCCGTCGCATCCCGGTTCCGCCCCGCGTGCGGGGAGGCTAGCTGGGGGGTCACGGCGGAGCGTGACCCTCCAGAAGGTTCACCTGAAGCAGCGCTATCGATTGCTGCTTGTGGCAGGAGGATAGTCAGGCGTGGGCTTGTAGGAACCTCCCTGTTCCATCCACGGCGGTACACCGGGCGTGTACTTCACTCCCTTGGGTGGGCGCGGCGCGCTGAGGTAGTAGTACGCCCCGAAGATAAGCCCAACGACGACCACCACAAGCACAATCGCAACTACCGGACTGACCTCTTTTTTCACCAGGGGTCACCTCGCTATTGCCGTTTGTCCCACATGCCGTTCGGCCAGGGTCCGTTAGGCGGGTCGCGCCGTGCCGGGTCGGTTGTCTGGTTGCCGATGGGGCGCGTTGTCTGGTCACGACGCATCCACTTCACGTGCCCATCGCACATCGCGTAGTTGCTGCCCTGCGAGTGGATCGTGGCGCCTCCGCCCTGCATGTTAAACTCGTTGTAGTCCCAGAAGACCTCCGTTGCCCAACCAACGCTCCACTGGTGATACCAGTTCGGTCGCTCCGCGATGAAGATAGTGGTTGCCGGGCTGACGATGGTCGATTCCGCAGAGGCGGCGGGAGACATCAGGAAGCTGTAGGAGTTGGAACCCCATCCCCAGTCGGATTCGGGCCAGCGGAAATTCTGGCTGTAGGTAACCGGAATGGCAGGCTTCGTGTTGTCGGTGGCATCCTGACCTCTTCCCCATGCATCGCTCGGACAGCGCCACATCTGCTGGTTCTTGACGTAAGGGTGTATCTGCTGGTGCCAGGGCACCCACGTGGGGTCCCATCCCCACGTCCAGCTGTGCACTTCATCATAGTCTTGCGTATACATCAGCTCGCCCAGCATGATTTGCTTCATGTTGGACAAGCAGGTGGTCGCACGTGCCTTTTCGCGTGCCTGTGCGAACACCGGGAAGAGAATCGCCGCCAGAATGGCGATAATGGCGATGACCACGAGCAGCTCGATCAGGGTAAAGGCTCGTGTCTGGTCTCGCCGTTGAGTACTGACTCGCATGGTTTTATCCCTCCTTGTCATGGTTTATCTCAGCTGGACGCCCGCACGGTATCCAGCGTGGTTCCGTAGCGAAGTTGTACCGGTATGGCAACGTCGGCATAGTCTTCGCGCTCTCCGGTGATATACTGATGCAAGAGATAAACGGCGGCTTCCGCCAGCGCGTCGAGGTCCACATGCACCGATGCGGCGATATGACGTGTAGTAGCGGGCCAGTGCAGACCGTCATAACCCACTACCGAAAGCTGGGTGGGCACCTCTATCCCCATGTGGTCGCAATCTTCCAGCAGGCGGTACGCCAGCCAGTCGCGCCAGCAGAATATCGCTGTGGGAGGCTCTGTTTCGCCAAGCAGGTGCTCCAGAATCCTCTGCCTCTCGTTCCAGTAGCTGACGATACGATGCTCGGGAAGGTCACTCCCCAGCGCACGAAGGTATCGCTGAAGCAAGCGCACGCGCGGAACGGCATCCCGGAAGTCGCTTCCTTCCTCGATAACAGCGGCGATGCTTTGATGTCCCAGTACAACCAGCGCTTCGGCGACCTGCCTCATCCCGCTTTCCACATCATCCCTGACCGACGGCAGCACGCCCTCGCTATCCCGCGCGTTCACCAGCACCACCGGCAGGCGCGACCGCCGTAGCAAGGGCAGTAGAGGGTCATCGGGTAAAGGAGCAAATAACAGCAACCCGTCGGCACGTCCGCCGTTCAGGAAGCGATAGGTCTCCTCAGGCGGTCGGCTGAAGTCGCAGTGCACCAGCACATCGTAGCCCAGCTTGCCAGCGGCGCGCTCGATGGCGGTGGACAACCTGTCCATGTACAGGTCGTTCACGGTGCGCAAGCGGAAAGCGTTGAAGAAGGAGAGCACATGCGTACGCCCCCTCTGCAGAGAGCGCACGAGCAGGTTGGGGCTGTAGTCCAGCTCCTGCGCAGCCTGTTTCACGCGCCGGTGTGTCTCCTCCGAGATGCGGTGCGTGGAGGCTTTTCCGCTGAGTACCAGCGACGCGGTGGTACGGGAGACACCTGCCCGCTTTGCCACCTCGTCCAGCGTTGCCCGGGTTTTCCTCCGAGATGGAGAGGACATCGTTCCCTCTTGCTAAAATACTTTAGCAATATTGTAGCCCCATACACTGCCGTTGTCAAGAGGTTTGCTAAAGTATTTTAGCGAATTTTTCGAAAAAAATGCAGAAAGGATACATCTATGCCTGCTATCACCATTCAGATAGACACCAGTCGTCGTTACCAGCGCATCGAGAACTTCGGAGCATCGGGCGCATGGAGTATCGACCCCATCGGCAAAGAGTGGACGGAGGCAAACAAAAACACTCTGGCAGACCTGCTCTTCTCACGGGAGAAAGGTATCGGGTTATCGCTCTGGCGGTTCAACATCGGCGCGGGAAGCGCGCTCACCGACCAGCTATGGGACCCCTGGCGAGGCGCGGAAGTGTTCAAAGCCTCTGAAGACGCCGATTACGACTGGAGCAAACACGCCGGACAACAATGGTTTCTGCGTGCCGCAAAGAAACGCGGCGTAGAGCGATTTCTCGCCTGTGTGTACAGTCCGCCCGTGTGGATGACCAAGAATGGACACGCCCACTGCGATAAGCAGTCTGGCTCCACGAACCTGAAGCCGGGCTACGAGAGGCATTTTGCCTGCTTCCTCACCGATGTCCTGGAGCACTTCGCCAAAGAAGGATTGCCTTTCCACTATATCAGCCCGGTCAACGAGCCGAATTGGGATTGGGAAGGTGGTCAGGAGGGATGTCGTTACAACAATGAAGACTTAAAGCGCGTGATTCACGCCTTGTACGAGGAGATTCGCTCCCACAGGCTTGCCACCGAAATCGTAGTGCCCGAAGCGGGCGAGCTGATATCCCTGCTGGATGATGAGTTTTATCGCCGCTGGGCACACATTGAGGATGCCAGAGCCGCCTATACACACGGCAACCGTTCCAAAGGCTGGGGGATGTATGGTCAGTACATCCGCGACCTGCTGGGCGACGCCGAGATACGGCGCAAAGTGGGTAACCGCATCTGCGCGCACTCGTACTGGACCGATTCCAACCTGCACCAGCTGAAGGACCTTCGCCGAACAGTGCGCGAGAACATAGACCGTTATGCCCCCAGCGCGCAGTACTGGCAGACGGAGTACTGTGTGATGGAGCATCGGCGCGACCTGGGGATGGATACCGCTTTGAGAGTAGCGCGCGTGATACACTATGACCTGACCGTCGCCAATGCTTCGGCTTGGCACTGGTGGTTGGCGGTTTCTCCCTACGATTATAAAGATGGTCTGATATACACTGACTACCGGCGTACGGGGCAGCAGAATATCCTGCCCTCCAAAACGCTGTGGACACTGGGCAACTTCAGTCGGTTCATTCGTCCGGGTGCCAGCCGTGTACACGCCGAGCCATCGGAGGTGGAAGAGGACCTGCTGGTCTCCGCGTACACACAAACTCGCAGTCCGCGTCTGGTTTGCGTGGTGGTTCATCGTGGCGAAAAAGAAGCTCTCCTGCGGCTGGACGTTGACCGAAATGTGGAGGAGTGGGTACCGTTTATCACCTCTGCGGAGCATGACCTTGCCCGACAACCAGCGGTGAAAGCGAACAAGGAGGTTCCGGTACCGCCTCGCAGTGTGGTAACCCTGACCGTCCTGTGAAAGTGGGCAGGAAATCGCCCTGTTCACAGGTAAAATGAGGGTGCAATAAACGCGGGAGGTTGTGAAAGCACTGATGCCCAAGCGCAAGAGCGAGGCGGTTCCCAATCCGTCGGAAGAGACATTGAGCCTGCTGGAACCCGTACGCGGCATTACGGACGTGAATGCTCCGCAGGTTGCACAAACAGCCAGCCGGCTTCTTACGCTACCACAGCAGGAACAAGTTGCCGCGGCAATCTGGATGGGGAATCAGCCGGAGTACGCGGGGATGCTGGCTTATCTAGTTGCTAAAGCGAGCGTCACCGGCGCGCTGCGCCGAGCGGTCAAGCAGGCATTGTTCGAGATGCGTCGCCGCGGTGTTCAGCTGTCAATACCCGCAGAAGAGAAACCGCCTCAGCGAGAAGCCGCCAGCGTCTCTCAGGCTTGGACGGTGGAGGAATGCTTTGTATCGGCACCCTATGCACGACCGGAAGGTATATCAGCAGCGCACCTGCGTTTCTTTATGCGCCACGTCTCCGGACAACGAGCTGTTTTCTACCTGAACATCACCCCGGAGGGGCATCTGTACTCCGCACGCATGACGGAAGAAGGGGTAAGCGACCTGTACGAAGAGTGTATCCGCAACCCCTATCGCCCGAACGCCGACGTAGAGGCAGGAGGCACGAATAATGAATTTATCGCCGTGCCGATAGAGTGGGCGGTGTGGATCGCCAACGAATTCCGCCAGCGCAACCTGAAAGACTACATTGCCATGCCCGCCCACGCGGCGTTTTACTGGGGGCGGCTGCCGGACCCGCCTGAGCAGCCTGTGCCACATCCTCTGGACAGTATCCCCGACGTGGAGGCGGGGTGGCTCGTCACCTCTCTGGTGCAATCCGAGCCTCCGATTCCGCTGCCGTTTCGAGCAGTTCAGCTGTTGATACCCTACACGCCGTCTCCCGACGAACTTGCCCGCGAGTTCAGCGTGGTGTTGAAGGAGTCCGAGACCCGTATTGTGTTGTCGCCGCAGTCAGAGGAAGAACGAAAGCAGCAGATGTTAGAAAAACTGCGTCAGCGATTATTCCCTGACGAACAGATACGCGAGAAACTCGTGTTCATGCTGCCCATCTTCGGCAGTATCGCTTTGATAGCGGGCGACCGCGACAGCGCACTATGGCTCAAGGCGTTGTGGCGCGAGTTAAAAGAGCGGCCTGACCGCCCCTTCTGGAGAACCGAAACCGCCAATATACTGATAGGTATCTCGTATCACCTGCTCATGGCAGCAGCTGAAATGGAGTTCCCACAGGAGGATGGAGAAAATGCTCAACAGTCTTCGCCGGAATGAGAGGGTAGCGCATAGCCTGCTTCATCTGGGCGTGTTGTTTGTGCTGGTTTTAACCGCCACCGGATGTGCGCGTACCCAGAATGCGGAACCAGCGCGTGTGATACCTTACGAGCAGCTCTACGCTTACGACAAGGACCTCCCACTCAACGCTGAAGTGAAAGAGCAACAGCGAGGCAACGGCTACGTGATATACCGCGTGCAGTATACCAGCGTCCATGACAAGCGGGTGCCTGCCTGGTGGTGTGTACCTACCGGCGGAACACCACCCTACCCCTGCGTCATCATCATGCACGGCTACGGCGGCGATAAAAACGGTCTGCAGATGCTGGCTCCTGCTTTCGCGGCACGCGGCATTGCCACTCTGGCGATTGACGCCGAGTACCACGGCGACCGCAAGCAGCCGGGCAGTGACATCTTCAGCCCTTACATTTACCGCAACCGCGACGCCTTCATCCAGACGGTGATTGACCTGCGCCGTGCTATTGATTTCCTGCAGAGCAGGCAGGAAATAGACGGCAAGCGCATCGGTTATATCGGACTGAGCATGGGCGGCATTCTGGGAGGCATCCTGGCTGGCGTGGACGAGCGCGTGCAGGCTCCCATACTCATCGTGGCTGGCGGTGACTGGGGCTACCTCTTCGCGAACAGCCAGCATCCTACCTCCGTGCAGTTGCGGGAGAAGAACCCCGAACTGTTCAAAAACCCGCAGAGAATTAACGAAGTGTTTGGTCCGATGGACCCGGTGAACTGGGTAGCGCGCATTTCGCCGCGTCCGTTGCTGATGATTAACGGTAAAGATGACCAGATTGTGCCCAAAGAGTGCACCGAGAGGCTTTTCGCGGCGGCAAAGGAGCCCAAGGAAATCCTGTGGCTGGATGGCGGTCACATGCCCCAGCCGGATGCGGTACTGCGCAAAGTGGACGAATGGCTAACGAAACATCTGCTGACGTCCCGCCCATAGAGGGCAGCTGTGTGGCAAGGGAGGGGATTCTGCTTCCCTCCCTACCTCCGACAGTAAACGCTGCCTCTACAAGGCTACAGGCTGTTCGCCGTCTTTTTGGCGGCTACTGCCTTCGCCTGATTTGCCTTTGAAGCTGGCTTTGCGGTGGTTGTCTTGCCGTTTGACTTCATGTACGGACAACCGGTACAATCTTTGCCCCCATTTTTCGCTGCAAGGGTCGCCCTCGCCTCAGGGCAGTTGACACAGTCCTTCTTACCGTTGGACGCCGCCGCTTGCGCCTTGCCTGCCAGATAAGGACACTCGCCCTTCCCTTCCTTCGCCGCCACAGGCTTCACGTCGCTCGCTTTACGCGCTGTGGTGGCTTTGGCGCCTTCACCGGGGCAACAGGAGCTGCCCGACTTCACCACGGCAGGTTTTACCGATGCCTTTTCCTGCGGGTTCGCGGAAACCCAGAGCACGGTAGCGACGCCCAGTGCCAGCACCGCCACCATCGCCATCAAACGCTTGTGCATGATTTGCCTCCCTGTTCGGTTGTGGTGTTTTGACTGCCGATAAAACTTACTTTTATTATACATGCTAAATATCCTTTCTGGTTCCTCTGTGCTATAATATTTTTGCGGTGGAAATAAAATAGCAGACCGTTAAACCTCTTTCCTGGGGAGGGCGAGGCTCCTGCCGAGCCGAAAGCGGTGCGGTACTTTTCACGCAGGCTGAAGCCTGCGGCTACAGCAAGGAGCAGGTTTGACGAACCAACAGAACCAATAGTGGGGTGAAGCGATGTCGCAGGTGCTGGAGAAGACCAAACCCGGCTACAAAATATACACCTGGGGATGCCAGATGAACGAAGAGGACTCCGACCAGATGGGGCTGTATCTGGAACGGCTGGGATACCGCCCCGTGCAGGATGACGAGGAGGCGGAAATCATTTTGCTCAACACCTGCTCGGTGCGACGCAAGCCAGAGGATAAAGTTTTTAGCCTGCTGGGCGAACTGCGCAAATGGAAGGAGAACCATCCCAACGGCATCCTCGGTGTGTGCGGGTGCATGGTGCAGGTACGTTCCGAGGACATTCGCAAACACGCCCCGCACGTGGACCTCATCGTCGGCACTGCGAACATCGCGCGTATTCCCGAGCTGGTGCAGGAGGTGCGGCGTTCCCGCAGGCTGATGACCGCGCTGGAACTGCCTCCACGCAAGGGGACGATTGTTACCGACTTGCCCCGGCGCATCACGGAGCGCAAACCCAAGCTGCGCGCCTTCGTGCCCATCATGTACGGCTGTGACAAGTTCTGTACCTTCTGCGTGGTGCCGCTGACGCGCGGACGCGAACGCAGTCGCCCTACCGAGGACATCCTGGAGGAAATCCGCTACCTCGCCGAGCACGGAACGAAAGAGGTTACCCTGCTGGGGCAGACGGTCAACTCCTACGGCAAGAACCTGATGGAAGGCAAGGTACCGTTCGCCAAACTGCTGCGCCTGATTAACGACATTCCGGGCATCGAGCGCATCCGCTTCACTTCGCCTTACCCGCGCGATTTCACCGATGAGCTGATTGAGACGATGGCGGAGCTGCCCAAGGTATGCGAACATGTGCATCTGCCTCTGCAGGTAGCGGACAACGACCTGCTGCGCGAGATGAAGCGCGGCTACACGGTGGAGCAATACGAAGCTCTCGTGCAGAAGCTGCGCTCCGCTATGCCCGACATTGCCATTACCACCGACCTGATGATTGGCTTTCCGGGCGAAACGGAAGAACAGTTCCAGCACACGCTGGATTTCGTGGAGCGCATCCGCTTTGACTCCGCCTTCATGTTCGCCTATAGCCCACGTCCGGGCACGAAAGCCGCCGAACGTGAAGACCAGATTCCCCGTGCCGTGAAGATGGAACGCCTGCAGAGGCTGATTGAACTGCAGAACCGTATCACCTGCGAAATCAACAAGTCGCAGGAAGGTAACGTGTATGAGGTGCTGGTAGAAGGTCCCAGCCCCAAAGACCCCACCAAGCTGACCGGGCTGACCCGTCAGAACAAGACGATGAACTTCCACGGTCCGCGCGAGCTGATTGGTCAAACCGTGCGCGTGCGGGCGGTGGAAGGGCACCTGTGGGGCTTCGTTGGCGAGCTGGCAGAGAGGTAGGCGCAGGCTGTATAATACACTCGGGAAAACGAGAAATGATGACAACCGAGCCGATCGATATCGACGCGCTGATTGAGCGTTTGCGTAGCGACGATGACGCTCGCCGTCGTCTGCTGGCTGCATTGTTGCCTCAGGAGTTTCTCACACTGCCCTTCCGCGTGGAGCAGCTGGCTTCTACCAGCGCAGATTATGGAGAACGGTTAACCCGTTTGGAGCAGGCGGTAGAGCGTCTGGTGGAAGCGGTTGCTGAGCTGCGCCAGACGGTGCAGGAGCTGGTGAAGGGGCAGGAGGAGCTGCGCGCCTCTGTTGCCGAACTGCGTCAGACAGTAAGGGAGCTGGCGGAAGAGACCGCCGAGTCCATTCGCCGGCTCACCGAGTGGCAAGTACTGGCGGAACAGCGGCTACAGCGCATCGAGGACCGCCTGGGAAAGCTGGTGGGCTGGGGGCTGGAGGAAAACTACGCGAAGCACGCCTATGCTTACTTTGGCAACTACCTGCGCAAAATCCGGCGTGCGGACCCTGAGGAGATATTCGAGACCATCACCGCCAGGCTGACCCCCGAAGAGGTCAAAGATGTGTCCCGCGCCGACTTGATACTGCAGGGTAAATTGCGTTCTGCTCCGGAACAAGATGTTTACCTCCTGGTAGAGGTTTCGGGACTTATCGAGCTGAATGATGTGACCCGCGCCAGTCGTCGCGCCGACTTGCTAACAAAGGCGGGTTTGCCGTGCGTTCCTGCCGTAGGCGGGGAACAGGTGGACCCGGCGGTGATAGAGCAGGCTGAGGAGCTGGGAGTGGCAGTCGCTGTGGACGGCGACCTTACCGGCTGGCAAAGGGCGTTTTATAGAAGGTTAGGCAGGTTACCGTGAGGTGGAATGCGATGCCCGTATCACCCCCTTTTCCGACCCTTAACGAAATCATGGGCTTAATCGGCGAAGCGGGCAGACGCCTCGCCGAAATCGAAGCCAGCGAAGGCGCGGCAGGCAATATCTCCGTGTACATCGGCTGGAGCATCGACCCGCGCAGGCAGTTCCCCATGCAGGAGACGATTTCCATCCCTACGCCGGTGCCGGAACTCGCCGAAGGGTTGTTCCTGGTAACCGGCTCGGGGCGACGTCTTCGCGAAATCGGCACCGACCCCGAAGCCAACCTCGGCGCGGTGAAGGTCAACCCCGACGGATGCTCTGCCACGCTCTACACCTCCCCGAAACGCCTGTTCGAACGGCTCACCAGCGAGTTCAACTCGCATCTGGCGGTGCATCGTGACCAGGTGATGCGCACGGGCACGAACTTCCACGCGCTTATCCACGCCCAGCCGTTACACCTGACTTACCTCAGCCACATCCCGCGCTATCAGGACGAGCGTTACCTCAACCAGCACATCCTGCGCTGGCAGCCGGAGAGCATTGTACAACTACCCGAAGGCGTCGGGCTGGTTCCGTTCCTTCTGCCCGGCTCCGAAGAGCTGATGCAAGCCACGATGGAGAAGCTGCGCCAGCACCGCGTGGTGGTGTGGGCAAAGCACGGCGTGATGGCGCGCTCGGATGCCTCTGTGAAACGCGCCTTGGACCGCATCGAGTACGCCGAAACGGGCGCACGCTACGAGTATCTCAACCTCCTTTGCGGCGAGCAGGGCGAAGGATTGACCCATGAGGAGATTCTGCGCCTTTGCCAGCGGCTGGGCATCGAGCAGAAGGTATTTTAGCTGAAACCCCGTTTCCCCTTTCGCGTCATTATTTACAGCAGAATTACCGCAGTAAGCAGGCATCAGACCCTGCACGGGCTAAGTCTAAACCTGTATTTCGCAGAAGGGGTACTGTGGTATGTGGACTCGGATTCGCCTTTTTGCCGTCGCCTTACTTATCGTCGGGCTGGTGCAACATCTGCACGCACAAGAGGTCGCGCAACAACGTCGTGGGAACTCCCCCGCCCCAGTCGCTACCCAGCCTCAGCCTGTTGAGAACGGAGGACAGCAGCAACCCTCGCTGGAAGTCATCGCCGGGCCGGAGGGGGTTTCGGTCTTCGCAGTCGGTGTAGACGCACAGGAACTGCTTACCCGACTTGCCAAAGAGACAGGCATCCGCCTTATCGTAGACGATACCGTGCGACGGACGGTAACCATTAACCTCGTCAATATGCCCGTCACGCGCATTCTCGAGATTATCGCCGCGGCATACGGGCTGTCGTATCGTGAAGTAAACGGCATCTTCATGGTCAGCGAAGGTATCCCCCGCAGTCCGTCTTCTTATCTGCTGAGCGATATCGACACCATCACCACGCAGTACGTGCTCGCACCCAACGCGAAGTCGTTACTGCCCGTCTTCCTGCAGGACCACGTGAAGACCAACGCCGAACAGAACGCGGTCATTCTCTCCGCGCCGCCGGAGGTGCTCAAGAAGTTCCGCGAGGACATCAAACAGTTCGACATCCCTGCAGCGCAGATTATGATAGACGTGCTGATGGTGGAATTCACCGACTCCGCCGCGCGCGAGTTCCGTGCCCAGTGGGGCTGGAGCAATGATGGGCGTAGCCTGACGGTAGACTCCCCGCTTGGGCAGGTTATCTTTCGCTCGGTGACCACTCTACCCACCGAGTTCTTCACCAGCTTACGAGCACTGGTCACCCAGGGCAAAGCAAGGGTACACGCCAACCCACGAATCGCCACCGTGAGCGGACAGCGGGCGAGCATCTTCATCGGCAAACAGCGGTATCTCAGCACACCCGTCAGCATCGGCGGTGGACGGGGCGAGGGCGATTACTTCTTCCGCCAGACCAACTTCATCGACGCGGGCGTGCGTCTGAATATCACCCCGTGGACAGGTGGCGAGGGCGAGATTATCGTGGACGTGCAGCCTGAAATCAGCGTTTTAAGTGCGCCCGACCCCAAAACCGGCTTGCCCGACAAAAGCACCCGCCGTGCTAACACCACCGTGCGCGTGCGCGATGGCGAAACCATCATCATCGGCGGGCTGGTGCAACGCGAGCTGATGTCTACCAAGACCAAGGTGCCCCTTCTGGGTGACATTCCCCTGCTCGGGCAGTTCTTCCGTTCGGAGGACACCAAAGAGACGACGACGGAAATGGCGATATTCATCACCCCGCGTATCCTCTCGCAAACCGGGCATCTGCCCGCCGAGCAGGAGGAGGCTCTCAAGAAACGCTTCCTGCAAGAGGACGGTCGTGAGCGGAAGTAGGATGACCGTTGTGAA
>VSSL01000526.1_pt1 | contig 11523 bp, 13 predicted proteins | sample 4557531 | NCBI WGS metagenome assembly VSSL01 (sample SAMN10986726, study PRJNA523729) | hot springs metagenome | isolation source: hot springs | place: India:Timba, Gujarat | collected 2018-05-31 | reverse complement strand
CTCAACCAACCCAACCCGCGCCTGCGGGTCCACCACCCGGCCCAAGGGGACCTGCAAGAACCCCAGAAAGGCCGCCAACCGGAATCGTGAACTAGGCGGTCTTGTGCGCCGTCTTATCGCATGGAAATCGTTGCCAAAGGTCTTGGGATGAAGCAGACCCGCGCATGGAAATTGCTCGATTCTTACGTCGGATACAAGCAGTTCGAGAAGTACTTTTCTGACGATCTTCCTGCTCCCATCGACGTCGAAGGATTGCGCGCCAAGGCCCTGAAACTCGCTCAAGCGCACGAACCGCGTGGAGACTATCGAGAGCTTATGAAGGCGCTCTCAGACCTCGATGTGGCATTTGATCCGGTCACATTGGGTCGCGCTTCCTCCATGCTCACGTTTTTGACCCGGACCATGTTCCGAGATGTTTCCGGCGCGATGTCGGAAGCCTATCGTGCGCGTATCAAGGCGTTCAAAGGACCAAAATTCTTTTTCGTGGGGCACGCATCTTATTTCGACTATGCCCATACCGCTGAATTGACCCGGAAAATAAGCGAGAAAATACCGATAATGCACGTTTGCGGCAGCATCACCACGGGGTGGGTGGCCAAGTGGTTGAAAGCCTTCCGCTATGTGGAAGTCCCCAAGAATCTCGCGCCGGTTCAGCACAGGGCTTATTCTTGGTTCACTGCCAGTCTCGCGGACTCGGGCGAATCGCAGGCTATCTTTTCTCGGACGAGTCGATACACGGTGCGTTCCAGAGACGGGATATTGCGAGAGCCGTATGTTCCTCATGGCGTCATCGCCGCTGTTAAGACCAGCGGGAAAGCCCTCGTCATACCTGTCGCCATTTCATACTCGTGTATTCCAGAAGACGCGTACCTCACCGCTCCGCGCTTCTTCCCGATCTTGTCCATGCTCCCTCTCCGAAAGGCCCTCGGACTTCCAATCCTTTTTCTATTAGGTAAAACGGAAAAACTGCTTAGAGGATTGGACCTTGTTTTTGGGGAAGTGGCCGTGAATCTTGGAGAGCCTTTCGAGCTTGCAGATGACAACTCATTGAGCATGCAGAGGATTTCTCACAAAGCCATCGAGGAAATCGCTCGCAACAAGTTGATTCACCCAAGTCAGTTGATGGCCAAGGCCATCATAGGACTCGATAAAATCCGCCCCAAAACCGTCCGCCAAAGGGTGGAGCAAGAGATCGAGAACATTCAGGCTTTTTTTGAGAAGCGATATCGCAAGGAGCCGCCATTCCACCCAATAGTGACTGCTGACCTGGATGAAACCATACGGCGAGGTCTTGCAACGCTGAATGTTCGATCAGCGGTGAAGAGATCGCCGTTGCGTCGTTGCTACACGCCTGGCAATCTTCCGCTCTTGAATTTCTATGCATATCACGCGGATCGCCGTATATATCCCCTGCGGGGCCGCAATACCTTGACGGTGGTCAATGCGGGCGTCTGGGGTTATACGCTGGCGCTCCACATCGGGAAAACCTGCTGAAAAAGGAAGACTTGTCAGAACACTCGCTGATCTTGTATGACTCACGCGAGGACTTGATAGAAAGGCTTACCGTCGAAGGACACCATCCATGGCATTTCAAGGAGGTTGCGCTCCCGCGCTCTGTCCGGCCAGAGGCTGATCTACGCGCTGCAATTGGCGACACTTCCTTAATTCTCGTCGTGACGCCGAGCAAATACTTTCACTCGCTGATTGTAAAGATCGTCGAGTACGCGCCGGAAGGGACCGATCTCATTATTGCCACCAAGGGCTTTATTCCGGAAACCGGCCTTTTGCCCTGTCAGACCGCCCAGAGGGAACTCAACCGTATAGGAAGAAAGATGAACGTAGGGGCCTTGTCAGGAGCAAACCTGGCCCATGAAATAGTGTACGGCGGGGCAGGGGTAACGCAAATAGCCTGCGAAAATTACGAAACATTTGAGAGGCTGCGCACCCTCATAGAAACGCCCCGATTCCGAGTCGTCTATTCCCGGGACGTCATCGGGACCGCCATAGCAGCCGCATTAAAAAATGTGTACGCAATAGGTTTCGGTGTCTTGGAAGGATCAAAGAAAGTCCCTGAAAACTTTCTCGCAACGTATGCGACGCTCGTCACCGCAGAGATTAGGCAATTCGGCCTTCTGCTCGGCGCGATTCCCGAGACGTTCGACGCGGAGAGCCAAGTATGGATGGCTGACCTGTTGGCAACCTGTCGAGGAGGACGTTCAGCCACGTTTGGAAGGGACTTGGCTGAAATGGATGAAAAGCATGGAAAGTCAAGACCCGCCCTGTTGCTCCTTGAACAATACAGGAAGAAAAAAATAGCCATCGAGGGATACGAGGCGGCGCGTCTAGCCCATCGGATTGCGACGCAGCGAGGATTCCATCCTCCTATCCTAGGAGAGATATATTCCATCCTTCATGGCGGGAAGCAAGTGGACGTCGATTCCTTCGTGGAAAAGTGTTTAGACGCCCTCGGCGCCAAGGCTGCGTCGTCAGTCCCTTCCGTAGCCCGTCATCGAACAACGAGATAAAGGCTGCTGGCCGGTTTGTCCGGCTCCGCAGCCGCTCGGCGTCGATTTTGGTGGGGGGCTCTCAAGATTTACCTTCGGGACATGCCGCGCTTTTGAAGCCGTATGACGCCGTCTGGCGCGTTTTTACGGCCTCGCCACGATGTTTCCACAAGAGTCGTATGATCAATCAAAAAGCCGCTTTGTCTTTATCAATGATATGTGTTTTAACCAAATGACGAACTAGCTCATCGAGATGGGGCCATGCCGACAGAAAAAGAACACTCAGCGGACAGTCCAAGACGCGTCGCATCCGCGCGCCAATCAGTGCATTTATTCACTGGCCAACTGAAACCCGGGGATAAACTCAGCCAGTTTTTCCAAGTTCAAACTGTTGAGATGCGCAAGACTCGCACGGGCAACGATTATCTCGACATGGTTGTCCGGGATGCAACAGGGGCTATCTCGGCGAGGTTGTGGGCGGAAACAATTCGACGGTACGGCGCTGATTTCGCGGCTGGCGACGTCGTGAAGATAGACGGTCATGTGGAAACGTATCGGGATCGCAATCAAATCATCGTTGAAAAGATACGAAAAGCGGCCCCTGAAGAACTAGAGCAGGTCGCCGCGTTGCAGCCCCGCAGTCAAGAGAATCCTGAGCTTTTGTTCGAGGAATTGATGGGTTATGCGCGAGCCTTGCGTCCTCCTTCTCTTTCCGATCTCGTGGTCGCCCTTCTCCTCGAGCATGAAAAGGCCATAAAGACTTGCCCTGCGGCCAAGATGGTGCATCATGCGTATGAGGGGGGGCTGGTGGAGCATCTTGTCGGGGTGACAGGAAAAGCGGCTTGCCTTGCGGAGAAAGACGCCAGCATAAATAGAGATCTAGCGATAGCCGGAGCCATCCTGCACGATATTGGAAAAATTCAGGAACTAAAACCGTCGGGCCAAGCCAGAACAATAGAGGGAAGACTCGTCGGCCATGTTATTCTGGGCTTTGAAATGGTTGCCAGAATGGGATATGAAAAGCAGTGCACAGGCGAGCCATGGTTCTTGGAACTCCAGCATATCATCTTGTCGCATCATGGTCAGGCGGATTTTGGAGCGCCTGTGCGCCCGGCTACGAGAGAAGCCATTCTCATACATTATATCGATATGCTGGATTCGCGCTTGAAAATACTTGAACAAGCGCTTGCATCAAAGGACGCGGATGGTTTTTCCACCTATAATAAGTGGCTCGAGGGTCGCGGTTACGCGGGATACCACTCCTCGGGCAAGGAGGATTGAAAATTATGGACTTACAAGACAGACTGAGTCAGATTCAGGCAAAGGCATCTGAACTCAGAGGTTATCTTTGACCTGGACGCCAAGATCGCCCGTTTGAAGGAACTTGAAAAGAAACACGAGGACCCAGAATTTTGGAATAATCCTGACGCAGCCAAAGCGCTCTTGAAAGAGGAGAAGCAGCTCGTCAGGCTTGTAGATCACTTTCGGTCCGTTGAACAAGAAATCGAGGACGCCCAGGTATTATTGGGCCTTGCAGTGGAAGAAGCGGATGATTCCGCGCTCGTCGAAGTTGAGGCCAAAATTAAGGAGCTGGAGGACGTCCTCAAGGGATTGGAAATCCAGCGCCTCTTTTCTCGGCCAGAAGACCGAGGGGACGCCATCGTGGAAATCCACGCGGGCGCCGGCGGCACAGAAGCCCAAGACTGGGCAGAGATGCTCTTGCGTATGTATCTGCGCTGGGCGGAGCGGGAAGGCTACAAAACCGACATCCTCGATACATTACCCGGCGAGGAAGCAGGCATCAAATCTGTGACCTTTTCCGTCGAGGGCGAATTCGCGTACGGTCGCTTAAGGGCTGAGGTCGGCATACACCGCCTCGTTAGAATTTCGCCTTTTGACGCCAACGCTCGGCGCCATACCTCGTTCGCCGCGTCATTCGTGTATCCGAGCGCTGATGATGATGATGTGGACATTCAGATTAACGAAACGGATCTCAAGATTGACACCTACCGTTCATCTGGAGCGGGCGGACAACATGTCAACACCACAGACTCGGCTGTGCGCATCACCCATCTTCCCACAGGCATTGTGGTGCAGTGTCAAAATGAGAGGTCTCAGCACAAAAATCGCGCCATGGCCATGAAGATTCTCAGATCGCGGCTCTATGATCTCGAACTGGAGAAAAAACGGGAAGAAAAAGATTCCATGCACAAATCAAAGAAGGAGATTGCCTGGGGCTCTCAGATCAGATCGTATGTCCTGCAACCTTACCAGATGGTGAAGGATCATAGGACCAATCTCGAAGTGGGAAACGTCGCCGCGGTGCTGGACGGAGACATCAACCGTTTTATCCAGGAATATTTATTCCAGGAATCACGTGATAGAGCCTTCTCGGCTGGTTAATTCGCGCGGTCAACCTGCAGACGAAGCTGCTATTGCCATTCTTGATACTTCCGTCAGAATCGGGTTTGGTTCAGAACCATTCTCGAAAATAATCGCGAAATGCGCTCTTATCTCACTGCGTGTCATTCCCACGCAAGTGGGAATCCATGGTCAGTTTCCTGGATGCCGGATCGAGTCCGGCATGACATGTCCGGCGCCCTGACATAGATTTTGAGTGTTATCATATTCACCCCGCGGCGGACATCATTCCGACAGAAATTTCGAGAAATGGTTTATGTAGTTCGTGGGCGCCTTTAAAAACCGTGGCGATAGCCACGATAGCTTTCTCCAAAGCCGTACCCTTTGTCATTTTACCTGAAAATCTTCGGGCGGATCCGACGGGGCATTTTCGGGTAAAATGACACAAGGTAAATTGCTCGAAATGGGGCCGTATCGTCGAATTCGTGACTCATTGTGAGAACCGGTACAGCCCCGTCGAGAGAAAGGCGCCTCTATACCCCGAGTTTTTGGGCAAGCTCTTCGTTTGACGGCTCCACAAGAGTTGAGCCGTCTTCGAAGAGAATAGTGGGGATAATCACGCTCCCGTTATTCACCTTCTTGACATAGTCCTTGGCTGCGGGGTCCGCATCGATGTCGATCCATTGATAGGCAATTCCTTTGTCGTCCAGAAATTTCCGTGACCGACGCGCATCCGGACACCAGGTAGCCCCATACACCACGAGTTTTTTCTCATCGCCCATTCGTCTTGCCTCCATCAAGGTCGCGTCAAGGTTCTGACGCCGCAACGTCCGTGGCAACCCCCGAAAGCCTGCTTGGTCGCTGCTTGCTATCCTTTTGTTTCCGGCGCTTCCTCGACGACATCGGCTATCGCATCGATCCACGGCTTCACTTTCGTGTTCTCGCTGAGGACGCGTCGAGCTTCTCTGTGTTGATATACGGTGCCCATGACGATCATATCGGTAATCGTCCCCTCAACCTCATAATAGGCATTGCTGCTGATGGCCGCTTCCGCGCCTATTTCGTTGTAGGCCCTCTTGATGGTCTTAGCCGTGTCGCCCGGCACTTCTTTGAGGAACACATTTATGTGGATCGCTCTGGTAGCCATCAGTTCGCTGTTGTTGGAGCCGAGAGCGTCGATCGCTTCGACAGCTCGGGATATTGACGGGAAATCCGCTTTGGCAGCCTTCATGGCGCGACCACCTCTTCGCCTGTTTCCAAGCCAGAGATCACTTCCACTCTGTCGTTGGGCAGAGACCGCCCTGTCTTCACCTGTCGTACTTTGATCTGCCCATCTTCAAAGACGTTGACTGATTCCAGTTGGCCGATGATTCGGATCGCTGCGCGTGGCACGACGATAGCCTCGGTCGCGTGGGTGTCGAAGGTCATCGTACCGTATAGACCAGGGGTCAGCCCTGTTTTTTGGCTCAAGGGTATCTTTACTGTCACGGTTCGTGTTTTCTCGTCGCGCTGAGGCACGACTTCTCGGATCTTTGATGTCTCTTTGAGGCCAATAGAGGGGATATCAACCTTCACAGAAGTTCCCTCTTTGAGAAAAGGCGCATATTGTTCGCCGGCGGACGCCACCAATTCAAGCGTATCAGGGCGATATACGCTCATGAGAAACCGTCCTGGACTAGCCAGATCGCCCACATTGACTCCTCGCTCCCCTATCACACCCGAAAATGGCGCAGTGACAGTACCATAGGACAGATTTGTCTTCGCTTCGTCCAAGGCGGCTTTTGCCCTATTTTCCGCCGCCTGAGCCATCTCGTATTTTGCCAGCGCGTCGTCGTAATCTTTTTTGGCCACAGACTGTTTTTCGTAAAGGACTTTGAATCTTTCAAAGTCGTTTTTGGCCTTTATGAGATCTGCCCGGGCGCTCTCCAACGTGGCCGCGGCCTGCGCCTCTTTCTCCGCCAAATCTTTGGTATCGATCTTGAGGAGGACGTCGCCTCGCTTTATTCGGTCCCCTGCATCCACGTTGATCTCGATGATGTAGCCACTAATGCGACTGGACACGCGAGCGACCTCTCGCGCAACTACCGTTCCAGAGACCGTCACTTCTCCCTGAACGGTAATTTTCTCTGCCTTGATGGTTTTCGGCGGGGACGCCGGCGCTGTTGGGGTTGTCCGTCCGCCGGCGATTTTGTGGTAGAAGCCCCCTTGCATCCACACAACACTCGCCGCCAGCGCTGCGAGGGCAACAATGGCCAACAGCAACGTCTTTCTGTTCATGACGACCTGACTCCGGTCATGCACAACCGTCTTCGCTGGGATCGCAGGGAGAGATTAATTTTCTGTCATGATGAAGCTGTCATACTCGATCTCGAACCTGAGTTTATGCTTAGCCTCTTCTTGCGCCAGGGCCAGAAAGGTCTGCTCGAGTCCTTCATCATCCGTGGAAGCCGCTAAGTCCGTGTACATCTTGAACGCCTTTTTTTCCTTCTTCATGGCAAGGACAAGCGCCTTCTGATAATCCATCCCAGCTTCAGGCTCCACATCCACAAGATAGTCTGAGATCTTGAGGTCTAATACTTTTTTCTCGGATGACAACAGCCTCTTGCCTGCCTTTACGTCAAGAAGCTTGCGCTTATGCCCCAACTCCTCTTGGGCAAAATCCCGGAAGATTTTGCTCATCCATGGCCTCTCCATGCGTTCCGCCAAATCTGTATAAAACTTATGCGCTTGCTCCTCCTGCCCTATGGCATAATCCAGAACCTCGTCCACCGACTTCCATTGATTCATTCCTTTACCTCCTCGCTGCCTTCCATCCTGTGAGAGACGCGCTCACGGATAATCATCGCTCGAAGCAATGACCCCGCATTGGTTCATTATCCGAGGACGAAACCTTGCCTCCGAGCGCGTGGCTCCGGACAGGCAAGATTCTCTTTCCTCGTTTGAGACTGCTGAACGCCGACTGGTATTGCTCCCCTCTACATGAGTTTCTTCACCGCCTCGATGACGGCATCATAATCCGGTTCGTGAGCTATTTCACTCACTATTTGCACATACCGTATTATGCCCGCCTGGTCAACGACAAACACAGCCCGTGCGAGAAGCCTCAAGTCTTTTAACAGCACGCCATATGACAAACCAAAGGACGCGTCGCGGTGATCCGACAGCGTCTGCACCTGAGTGACGCCCGCCGCGCCGCACCAACGCGCCTGCGCGAAAGGCAAGTCCATACTGATGGTCAAAATTACCACGTTTTCTCCCAACTGCGACGCCTCTTCATTGAAACGCCTGGTGGAGGTATCGCACACAGGGGTGTCCAGAGACGGCACGCTCGAAATCACGCATACCTTCCCTTTGAATGAAGAGAATTTTACGGGCGTCAAATCATTGGCAATCACGGTGAAATCAGGGGCTGCATCGCCGACTTTCACCTCTTGTCCCAACAATACCAAGGGATTCCCCCTCATGGTAACTATGCCAGCTCGTTCCATCATCTTAGGTCTCCTCCTTCGTGTCTTTGCTGCCGAGGCCCCGAGCGGGCGCTCTGCAGCTCCTAAAAATATGTTGGTCAAATTTCACCTTGGCGCTGTCACGCGCTGAAGACGTTCAACTCAAATACCGCTCGCCGTTCCAAAGGAAAACCGCGGTCTTCTTAGCGGCCTTTCCGCCCGATCGGCGTAAGCTGAGATTGCCTTATCGCTTTGCGCTGCTCGCCGTGACGAGAAGGACATCCATGCGCCGCGGCGAGCCAAGGATGCAATCCCAGGCTGCGCTTCGTGAAGCGCTATGTTCTTTGGCCTATTGCGAGACCACCATAAGCAATCCTCTCTAGCCTCAACGTCCCAAGCTCCTCGTGGCTCTCCCTCCTAGTACGCCTCCTCTGACGCAAGGTACGCCTCAGTCACCTTGTCTCGGAACATGTGATACACCCAGGCTTGGTAAATGATCACGATGGGCACAAAGATCAGGGCCACCACCAGCATGATCTTCAAGGTCATGGGGCTCGACGCGGCATTAAACGCGTTCAGGCTGAGCGATGGATCCAGCCGAGAGGGGTAGAGGTTGGGGTAGAGCCCGATAACGCCGAAAAGGACCGCAAAAACAATGGTCGCACATGATGAAAACCACGCCTTCCACCATTCTTGCTTGCCGATGTACAACCGGATGCCCAGCAGAGCGAGCACGGCCAGCAAGGGCAGAACGAATAAGACGGGATGCGCGAGGTAGTTTCCGTAAAGCGGCGTGGCAAACCATGAGAAAGCCAAGAAAACCACCGCCACGATAAGAACCAAGACCCACAATCCCGACGCTGCGGACGCGGCTCTTTGATGCAAGGCTCCTTCCGACTTGATGGCAAGCCATAAGCTGCCGTGTAGGAGAAAGAGCGAAACGAACAGAACACCGCCGGCTATGCCGTAAGGATTCAACAGGGTGAATAGGTTCCCTTGAAACGTGTATTTGGCGTCAAAAGGAATGCCTTGAAAAATGTTGGCAAAGGCCACCCCAAACAACAGCGCAGGGACGAAACTCCCTACAAAAAGGCAGAAATCCCATAGTTTTTTCCATCCGCCGCCCATGGCGCCTCGGAATTCAAAGGACACTGCCCGTATAATCAAGGCAAACAGGATGATCAAGAGAGGCGTATATAAGGTGCTAAACATCACCGCGTAGGCCATGGGAAACGCCGCAAAGGTGACCCCCCCTGCAGTGATGAGCCATACCTCGTTGCCGTCCCAAAAGGGCCCCATAGCATTGTAAATCACTCGTCTATCCTGATCGGTGCGAGAAATGAAAGGCATGAGGGTGCCGAGTCCAAGGTCAAAGCCGTCCAGCATAAAATAGACGGCCCAGAGAATGCCCCAGAGCAAAAACCATATTGTTTCTAACATCTTTCCGCCCACCTTTCTCTCGATAAGTCGTCCCGGACAAACCGGAGAATCATGTCACGTTTTAATGCGTAATGTTCTCGCGTGGCGGTTTTCCCACATTCCGTGGGCAAGAAAACCGCATGCTATTCCTGACTCCGCTTTCTCCTGCTACCCCTCTACCGGTCCTTTGCGCGCGTGCCTGACCATGATAACAAACGCGGCTAAACCGAGCAGGGTATAGAGCACGATAAATGCAATGAGCGAAGTGGCGACTTGAGCGCCTACCAAGGGAGAATGCCCATCTGCAGTTCTCATCACGTTGTACACCAGCCACGGCTGTCTCCCCACCTCGGTGACGATCCATCCAAGAAGACCTGCCAGATACGGGAGAGGCAGCGCATACATCATGACCTTCAAATAGAGAGGGCTGGACTCCAACCGGTTCCGTTTGATGACCCCGATGAGCGTGAGCAGGACGAACAGGAAGCCGAGCCCCACCATGATGCGAAAGGAGCCAAAGACGAGGGTGACCGGGGGTCGCTCTGAGGGCGGCCAGGATTTGAGTCCTTTCACCTCCGCGTCCCAGTCGCCATACACTAATCTGCTGAGAAATTTAGGGATCTTGAATAGTTCAACGCTGTTGGTCTCCCTCGCTTCGTCAGGTATCAGCAACAACGCAAAGGGCGCGCCCTTTTGAGTTTTCCCCAGACCGACTCGACCGCGGCGAGCTTCGTAGGTTGAGCATACGCCATCTCCCTGCCGTGAAGATCTCCCACCAACACCTCTAAGACAGAAAAGACAAAGGCAAAAATCAACGCAAGTCGAAACGACTTCGTGAAAAACGACACTTTATTCTTTTTGAGCAGATGGTATGCGCTGAAGCTCATCACGAAAAATCCGGCTACGATATAACCGGCAAACGTGGCGTGGAAAAACGTGAGAATTGCAAAAGGCTGCGAGATCACCGCCCAGAAATCCGTGAGCTCTGCGCGGCCATTCCTTATGGTGTACCCCACCGGATGCTGCATCCACGAATTGGCGACAAGAATCCAATATGCCGACACATTGGAAGCGATGGCCACCAGCCATATAGACGCCGCATGAAGTTTTGGAGAGAGCCTTTTCCATCCGAACGCCCACACCGCGACAAAGGTCGATTCCAAGAAAAAAGCCATGGTGGCTTCAATTGCCAACAGGGAACCGAAAATGTCGCCCACATAGGTGGAATAGCCCGACCAGTTGGTGCCAAATTGAAACTCCAGGGTGATGCCTGTCACGACGCCCACGACAAAATTGATGAGAAAGATCTTCCCCCAAAAATTTCGCCATGGTCCTATATTCTTCGTTGCCGGTTCTCACATAGATGGTTTCCATGATGGCCACCAAAATGGAAAGCCCGAGAGTGAGCGGCACGAAAATGAAGTGGAACAGGGTTGCGACTGCAAACTGAAGCCGCGACAACATGATGACATCCATGACACTACCTCCCATTCTATTTGATGTTTACCCTAGCACGCTCCTCACACACGAAGCTCCGTGGATCGTTGCAGCCCACCGATAAGGTCCGTTATTCATTTCACCCAGCATTTGCCAGCTTATAAATCGCTCTCTCAGCCGCATCCTTCACTTTCAACCTGATGATCTTGTCGGATTCGAAGGTTTCGAACTCGGTTTCATCGGCCAGCAGAGCCTCTAAAGCCGCTTTGGCGTTGGCCAACCCCAGGTTTCCCATCGCGATCGCCGCATGTCCTTTTACCGCAGGGTCTTCCGACTGAAGGTACTTTGGGAGATCT
>VSSL01000525.1_pt1 | contig 11527 bp, 4 predicted proteins | sample 4557531 | NCBI WGS metagenome assembly VSSL01 (sample SAMN10986726, study PRJNA523729) | hot springs metagenome | isolation source: hot springs | place: India:Timba, Gujarat | collected 2018-05-31 | reverse complement strand
GGCGGCGGCCTCGGCCCGAGCCGCCGCCCGCCTTCAGGCGGCGCAAGCCCAGCTGGCCATCGATCAGATCAACCTGGCCTACACGGTCGTCACCTCCCCCATTACGGGGCGCATCGGCAAGACGGCGTTCACGGCGGGCAATGTGGTCAATCCCGCATCGGGGGTTTTGGCCCGCGTGGTCCAGGAAGATCCCATCCGGGTGGTCTACGGCGTCAGTGAAAACGACATGCCCGCCGTGCAGGCGGCGCTCCGGGAAGCGGGGTCGGGGAGAAACAACCGGCTTCTGGCCCCTTCCCTGCGCCTTGCCGACGGGACTCTTTATCCCCATCCAGGCGTCGTGGCCTTTGTGGACAACCAGGTGGATCCTTCGACGGGCACCATCGCCGTTCGGGCGAACTTCGCCAATCCCGACGGAGTCCTGATCCCCGGGCAGTTCGTCACCGTTTTGGTTAAGACACGGGATCCTCGGCCCACGCCCGTGGTCCCGCAAGCGGCCGTACTCGTGGACCAAAAGGGAAAGTACGTCCTCACGGTGGATGAGGCGGGTCAGGTGGTCGCCCGTCCCATTACGGTGGGGCCGGCCGTGGGGACGGATTGGGCGGTCACGTCCGGGCTTTCCGAAGGAGAACGGGTGATCGTTCAGGGGATTCAGAAGGTCCGTCCGGGCCAGACGGTGTGGCCGGAGAAAATGCCGGAAACGGGGAGGTAGCGGTCATGTTTTCCCGGATCTTCATCGAACGACCGCGCCTTGCGGCGGTGGTGTCCATCGTCATCACCATCGGCGGCCTCATCGCCTTATTCAACATCCCCGTGGCGCAGTATCCTCAGATCACCCCGCCGGAAATCTTCGTCACGGCCACCTATCCCGGGGCGGGAGCCCAGGTGATCGCCGAAACGGTGGCCGCTCCCATCGAAAAGGAAGTGAACGGCGTCGAAGACATGCTCTACATGTCGTCCACCTGTTCCGACGACGGGACCTATCAGCTGGCGGTCACCTTCGCCGTGGGGACCAACCCTGACATCGACCAGGTGAATCTGCAAAACCGGGTGCAGCTCGCCACGGCGAAGCTCCCTGCCGAGGTGGTCGCTCAAGGCATCACGGTGCGGCGCCGCTCGTCGGATATCATGGCGGCCGTGAGTTTTTATTCACCCAAGGGCACCCAGACGATGTTGTCGCTCAGCAACTATATGAGCAACATCGTGAAAGACGCTCTGGTGCGACTTCCGGGTGTGAGCGACGTCTTCATTTTCGGGGAAAAAGAATACAGCATCCGCGTCTGGATGAATCCGGACCGCATGACGGCTCTGGGTCTTACGGCCGACGACGTGATCGCCGCCATCCGGCGTCAAAACATCCAGGCAGCGGTGGGATCCATCGGCCGGGCGCCCATAGGGCCGGATCAGCAGGTCCAGTTCACGATCCGAGCCAAGGGCCGTTTGGACAAACCCGAAGAATTTCAAAACATTGTCATCCGCGGAAACGATCAGGGGGGCCTGGTCCGCCTCGGCGATGTCGCCCGCGTGGAACTGGCCGCCAGGGAATATTCCACGGAATCCATGCTGAACGGCAACCCGGCGGCGACCCTGGCCGTGTATCGGGCGACGGGGGCTAACGCCTTGGACACCATGCAGGCCGTCCGGGAGGAACTGCAGCGGCTGTCCCGTTCCATGCCCGAAGATATGGCCTATGAAATCATTTTGGACACGACGCGCTACGTGTCCGCCGCAGTTCGTGAAATCGAATGGACCCTGGCGCTCACGTTTCTCCTCGTTCTTTTCGTCAATTACGTGTTCCTTCAGGACTGGCGAGCCACCTTGGTCCCTACGGCGACCATCCCCGTCTCCCTCATCGGGACCTTCGCCGTGCTTTTCGCCCTAGGCTACAACGCGAACACCATTTCCCTGTTCGCCCTCATCATGGCCATCGGCGTTGTCGTCGACGACGCCATTGTCGTTGTGGAAAACGTTTTTCGACTCATGGCCGAAGAAAACCTTCCGCCCAAGGAAGCCGCCATCAAGAGCATGGAACAGGTGACGGGCCCGGTGATCGCGACGACCTTGGTGCTCCTGGCCATTTTCGTGCCCGTCGGTTTCATGCCCGGCATCACGGGGCAGCTCTACCGGCAGTTCGCCGTGACCATCTGCACGTCGGTGCTCATTTCCACCCTGTGCGCCCTCACCTTGAGCCCCGCCATGTGCGCCACGCTCCTGCGCCCGTACCAACCGGCGCAACGGGGCCCCTTCGCCTGGTTCAACCGGTTCCTGGATAAAGCGCGGCGAGGTTACGTGGCCGGATCGGGATTTCTTCTCCGAAAGGCCCTGCTGGGGTTTGTGGCCTTTGTCCTCATCATGGGTGGATCGGGCTATCTGTTCCAGAAACGGCCGACGAGTTTCCTTCCGGACGAGGACCAAGGGTATTTCTTTTTCAACACCCAACTGCCGGAAGGGGCCTCTTTGGGTCGAACGTACGACGTCATGAAGCGCATCACGGCGGAGATTCGGTCCATCGACGGCGTCAAGGACGTCATCGGCGTGAGCGGGTTCAGTCTCTTGAGCGGACGCGCCGCCAACGTGGGCTTCGGCATCGCCATTCTCAAGCCTTGGGATGAAAGGCCGGGAGAAAAACTTCATGTGAACGGGATCGTCGCCCAAGCGCAGGGGCGGCTGGCTGCCATTGCGGAAGCCAACTCCTTTGCGTTCACGCCGCCCGCCATCATCGGGTTGGGGACCACAGGCGGGTTCGACTTCAGGCTTCTCGCCAAGGAAGGCCAAAGCCCGCAGGAACTTTACGGCACCGCTTTGTCTTTAATGCTCGCCGCCAACCAGGATCCGCGGCTTTCCCGCGTGTTCACCACCTACACGGCCAACACGCCGCAGATTTTCCTCAACGTGGACCGCACCCGGGCCGAATTCATGAGGGTGCCCGTGAGTCGTATTTTTTCCACGCTGCAAGCGCAGTTGGGGTCGGCCTACGTCAACGATTTCAATTTGCGGGACCGTACCTACCAAGTGAAGGTTCAGGCCGAAGCCGAATTCCGCGATGATCTTTCCGATATTCAAAGACTGTATGTCCGGAGCGAATCGGGGGACCTCGTTCCCCTCACAAGCCTGGTCACCTCCTCCACGGTCTTGGGCCCGCAGCTCATTAAGCGCTACAACCAGTTTCCCAGCGCCGACTTCAGCGGCCAGGCGGGTCGCGGCTATGCGTCGGGGCAGGCCATGGAGGCCATGGAAGAGTTGGCGGGGAAAGTTCTCCCGCCGGGTTACGGTTTTGAATGGTCGTCGGTTTCTTTTCAGGAAAAGCAGGCGTCCGGTCAGGTGATCTGGCTTTTCTTCCTGGCGGTCCTCTTCGGCTACCTCTTCCTGGTGGGCCAATACGAAAGTTGGAACATCCCGCTCGCCATCATCTTCTACATCCCCGTGGCGGCTTTGGGCGCTTTGCTGGGTTTGACCGTCCTCGGGATGCCTCTGAGCATCTATGCCCAGATCGGCTTGGTGCTTCTGGTAGGGCTCGCCGCCAAAAACGCCATCCTCATCGTGGAGTTCGCCCGGGACAGCCGAGCCCACGGATTGTCCATTTCCGAAGCGGCCTTGGCGGGAGCGGGCATTCGGTTTCGTCCCGTCCTCATGACCGCCTTCACATTCATCGTCGGCGTCGCCCCCATGGTCATCGCCACGGGAGCCGGGGCGGGCAGCCGTCGGGCCATCGGGACCACCGTTTTTTCGGGGATGCTCGTCTGCACGGTTCTCGGGATTTTCCTCATTCCTTTCCTGTTCTATGTGTTCCAGTCGGCCCGGGAAAAGGGTCGGGCGTGGCGGGAACGGCGCCGTACCGAAAAGTGAGAAGCCGATGGAGGGATATGGTTCCATGGGACACGGGAAAGCCACCGGCGGTCTAAGCGCCGTCTGCATCTTTTTTTCATTTTGGCTCCTCGTGCAGGGCTGTGCCCCTGTAGGGCCCAAATACACAGCTCCGCAACCCCAAGCGCCTACCCGATGGCATGCACAGGATGCAGGCCCGTGGGACCCTGCATCCCCGGACCCGGCGCTTTTGGCCCGCTGGTGGGAAACCCTCGGCGATCCCCTTTTGAGCGATCTCGCAAAGCAGGCCCTTGAAGCCAATCCGGATCTCAAGGCGGCGGCGGCCCGTGTGCGCGAGGCACGCGCCGTGATCGGCGTGCAGAAGGCAGGCCTCTTCCCGTGGCTGGATGCCTCGGCGGAAGCATCCCGGCGGCGCACCAGCGCTCGAGGGACGACGGGGCGCGCCGTGGAAACCGGTTACTACCAGACGGGTTTCGATGCGGGATGGGAGCTGGACCTTTTCGGGGGCACCCGGAGAGCGGTGGAAGCGGCCGTCGCCGACTGGGAAGCCGCTTGGGCGGCCCAGGACGCCGTCCGGGTGAGCCTGTTGGCCGAAACGGCCTTGGCCTATGTGGAACTGCGGACGTACCAGGAGCGTTTGGCCCTCACCCGCCGAAACATTGCCGTGCAGGAAGAAACCTACGCACTCAACGTGTCGCGCTACGGCGCGGGGCTCATCGACGAGCTTCCCGTTCAGCAGGCGCTGTATAACCTGGAACATACCCGCGCCGCCGTATCCCCGCTGGAGAAGGGGCTGGAAGCGGCCAAGAACCGTCTGGCCGTTCTAACCGGAAAAGACCCCGGAAGCCTGGAACACCAGCTTGCCGAACCGCGCCCCATTCCTGCCGCGCCCGTGCGCATCGCGGTGGGCATTCCTGCGGAGGCCCTTCGAAACCGCCCGGACATCCGCCAAGCTGAGCGGGAATTGGCCGCCGCCACGGCGCGGATCGGTGAGGCCACGGCGGAGCTCTATCCCCGATTCCGCCTTTTCGGGACCATCGGGTTGGAATCGTTGTCGTCCGGAGATCTTTTCGAATGGGCCAGCCGGTTCTGGACCATCGGCCCGGGTGTGCGGTGGCGCGTTTTCGACGCCGGTGAGATCCGAAAAAATATCGAGATCCGCACGGCCCAGCAGGAACAGGCGTTTCTTCGCTATGAGGCGGCCGTGTTGAAAGCGCTGGAAGAGGTGGAAAACGCTCTGGTCGCCTTCGCCAAGGAGCAAAGACGGTCGGAGCAGTTGGAAAAGGCCGTGGCGGCGGCCCAAAAGGCGGAACTCACGGCCAAGGACCGCTACCAGGCCGGGCTCGTGGACTTTACGGACGTTTTGGACGCCCAGCGCACCCTGCAAACCTTTCAGGATGAGCTGGCCCAGAGTCGCGGGGCGGTCACCGCGACCCTGGTGCGCCTTTACAAAGCGTTGGGCGGGGGCTGGCAGCCGGAAAATCCGTAAAGCCGTCGGTTGTTAGGGTTTGTCGTGCTGTTAGGGTTGCAGAAGGTCCGCCAGTCGCCTCTTGTCCGCAGCCGCCTGGTCCCAGGCTTCCATGGCGCCGCCGAAAAAGAGCTTCGCCCATTCTTGGTAGACCGCGGCCAGGGTTTTGGGAAACGGCGCGCCGTCGGCGGCCATGAGCCGGCAGAGCACGTCCCAGTCGGGGAGGCTTTCGCCCTGGCGGGCCAACCCCTTTTCCAAGGTGAGAAGCCGTCCTTCCTGGTTCACGATGATCCCGCTCTGCTCCCCAAAAGCAGCCGTAGGAAGCACCACATGAGCCCACTGGGACGCCGGGCCCAGGATGTTTTCCTGGAGCACCAGAAAATCCAGCCGACCGAGGGCGTCCAGGCTTTGCGCCGCGGCTCCTTCCAAGAGCACGCTCTCCTGGAGGTACAAAGCTCGGATCCGACCTTCCTGCACGGCTTCCAGAACACCCTTTCCGAGGGAATCCGGCAGAGCGGCCCCATCCCACAATTCCCGGATCCTGGCTATGCCGGCCGGATCGTCCAAGGCCGTCCATCCGGGGAGCCGGTTCGGGGTCATGCCCACGAGGCAGGCCCCCACCGCATTGGCATACGGAGCGGCGAAATAGAGCCCCGCACCGTCTTTTTTTACGCCCCGTCTCATGGCGGAAACCAAGGCGGCGGCCGCTCGCACGGTCCGATCGACGGCATCCTGGGGCAAACGTTCCAAAGCCGAAAGGTCGACGACCACGGCGACCCCACCGACCGCGGCCATGCCGTTGACGATCCGCTCCAGCACGTTCCTTTCCGAGGCTTCCAAGCAGACGGCCTTGACCGCATCGATGGTCGAAACACCCAAAACGGCCTTCAGTTCCTCCAGGGCCCGCTCGCCGCTCTTTTCTGCATATTGCGCCGCCAAGCAGGTCAAGAGATCCGGCCATTTTTCCACATCGGCACCTAAGGAAGCCGCGTCGGTCCCGCGCAGGCTCTCAGGCAGTCGGCCTATGGCCCACAGGGACGCCCGGTTTTGGCGTACCGCCCGCCGAACCGAGGTGGCCGTCACCGGGTTTGACTCATCGAGGTTCTCGCCCAGGAGAAACACGGCCTGCGCCTTCGCCAGCTCCGCCATGGGCGGCGTGAGGGGGGCTTTCCCGTCGGGAAGAAGCCCGTAGCGTAAGGCGGCTTCGGCGGTTTTTCGCCCCAGAGCATCCACGTGAGGTGTGCGGAACCGGGTGCGCATCCAGCGCTGCAGCAGATACAGGGCTTCGCACGTGAGTCGCGGCGATCCCAAGGCGCCCACGGCTTGTGGTCCGTGTTTTTCCGCCGCGGCCTTGAGGCCTTGGATGGCCGCTTCCATGGCCCGGCCCCACGTCGTTTCGCGTAGTGCGCCGTTTTCCCTTATCATCGGGGTGCTGACGCGTTTCCCGCGCCAATGGTCGTCGTAGGCGCGAAAGCGTCCTTTTCGACAGGTGGATGCCCGGTTCGGGGCCGCGTCTCGGCCGTCCGCGATCCATACGAGGCGCTCGCCCTTGACTTTGAGATCCACTTCACACCCCAAACCGCAGTGGATGCAGTGGGTGGGCACGGAAGCCCAGTCGAGTCGTTCCACGGGCCGGCCTTGGCGCCTTTCCATGAGGGCTCCGGTGGGGCAGAGGTCCACGCAAAGCCCGCAGGAGACGCATTTGTCGTTGAACCTGGGCCAGTCCTTAAAGTCGATGGCGTGGCTGCACTGAAAGGTTTGGCAGGCCACATAGCAGCGTTCGCAGCGGATGCATTTGTTGGGATCCAAAGCGATGACGGGATGGGTGTCGATGGCGGCCACGCGCTGGAAATGAATCTTCTTGCTCGGCTGTTCCCGCCAGTCTACCTGGAATTCGTTCATCAGTTCCCGCAAACGGCAGTCGAAGGCGGCGCTGCAGCCGCACACCAGACAGCGTTCCGCTTCCCGCTTGGCTTGGGCCTCATCGAAGCCCAGTTCCACTTCCATGAAGTTTTGCAAACGGCGTGACACTTCCACTTCCGGCATGCGTTCCCTCGGGATGACCTTGTAGACCCCGAAGGGTTCCTTGTCGATCTGCTGCAGATCTCCCTTGCTGATATTGAAATGCAGTGGTTCGGGTTCCACTTTGCCCGCCTGGAAAAAGCGGTTGAGCGAATAGGCCGCCTTTCGGCCGTCGGCCAGGGCCGCCACCACGGTCATGGGACCGCGGAAAAGGTCGCCGCCGACGAAGATCATTTCCGCCCCCGTGTGCATGCTGCGCGGATCTCCGCCGATGGTGCTCCACCGCGTGATGGGGATTTTTTCCATGCCGGGGTCTTGGTCCGGGGTGAGCACCACCGGGTATTGACCGATGGCGCTGATGACCTGGTCCACGTCCAAAAGGGTTTCCGATCCTTCCACGGGTACAGGGCGTCTCCGACCGCTGGCGTCCGGTTCCCCCAGTTCCATGCGGATGAATTCCAGTTGCCGCACATGGCCGTTGTCGCCAAGGACCCGGGTGGGGGCCGCGAGCAGATGGATTTCCACGCCTTCGGCTTCCGCCGCTTCGATTTCCTCGTGGCTTGCGGGCATTTCCTTCCGGGACCGCCGATACAGGATGGTCACTTTTTCCGCGCCGAGACGAAGGGCAGAGCGGGCGGCGTCGATGGCCACGTTGCCCCCTCCGATGATGACCACACGGCGCCCAACCTTTACGGACTTTCCGGCGGCGATGTTTTCCAGAAAGTCCACGCCGCTTTCCACACCTTCCAGTTCTTCGCCTACGATCCCCAGCTTGCGACTGGCCCAGGCACCGATGGCAAGAAAGATGGCCCCGAAACCTTCCTTCTTCAGATCGTCCAGAGTGAAATCCCGGCCCCAGACGACCCCGGTCCGGACTTTCACCCCGAGACTGAGGATGCCCTCGATTTCCCAATCGAGGATTTTCTTCGGCAGACGATATTCGGGGATGCCGTACCGGAGCATCCCTCCGAGCTTTTCCCGGGCTTCGAAGATGGTCACCCCGTGTCCGAGGGCCCTGAGGTAGTACGCCGCGCTCAGGCCCGCCGGCCCGCCGCCCACCACGGCCACATGATGCCCGGTGTCCGGCGGCACCTCGGGCAGGATCCGCAGACCGGACTTCATTTCGAAATCGGCCACAAAGCGTTTGCAGTGATTGATGTTCACGGGTTCATCCACCAGGTGCCGTCGGCAGGCCCCTTCGCAGGGATGCGGGCACACGCGGCCGATGGTGGCGGGCATGGGAATCTTTTCCTTGATGAGCCGCACGGCTTCCAGGTATTCGCCGTGGCGGATGAGCGCCAGGTAGCCCTGGATGTCCACATTGGCCGGGCACGTGACCGAGCAGGCGCGACGCAGTCGCCGTAATGAGTATCCAGGAGCAATTCCAGAAGGAGTTTTCGGGTTTGGGCGAGATCCTGGCCCGCCGTGCGGATGACCATCCCTTCCGAGACCGGGGTGCTGCAGGCCGCCTTGAATTGCTTTTCCCCTTCCACCGCCACGACGCACAGCCGGCAGTTCTCCAAAGGGCGCAACAAGGGTGTGTAGCATAGAGTGGGAATGGAAATCCCTTCCCTCCTGGCCACCTCCAAAATGGTGCTCCCTTCGGGAGCCTGCACCGTCTTTCCATCCAATGTGACCGTCACCGTCGTCGCCATAAAAGACCTCCGCAGCACTTGGAGAATCGTTGGAAACCCGCGGGCGGCGCCCCGGGCCGTGATCTGGACCCTTTCGAAGAGCGGGCGTTCTCGGAGCCCTGTCGCACGGAAGCGAGCTTTCGTCCCGGAAGAGCGGCTCTGGCCGCGATCAGCGGGGAACGGTGCACACGGCGGAAGCGTTCGAACGAACAGAGCGGTCGCATGCGCGGGAAAGGACAAGGGATGTTGCGCCGACAAGCCGCCGTCCGGTTGTCGTCATTCGTGCCTTTTCAAGAGCAGTTCGATGTTGTGGCGCAGCGCCTGTGGATCGACCGGCTTTTCCATGAAAATGTCCGCGGCGATCCAATCCAGGTCGTCCTCCACCGTCCTGGTGTACCCTTTTTCCGATTCGGGCTGGGCCGAGACGATGATGATGGGGAGTTTTCGCAGCGATTCGTTCTGTCGCAGTTTGACCGCAAAGCGCAACCCTTCGTCGACCGTGGCCATCATGATGTCCAAGACGAGCAAATCCGGCTGTTCTTCTTCGATGAGGCGAAGGCCGTCCTGTGTGTTGCTCGCCGTCAGCACATCGTAGCCGAACCGCCGAAGAATAGCCCCCGTGATCTCCAGGAAACTGGGATCGTCATCGATGATCACAATACGTTTCGCGCTCATTCATTCTCCCTCCCCTTCCGACAGCGACTCAGCCTGTGCCTCTCGCCCCGGGGGCACTTCCAAGACAAAAGTGACCCCCTGTCCTGGGGCGCTTTCCACCCAAATGCGGCCCCCATGCCGCTCCACCACGGTCTTGGTGATGAAGAGCCCGAGGCCGGTGCCCCTCGTCGCGGAGCGTCGCGCGGACGGCAATCGCTGAAACTTTCGGAACAGACGCAGCTGTTCCTCTTCCGAAAGACCCGGCCCCGAGTTCCAAACCTCGCACCGCAGCCGGCCCGCGCGGGTCGTGCGGGCCGTGATGAGGATTCTCCCATGGGGTTCACCGTATTTCACGGCGTTTCCCAAAAGGTTTGTAAAAACGCTGCGAAACAATTCCGGATCCACGGTCCACGTCAAGTTCTCCGGGACGTCGATTTCCACGTGCATCCCCTTTTCCTGAAGGGCGGGCTCGAGGCCCGAGAGCACAGGGATCAGCACGTCCCGATCCAACCGCACGAGACGGGGTCTTACGGGGAATTCATCCTTTTCGATCCGAGAAAGATCCAAATAGTGGCGGATCATTTCCATGGATTGGTCCAAATTGTTGCAGATGGCCTCGACCATCTTCCTTTGTTCGTCGGTCAGGGGCCCGAAGATTTCCTGCCTGAGGGCGTTGGCGCTCATGTAGCCGTTGGCGATGGGCGATTTGAGTTCATGGGTGACGAAACTAAGCATTTCCAAATAGTAGCGGTTCAGGCGTTCCAATTCGCGATTGGCCGCGTTGAGATGGTCGTTGGTTTGGACCAGAGCGTCCATGTGGGCCTTGAGTTCGCTGAGGTCGTGGAAAAAGCCGACCACCGAGTAGGCTTCGCCGTCTTCCGGAAGGATGGTGGCCGAAAGACGAATGGGCAGAAGCCTCCCGTCCTTGGTCCGCACCGTGGTGTTGTAGTCGACGAGGACGCCGGGACCGCCGAAATCCTCGCTCACGAGGGCCTTTTTAATGGCGGAGGCTTCCCCTTCCGGGTAAAAGTCCCGTACGTTGAGCTTATAGAGGGCTTCGGCGACCGTGTAGCCGAGCAACCGCTGGGCTCCGGAATTGAAAAGGATCACACGACCCTTGGCGTCATTGGCCACAATGCCGTCGGGACACGCTTCCAGAAGCCTTTCCTCAAATTCGTACCGTTTCTTCAACCGCTCCTGATACGAGCGGATTTCACTCGCCATGAAATGAAAGCTGTACAGGAGCCGGATGAGTTCGTTTTCGCCGACTTCTTTGGGCACGCGGCACAACGCGCAGGCCCGGTGCGGATCCTCTCGGCTTTCCGAAGGGATCGTGCGCCATGGGAAGAGCCGCTCACGGCTCGAATCCATAAGATACGGGCATATGCCCGGCGCGGGGTCCTCCCGGCTCCATGCGCTTGCCACAAGCCCTTCACGGCACAACGGGGCGACGTCCACGCTTTTCAAGACGTCCTGCATGCGCCCTTGGGCCACGAGATGGGTCATTTCCAAGAGGCGCTGCACCGGCTTGGTGATTCTCGCGGTGAACCACCGGCTGATGAAATACCCCACGGTGAGGATCAACGTGGTGATGAGCAGCAGGGTTTGAAGCAAACGTTCCCGCAAGGGTTTCATGATCGGGAGGCGAATTCCCGTGCGGACGATGAGCGGGGCGCCGGAGTCCGGCCGGGCCGCCGTGAGAATCAACTCATAGGAGGGGTCCCGAAAACCTCCTGAACGGCGCAACACCATATTCTCCTGGCGCCTTTGCTCCACCCATCGGGTCCGGGCGTCCTCGAAAGCCTGCCCCGCCGCAAAGAGCACGGCGCCGTGGGCATCTTCCAGACGCAGGGAAAGAAAACCGGGATAAAAGGAGAGTTTCTCCTGAAGGCGGCCGCCCAACTCCTGAGGCTTTGCACGCGGCGGG
>VSSL01000524.1_pt1 | contig 11542 bp, 7 predicted proteins | sample 4557531 | NCBI WGS metagenome assembly VSSL01 (sample SAMN10986726, study PRJNA523729) | hot springs metagenome | isolation source: hot springs | place: India:Timba, Gujarat | collected 2018-05-31 | reverse complement strand
GAAAGTTAAACTCCGGTTGCCCCAACTTCTTTGATGAAATTCATACTATTCCAACTCTTACCGAAATTATTTGTATAATACATTTCGCCTTTTTGTGTAAAAATAACTATACTTCCCTGAGAATATGCAGCCATTTTTGTTCCAGCTATTATCTGATTACCGATCTCGATATATGTTTTCCACCCATCTTCGGTGATAATTATTCTATCTGTATTTTCCAAAGTATCGGGATATTGGACCAAAATACCAGATAAAGAATCGGTCATTTGGAACCAAGCGGATGGCCTTTTCCTTAAAATCAGATTTTTTGAGGTAGGATAAGTTTGCCAATTTTTTCCCCCATCGGTAGATTTATAAATGAAAGAAGTGTATTTTCGGTAAATATTAACACCATCTGTATAATGAAAATATGAACTATCCACAACACAAAAAATCAAATTGCTATCAATGTACTGTGGATTATGAATAGCAAATCCACATTGTACGTCGTTAGGATTTTCCAATTTTAAAACATTTTTTTCACCTCCATTAAAAAAGAACCCAAGACAGGGATTTTTTTCACTTATATAACGAGAAGAATTGTTGGAAACAAAAAGATAATGGGTGCTGTCGAACACAGTCCAATATGAGAGCTCAATGTTGGCCTTTAATTGTTCTTCCGCTTCTTTTACAGAAAAAATTACCTCCCATTTTGGTATCATTTGCGCAAAAGCAATTTCACTTATAATAAAGAATAACAAAAAAAACTTTTTCATATTTCTCTCCTATTACAGTTAATACAACTTTTTCCAATTTATAGACAAAAAAACTTATAATAAAGTTACAACATTACTTGCTCGCAGCGTCTTTCCTTCGAGGGGCGAAGAACGCAAGGCAACAGCAAAAACTTTTCGCTTAGGCGGTCCACGGCAGCGGGAACAATAGTGGAACGGAATTCGAGCCAAATCTATCGAATTGTAGCAATGCTCTGCTCTCCGCCGTGTAAGTTATTGTAAACAAAGAAGTTACAGAACAGCAGGATTGATTATCAAAATACACACTTCCCCATTGCGTTAAAGGAAATCGAGCAGGTATGTTTCCAACCCAAATCATTTCGATTTGCAAAGTATCAAATAGTAAAATAAACAAAAAAAATTAAAAATGCAGATTTTGGTAGGTAACTTTGTTATTTAATGTTCATCTCTTCACTTGCTTGCCTCATTTTCTGAATTTTTATTCTTCCAAATGGATGGTGATTTAAAACTTTATTATAATTAAGTTTGTAAGTTATGAAAAGAATAGAAATTCTTGGAAAGGGCATTTCAAAATCCTACAATGGAATTGATTACGTGTTCCAAAATCTATCTTTTGAAATTTGCAATGGGGATGTTTTTGGGGTCTTTGGACCAAACGGAAGCGGTAAATCGACACTCTTGAAAATCATTGCAAGAATTCTTCTTCCAACCGAAGGCAAAATCACAATCGTAAATGAGGGCAATGAAATTCCATTCGAAAAACAGAGATTACTACAAGGTCTTGTTGCCCCATACCTTGTTCTCTTCGAGGAGTTCAATCCAATCGAGCATATAAAAATTAGTGCAAATATTTTGGGAAAGGATTTCAACGCAGAAAAAGCAAACGAACTCATCGACAAATTTGGTTTAGAAGACGCGGTCGCCAAGCATATCAAAGAGTTTTCCTCGGGAATGAAGCAAAGAATGAAGTTCATTTTGGCACTGTATTTCGAGCCAGAAATTCTTCTGCTTGACGAACCATTTACAAATTTGGATGAAAGGGTATTCAATATGTTGAAGAATGCATTAAAGAATTTCAAAGCCAAGGTAAAATCGTTGTTATAGCAACTAACGACAAGCGAGAGGCTTCTTTGTGTAACAAATACATACGAATTGGGAAGTCAACGGCGAACGAACCAGATTTCCACCCTTCGGTTTAAAGCCCTACCTTCCTCGGTTTCGTTTGTTGCGACTGGCATTGAAGCACCAAAGCCAAAAATTGTAATTCTTTCCCTTGCTATTCCTTTCGAAACGAGGTAATTGCGAACTGCTTCGGCACGTTTCCTCGACAATTGCAAATTGTATTCTTCGGTTCCAATGCTGTCTGTATGTCCTTCTATATGTATATTGAAATTAGGATTTTCGTTTAATATTTTTACCACACGGTCCAGTTCCAAGAATGACTCTGGTTTCAAGTCGTATTTGTCGAAATCGAAGAAAATATTGTTCAATCGCACTTTTTTTTGCTTTTCGACCAGAAATTCTATTGGATAGAGGATTATGTCGAAAGAAATGTTTGTATCTTGCTGGAATTTTGTTAAATCTATGTTGTTGGAAATCGGGAAGTAACCTTCCTTTTCGGCATAATAGCCATAGTTTTTTCCAAGAGGCAGAACAATAAGAAAGGAACCATTCTCGGGATTGCTCGAAAGCGTTCCAATATTTTTCCCAGTTTGCAAGTCTTCGATATTAATTTTCGCAGACAAAGGTTTTCCGAACGGGTCGATAATTTTGCCCCGAACTGTGGCAAACTTTTGAGGTTTCGCATATTTTGGCAAAGTTACGGAATACAAATCCCAGCCACCGTAGCCATCAGTTCTCCAATGGCTTGCAAAGAATGCACTGTCGCCACGCAAGGAGACCTTGTAGCCCCAATCATCGAGTATAGTGTTAATTTCTTTACCTAAATTTACTGGCTCGCTCCATTCTGTCCAGGAATCTTCCCTCAATCTTACTGCTTTAAATACATCGAGTCTTCCAAGCCCAGGATGACCATCACTGCTAAAATACAAAGTCTTTCCATCGGGATGCAAGTATGGGGAGCGTTCGGCATAAGGAGTATTAATTGTAGCACCAAGATTGACAGGCTGGCTCCATCCACTATCGGTTTTGAAACAGACGTAAATGTCCATATTTCCCATTATGTTGCCGTGGTAAAGTCTACCGTAGGGATGGAACTCCCCAACTCCGCCAGGTCTGTCGGATGTAAAGACAAGGACTTTACCATCGGAAGACAGGCAGGCACCTTCATCAACATATTGAGTGTTAATTGGATAGGGAAGGTGTTGCAAAGGACCCCAGCCATTTTCTTCTCGTTTGATGTAATAAATATCGAATTGCCCAAAGGTTCCTTCGAAAGTGCCAGAAAGCCAAATTCCATTGCCGTCGGGGTCAATGTTGTCGATTGTTTCGTCCCTTTTTCCGTTTATTTTTGGTCCGACATTTTGTGATTTCTGCCAGACACCATTTTCGTTTTTGGCGAAGTAGACGTCAGAGTTTCCGTAACTGTCGGGACGACCACGAGTTGAAAAGAAAATATAGGAACCATCTGGGGTTGGACAAGGGTCCCATTCGTCTGCAGAGGTATTTATATTAGGACCAAGATTGTGGACAACCAAGCCTTCGGTTGGTGCCAGAAGTATTTCTATAATTTTTTCGATATGTTTCTTCTTTTCTGGGAACAAATGCATAAATTTTCGAAAAATAGCAACAGCAGAATCCCATTTTCGATAGTTGATTAAATTTTCTGCTCTCCGTTTCAAAGCAACGAAAGCGTACTCGTCGGGGGCAAAGTCTTGTATGAACTCTTCAAGGACGGGATAGTCCTCTTCTTTGGGAGTCGGATATATTGCAATTTCCTTTATGTTATCCAATAATTGCTGTAATGTAGGTTTTCTATTGGGGAATAGCGGGGAAAACTCTTTCCAAATCTTGTAGGCTATCAAACCTCTATTGAGATTGTTATAAGAGTTGATTAAATAGTTAAAAACACGAAAGGCACTATCGCTCGGGGCGTAAGTTTTTTATGTAGTCAGTCCATTGAGAGAAAGTGGAATCGTTTAGCGGCTTTCTAAAAATTGATTGAGAAAGTAGAACACAAGGCAAAAGGAAAAGAATCAACCAGCATTTTCTCATTTTGGAAATATAATTGGATTGCAGCCGCATTTTGCTTGGACAATAGGCTTTTCTGCTTCGGCTTTTTCGCGCGTGGGATAATCCCCAATTACGACAGCATACATTGTAATCGAATCGATTTGCTTGGTGAAAATGTCTGCACGAAGTCGCATCGACTTGAAACGCTCAACCTCGGCTCGTGCAGATTCGATAGTGGAGTACAAACCAACTTGCAAACCGAATGTACCTTTCTTCGGAGTTTCAACCTTTGGAGCTTCTTTTGCAACTTCTTTGGTTTGTTCTTTGCTTTGCTCTTCTTTTGTATTCGTTTTTAAGCGAGAAGGATTTAATTTGGAAATATTAATTGCTGTTCGCACAAGGTCGGACGCAGGTGTAATAAATAAAGATTTTGGAAAGGCTTTTTTGTAGTTTTCCAGTTCACGACTTGCTCGCTCGACCTCGCCTTTCAAAGCATAGTATTGAATAATTCTCCAATAGCATTCGTCGGCATATTCGCTTTGGGGATAAGTGCGAATGATTTTCTCATATATTTCAACAGCCTTGGTTGCATCTTCGAGCACGGAGGCGTGGAGAAATTGCACTCCGGGGTCGTTTGGATATTCTGCAAGCAAATCCGGTAATGCAAGTTTGACTTCGGTTACTTTGCCTTCTTCAACCATCTTCAAATATTCTTTAATTTTCTCCGATTGGCCGTAGGAATGGAGAACCATTAATACAAATAAGAATAAAATCGAAATTTTCGATTTCATTTTTGCTCCAAAATGTAAAAAGCAAAAATACAAAAAGATTGAGAAAATGTTAAATCTTTTTATTTAAATTGTTAATTTGTTATATCACACCAATTTTTATTCTTAATTTTGTTTTTCTTTATTTTTCATTTTTGAGGTTACTATGAAAATTCAACGAGAAGAAGCACTTGAATACCACTCATCTGGTAGAAAGGGTAAAATCGAAGTAATTATTACTAAACCTTGTGTTACACAACGTGACCTTTCTCTTGCATATACTCCTGGTGTTGCTGAACCCTGCCGCGAAATCCACAAAGACATCGAAAAAGTATATGAGTACACTGCAAAAGGCAATCTTGTCGCTGTTATTTCCAATGGTACAGCAGTTCTTGGACTTGGGAATATTGGACCCGAGGCTGGTAAACCAGTAATGGAAGGTAAAGGCGTTCTTTTCAAAGCATTTGCGGACATCGATGTTTTCGATTTGGAACTACGCACCGAAGACCCCGAAGAAGTTGTGCGTGTTTGTCAAATTCTTGAACCAACTTTTGGTGGTATCAATCTCGAAGACATTAAAGCGCCCGAATGTTTCTACATTGAAGAAAAGTTAAAAGAGACACTACAAATACCAGTTTTCCACGACGACCAACACGGAACAGCAATCATTTCTGGTGCTGCTCTGTTAAATGCCCTCGAACTTGCTGGCAAAAAAATTGACGAGGTCAAGGTAGTCTACAACGGTGCTGGGGCTTCTGGTATTGCTTGTGCCAAATTCCATATTTCCCTTGGCGTTAAGAAAGAAAACATAATAATGTGCGACACCATTGGAGTAATCTACAAAGGCAGAACAAAAGGGATGAACCCCTACAAGGAATACTTTGCTGTTGAAACCGACAAACGAACATTAGCCGAAGCACTTGAAGGGGCTGATGTCTTCGTCGGCTTGTCTGTTGGTGGAATACTGACAAAAGAAATGGTTCGCTCGATGGCACCAAACCCAATAATATTTGCAATGGCGAACCCCGACCCAGAAATCACCTACGAAGACGCTCTCGATGCTCGTCCCGATGTGATTATGGCTACTGGTCGTTCCGACTATCCAAACCAAGTCAACAACGTACTCGGGTTTCCGTTTATCTTTCGTGGGGCACTCGACGTACGAGCAACTACTATTAATGAAGAGATGAAGAAAGCAGCCGCATATGCATTAGCCCAACTTGCAAAAGAAGAAGTCCCAGAAATTGTTAAAAGAGCATATGGAGTTAAAGAGTTGAAATTTGGGCGTGAATACATCATCCCGAAGCCATTCGACCCACGAGTGCTTACTTGGGTTGCCCCTGCAGTTGCCAAAGCCGCAATGGATAGTGGCGTTGCAAGAAAACCAATTACTGACTTCGAGGAATACAAACTGCAACTCGATATTAGAATGGGGCGTGCTCAATTAATTATGACACCAATCTTCAACAAAGCCGCTTCCAACCCGAAACGCATTGTATTTCCCGAAGGTACAGAACCCAAAATCATTCGTGCAGCAATCCTTTCAGTTCAAGAAGGAATCGCCAAACCCATTCTTCTCGGCAAAAAAGAAATTATTGAAAAAGTGGCGCAAGAAAATGATTACGACCTAACGGGCATTGAAATTGTCGACCCAGAAAAATATCCAAAATTAGACCAATACATCACAGAGTATTTCCGACTGCGTCAAAGAAAAGGTGTCACCCACGAATCTGCCGAAAGCGATATGAAATTCCGTCGCAACTACTTCGGCTCGATGATGGTCCGAATGGGCGATGCCGACGGAATGATTTCTGGTTTGACCAAGCATTATCCAGAAACAATTCGACCTGCATTACAAATTGTTGGTCGGGACCCGAGATATTCAAAAGTTTCTGGTTTATACATTCTTTCGTTTAAAAACTCTGTCTACTTCCTTTCCGATACGACAGTCAATTTGAACCCATCGGCAGAAGATATTTGCGACATTACATTGCAAGCAGCGGAATTTGTTAAGAATTTTGATATTCAGCCAAAAATTGCTTTGCTATCGTATAGTAATTTTGGCTCTGCAGAGGGCGAAATACCAGAAAAAATGCGAAAGGCTTTGCAGTTGATTAAAGAAAAGCGACCCGATTTAATTGTCGACGGCGAAATGCAAGCCGATACCGCTGTTGTTCCCGAAATCATCGACGAAACATATCCATTTAGCGAACTTAAGGGTGGGGCAAATGTTTTAATATTCCCCGACTTGGATAGCGGTAACATTGCCTACAAATTGCTCTCCCGACTTGGCGGAGCCCATCCAATCGGACCAATCCTTCTTGGAATGAGCAAGAGCGTCCACGTTCTCCAACGCGGTGCCTCGGTAAACGAAATACTCGAAATGATTGCAATCGCAGTCGTCGACGCCCAAAATAAAGAAAAAGCACAATAATTTTAACAATAAACTATCAAAAAGGCTACCGCAGTTACTCGGTAGCCTTTAATTTTTTACAAAAGTCAGTCCGTATTATGATTCTAAAATTTTAACTTACAAGTATTTTTATACCTTGGATCAGTCTGTTTTCGTCGTAGGTTTCTGCATCAAATCCATCGATTTTAATCAAATCGGGTCGCTCCTTCAAGATTGAACTCCGTTCGAAATATTTTTCAACTGTGGACTTTGTGGCTCCGCCCCAAGGATTTCGGGCAATTGTTATTCCAATTCGGTTGACGAATTGGAACATTTTACGAACTGCCTCGATTGTTTCGCGTCCGTCCTCGTCCCAATCGTCGCCGTCGCCACCATAGAAAACATAAATATTGTTCTCAAGGTAAAGCCTTTCTTCTTCGATGATTTTATCAACTAATTGAAATGCTGGGGCAACTCTTGTTCCGCCAGCAACTTGCAATCGGATGTATGTCATAAAGTCGGGCACTTCGCGTGCGTTGGTGTCGTGGAGAATGAATCGAGTTGTAACATTGTTTTGGTATTGATACATAAGCCAACTGTAAATGAAAATGTGCTGTCGAGTGACGACTTCTGTGGGTTTTCCGTGCATCGAGCCAGAATAGTCCCGAATAAAGAAAACAACAGCCTGTGCTTCGTAATCTTTTTCTTTGGAAACAATTCGATAGACGTGGTCTGTTGGTATAATCAAAAATTCGGATGGGTCTGTGGATAAAGTTTCATCGACTCGCCCAAGGAGTAAATTCGTTTTTATTATCGACTTAATAGTAGCCTTTTTGTCGAGAATTTGACCAAATCCTCGATGTATGTCGGTCAAATCGTATTGAAATTTAGTAAACGATGGCTTTTTCCCCTTGGGCTTGATATTGGGAAGTTCGAATTTTTCCGTAAGAATTTTACCCAAATCGAATGCTTCCTCGCTTATTTCGTGTGCTCCGCCTTCACCTTGTCCAGGACCATATCCTTCGCCCTCGCCTTCTTGTGGTTGAAGAGGTGCCTCGCCGATGACTTCGCCTTCTTCTTCCTCGCCAGTTCCACCAGTTTGAGGTTCCTCCTCTGTTGTTACCCGAGTGTCGTGGTAAAATTTGGGCTCGACAGTGGTTGGAACAATAACGATTTTAGGCTTTCCGCTTCCGTCAGGTCGCATTAACTTTCCAATTCGTATGCGTCGAGGGAACCCATCTTTTTCTCTTTGTTTGTCCCGTTCAAGCAATTCTTCAAGTGTTTGCAGTTCTACTTTCGGGGAATATAATCGGGACTCTGGCTTTAAAAAAATATGGACATCATCGAGTTTGAATAAATCGTTCAGTCTTGCTCGAATTTTGTTGACTATATCTACAAAGTTTTCAAAGTTTAAGTCATTTTCCTTAATTTCTTGGCTTTTTTCTGGCATATTTAAAATTCCAAATCAAAGTACATTTAAAAACACAAATTAAGGAATTTTTTTATCTTACCACTAAAAATGGAAAAACATAAGTTCTGTTGTTAAAATCTAATCTAACGAAGTATGCTCCATTGGCTCTTCCTTTTACAAGCATATACAAAGGAACAATTTCAACATCCGACCTGGTATTGATGTTTCCTTCGTATATCTTATCTGCAAGAGTATTATAAATTGTTATTCGAATAATCTCGTTCGGTGGGTTCTCAACAATAATTACATCGCTTTCTTGTCCAGAAACTAATGAAGGAACTCGAATTTTAGTTTCTGACTCTTCGTCTACAAAAGTTTCCGTAGTATCGACTTCTCCGACAAAGATGTTGTCGAACCAAACTGTTCCGCTATGTCCTCGAAAAAGGCAATACACATTCCCGAACAAAATTGGGAAAGGCGGTTTGTGAATCGTTGCTGAATACTCCCAATCGTGAGTACCAGTTGAAAAGCGTGTTACTCTGCCATACCAAGGAATATTCTCGTCCGAGAAGAAATCCACATAGATAGAATAATTGTAGTCAGCCGAGCCAGAAACATTTTCTGCCTTCGACCAACCAGAGATGAGTATTGGTTGTAAAGTTGGATTATCAAAGAAAATGTATGAATAGGCACCACCAGTATCAAGAGGAGTATTGTTTTCAACTTTTATGCAACGCTTCAAATGTTGAGCATTCACCTCGTTTGTGTCGTAAATATATCCATTTCGATAGTCTTGCCAAAAGTCTGGTTTATCGTCAAAATCCGAATCATATTCGAAACTGAAATTTGGAACAAGATTGCTAAAATCCAGATTTTCAAGTTCTGGTTCTGTATAAACAATGGTCATCAATCCAGTTGTTGAAAGTGCAACGATTGGGACTTCTATGTTTTTAAACTTTGCTCCAGGCGGAATGGTTATTTCGCCAAAATATGTCGAAAAGTTAGGATTTGCAGATGTGCCGTCATTTTGAAGCACTATTTCCTCCAAAATTCCAAGTTCGGACAAATCTGCATAAACATACAAAGAAAGTTGTTTGTTGCCAAGAAAGTTTTGCGAAGAAGAATCTGCACATTCGACCTGGACTTCTACTGTAATGTAATCTTTTCCTTTTCCGCTGATTTTTACTTTTGGATTCTTAATTGCTGGGGATGATAGCCTGGTGTTCGGTTTCAAGATTATCTTTGCACTTAATGGATAAAGAATTGAATCCGATTTGATTGTATACAATCGAGCGCCCTGGATTGATAGGGCACTATCTACAAATACCATTGGTGCATTTTGTAATTCTGGCAAATAAACAGTATCCTTGCGACTGGGATTGACGTATACGGTGCAATTTGTAAATTCCCTCTTGAAGTATCTTCGCCCTTTTGCATCATAATAGGCAAGTTCCGTTATAGAATCTTTCGCACTTTCCTTTGGCTGTCCAATAGGAATGTCGAATTCTGGAAAATGTGCAAAAGTTTGATAATTTGTCGCATTTGCAAAATATGACTTTTCCCCCGAACAAAGAAGATATGATGATAGACAGTACAAGCGTGCCTTTGGCGATAGATTTTGTATTCCACCCAGTGGTAGCCACACCTTATTGTACGTGTTTTGGCATTGCAAGCCACGATTGCAAGCGTTAATCCAATTTTCGTCGCCAACGTAACCAGACCAATGGGTAAAAGCAAAGCCTTCGTCCATTCCACCGTCGGCAATTTCTAAAAATTTTAGTGCGTAGTTTGTAAATAATCCATTAAAATACATCGGCTTGTCTCCAATGGCTTTGTTGACTTCTGTCAGAAATTCAATTATGTTCATATACCAAATACTATCGTTGTAATTTAACGGCGGGTATGCATCAACTCCCCAATTTGAAACACGATACCAGGTGTCGTCCATAAAAAGTCCATTGTAGCCACGTGTAAAAGCCCGTTCTACTTGTTCAATATAGTTTTTCAACCACTTCTTGTTTCCTACATCCATCACAAAGAAATCGTATTCTTCGTTTTTAATTCTATTATTCGGGTTGGTCGTCCAATAGCCCACTTTCGGGAGTCGATATTGCTTTCCCTCCTTGAAGCAAATCAAATATAATTCGACCCCCGCTCTGATGTAATTGTTATTTAAATAATTATAAAAAGAAATTGTATCAAGGTTGCTATTGAAAACTATTGGTTTCTCGTTAAATGCATTGTCTTTGTCGATGTCAGCATAAAGATAAACTGAATCTGGCAAAACACCGCCAACTGATTTAAATTCCAATCGAAAGGTTGTCGTGTTATCTCCAGAACTTGCTTTCTTTACCAAGCGTAATGGAACATACAACGGCTCATTGTCGGAATAATACAGTTGAACTGGAAAACTATAGGGAATCTCAAGTGTGTCGTTTACCAGACTTTTTAACAACACCCAACGAGCACTTTTGGGAAGCGAGACTTTCAATTCTGTCGCTTTAACCACAGTATCAACTGGATTGAATGTCCCGCTTGAGTCGAATCCCCAATACAAACGATACGAAACTTTCACTGTCGTGTCGAATCTTCTGTCTGGCATCCAATAGAATTTCCAACCGTTTTCAAATGCTACGGTCAGCGATGCTGGTTCGGATGTGTGTAAGAAAGCATCTTCTTCGAGTATCATTTTTTTGTACTCGGGAAGATAGTTGTTCAATGCAACGACATCCTTGTAGAAAAGAATCAGATAGTTTTTGTCGAAGCGTCGAATAAAATCGATTTCTTTTTGATATGCTTCGTCGAGGAAAGCAAATCGTTTGTAAGCCAGTTTCGTTAAAAATGGATTAGTGCGAACCGCACCGTAATTGACCAAATACGATTTTGTTCCTTTTGGTTTGTAGTCGTCGGGCTGTGAATTTGCATCGCTAATTATAGACAATGCAAATACAAATAACAACAAAACAAACATATTCACCTCAATGAACCTTGCAAATTTAAACAAGAAATTTTATCAATCATATCATTTCAGAAAAAATACCAGCAATCGAAAAAATTTTTTAATTTTTATCCCCTTGCCATTTTTAATTTTTTGTTTATTTTTAAT
>VSSL01000523.1_pt1 | contig 11549 bp, 6 predicted proteins | sample 4557531 | NCBI WGS metagenome assembly VSSL01 (sample SAMN10986726, study PRJNA523729) | hot springs metagenome | isolation source: hot springs | place: India:Timba, Gujarat | collected 2018-05-31 | reverse complement strand
GGGGTGGACTTGAATGAGGACGTTTCGGCCGAAGAGCTCCCGCTGTTCCCTTTGGATTTCCCGAAGGATTTCATAGCACAGGGTTTGGGTGGATTTGAGATGCCCATGGCCCTCGCAGTAAAAGCACGGCTCACACAGGGTTCTGCCGATGCTCTCCCGGGTCCTTTTCCGCGTCATCTCGATGAGGCCCAATTCGGACATGCGCAGAATGTTGGTCTTGCTTTTGTCCCTTCGCACCGCCTCCTTGAGGGCGTTGAAAACCTTTTCGCGATTGGCCTCTTTTTCCATGTCGATGAAATCGATGATGATAATGCCGCCGATGTTCCGCAGGCGCAGCTGGCAGGCGATTTCCTTGACCGCTTCCAAGTTTGTCTTGAGAATGGTTTCTTCCAAGTTGCGTTTGCCCACGTATCGGCCGGTGTTGACGTCGATGGCCGTCAGGGCTTCCGTGGTTTCGATGACGATATAACCACCGGATTTGAGCCACACTTTTTTGCTTAAAGCCCGCTGCACCTCCATCTCGATGCCGTAGGCGTCGAAGATGGGTTCGCTGCCCTCGTAGAGTTCCACGCCGTTCTTAAGGGAGGGAAGGAAGGTTTCCGTAAATTGCAGGACCTTTCGGTATTCCTGGGGATTATCGATGATGAGCCGGTCCACTTCTTTGGTGAACAAATCCCGCACGGCCCGCAGCGTGATGTCCAGATCCCGGTAGACCAGGGACGGCACAGGGGCCGTTTCCGCGCGCCGTTGAATGTTCTGCCAGAGCTTCAGAAGGAATTCCATCTCCGCCTGAATCTTTTCCGAATCCTCCCCCTCGGCCGCCGTTCGGACAATAAAACCGCAATGGGCCGGCTTGATTTCCAGAACCAAATCCCGGAGGCGTTTGCGCTCCTTTTCGTCTTCGATGCGCCGAGACACCCCTACATGGTCCATGAGGGGCATCAGCACCAGGTTGCGGCCCGGCAAGGTCACATGGGTGGTGATTCTCGCCCCTTTGTTTCCGAGAGGTTCCTTGGCCACCTGGACCAGGATTTCCTGCCCTTCCCGCAGGCGGTCTTCAATGGGCACCTCGAACAATTCTTTGTTTTCTAAAGAGGATTCCGAGGAGCCGGAATCTTCAAACGGTGCTGCGTTCTGTCCTTCTTCTCGGCCGGATCCGCCATCCTGAAAAAGCTGATCCATCTCCATCAGAGGATGGTGGACATCGCTCACATAAAGAAAGGCCGCCTTTTCCAGACCGATGTCCACAAAGGCCGCCTGCATGCCGGGCAGCACTCGGACGACCCGACCCTTGTAGATATTCCCGGCAATGCCCTCATCGGATGCTCTTTCGATATAAAGCTCCGCCACTTGGCCGTTTTCGACGAGAGCCACCCGGGTTTCGTAAAAGTCGGCATTGACGATCAATTCGGCAGCCATTGTTTATTCCTCGAAAGGCTCCACGGAAACCTTGCACACTCGGCATGCCCCCAGGGCCTGCGGCTTATCGGGAAGCAGCACCTCCAAGAAGCTCTGGGGTCGAAAGCGAGCCGAAGGTTTTTCCACAAGGTCCATGGCCACGCGGGTTGCGTCGATCCGGCGCACGGAGACCAAAACGTCGGCACACCGCGCTTGGACGTGCCCTCTTTTGGTCTTCTTGGTCACAAGGTGATCCGCACACATTGGATAGCGGAATATGATAGCCTCCACCATTTCTTCGGTCAAACCCGAAACGTGGTAAGTCACCCGAAGCACGGACGGGTTGCGCGTCCCGGCCGACACGCGTCGGACGGCAAGGACACGAAGCCCTTGGGGCAGCTGCGCGTTGAGTCGATCCTGAATATCCCGAGGCTCCAAGATTTTTTCCAACTGGATTTCCGCTGCCTCCGCCTCGCTTTCCATCCCCACGGGCAACGCTTCCCGGAAGGAAATCTTGGGATGGGGATGAAAGCCGTGGCTAAAAGCCACCGGAAGGCCCGACCTGCGAACGGCTCTCTCCATGATGCGGCCCACTTCCAACTGTCCGTAGAAACGGGCCTGGTCCTTTTTGGCGAACCGGAGCTCGTAGGTGTAAGGCGGTGTGTCCACACCGCCCGGCGTATCCGGCTCCGCAAGCAGCTTCGACTCGCCTGCGGGCTCTTCGTAAAGGCGAGGGGCAACGCCTGCCCCGTCACAGGCACCGCATCCCGAGCACCGCTCCCAGCGACAATCGCCCGTCCGGGAGTATGCCAAACCTTTCTGCCATTCCTCCCAAAGGTAAGCCTTCCGCACACCGGCGCTCAGGTGATCCCACGGTAACGGGTCGGCTTCATCGTAAACGCGTTGCGCCTCCACATCCGCGGAAAGGCCGTGTTCTGCAAAGGCTTCGTCCCACACGCGGCGCTGAAAGTGCTCTTCCCACGCATCGAAACGGGCGCCCTTGCGCCAAGCCGAAGCCACCACATGGGCGAGGCGCCGGTCCCCGCGGGCCAGGGCCGCTTCCAAGACGCTCAAATCCGGGCCGTGCCATTTGAAGCGAATCCCCGGGCCTTTTAACCGCTCCTTGAGAATATCCAGCCGCCGGACCATCTCTTCTTTCGGGATCTGCCCCGTCCATTGAAAAGGCGTCATGGGCTTGGGGACGAAGGTGGACACGGCCACGTTGACACCGGCCCGGTAGGGCTTGCCGAGGCGCCAGACCTTCATGGACAAAGCGACGATCTCTTCGACGTCTTCCAGCGTTTCCGTAGGCAGCCCCATCATGAAATAGAGCTTGATCCCCTTCCACCCGAGCGCATAGGCGTCCCGCACCGTTTGAAACAGGTCTTTATCGTCGACGTTCTTGTTGATCAGTTGTCGAAGTCGAAGACTGCCCGCTTCCGGGGCGACCGTAAAGCCGGTTTTCCGCACACGGCGAATGCATTCCATGAGGTCGTGGGAAAGTGTCCCCACGCGCATGGAGGGTAAGGAGACGGCCACCCGCCGGGAAGCCATCTCCCGCATCACCGCCCCCAGCAACCATCCCAACCGGCAATAATCCCCGGTGCTCAGGGAGAGGAGGGAAACCTCTTCGAACCCGGTTTCCAAGACGGCCCGGCACGCCTTGGCCAGAAGTGTTTCCGGGCGCCGCTCCCGAACAGGCCGGTAGATGAATCCCGCCTGACAAAACCGACACCCGCGGGTGCAACCTCGAGCGATTTCCAGGCCCAGGCGGTCGTGAACGATTTCCACCAAAGGGACCAAGGGGCGGTCCGGGAGCGGGCTTTCCAGATCGAGGTCCGAAAGGACCCTTTTTTGCACCGCCGTGTAATCTCCATAAAGCGGTTCCACCCCTTCAAACCGCCCGAGCCTGTCGTACCGGGGTTGAAAAAAGGACGGCACGTACACCCCGGGGATCTTTCGCACGCCTTCGAGGAATTCCCGACGAGACCCGCCGCCTGAGCGCCAATCCCGGTAGGCCGCCGTCAGCTCCGCGAGCACCTGTTCGCCTTCGCCCAGGACAATGAGGTCGAAAAAAGGCGCCAAGGGTTCCGGATTGAAGGCACAGGGGCCTCCCGCCACAACGAAAGGGTCCGACGCCTCCCGGTCCCGGCTGTACAGCGAAATCCCTGCCAGATCCAGTATGGTCAAGATGTTCGTATAACTCAGCTCATACTGCAGGCTGAACCCTATGAAGGAAAAATCCTTGAGCGGGCGGCGGCTCTCCAGGGCGAAGAGGGGGCGGTGGCTTTCTCTCAGGCGCCGTTCGAAGTCGGGCCATGGGGCGTAGACCCGATCCGCCAAGACGCCTTCCATGTCGTTGAGTCGATGGTATAGGAGCTGGATGCCCAGATGGCTCATTCCCACTTCGTAAACATCGGGGAAAGCCAGGGCGTATCGCACCTCGGTGTCGTGGAAATCCTTTCGGCGGGCGTTGATCTCCCCTCCGAGATATCGGCCGGGCCGCTCAATATCCTGGAGCAGCGCCTCCAACACGGTTTCCTCCATGAGGGCCCCTGGGCCCATGGCCCCCGGGGCTGTCCTGGGTTGGGCCGCTGCACTGCGGGTGAAAACGGAGCCGATGCCGTTTCGGCCGGTCATCGGGCACCTCAAGACGACGCCCGGACGGCATAAAGCGGGGACATGGAGCGGAGGCGGGCGACCACGGTCGCCAGCGTTTCCACGGCGTGGGCCACTTCGTCTTCGGTGTTTTCCTCATCCAGGGTAAAGAGCAGCGTGCCGAAGGCTCCATCGCCCAGGAGGCCCATGGCTTCCAGGACATGGGACGCCTTGGCCGTAATGGACATGCACGCCGAAGCACCGGCGACGCAAATCCCGCGCAGGTCCATATGCAGCAGCAAGGCTTCCCCTTCCACATACCGGACGGACACATTCACGAGACCCGGGAGATGCTTCTCCGGATGACCGTTGAACCGAACGTCGTCGATCGTTTCCGTGATGCGCTCCCGGAGCATTTTTTCCAACTGCGCGCACCGCTCCATTTTGGCGGGGAGCCGGGTGCGAATCCGTTCCGCGGCGACGCCCAAGCCCACAATGCCGGGCACGTTTTCCGTCCCGGTCCGGCGCCCGTCTTCTTGCCCGCCGCCGTGGAAAAGCGGCCACAGAGAGACACCCTTCCGGCAATACAACGCCCCGACCCCTTTGGGGCCGTTGAACTGGTTGGCCGCCAGACTCAAAAGGTCCACTCCCAGCTCATTGACGTCCACTGGAATGCGCCCCACCGAGGCGATGGCGTCCGTATGGAAAAGCGCTCCCCGCTTGTGGGCGACGGCGGCGATCTCCGCCAGGGGTTGGATCGTCCCCACTTCATTGTTGGCATGCATGACGGACACCAGCACCGTTTCGGGGCGCATGGCTTTTTCCACATCCAGGGGATCCACCATGCCGTGCTCGTCCACCGGAACCATGGTCACGGCGAAGCCGAACTTCTCTAGGGCCTTCGCGGCATAAAGAACGGAATAATGCTCCACGGCGGACACCACGATATGGCGGCCCTCGTGCATCCGATGCAAGGCCACGCCCTTGATGCCCAAATTGTTGGCTTCCGTCCCACCGGATGTAAAAATGATTTCTTCCGGTTCCGCCCCGATGAGGGCCGCCGTTTGAGCACGGGCTTTGAAAATGGCGTCCTGAGGCACCTCGCCGAGATGGTGGATGCTGGCGGGATTGCCGTAGTGTTCCGTAAGAAAAGGTGTCATTGCCCGAAACACTTCCGGAGCCAGAGGTGTTCCCGCAATGTGGTCCATGTAGATCCTTCGGGACTCCATTCCACTACTCCCTTCGTTGTTCAAAAAATAGGGAAACCCCTAAGCCTCTTTACCGTAAAGGGATGTATCTATACGTTTTGCGAAGGGGTAGCGTCAACCCCCAACCGCAGAGGACTCAGGCTCCTTCAACGCCGTGCGGATCCCGGAGAAAACCGCGCTGTGACGGAGAAGCATGCCGGCCGTGGCTCAGGTCGGCGGCCGGAGGGTTTCGCCATGCCCCGAAGCCGCCGTGACTTTCTCCTTGCAAAACCCCCTGGGCCATGCTAGAGGGTGCGTGAAATCTTTATCATGTCAAGGGCTGCCGAGGAGGCAGTGCGTTCAAGATCAGGGGTATCACAAAAGGGACAAGCGGCTGGTCAAAAGTTCATCGGAGAAGCAGAAGGAGGCAAAGCGATGAAGGTTTTCCTAGGCGGTCTTGCCGCAGCTTTTTTCGGCATCATCGGTATTTTCATTTGGTTCAAGCCCTTCCTCAACCTGCTGGCGGGCGCCATCCCCTTGATGCTGCTCCTCGGCGGTGCCATGGCGGCCTATTTGGGCTATGACGAGGTGAAGGATCAGTTGCCGTTCGGCAAGAAGAAAGAGGAAGAAGCCCCCCCGGCTGCTCCGACGGACGATCTTTCCAAGTACAAGGAAGAAGCGGAAAAGTACAAACAGGAAGTGGAAAAGCTCAAAGCCGAGCTGGAAAAGGCCAAATCGGCATCCTAAGGGCCGAAGGATCTGTTGCGCCGCAGTAGAAAACGCCTCCCGGGTTTGCGGGAGGCGTTTTTGTTTCCTGAACCAACCGCCCGGACGGCGGTCTATCGTCCCTGTCCCTCGAAGACGCCAGACGCTTTGCCGAGCGCTTTTCGCCACGTGGTATAGGAACGGTAGCCGCCGCTCAGGTTCTTGGCACGATACCCGTATTGGCGCAGGGCCCGCGCTGCCACATAGGAACGTTGGCCAACATAACAGTACGCCCAGATTTCCCGGTCCCTGGGCAGTTCGTCCATGCGCTGCCGCAACGCCCCCAGCGGGATATGTACGGCGCCCGGAATGTGTCCGCGCCGGAATTCAAACGGTTCACGCACATCCAAGACCAGAACGTCTTGAGGAACCCGGTCCATATCTTCGGCATGCACGACGTCCACGTCGCCTCGAACGACGTTGGCGGCGATCATCCCGGCAAGATTCACCGGATCCTTGGCCGAACCGAACTGAGGCGCATAGCACAGTTCGGCCTCTTCCAGATCGAAAACGGTGCCCCCCTTTTGCATCGCCATGGCGATGACGTCGGTGCGACGCACCGCACCTTTCTTGCCCACGGCCTGGAACCCGAGAATTTTCCCGTCTTTTCTGGAAAAGACGAGCTTCATGGCGATGGTTTCCGCACCCGGGTAGTAGCTCGCATGATGTCCCGGGTGGAGATAAATCTTTTCACAGTCGTAAGGATCATTCCACAACCCCAAGGCCTTCAATGTCTTTTCGCTGGGCCCCGTGATGGTCAGCACATGGTCGAACAGCCCCACGACGGCCGTTCCTTGAACCCCCCGAAAACGCACGTCCCGACCACAAATGACGTCGGCGGCGATCCGTCCTTGCCGATTCGCCGGCCCGGCCAAAGGGAGCAAGGTCTGCCGCCCCGTGACCACATGAACGACTTCCACGGCGTCTCCCACCGCCCAGATGGCCGGGTCGCTGGTCTGCATCTTGTCGTCGACGCGGATGCCCCCAAGTTGGCCCACGGTGAGCCCGGCATCGCGGGCCAGTTGCACCTCGGGCCGCACCCCGACGGCCACGATGACCAGAGGGGCCCGGACACTTTCCCCGGAGCGAAGCCGGACCGTCAGTCCTTCGGATCCGGCTTCCTTGATGCGTTCCACCTGCGCCCCCAAACGCACATCGACCCCCTTTTCGGCCAACACCTCTTGTAAAGGCCAAACCATTTCCGGATCGCACGCGGGCATGAGCTGGCGTTGCATCTCTAAGACGGTCACCTGAAGGCCGCGGCGGACCAAGTTTTCCGTCATTTCTAGGCCGATGTACCCGCCCCCGACCACCACAGCACTCCCGGCGTTTCTTTCGTCGATCATGCGCCGGATGGCCCGACTGTCGGGAATGGTGCGCACGAAAAAAACGCCCGGAAGATCCAGACCCTCAATGGGAGGCCGTACCGGGGAAGCCCCCGGGGCCAGCACCAAGGCATCATAGGCTTCGTGATAATCCCGGCCGGTTTGATGATCGCGAACCAGAATCCGGCGCCCCTCCCGATCAATTCCCACCACCTCCGAATGAAGGCGCACCTCGATGTTGAACCGTTGACGAAACATCTCCGGTGTGGCCACAAGAAGGTGCTCTTCCCGTCGGATCACATCCCCCACGTAATACGGCAAACCGCAATTGGCGAAGGAGACAAAGGGCCCCCTTTCAAAGATGATGATTTCGGCGCGCTCGTCCAATCGGCGGGCCCGTGCCGCGCAGGAGGCCCCTCCGGCCACTCCCCCGACGATACAAATCCGCTTTCCCTTCATAGAGCCTCATCCTCCGTGGTTTGGAACTCGACGGTTCTCCTTGGCATTTTTTCGCGACAAAACTACAATGCCTTCAGAAAGTGCGCAAAAGAAAAGGCCTTTCCCACGGGATGCGGCGACGGGAGACGACGGGATTGAAGCAGCCCCTGACGACACGGTCTCTCCACACCCTTATATCGATTGTGGCCTTCTTCATCTGCCCGCTGTATTTCCATTTCCCCCAGCCGGCCTTAGGGCAATCATTACGGTATGTCGTGCGTTTCGAAGAGACGGTGGATCCTCGGTGGGTCGGGCAACTCAAGGCGCTATCGGACACTGTGGCCTTGGCGGAGGACGGGGCGGCTTCCGTGGCGCAGATCCAACGCCGCGTTGAAAAGGATCAAGAGCTTTTCCGGACCTATCTGCGATCTCGAGGGCATTACGCAAGCGCGGTGACCTATCGGATCGATGCTGAGGCGGATCCGATCCTCGTGGTCTTTGGGGTGGAAGACGGTCCGCTTTATCTCTTGGAGGAGGCGGAGATCCAAGCGCCTGGCGTGGAACCGCCGCTGTTGCAGAGGCTTGCCGAGCTCGTGGGAACCCTTCTGCCCGAGGGGTCTGCGGCCCATGCGCAGCGAATCGTGGAAACCGACAAGGAAATCCTGGAACTTCTGGGGCAAAACGGGTACCCCTTGGCGCGCATCGACCAAAGACGGGTGATCGTCAACCACGACACCCGACGTGTGCGAACCGAATACAGGGTGGCGTGCGGTCCGAAAAGCTTTTTCGGACCCTTGAAAATTCAAGGCCTTGAAACCGTCCGCGAAGAATCGGTCCTTCCCCGCATCCCCTGGAAGGAAGGGGACGTTTTTGATTCCCGATTGATGCACCAAGCGCAGAACAACCTCATTGAGATGGATCTCTTTTCCTTGGTGCGCCTGGCCCATGGGCCGTCCCCGGACCCTCAGGGACGCCTTCCCGTGAAAGTGACGGTGGTGGAAAGGAAGCCTAGGACATTCAAAGGGGGCCTCTTCTACGCCACGGATGTGGGCCCCGAACTCAACGTGTCCTGGGAAAACCGAAACATTTCCGGGGGGAGAGCCCGTTTCGGTGCGGACTCTTGGCTCTCTCCGGAAAAGAAGATCCTCGAAGGCATCTATCTCCGAAGGGATTTTCATCGCACGGACCAACATCTCCAAGTGGACGGCAGAATCGCCGAAGAAGATTGGGACGCCTTTTGGTCCCGCAACATCGGCGCCGTCTTGTCCGTGAGCCGACAGGTCAATCCCGCCCTAAGAGCCAGCGCGGGTGTAGGCGCACGCCTTTCCCAAGTGGAACAGCAGTCGGATCGGGAAACCTTCGGCCTGCTCTTTCTCCCCGCCGCGCTCCATGCCGACACCACCGACAACCCTTTGGATCCGACGAAAGGGGTTCGCGTTCAGGTACAGACCGCCCCTTATTGGGACGTCACCGATCCTTTCCTTTTCTTTTGGAAGACCTCAACAACCCTGAGCACCTATCATGACTGGGCCGGCGACGGCCGATTCATTCTCGCCGGGATACTGGGCGCAGGATCCATCGTGGGGGCGGCCCGGGAAGAGGTGCCGGCGGATCTGCGTTTTTTCGTGGGCGGCGGGGGCAGCGTCCGGGGATACGACTACCAAAGTCTGGGACCTCGAACGGACGACGGGCCCCTGGGCGGCCGGTCCTTTCTTTCTTGGAACGGCGAACTGCGGTGGCGGTTCCGGGAACGTTACGGCGTCGTGGGGTTCCTGGACGGAGGAACCGCCTACGAAGGCTCGGTCCCTGACTTCGCGCGCAGTTTTCGCTGGGGCACGGGGTTGGGATTCCGCTACTATTCGCCGCTGGGCCCCTTTCGCATCGATGTGGCCTTCCCGCTGAACCGCCGGGCGGGCATTGACGATGCCTTTCAAATCTATGTAAGTTTGGGGCAGGCATTTTGAACCCTTTTGGGGCTGGAGGAGAGAATGCGCAAGCGGACAACGCTTTTTTTCCTGGCCTGGATCCTGAGCCTTGGCGTCCCAGCTGCATGGGCTGCGGAAAAACTGGAATTCGGCATCGGAGTGCGGTCGGGGTTTTCGGCGATCAAGAAAGAGGAAACCTTTCACATCCACGAGCTGATCGCTTACCACACCCTGCCGTGGGATTGGCAATGGAACGGCGGATGGATTCTGGACACGTTCTGGGAAATCCATTTCGGGCTCTTAAGCGCGGCGGGAGAGGACCGCGTCCTGTTGTCTACAGGCCCCATGGTCACGCTGCAGACGCCTTGGAAACGGCTGGCGTTCATGGCGGCCGTGCGACCTGCGTTCTTAGAAGATCACCTCTTCGGCAAGGAAAACCTCGGGGGTGAAATCCAATTCACGGAAGAAATCGGTCTGAATCTGACCCTCACCCGGTACCTGTCCATCGGGTACCGGTTCCAGCATCTGTCCAACGCCAATCTCTACGAGAACAACCCCGGGTTGGACTTCCACGTCTTGGAAGTGCGGTGTCTTCTCCCATAGTCTCCCACCCGTATGGGCATAGGAAACCATGAGGCGTGCCCTTCGCCTTCTGGCGGCTCTCGGCGGGTGCCTGATCCTGGGCGCAGCCGCGACATTCGGGGTCCTCCAGAGCCCGGCGGCGAAACGTTTTCTCGCCCGGGAATTATCCAAGAGGTTGTCCGGCCCCCATCACACGGTTCTCATCGGCACTCTGAGCGGGTGGATTCCCTTTGAACTCGGCGTGAGCAAGCTGCAGATCCTCGATGCGCAAGGGCCCTGGCTCACCGTGCATGATGTCTTTCTGCAGTGGCGCCCCTCGGCGCTCCTTCGGGGGCGAATCCACGGGGAGATGTTCACGGCTCGGCAGGTCCAGCTCGCCCGCCTTCCGAGTTCCGGCCGAAGCCGGGAGGCACCACCGGATCGTCGTCATTGGGCCGTTCCCCAGTTCCCCATGCCGATCGTCCTGGACCGACTCCTCCTCCACCAATGGGTGATAGAAGCCCCGGTTACGGGAATGCCTTTGACGGCCGCCTTGGACGGCTCCATCGCCTTCCGTGAAAGGGATCGGACACAAGACGTCGTCTTGAAATTGGTCGTCCAACATGCCCATCGAGAAACACTCCTGAGCATTCGGGCGACCCTGGCGATGGAAGAACCGCATCTTCAAGCGCAACTGGCCCTTTCCGAGCAAGAAGACGGGTGGCTGGCTACTCGGCTGGCTTTGAAGAATCTCGGGACGCTCCAAGGAAAAATTCACGCGCACCTGGACTCCACCCGTGACTCTCCCGGCATCGTGTGGGTCGACGAACTGGAGGTCAAGGCGCGAGATGTGACCCTGACGGCCCAAGGGGGGTTCGATCCGTCAACCCTCTCTTTCCAAAACACCTCCTACCGCTTCTCGATCGCAGACTTTGCCGCGATCAGCGCTCTGACGGACTTCCCCGCGCGTGGAAAGGGAAACCTCGAAGGTACGGTAGAGGGGTCCGTGGCCTTTGTGCACGGGATTCTCAACGCGCAGGCGCACGATGTGGAAATTCCACCTTGGAGACTCTCCCGCACGGAAACGCGGGTGGAGTGGGCGCTGAAACCGACGGCGGCTTCCCCGTTCCCCGAGGCTTCCCTTAGTGTCCTAGGGAAAACTTCTTTTCTCGCCCCCACCGGGAGTTCGGCGCCGGCCTTGGAGGAGGTGTTCGTGGAAGCTTCCGCCGCACTTCGCCCCGACGGTGCCGTGGACATCGAAAGGCTGCGGATTTCATCGCCCATTCCGGGTGAAGTCGCCCTCCAAGGGCGGGCGCACCTTCAAAGACGCACCGTGGATTCCCACCTCTTAT
>VSSL01000522.1_pt1 | contig 11552 bp, 11 predicted proteins | sample 4557531 | NCBI WGS metagenome assembly VSSL01 (sample SAMN10986726, study PRJNA523729) | hot springs metagenome | isolation source: hot springs | place: India:Timba, Gujarat | collected 2018-05-31 | reverse complement strand
TGAAATCATAAAGGAAAATCCGAGCAAGGAGGCAATAAATGAACTTTTGAACTCGAATCCTGATGCAATTATATTTACCGCTTCTATTACTGTAAAATACTTCTTTGAAATTGTTGGGGAAAGGAAAGCGAAATCTTTTTTGAACAAAATTAAAGTTTTTTCTATCGGACCAATGACACAAAATGCTTTGTTGAAAAAAGGAGTGAAAAAAGTTTACTCATCTTACCTTCATACTTTGGAAGGAGTTATTGAACTTATGAAAGAAGTATATGAGAAGGAGGAAAAATGAAATACATTCTTACACCCGATGAAATGCGGCAAGCAGATTCATTGGCAATTAATCATTATGGTGTTCCTTCAATAGTGCTTATGGAAAATGCTGCCCGTTCTTCTTCGATGTACATCCAGCAAATAATTGAAGAGGAAGGACTAATCGAACCCGAATTTACTTTTTTCTGTGGAAGCGGTAATAATGGTGGAGATGGTTTTGCCCTTGCCCGCCATTTGTGTGGTCTGTACAATGTGAAAATTTACTGGATTGGTGACGAATCGAAAATGAGCGAGGAGACCCGCATAAATTATCTTTCGGCAAAGAATCTTGGTATTCCCTGTATAAAATTGGAATCCGAAGAAGATGTTGAACAACTTGAAATAGTTTCGGAGATAATTGTCGATGCTTTGATTGGAGTAGGAGGAAGCGAAAATATTCGTGGTTTGGCGTTGTCCATTTTGAAAAAAATTTACAACTCGCCAGCATTGAAAATTGCTATTGATTCTCCAACTGGACTTAATACATTAACGGGCAAAGCAAATGAATTTTGCGTCCAAGCCGACTACACTATCACTATGTTTGCATATAAACTTGGCTTGTTAATAAATGATGGTCCAGAGAAGTCTGGCGAAATTTATGTAGCGGGACTTGGTGTTCCTAATTCTATTGTAGAGAAGTTCGCCAGAACTTTTGCGTATGAATATGAAGACCTTTTTAAACTTATTCCAGAGCGGAAGAGAATTAGTTCAAAATTTGACTATGGACGAGTTTTGATTATTGCTGGCTCGGAACGCTATCCTGGCGCTGCTGCTTTATGTGCTAATGCTTCTATTAAATCTGGAGCGGGCTTAACAATACTTGCAAGTACTTCGTTCCATCCAATGCTTTTGCCAGAAGTAATTCGACTTCCATTAATCCCCACAGCGGGTGGAACAATATCCGAAAAGTCGTTGAGTATTTTAGAAGAAGAAATTGAAAAAGCCGATTCAATTGCAATTGGTCCTGGGGTAACAGATAATCCAGAAACAATTAGTTTGATAAGACAAGTGATTGAAAGATATAAAGATAGCAAGAAAATAGTTGTAGATGCTGATGGATTGAAGGCTATTAGTTTTGATTCTGTTTTGTCTAAAAATATTGTAATAACTCCACATTGTGGGGAACTGTCCCGAATAATCAACATTCAAAGGACAGAAATTGAAAACAACGCATATTTCGTCGCAAAAGAGTGGGCTTCGAAGTTAGATTGTATTGTTCATTTGAAGTATGTTCCACCAATAACAACAGATGGCGAAAGTTCCTATCTTTGCCTTGCTGGCAACCCTGGGATGGCTTCTGGTGGTAGTGGTGATGTTCTAACGGGAATTATTGCTACTTTTGTCGCAAGGGGCTTGGAACCTTTGATTGCAACTTCTCTTGGTGCTTTTGTGCACGCCCTTGCTGGCGACTTTTATGTTGAACAATATGGAATGGAGACGCTAACTGCTTCCGCCCTTATCGATTTTTTGCCGGAGGTTCTTTTTTTAAAAATGAATAAAAGTTTCCTTCTTAAAATTCCAGCGATAGTATTTGCGATTGTAATTTTTGTTCTTTCACAAATTCCTGGAGAAGTGCTACCTCCAAATGTTTTCGACTTGCAGGACAAATTGGAACATTTCGTTGTTTATTTCTTGTTTGGAATTACTTTAATAATCGCTACATCGACGGTGAAATTTAAGCGGAAGCGTATTTTTTTGGTTTTGATAATCGGTTCGATCTATGCTTTACTCGACGAAATCCACCAACTATTTGTTCCTGGACGTGTTTGCGACATAACTGATTTTGTTGCCGATGCTCTTGGCGTTGTTTTTTCTCTACTGTTTGTAAATGTGATATTAAAATTGATAAATAGATTTATTCCAGAGGATACAATATGAAAACCTTTTTCAGAGTTGAAAAAATTGCGGATGATTGTAAAGCGCGGGCTGGATTTTTGAAATTAAATGGTATTGAGATTCCAACACCAGTGTTTATGCCCGTTGGAACCTATGGTACTGTTAAGGCAATGTTGCCAAGTTCTCTTTATGAACTAGATTATAAATTGATTTTAGGTAACACTTACCATCTTTATCTTAGACCTGGCTTGGATGTAATCAAACATTTTGAAGGATTACACAATTTTATAAACTGGAAAAATTGTATTTTAACTGATAGCGGAGGATATCAAGTATTTTCTTTGCAGAGTTTTCGAAAATTGAGCGAGGAAGGGGTTGAATTTTCATCTCACATCGATGGCTCGAAACATTTCTTCACACCAGAGTCGGTGGTCCAACATCAACGTGTTTTAGGTTCGGATATTATGATGATTCTTGATGATTGTGTTGAATATCCAGCGGACTATGGTCGAGTTGAAGAGTCGGTCGAAAGGACTTACAATTGGGCTGTAAGAAGTTTAAAGGAATTTGCTAACAGCGAGCCTTTATGGGGGAGAAAACAATTTATTTTCGGGATTGTGCAAGGGGGAACTTTCCCTGATTTGAGAAGACGCTCGCTCGGAGGACTTCTGTCGCTTCAATTTGATGGTTATGCAATTGGAGGGTTGTCTGTCGGCGAACCAGAGGAAAAAATGTATGAAATTACAAGTCTTTGCACCGACCTTTTGCCCATTGACAAACCGAGGTATTTGATGGGAGTAGGCACGCCTCAAAATATACTTGAATGTATCGAACTCGGTGTGGATATGTTTGATTGTGTGCTTCCCACACGCAATGGAAGAAATGGGCAGATTTTCACAACAAGGGGGAAAATAAATATTCGAAATGCAAAGTATAAATTTTCAAAGGAACCAATCGACCCCGGTTTGAACAATGAGATATCACAGAATTTCACTATTGGATATCTGCGACATTTATTCATTGCGGATGAAATACTTGGGCTCCAACTTGCTACTTATCAAAATCTTGCGTTCTACAAATGGCTTGTGGCGACAGCCCGAGAAAAAATACTTTCTGGTTTGTTCCGTTATTGGAAAAATAACTTAATTTTGAATTTTAAAGAAAATTAATTTTTAGAAAGGTGGAAAGATGTTGTTAAGTTTTGCAAATTTTCTTGCTTTCGTCCCCCCCCAAGGAGGAGGCGGGCAGAATGCCGGCGGTGGTATGCTCGTAACTTTAATAATGTTTGCTTCGATTTTTTTGATTATGTACTTTTTGATGATTAGACCTGCTCAGAAACGACAAAAGGAACATCAGAAGATGGTGGACAGTTTGAAAAAAGGTGACAAAGTTATTACAACTGCTGGAATTCACGGTACGATAGTGGATATGGATGGTTCAACTTTTACTTTGCAAATTTCCGACAATTGCAAAATTCAAATCGAAAAAACGGCCATCGCAGGTAAAAAACAATAATTTTTCTGGCTATGAACACTATTGAAGAGGCTTTGCAAGATTTAGCCTCGGGAAAAATGATTATAGTTGTGGATGATGAGGAGCGTGAAAACGAAGGCGACCTTGTTGCTGCTTCCGAATTATGCACGCCCGATATTATAAATTTTATGGCTACACACGCTCGCGGGCTTATCTGCGTTGCAATAACCGAAGACCGCGCCCGTGAACTTGAACTGGATGTGATGGTAAGAGAAAGCACCGGACTCCACGGCACAAAATTTACAGTTTCTGTCGATTACATTCACGGCACTACCACTGGAATTTCTGCCTTCGATAGAGCAAAGACTGTACGTGCTTTGGCAAATCCATCGACAAAGCCATCCGATTTAGCCCGACCAGGGCATATTTTCCCATTGATTGCCGTTCGCGAAGGGGTTCTTCGTAGAGCGGGCCACACAGAAGCCACCGTCGATTTGATGAGACTTGCGGGATTGTATCCCTCCGGGGTGCTTTGCGAAATTATCAAAGATGATGGTACGATGGCTCGAAGAGCGGACTTGGAGGAGTTTGCAAAGAAATTCAATTTGAAAATAATTACAGTTCAAGATTTAATTGCATATAGATTTAAGAGAGATAAACTGGTCAAATGCGTTGCTTCTGCTAATCTTCCAACAAAATATGGTGATTTCGTAGTTAAAGTATACAGAAATATTGTTGATAATAAAGAACACGTTGCTCTTGTTAAAGGAACCTGGGAAGAGAACGAGCCAATACTTGTGCGAGTTCATTCAGAATGTTTAACTGGGGATGTTTTTGGTTCATACCGTTGCGATTGTGGCGACCAGTTGCATTCTGCACTCACTCAAATTTCACAAGCGGGCAAAGGCGTTCTTTTGTATATGCGTCAAGAAGGACGAGATATAGGGCTTGTCAACAAAATTAAAGCATATGCTTTGCAAGAACAAGGATACGACACGGTCGAAGCCAATATTCTCTTAGGTTTTCAACCAGACCCTCGGGATTATGGGATTGGAGCACAAATCCTTGCTGACCTTGGCGTTCGCAAAATGAGATTGTTGACAAACAACCCAAAAAAGCGAGTTGGTCTCGCAAGTTATGGGCTTGAAATTGTGGAACTTGTCCCTTTGCAAATTCCACCAAACGAAAAAAACTACCATTATTTGCTTACCAAAAAGATTAAACTTGGACATCTTTTAGATAATATTAATGAATAAATAGGAGGTACTATGTTCTATCGTTTTGTTTTTGCTTTTATAATTGGGATTTTTGTTCTTTCAACTTCTTCGTTTGCAGGTGATGTTAAATTGAAGACGCATTCTGATTCAGCCTCGTATTCTGTTGGATACAACGTTGGGAAAAGCGTCTTAAATCAAGTAAAATTTGATTCACTTGATTTGAATTTTCTATCATCCTGTCTGGATTTACCGATGGGATTTTGCAAAAGCAACCTCAAATTCCCGAAACTGAAATACAAAAGTACCTTACCGAATTGCAAAGCTATTTGGAAAAGCGCCGCAAACTGCAAATGGAAGCACAAGAGAAAGAAATGAAAAAGCAAGCAGAAGAGAATTTAAAGAAAGCCAAAGCCTTTTTAGAAGAAAACAAGAAAAAAGAAGGTGTTAACGAAACTCAATCTGGCTTGCAATTCAAAGTTTTGAAACTTGGGACTGGGAAAAGGCCTGTGGCAACGAGTAAGGTTAAAGTTCATTATAAAGGGACTTTGCTCGATGGCACTGTCTTTGATGAATCTTATTCCCGAGGAAATCCAATGGAATTTGAACTCGACAAGGTGATTCGTGGCTTCCAGGAAGGTTTGTTGATGATGCCAGAAGGAAGTAAGTTTGTTTTTTACATTCCACCACAACTTGGATATGGCGAACGGGCAGTTGGCAAAATTCCACCCAATTCACTTCTAATTTTCGAAGTGGAACTTTTCGAAGTTAAGGATATGCAATAAAAAAATCATTTGACTTTGCAAAGAAGGCTGTCCAGTTTTGGACAGCCTTTCATTTTTTCTTTTTATCATCGAAGAATTAAAAATTTGATTGCCTCATTAAAAGTTTTTAATAAGTAAATTCCAGTTGGAAATTCGCTCACATCAATCAAAAAGTTGCTGGACAGATTTTCAATGCTACTTTTCCAAATGCATTCCCCAAAGGAATTGTAGACTTCCAAGGAAATTGGATTGAATTTAAAATATTCGTTCGGAATTGATACTAAAATGTAATTCTTTGCGGGATTTGGATAAATCATCATTTTACACGAAATGTTTTCATTATATACTTCGCTGGTAGGCGGGTCAACTTCAACTGCTCCGACCGAGCGAGGATTGTTGAACATATTCCCAAAGAAATCCTCTTTTGGCTCTTCGACATTCAACCCACGTCTTTTTGCTGGGGAATTTTTGTCAATTAAAAGCATTTTTTCATTCTCTTGGCTTATCATTGGGTCGATGTTCACCAGCCCATTGCTTTCTGAAACTGGCAGGTTTGGACCATTCCAATTCGAATTGTCTTTGTTGTACCAAAGATTGTTTGAAAAGAAGAAAGTTTCTGGTTCAGTGTTCGGTCCGATGTTAATTGTTGGGTTTGAAGCATTGTTGTTTACATAAACAATATTGTTTACAAATTTATTTCGCCCACACTTTTGAAATCTATCGAGAGTGTTTTCTTGTAGAATTCTTATAGCCCATTTCGTTGGCAAAAATATTGTATTATTCACCACTTCACAATCGACAGCACCAACAAAGGCTATTGGAGCCTGCGAACCTATGAAAATGTTTGAGTAAACGTAAATTTGGGATGCCTCGAAGATTGCGTCAATCGGTCGAAAGTATTGGAGACCAGTCGAACCGCCAATGTTCAATGTTCGCAAGCCACCATTAATAAATGTATTCTTTTGTATAACAATGTTTTGGGAACCACCTTTGGTTTGTATTGAATTCGAACCTTGGTTTTCGAATTTGCATTTTTCGATTATACCATTGTGACATCCAACCATATCAATTCCACTTCCTCCTGCGGAACCATTAATGAAAGTACAATTTGAAATGTAAAAATTATCAACACCAGATAATTTCAGCATATCATTATTTCCAGTGGCATTCATTTTTCTCCACTGGCAATTCAGAATTTTAATATGCCGAGCGGGTGTATCATAAGAACCACCATCATCAATGTTGACGCCATTGGCAGTTTGTTCTTCGAAAATTAGGTTTGAAATTTCAAGATACGCTGGGTCTGTCAAATGTATCGCTTCGCTTTGACCACGGAAAATAACTTCCTCACCAGGAGATGCGGTAATCGTAATCCATTTATCCGAAGTTCCTTGCAAATTATTGATGAATTCAGAAGTGGTGTAGACACCCGAACGAATTAATATCGTATCCCCAGGTTGCACTTCTTGCACGGCAGACAATAGCCTTGTGTGTTGGCAAGAAGGGCAAACTTCAATAACTTTTGCCAGAAGCACTTCATTTAGTGTAAGAAACATCACAAAGTAGAGAAAATATTTCATTTAACCTCCACATAATAAATAAATAGTAATAAATATTGAATAAAAGAATAAAGTGGATTTTGTTACAATACTAAAAAATAATTTCAAGTCGACTAATTTGGTTTATGAAATGATTTGAAAGTATTATTAATTACTATATCGATTTTTTCTTTATGTTTTAAAAGAAAACACTTTTCAAAACTTTGATATTTCGATTTTATATTTTTTTCAAAATTTATTTTTCAAGTGGTTCAATAATGTAACCGTCTTTTGTATCAACAATTTGGAAGCCTTTGGCTTTTATCTCATCACGCAACTGGTCGGCAAGTGCAAAATTCTTTGATTTCCTGGCTTGAAAACGTTTTTCTGCCATTTCTTTAACTTCATCTGGGATTTGAACTTCTATTTCTGGTCTTGGTTCGATTTTCCAAACATTAAAAATTTTGTTAAGATTGTCGAAAAATTGAAGTAAATCTTTTGCGTATTCCATCGAAATTTCGTTGGCTGGATTTTCGTTGATAAATTCGAAAAGATTTGCCAATGCACGAGGTGTTTGCAAATCGTTTGCTAATTCGCCGAAAACGGAATCATTTAATTTTTGTATGTCAATTTGTTTACCAGTAGCGTTCTTGTTGTCGAACAATTCGTAAATGTAATTTTGAACACGCATTCTTGCTTTCCTTGCAGAGTTCAAACCGTCGAATGTGAAGTTTAATTGTGTCGAATAATGAGCAGAAAGCATTAGATAGCGGATGTCTATTGGGTCGATACCTTTTTCAAGCAAATCCCGAAGAGTGTAGAAATTTCCGAGCGATTTGCTCATCTTTTTTCCTTCAACAAGCAGAAACTCATTGTGGCACCAAAAAAACTGTTGGTTCGACGCCATAACCTGCCTTGCTTTGTGCTATTTCGTCTTCATGATGGGGGAATTTTAAATCAACACCGCCAGTGTGAATATCAAATGGCAAACCTAAAATTTCTCGTTCCATCACCGAGCATTCAAGATGCCAACCTGGTCGACGTCGCATTTAATACCATTTAATGTAAATTCCCAGAATGGTTCGCCTTCTTTTTTAGCCTTCCAAAGGGCAAAATCTGAAAATTCATCTTTATCATAAGAGTCAGAATCGATTCGTGAGCCTTCACGGAATTTTTCAAAATCTATATGATATAGTTTTCCATAAATATCATACTGTCGCCATTTACTCACATCGAAATAGACAGAACCGTTGACAATGTAGCCAAAGCCTTTTTCAACAATTCTTCGAACCAGTTCCTGCATCTGTGGTATGTAATCGGTCGCTTTTGGCATTTTGTAAAAATCTTTCAAATTGATGCCAAGTTTTTGTATATCCTCGATAAATGCTTTTCGATAGTACTCGGTGAATTTCAAAAGGTTCTTCAAGGGGTCATCGGTTTGTTTGCCCATTTCGGGCAACCAGGCTGGACTTCCTATTGAACTGTCTCGAATAGTCTTATCATCGATGTTGGTGATATTCATTACCCAACGAACTTTGTAACCGCCGACAACTCGCAAAGTTCGTTGCAGTAAATCTGCAAATAGAAACGAACGCATATTTCCAATATGGGCAAAATTATAAACCGTAGGTCCGCAAGAATACATTCGGACAATTTTATCTTCGAGTGGTGTGAACTTTTCTATTTTCCTTGTCAACGAGTTAAATAAATAAATTTGATAATTCATATTCTTGTTGTGAGTAAATAAATCAACAAAATTACTATAAATCAACTAAATTACAATCGACACGTTGGATGGGTTTTCTGGGTTGAGATTTAAAATTCGTAGGATTTGCACAGCACCGAAGGGTGTTTTAACAATCAAGCGTGTGCCTTCCTTGCGAGACTGCCTTTTGAAATGTTGTTGCATTAGATTCAGTTCCTTTTTTCCATCTTCATTCGAGAAGAAGTGCTGAAATTCCTCTTCGATGTTTCCTCGAATTGGTTCAATCAATTCTTCATCTTCGAATGCAATTTTTTGTTCTTCCACGGTTCCAAATCTTTTCCTTTTATACCTTAAAGTCGTAAATCGAATGTTGTTTTCCCAAATGTAGGGTAAAATGAAATAAAGTGTGGTTCCAAAGGACAAAGTGGCAGATGTGTTAACAACCCAAAAGGAAGTGTACCATTTTTTTAAACTTTCAAGGATTGATTTGATATCCCCAGATAAGGTATTGAAATCTAATTTTGAAAGTAACAGTTCAAACAAATTGTCCTCATTGTAGAAGAAATTTGGTGAAAGCAGTTTGAAAATGTTAATTAGTTGATTTGATTGAACGGAATTTCTAATTGTTTGAATTTGTCTTCTAACACTGTCGGGGAAAAGTTCTATGTTTGAAATAATAATAGACCAAAGTTTAGGAAATAAGTCATTTATTTCAAAAAGAGTTTTAAAATGTTGAAAAAATTCTTTGGAAGGTTCCAAATTGTTTTCAAGAGCAAAATCGATAAAGTATAAAATGAGTGAAAGATTTGTTTTTGGGTTGTTTTCCAATAAGTTGTTTGCATATTTTGCCTGCGAAATTAATTCATCACGCAGAATAACGTTTGCCCTTTCTTTCGTCCGTTCGACAATTGATTCGAAAAGAGGCGTTTTTGGTAAATCGAGAATTCGAATTAGTTCGTTAGTTGGTAATTTTTTGTTGTCTTTTGTTACGAAGACGCTATGAATTTTTAATACCAGAGATGGGTCGACGGCTTGAACTCGGAAAAAAAGTTCATCGCCAGATTGAAACCTCCCAGAAATTTCGGCAGTGAAGGTACCATTGGGCAAAGAAATGACAGCCTGTTGCGGGGAAATAACTTCAATGATTTTACCTCGAAGTATTTCGCCAATTCGAAAAGAGACTTGTTTTTGACGCAAATTGGGCATTTTTTGGAAATCCAAAGTTCGGTTGATATTGCTTCCAAGTGGGTCTATTTCGTTTGGAAATTTAAAATCTGCTGTCATTTTTCTGTTTAATCTACTTGTAACATAGCAAGTTAATTAATTTCATTCAATTTTCAAAAATTTTCTTTGTAATTTTGTTTTTTAATATTTGGAATTGCTATGAAAAACATCGTAACTCTTTTTGCAATTTTCTTATTCGTTGCTTGTAGTGGCGAAAGAATTAAGACCAATTTGCCCAAACCCACCAATCCCGACGACAAGGCAAGTTATATGATTGGTTACGACATTGGTCGACAAATGATGCGGGATTCGTTGAAAGTCAATATGGATTATCTTATCCTTGGATTTAGAAACGCTTTTAAAGGTGATTCTACTTTTATGACTCGGGATGAATTGGATTCTTTCCGTATCGAATTCCAAAAAATTATGTTAAGTCGACAAGACGAAAGAATGAAACAAGAAGAACAAAAATTGCTTCAACAGGCACCCAAAAATCTTGCGGAAGGCAAGACTTTTCTTGATAGCAATCGAACGAAACCTGGTGTGATTGAAACACCATCTGGACTTCAATACATCGTTCTTCGTGAAGGTAAAGGCAGAATCCCCAAGGAAACCGACTTTGTCAAGATGCACGTCAAAGCCCAATATTTAAATGGGACTGTCTTCGACAATACATACACTCGAAGTCCAGTTACTCTCGAAGTTGCAAAACTTGTGCCTGGCTGGAAAGAAGCAATTACGCATATGAAAGAAGGCTCTATCTGGCGAATTTTCGTACCGCCACATCTTGGCTGGGGAGAAAAGGGTGCTCCACCAACCATTCCACCAAATGCAACTTTGATATTTGAACTTGAATTGATTTCAATTGAAAATCCACCAAACCCAGAGCAAAAACAATAAAAGCAAATTATTATGAAGTTTTGCTTCATTGGAATGATTGCTTTGCTTCTGTGCATAGATGGTTATGCACAGAAGCAATTTTTCTCTTTCGATGGTCATATTCAATCAATCACAATTTCGAATATTCGGAAATTTGAATACTTTACTTTCGACAATAGTAAGCAAGAGAATTTTACTTTTAGATTTGGTAAAAATACTTTCGTTTTCTTACCTGGTTCGAGGTTCTTTGCGTTGATTGACAAATTTGGGATGGAAAGAGAATTTCAAATGCAACTCCCAACGCTTCTGGTTGGTGGAAAATTGCAAATTCCTTTTCGTTCCTTTTTAGATTGCCTATCTAATTCTGGTTTTTTTGAATATTCATTTTCTTCCAAAAGTTATGCTTTTCGCTTCAAAGAAGTAAAAAAAGAGGAACAGAATCTTGGTAAAATTCAAGAAATCAACAAAACACCGCAAAAGGAAAACACCGAACCAAAGGTGGATAAAGTAGGCAAAGTGGAAAATAATTTTTACCAATCGGAAAAGAGTTCTATTCCTAAATTAGTGTTTACAAATTACGAACGTTTTAGCATTGTTCCGCCCAAGAGTA
>VSSL01000521.1_pt1 | contig 11555 bp, 12 predicted proteins | sample 4557531 | NCBI WGS metagenome assembly VSSL01 (sample SAMN10986726, study PRJNA523729) | hot springs metagenome | isolation source: hot springs | place: India:Timba, Gujarat | collected 2018-05-31 | reverse complement strand
CATGGTAAGAGTAATGTGGTGGCCTGCAATGGCGCTCGCTCTAATGGTACCTGCAGGAGCCCGCGCGCAGTATCAGGGCTACCTTCCTGTCCAGACGGGAGGAAGCGAGCAGGTCACTGTCAGCATCGCCAGCAACACATGGGGATTATACACTTTTAGACAACGGGATTTGGACACGGTGCTCGTGGGCTACCCTCCCCAACAGCGTGAAATGCAGGTGGTCGACACCACATGCTGGGCAGTGTATGACTACGAGTTTTCCCGACCGTACTGGTGGGTAACCGAGCCAGGTATTTTCCTGATCGAGATAACCTCCGACGGTACGTTCAGGTACCGCCTCGAAGCTTTAGCCTGTACTGTAACGTCAACAAAAAGATTCCATGATGCCATTATCCTATACAACAGACGGAGCGACCTCGACATTTTGAAGGACCCTTATCTCCGTTTTGTTCAAACAATAGACGTGGTAGCAGTACCGCCTCCACAACCTTGACCTTGCTAGGAAGGAGGAAAAACAACATGTCCTCTCTCGCTTACAGGTATCACTGGCTGTTTCTCCTTATAACGGCTGTACTTCCCGTGACGTGGGCACAGAAGATGAGCGGGCAGCCTTTGCCTCAGCCAGCACCTGCTCGTTTCACGGAGGTAATAGAACGTTTCGCTCGCCAGCAGAAGGTGAACGTGCTCACAGAGTATCTGATCCGGGAAGAAGCGGGCGGGATGAGCGGTGTCTCCCTCCTGCCGGAGACGCCCACTGCAGACGACATTGCCCGCGTATACGGTCGAGAGGTGATACGAGTGGGCAGTACACTGGTTTTTCGCTCTCTGAGCTCGTACGATTACTTTCGCTTCAACGAGGAACGACACCTGAACATCTTTGGCGACCTAATGTGGAAAGGGAAGCACCTGCAGGTGCAGGCGAAGAAGAACGATGATGGCACGTTGAGGGTAACCGTACAAGCGACAGGGGTGCCTTTAAAGGAGCTGTGTGAGGGTCTCCAAAAGGAGACGGGTTGGAAGATAGAGGTAGACCCTGAACTGCAGAACAACCGTATTTTTGCACGCTGGCAGTCCGCCTCACCTGGGGAGGTGGTGGAAGCCATTTCGGTACTTCTGCGGACGAACGTGGAGGTGAAGCTATCGCTGAGCGAGACGCAGAAGGAGGCGCGCAAGCAGGCAAGGGAACGTTTGCTGAGAAGCGACCCCGTAGCAGAACGCCTGCAGCGTTCGGACGAGCTGCTGCAGCAGTTGCTGCCTTTACTCACTCCAGAGGAGAAAGATCGCTTCAGGCGCGGACAAAGAGTGGACCTCCCCTTGTCGCGGCTACCCGATGAGGTGTACGACCGTGCGCTGCAGTATGTGGAGTACGCTCTTCGCGTTCTGGAGACCATGAGACCCGACCCTCAGCTTTCCCAACTGCGTGACCAGCTGCGACAGGTGGAGATTATTCTGCATCTGCCCAGTGCGATGCCAGATCTTCACATTTTCTCTGGAGGGATAGGCATTTCTGTCAGGGATCCCGAAACGGGGTTCGAGACGAGCTGGTAGGTGTGCTGGTCAAAAACACGCGGAGGGTCCTGGTCCGCCACAACCACAGCAAGGGTACAAGAGAACGCCCCCTCCACTACTGGTTGAGAGTTTCGTCCTCTCTGAGCGCGCAGGTAACCCAATAGTTTGCTATCTCTTCGAGACGAACGGATTGTTCGTCACATAGAACCGCCAGGGCTTATCTGCCCACAGGCGGATACCGATGCGGGTGGTCTGGGTTACCTGTTCGGGGGGAACCGCCTCGCCGTGCACAATGCGTAACCTTCCCCCATAGAGCGGGCAGAAGTTCTGCGCCAGCGTGATGCCCATCGCCTGCGTCAACCTGCCCGGTCCCGAAGTCAGCAGGCGGATATCTGTCGCTCCCCGTCGCTGTTGCATCAGCTCGATGCCCCCTATCGGCTCCACTGCGCGAATGAGTACCGCTTCGCCTACGCCCTCTGGTGCGGTGACCGCATTGAGACAATGGTGGGTATGTACCTGATACACGTAGGCGATTCCGGGCGGTCCGAACATGGCGGCGTTGCGCGCCGTCTTACCGCGTGAGGCATGGTTGGCAGGGTCTCCGGTGAGATACGCCTCCGTTTCCACGATGACGCCTGCGGTGACGCCCTCGTCCGTTTCATGTATCAGGATGTGCCCCAGCAAAGCGCGGGCGACCTCCAGCGTGGGCTGAAGGTAGAACTCTGGCGGTAGCGGCGTGTACTCTGCCGGAAGTGTTTCCATCGTTGTCCGCGTCTTCTTGGCTTGACGGGGTCACATTCGCACTCTATAATACCATATAGGATAACGTTTGGAACAGGCAGGGGGCATGGATAAGATACCACGATATATTCTGTGGAGTAAGGACCAAATAGACCTGTCGGACGAGTGGCAGAGGCGCTGGTACATGCTGATGTACGGTCGTGCAGAGGATGTTGCCAAGCTGGATTGGGATGAAATAGAGAGGCTGCTCCCCGAACTCGACCTGCCTCCTGTACTGCACCTGCTGTGGGAGAGTTACTTTCATGCTCGTCAAAAAGCCAATCCCACACGGCACTCTGAACAAGATACAGATAGAGTTTCTGCCCCAATTTAGCCAGCGCAGGCTGGCTTCGTTTTCTGGAGAACGGCTTTAGCCGTGAACGTGCTGTCTCGACTCGGCAGGAGCCTCGCCCTCCCCATGCATGAGGCTGGACATCGCCTGAGCAATCGCTTCCCTCACCGCTGGCGTCCACTTCTCCCTCTGCAGAGAGCCATCCTCGATAGCGCGGCGGAACGCTTCCAGCTCTTCAATGCCCAGACGCTCTTGCAGAGCACGCGCCGCGCGTCCTGTCATGCCGGGGAGTTTCAGTAGCTCCTGAACGCCTGCAGGAACCTGCTCCTTCACACGCTCCAGAGCGGGAAACGTGCCCTCTGTCAGATACTGGCGCACTTTCTTATCTATCGCCTCGCCGATGTGGGGCAGGTCACGCAGGGCGTTTCGCGCAACGAGCTCCTCTACCGATTCGCTTAAGCTTTCCAGCGTTTCGGCGGCAAGGCGATAAGCACGTACCTTGAAGGCGTTCTCGCCCTGCCACTCCAGCGCGTTTGCCAGAAATCGGAACACCCCAGCCAGTTCGCGGTTGCTCTGCATTTACGGCGCCTCCTCACGTTCTCTCCTCAGCGATTCGTAGCGAGCCTGCGCCTCCACGCGCACCGCACCGCTACTGCTGCTTGCTTCTGCTATCACGCGCTCGAGGTTCAGCGTTTCGGGAGGCGGAAACTCCGCCAGAAAGGCATCTATCTCGCGCTCAATGGCAAAAGGCGCGTGGACATGCAGGCTTACCGGCGAGCTGATATTGTATTGCAGAATGAGGTCGTTCACCCGGCGCATCAGGCGCAACAGGCTTTGCAGAATGCTGGCATACCAGTCAGAGAAGATGGGCTTTTCGCGACGCAGGGAGTACTCCATTGCGACGCGCCGACGCAGGATGGCAATCGCTTCGCGCGCCATCACGATTTCGCGGTCGGTCTGCGCCCACTCCGGGAGGATTTCCGCGTTATGCAATATCGTGGCGGCAATGCGAAGGTGAGGGGGAACCAGCCATTGTGGGTCAATCTCGAGGGGTTGCCCCTTGCCGGGCAGGTCGTCGAATTTGCCCTCTTCCATGGCTTCGGCGATTTTACGCTCGGCGATAATCTCGAAAGCGCGGCTGATGTCGTACTCAGGCATGGCATCCCCTCACTACACCAGTCCCCACTCTTTCAGTATCTGCACCTCTGCGGGCATTTCCCACAGCCACTCTATCCTCAGCCAGAAGCCCTCCAGCACCGTGCTGCGATACTCTCCCCGTTCGCCTTTCATCCGCAGCACATATTTGCCCTCTTCCAGCACGTAAAACTCTGCTAAACGCTTCTCGGGGTCTATCAGCCAGTATTCGCGCACGCCGCCCTGCTCGTATTCAGAGAACTTCTGCACGCGGTCGCGCTGTTCGCTTTCAGGGCTGATGATTTCCACCACCAGGTCGGCGGGTCCGTCCAGATAGGTGGGTTTGAAACGATGCCGGTTTTCCTTGCTGACGAACAGGATATCGGGAGAACGCCCAGGCAGGTTAGTACCGGTCTTCATCTGGAAAGGCTCGGTATACACAACCCCCAGTTGTCGAGCCGAGACGTATAGTTTCAGCACGGTCAGAAGGAACACGAAAGTATCCGCATGCTCCATAGAGACAGGGCTCATCAGCTCGACCTCACCATCTACCCACTCTGCCCAGGTATCTTCATCCAGCCACTCTAAGAACTGCTCGTAGCTGATTTTGCCCTGAGGCAAGGGACGTGCGGGTTGTGCCAGCACCTGTTGTGCCATGTCGCATCACCTCGCCTCCATTATAGCACAAAGAGGGATGTCCGGGTGAAGGACATCCCTCTCGTAGCAGGTTCAGCGTCCGGTTACGCCGCGCGCTTGAGCGTGTCCGCAGAGTAGTCTTCTTCCAGTTTGAACTGTTGAACCAGTTGCTGCAGCTGCATCGCCATCGCGCTCAGCTCTTGCGAAGCAGCGGTCACTTGCTGAGCGGACGCGCTGATTTCCTGCGCACTGGCAGCTGCTTCCTCGCTGACAGAGGCGACCGTTGCAATGGTCTCCGCCACCTGCTGGGCGTGCGCACTCATCGTCTGCACGGCTTCGGCATTCTCCTCAGCAGCAACGCGCACCGACGATACCGAGGCGAGCACCTGCTGTACGCTGGCGGACATTTGCTGAGCGATGGCGGTGACTCCCTGAACCTCGCTTGCCACCGTTTGCGCCGCTTGCACTATCTGTCCCAGAGCCTCGTTTGCCTCGGTGCTGCGCGAGAAGCCCTTTTCTACCTCTTCGCTGGTCTTCTCCATTGCCTGCACCGCCTGTTCCACGCCGTGGCGTACGTTGGCAATCAGGTCGCTAATCTCCTTTGTGGAGGAAGCCGCTTGCTCCGCCAGCTTGCGCACCTCGTCGGCGACGACCGCAAAGCCCCGACCGTGCTCACCCGCACGTGCGGCTTCAATCGCCGCATTCAGCGCGAGCAGGTTGGTCTGCTCGGCTATCTGCTCGATGGTCTCCACGATCGCGCCGATTTGCTGACCAAGCTGGTCGAGCTCTTTCACCCGCTGAGCAGATACCAGCGTCTGGTCCTGGATGCGGCTCATGGTCTGGATGGTCTCTTGAACCGCCTGACCACCTGTCTGGGCAATCGCCGCTGCCTGCTGTGCCGACGAGGACATCTGCTGAGCGCTGCGAGCGACCTCTTCCACCGCCTTCGCTGCCTGCTTCATGCCCTCTTCGGCTTCGCCAGCGGACTGCTTCTGTATCTCGCTACTGGCTTTCACCTGCTGGATAGCCGCTTCCAGTTCGTCGACGGCTCCCGCCGCCTCCGACGCTGTCCGAGCCAGCTGTTCGCTGCCCCTCGCCACGTCCTGCGTGCCCGCGGCTGCTTTGCTCGGTCGCTGCACTTAGCTGCTGGCTGGTGGAAGCCAGCGTGGCGGAGGTCTCGGCAAGCTGGCGCGTCGACTCACGCAGGCTGGCTATCATGGCGCTGAACGCCTGCCCCAGTTCGTCATGCTCCGAGCGGGGCGCCACCTTCACGGTCAGGTCACCCATCGCCATGCGCCGCGCGGTCTGAGCCATCTCCTGCATGTACGCCAGCATTTTGCGGAAGGCTTCTGCCAGTATACCGGTCTCATCCGCACTGCGATGCTCGATCTGCTGGTTAAGCCTGCCTTCGGCAATAGATGTCGCAACCTGCACCATCTGGTTCAACGGTCTCGCTACGGAACGCCCGAACCGCAGGAGTACGGCAGTGGTGACCGCAGCTGTGATCAGACCAATGATGAGGAAGGTCCACAGCATCTGCCGTCTGCCCGCCTGCAGTCGCTGGAAGGCAATGCCGAAGTCATCCTCGTACGCCGATACGCCGATCACCCAATCCCATGGCGCGTAGTAGGTGACTTGCGCGACCTTCATGCGCGGCTTCGCCTCGCCCTGGTTCTTCCAGGGATAGCGTACCTTGAAGCTTTCTCCGGGCTTCAGCTCCAGCGCGCGGTTCACCATCTCCTGGATGAAAAACCGCCCATTGGAGTCCTTTGCTTCCCAGATGTTCTCGCCGTCGCGCTTACCGTCTTTGGAGATGATGTAGTGACCACGCTGGTCGCCCTTACCACCGATAACGAAGACGTAGCCGTCTTTCCCCACGCGAATGCCCATAATGGCTTTGCGCACAGCATCCACGCTCTCCGTCTTGACACCCGTACAGAGCATTCCGATAATGCGCCCCGATGCGTCACGGATGGGGGCGTACGCGGTCACGTACCAGGCATCCACGACGAAAGCCACCCCGCGGTAGGTATCCCCCCCGCAGTACGGTGGACACCACAGGGTTTGGCGTGCCGTCGGGGTTCACCGCCGGAATATAGGTGCCGACCGCCCTCTTCCCATCTTTGCCAATGACGTTGGTCGCCACGCGCAGCATGTCACCCTGCGCGTTCATCCGCTGGAAGATGGTACACGTACCGCCCACCAGCGACTTGACCCTGTCCACCACCGGCACCGTCGCGCTGGCGTTCGTCTGTTGACCTAACCACGTGCCGCCAACCAGCATCTTGGGCAGAGAAACGGTCTGCGCTTGCTTGGTGAACTGGTTCACCGCGTTCCATGTGACCGTTTCCGGCGCAAGACTGACTCCGCCTGCCCCTTTCATCACGTACTCCGCAACCTGCAGGTTGTGCACTACCACCTGCTGGAGCAGGGCGTCCTGCGAGGCTACCATCTGGCTGGTAGTCTCTACCACGTGAGACAGGTCGGAGTCCACCAGCTTCTCGACCTCTTGCTGAGCCTTCGCGTTGAAGACACTGCTCTGCCACGCAGCAACTGCCATCATCACGGCAGTGAGAACGACGATAGCCCCCACTCCCAGAATAACGAATTTGGTGCTGATGTTTCGAATCTCGGGTATCTTCATCACACCTCGGGCCTCCTTGAGTTATCCTCAGAACTTGCGTGTCGTTTGCAAGTAAAACCACTCGGTGCGGTCGTCAAAACCGCTGTTCGTCTCTCGCACGAACCGCCCCGGTATAAAGCGCCCATAACCCGCCGACAGCTGCAAGTCAGAGGTGAGCGAATAGTTGAGCGTAAAGTTGATTTCTGTTCCCACCTCGGTACCCGCCGCGCCGGTTGGGTCACGCAGGGATTTACCGTCAACACCTTTCATTGGCGAACCACCACCGCCATACCAGTAATCCCGCGAGTCGGCGAGGCGGTTCAGGTGAATATCTGCAGTGTACTGCCAGCGCCACGAGGCAGAACCGCTGACGCCGATGCGCCAGGTGCTCATATTTCGCCAGCCCTGTAATCCCATGCGACTGCATTGGGCGAAGGTTGTCCCGAAGAACTGGTCAAAAGTGTGAAGCGTGGTATCGTCGGGATCGCCGCCGCTGGCGAAATCTCGCTGGAGAATGAGTTTCGCTTTGCCAGAGCGATCCAACGGATACTCCAGACGCGCCCAGTAACCCCACGCTTTCAGGTCCTTCGCGCCGACCTCTCCGCTTTGAATTACTGCCTCGGCGGTGAGCTTCGCGCCTTTGCCGAGCTGTACCACCGGTCGGGCTCCTATCGCCCAGACGCGCTGCTGCGTTCCAGAGGCAATCACCTCTTTGCGCAACAGGTACACATCGGACTGCCAGCGCGAGGTGGGTTTGTAGGTAGCGTAGATGCCGTACAGCACGGGATGGGTAGTGCTGGTGGGGAACATACCCGGTCTGCCGTAGAGCAAATCGGCTTGCCAGCTGCTGCTCTTGAACCCCAAACGCACAGCGTCCCACGTATAGCCGATGTTGTCCCAGTTGGAGAGTATCAGCAGCCGGTAATCTCCGTAGCCCATCTCCTGTCTGCCCAAGCGCAGGCTGGTTCTGCCCCAAGCAGTGTCCAGATAGAGCTGCCCGAACCCGCTCTTCTCCTGGGTATCTGCGCTCCCGTTGAGTCTGTTCCGCCTGTAGGAGTGTTGCAGACGCGCGACGAGTTTAGTGTTAGGTGAAGTTGTTGCAGTGAAGTTCAGCCGAATGCGGCTCAGTTCATCTTGCGGGTCCTTTTGATTCGCCAAGCAAAAGTCGGTGCAAGCTCGGTCCTCGTACCGCAGTCTCCACTCGGCATTGAAAGTAACGGCTTTGCCAGCAGGGGAAGTCTGTCCTGCGCTGGCGGTTAGCCATACGCCAAGTGTGCAGCCGAAAGCAAGGGTAGCTGCAACAAAAGACAAACGCATGCTTTTTACCTCCTTTTATCCAGACGTTGAGGCAGCACGACCTTTCAGACTGCTGAACCCGCACGAGCCGTGTGCCTGTAGAAACTAACGGGTCTCCATTTGTGCATTTTCGGTGGACAACGCACAAAACTTCAGGGAGAAGAATGTTGTAATATGAACTATATTCTTTTTCATACAGGTAAGACATTTGAGACGCTCTGTTGCAAAGATGTACCAGGAGATTGCTTCGGTCGCTACGCCCCCTCGCAATGACACGTGAGCAGTACCTGGTGTCATTGCGAAGCACGAAGTGCTGAAGCAATACCCATCGATGAGATGTTTGCAACAGGGCAACTTTGAGACATTACAGTTCTGCCCTACCTCCTCGCGATTCCTGGTGGACGCACTGAATCCTGATGTACGGTCGGATGAGATGCTTCACTGTGTTCAGCATGACAAAACCATAACAAGATGCTTCATCGGGTTCAGCATGACACGGGCGGATGTCGCACGACAGGCACAAACGCACAGCAAACTTTCAAGAGATGCGCACGAGCAGGATTTCTCTCAATGCAGGAGAAAAAAGGACTACAGAAGATTCGGAGAGAGACCCTCAACAGCCGGAAACACAAAGGAGGTAGCGGAGTGATGTCTCGGAAGATGGATCGGCGTACCTTTCTGAAGGGTGCTGCCATAGGAGGTTTTAGCTTCCTTTTCCTGCGGGACAGCAAGATGGCGTTTGGCTTCCCGCAGAACGAGAAGCTCAATATTGCCATGATTGGCGCAGGGGGCAGAGGGCGCGGCAACCTGGATGGCGTTCTGAGTGAAAACATCGTCGCGCTGTGTGACGTGGACGAGCGACTTGCCCACAGTGCCCAGCAGGCTTGCCCCAACGCGAAGTTCTTCAAAGATTTCCGCAAGATGCTGGAGCAGATGCGTAACCAGATCGATGCGGTAGTGGTAAGCACGCCTGACCACACCCATGCGGTAGCAGCCGCCATGGCGATACGCATGGGCAAGCACGTGTACTGCGAAAAGCCTCTCACCCGCACCATCTGGGAGGCGAGGATGTTGCGCGACCTGGCACGTCGCTACAAAGTTGCCACGCAGATGGGCAACCAGGGTACCGCCTCCAACGAACTGCGCCAGGGCGTAGAGGTCATTCAGTCGGGTGTGCTGGGTAAAGTAACCGAGATTCACGTGTGGAGCAACCGTCCCATCTGGCCCCAGGGTATCGCCCGACCCAAAGAGGAGATGATTATCCCCGATGGGCTGGACTGGGAACTGTGGTTGGGACCGGCTCCTAAGCGTCCTTATCATGAGGCTTACCACCCGTTTAAGTGGCGTGGGTGGATAGACTTCGGCACCGGTGCGATTGGTGATATGGCGTGCCATACGATGAACATGGCGTTCTGGGCTCTGAATCTGCGCGATCCCGTATCGGTAGAAGCCGAAACCTCGGGGGTAAACGGCGAAACCTTCCCGAAATGGTCCATCGTGCGTTACCAGTTCCCCCAGCGCGGCGACCTTGCGCCCTGCAAGCTGGTGTGGTACGACGGCGGACAGAAGCCTCCGGTCGAGCTGTTACAGGGCGAGCAGATGGCGGATAGTGGTCTGTTGCTCATCGGAAGCGAGGGCACGCTGTACAGCCCGGGTGACTACGGCACACCGTTCGTGCTGCTGCCGCGCGAAAAGTTCGCTAACTACCAGCCGCCAGCGCCTTCTATCCCACGTTCGCCGGGGCATCATCAGGAGTGGATCAACGCCTGCAAAGGCGGACCAGCGGCAATGTCCAACTTTGATTACGCCAGCGCGCTCACCGAGACCGCCCTGTTGGGCAACCTGGCGATTATCACCGGCGAGCGCATCAACTGGGATGCCAAACGCATGAAGGCTGTCAACTGTCCCAAGGCAGACAAAATTATCCGCCCGACCTACCGCAAGGGGTGGACGCTTTAGAAGAGAAATGCGGGCAGAGGCGGGGGGACCTGCCTCTGCCCAATGCACTCCCTCTTAGGAAGACAGAGGAAGCGCACGAGGAAGCTCCTGGCTCTCTGAATAGACACACATTGCCTCACACAGGATACGGCGGAGGTCCCGGGTGCCCAGCCCCTTCTCCTCGGCGAACTGCTCGACCCGTAACAGAAAATCGCGTACCAGTTGAGCGCCTGCATAAGCCTGTTCGGTAGGGCGTTCCCCGTTGCGGGTGCTCTGCAGGTACGCCTCGACCCCGTCTTCGTTGCGGGAGTGCCCCTCGTTCCGGTTGCCGTTGTCTCTCGGTTGCGAATTTACTGGACGCAGCAAACCCACCTCATGGCGCCCCATGTAACTCAACAGCTCTGCCAGTCGCCCATCGGCATCGATATCCAGGTGCCAGTCCAGGCACTCTTCCGCTCCCAAAGCCTCCGCACAGTTCCAGACTTCCATCAGCCCCTTGACCAGCAGGTTCCACTCATCGAACTGGCGATGTTCCCATGTCTCTGGAATATACATCGTGATCATTCTCCTCTCGCGGCGTTCTATTTGATAAACGAGATGCGCGGGGATAAACTAACAGCACAGGACGGCTCTCCGAGAAAACGGGGATGCGTAGAGGAGTTGACAGTCGCTAGTGACAACGGCTCACCGAAGGTTGTATAATGAGTTATCACGCCTTGGGAGATGAGCGGTGCATACCAGCACCCGCATACAACTGGACCAGGCGCTGCACTTGCTGGCGGACGCCAATGAGGAGACAGCACGCGAAGCATGGGAGCACCTCTGGAAGGTCAGCCGACCCTACCTTCTCCGCTACCTCAGCGCATGGCTGCACAACCCGGACGACCGCGAAGATGTCGCTCAGGATTGCTTCCTTCGGATATGGGCTTTTCGAGACCGCTTCCACAGTCAGGGCGAGGAGGCGTGGTTTGCCTTCATCCGGCGCACCGCATACCGGTGTATGATCGACATGCGCCGTCGCCTCGTACAGGAAACCCTTTCCCTGGACGACATCGACGAGCCAGAGGCGACTGACATCGCGGACACCGCCGACTCATTAGCGGCTGCGATGCTGGCGAAGGAGCTGTATCTCGCCGCCGACATCCTGTGGCTGGGGCTGGACACGCACATTCCACCTCGAATGCACCAGGTTCACCTGCTTGCCGCTCAGCTCTATTACCTGCACGGAAAACCCTGGCAAGAGGTCGTGCGACTGTTATCCACGGTGGGCGTTCGGCTGGACCGCCATACGCTGGATAGCTGGCTGACCCATCCCGGAGTGTTGCGTCATCTCTTCTACAACGCCCT
>VSSL01000520.1_pt1 | contig 11564 bp, 13 predicted proteins | sample 4557531 | NCBI WGS metagenome assembly VSSL01 (sample SAMN10986726, study PRJNA523729) | hot springs metagenome | isolation source: hot springs | place: India:Timba, Gujarat | collected 2018-05-31 | reverse complement strand
GTGCGCTGACCAGTCTGCGCTACGCCCCGACGCGTCCCGGGCGGGACGGGACTGGCTCGGTGCCTATCACAGCGGTCCTTGAAATGCAAGACGATAACCGAGCGATACCTTGAAACCGAAAGACGACGGTGAGCGATACATGGGAAGGATTTGCGATCACGTGGCGCAGAGAATCGACCAAGTTCCGGCGGCGGCATGGCTCGGCGCCCAAGTTCTGGAGGCCCATGAGGGCACGGCCCGGGTGTTTCTCCCCTATCAGCGACACATGTGCAATTCCCGTGGCATGGTCCAGGGCGGCATCGTGAGCACTCTGGCGGACTTTGCCGGAGCCATGGCGTTGCTTTCCAGGCTTGAGGCGGATCACTTCACCCCGACCATTGAAATGTCCGTCAACTTCTTGGCTCCTGCCCGCTCGGGCCTCACTGCGGAAGCCCAGGTGCTCAAATGCGGCTCGCGCGTCGGCACGGCGTACGTCCAGATTCGGGATGCCCAAGGGGCCCTGACGGCGGCCGCTCTCGTGAGCTATTCCATCTCCAAATCGTTTTCGCCCGGCGGGTCGGTTTAAGGTGCCCTCTGCGGGGAAAGCGGTGTGATCTCATTACAGACAGGGGCGTGAAGCCCTCGGTGAGGAGATTCCAATGATACGCAGCCTTGCGGTGATGACCAGCGGCGGGGACGCGCCGGGGATGAACGCCGGAGTTCGGGCGGTGGTTCGGCGCGCCTTGGATTGCGGTCTTAAGGTCTACGGCATTGAAAACGGTTATGAAGGGCTGGTCAGCGGCGGTGGATCCATTCGTTCTCTCGGGTGGAACGACGTAGGCGGGATTCTTCCGCGGGGCGGCACGTTTCTCGGGACGGCCCGTTCCGAAAGATTCCGGAGCCGTGAAGGGCGGCTTCATGCCGTGAGGAATCTGGTTACGCTTGGGATTGACGCCCTGGTGGTGATCGGGGGCGACGGCTCCCTCATGGGGGCCCATATCCTGGCGGAAGAATGGCCGTCCCATGTGGAAGCCCTTCAGAAGGAAAGCCTTTCGGACGTCCTGCCGGAAGCGCCCAAGGCCTTGCATGTGGTGGGGCTTCCCGGTTCCATCGACAACGACCTCTACGGGACCGACATGTCCATCGGGGTCGATACTGCCCTGAACCATATCGTGCAGGCTATCGATGATTTGACCTCTACGGCGGCCTCCCACCAACGCACCTTCGTGGTGGAAACCATGGGGCGCCACTGCGGCTATCTCGCGCTCATGGGCGCTTTGGGCGGCGGGGCCTCCTGGGTGCTCGTGCCCGAGGAGGAGTTGGACCTGCGCTGGCATCAAAAGATGACGCGGGCCATTGAAAAGGCCCGGGCCATTGGGCGGCCGCACCAAATGGTCGTCGTGGCGGAAGGGGCCCGTCATCCCGACGGGTTGCCGATCCGCACCGAGGAACTCAAGAAAATCCTGGCGGATCGACTGGGCATCGACGTGCGCGTGACCGTTCTGGGCCATGTGCAGCGGGGTGGTGCCCCTTCGGCCTTCGATCGGATTTTGGCCACCCGTCTGGGCGTGGCTGCCGTGGATGCCCTTGTCCAGGCGGGCGATGAACCACTGCGGCACATGGTTGGGCTGCAGAAGAACCGCGTGGCCCTGACCCCTTTGGTGGAGGTGGTGGAGAAGAGCCAGGCGGTGGGAAAACAGATCGACCAGGGGTTCTACCAGGAAGCCCAGAAGCTTCGGGGGGAAGGTTTCATCCGGACCCTGGAGCTCATCAAGACCCTGACACGCATCGAGCCGGCGGCGGCGACCCATGCGGACGGCGCCGTGGCGTTGCTTACCGGAGGGGCCGACGCTCCGGGCATGAACACCGCGGTGAGCATCGCCGCCCGGTGCCTCATGAACGAAGGCTTTCCTGTGGTGGGTGTGCGGGATGCCTTCTGGGGGCCTGATCCGCGGGGAATTCATGGATCTGGAGTGGAACGAGCTCACCTCATGGGTTAACCGGCCCAGTTCGGAACTGGGGACCATGCGGCACGATCTCACGCCCGAGGACGTGGAGCGGGTCGCCGAACGGTTGAAAAACACCAGATCCGCGGACTCATCGCCATCGGCGGCCTCGGGACGTACCAGAACGTAGTGCGGTTGGCCGAGAGGGCTTCGGAACTGAAGGCCTTGGCCATTCCCATCGTCCTGGTCCCGGCGACCATCGACAACAACCTTCCTGGAACGGAATTCGCCATCGGCTGTGATACGGCGTTGAACAACATCGTGCAGGCCATCGATAAGATCCGCCACACGGCGGGGGCCACCAAGCGCACCTTCGTGGTGGAGGTCATGGGGCGCCAGTCCGGTTTCCTCGCCTTGATGGCGGCCTTGGCTTCCGGCGCGGAAAAGGCCTATCTGCCGGAAAAGGGCATCACCCTCGCCGAACTGAACGAAGACGTGGCCGCTCTGCGGGAAAGCTTTCAGTGCGGGAAGAGGATGGTCATTTACTTGCGTAACGAGAACGCCTCTCGGCACTACACCACGGATTTCATCAGCCGCCTTTTGGAGGAGGAAAGCCACGGGCTCTATCAAGTCCGGAGCGCCATTCTCGGGCATCTTCAGAGGGGCGGCGTCCCGTCGGCCTTTGACCGGATCCTCGCCAGCCGCATGGGCTCGGCGGCGGCCCGAGAAATGAGCGCCATGCTCCGCCGGGACCGTCGGGACATTGTGGCTCTGGGCCAGCGGGGCAGGGGGTTGGAGGTTTTCCCTTGCATCAGATCCTTCAAGAGATCGACTTGAAAGAGGGGCGACCCAAGCATCAATGGTTCTTGGAACTGACCGCCACGGCGGAGGCGCTGGCCAAGCACGCGCCGATCTGCCGGCTGGACGGCACGGAGTAAGGCCATGCGGAGGATGAGATTTCTTTTCTGCCTTTGGGTCGTGTGGATGAGCGCCGGGTGCGCCCACGTGATTTCGCCGCAGGTGCGCGAACAGGCGACCATGAACCTCGGCGTGGCAGAGGTGCGGCGGAACCCTGATTTTTACAAAGGGAAGGTGGTCATTTGGAGCGGCAAGATTCTTTCCGGGGAAAACAGGGCCGACGGCACATGGTTTGAAGTGCTCGAACTGCCGGCCGACCGTCAGGGAAAACCGTCCGATTCCACACGATCGGGCGGAAGATTTCTCGCCAAAGAGCCGCGCTTTGTGGACACGGCGCTCTTTGCCCCCAACCGACTGGTGACCGTCGCCGGGACGCTCACGGGATCGGAACAGCGTAGCGTCGGGGCTGTTCCCTACGTCTACCCCATCGTGACCGTCATGGAAATGCACCTCTGGCCCGAAGAACCGGTCGTGATCCGGGATCCCTACCACTACGACCGGTACCCTCCCATCTGGTGGCGGTTTTACTTCGGGCACGGATGCTGCTGGTGAGCGCCATAAACGGGGACGATGCGGCACGGGATGGCCCGAACCTGGGGGGTGGCCATGACGGGGTCCGTTCGTTCCACCGCCGTGAGCATGTTGAGATTGGCCGTGTCCCAACCCCTGAGGGGATCTTCCGTCCTTTCCGGAAACCACCAACCGTAGTCGGCCATGACCACGGGATGTCGCAGAGCTTGGGTCAGATGAGCCCGCTGCCGGATACGGCCGTGGGCCGTTTCCACGGCCACCTCCTGCCCTTCCCGGATGTCCAGTCGGGTCGCCGTCTCGTAAGATATCCACACCATGGGTTCCGGGTGGTTCGTGCGCAAGCGCTCGAGATGCCTGTAAGCCGAATGGAAAAAATCCTTCGGCTTTCGGCTCGTGAGCACCAAAGGGAAATCGGCCGGCAAGGGCTGGGGATCCTCGGCTGCAGGCAGCGGGCGGAATCCCCATTTTTCCAGCAGGCTTGAGCGCAATTCCACCTTACCGGAGGGCGTCTTGAATCCCTTGTCCCGGTAGGTTCGAAACCTCTTGGGCCCAAACAGCACCCCTTTTTCGCAGAACTCACGATACGACAACCCGGATGGGGCCAGGATGGCATCCAAGATGTCCTTGGGGCCGTCCCAGAATCGATCGGCCAACCCCATGCGTTTCCCCCATTCATTCAGGATCCAGAGGTCCGAGCGGCAACCTTCGGGAGGCTCCACGCCCTTGGGCCGTGCCGTGACGAAGCCGTGGGGCAAGCCGTAGTGGCCGATGTCGTCGTATTCCATGGGCAGGGCGATGGGAAGCACCAAATCCGCCAGCGCGGCCGTCGGGGTCATGACCTGGTCGGCCACGGCCAGGAAATCCAAGGATTCCAGAGCCCTCTTGACGCTCGGCGTTTCAGAGTAGCTGAGCATGGGGTTGGTGCCTTGCACGTACAGGCACCGGATGGGGTACGGGACCTGCTGCAGAATAGATTGGACCACCATCCAGCTTGGCACCGAAATGAGACGCGGAAGGATTCGATGGTGGTGGTTGAGGAGCTTCTTGGGGCGGTCGGGGAAATCGTCCAAGGCGATCATGTCCTTAAGGGCCATGAGGCGCGGCATTTCGGTGCGGACGTTTCCTCCGGGTTCTTCCAGATTGCCCGTCACCGCCATGAGATGGACCAGGGCGCGACACGTGTCGGCGCTGTTCGGGGTGTGTTCCACGGCGTTGCCCCATTGGAGGCACGCCGGGCGGGACTGGGCATAAAGCCGGGCGGCCGCCGTTATTTTTCCCTGTCCACCCAGCACCCCGCCGCCACCCGATCCGGCGTAAAGGGGCGCACGGCTTGGCGGAGATCGTCGAAGCCCACCGTCCATTGATCCACAAAAGCCCGGTCATACAGCCCTTCCTCCAGGATGACGTGGAGAAACCCCATGGCGAGAAGATCGTCCGTTCCGGGGCGGATTTGGAGCCACACATCGGCCTTTTCGGCGAGAGCCGTCCGGAGGGGGTCTACGACCACAAGACGGGCACCCTGTTTCAAGCACGCCTGCAGATGTCCTCCAAGGACTCCCTCCTCGTTGGTGGCGTAAGGATTGCTCCCCCACAGGAGCACACATCGGGAGGGGCCGTGCAAATCAGCCACGGGAAAGAATCCGCAGGTGAGCAGCGCCATTTGTTCGCGAGGCATGTGGCACACATGCTGACTTCCGGCGACGTTGGGACATCGAAGCAGGTTGGCCAGCCGAAGGAGCAGGAAAAATTCCGGACCCTTGGGTGCGCCCTGGGCGAAAGCGAGACTTTCCGGGCCGCCGGCTTGCAGGGCCTTGGAAAAGGCCTGGGCCAGCTGATCCAAAGCCTGGTCCCAGGAAATGGGTTCGAAGAGGCCGGAACCTCGAGGCCCGGTTCGCCGAAGAGGCTGTGTGAGTCTCAAGGGGTTTTCCAGACGCTCTTTCGCCGAGAGGCCTTTGCGGCAATGCCAGCCGTGGCTGAAGGGGTCGTCGGGGTCCGGGGCCACCTTTTCGATGCGTCCGTCCTTGATGGCGACTTTCAAGCCGCAGCCGCCGTGATCGAACCGGGCACAATGGGTCCGAAACCATTCCTGGGCCATAGGGTTCTCCTGACCGACCTTCATGGTCACGATGGGAGGTGGGTTTTTGCCTTTTCCAGCAGATCCGTCAGTTCCAAGGACTTTTGGGCGACCGTTTCCAGAGCGTCCGCCACTGTGGGGAGCCCTTCCGAGCGGGCGCGCTGTGCCCACAGCCGATAAGAAGCCACATGGTCCTGGTTGTGGTGGACCCAGTGATCGAGCATCTTGGCAAGCTTTTCCTTCGTCGAGAGGGGGCTCGGAGCATGTTCGTCCGTCGAAGCATTTTCCCCGCACCCGGGGTGGGACCCGTGATCGTGTCCGTGATGGTGGTGGCGCCCATGCCCGTGGGGATGGGAATCGTCATGGCGGTGATGTGTCATGGCCGTCCCCTTCTGAAATGAGGATCACTTCATGTCCGTTGTGTGGACCCAGAAAACTGCACCGATTTCCACCGGCTTCGGAACCCCGTCCTTCTTGAGCTTCCAGGGGGCCTCGCTGAGCGCCGCAAAGCCCCACCAGCCAGCTCGAGGCATGGCGTAGGAGAATACCCCGTTGCCGTCGGCCTTGACCACCTGGGTGACGTAAGGATCTGCCGGGACGGTGACCCTGGAAGGATTATCCGGTGATTCGTTGAGATATTCGACTTCTACTTCGGCGTAGGGGACGGGTTTTCCTTTCAGGAGGACCCGACCCGTAAAAATGTTTCCGCTCCACAAGCCGTAAGGTCTTGTGAGCGGGACGATTTCCGTTTCCAGCCCCACCGGCGCATCCCAGCCTTCCTCTAACCCCAGCGCCTGCACGCACACCTTGGTATAGTGCACAATGTACTTGTCCTCGGCGGGTTCCCAGTAGGGAGCCGGTTCCAGAAAGAAGAGGTAGTCCCCGGGTTTTCGGATGGTCACGGTGGTCTCCCAAAACGCAAAATCGCGATCCTGGTCCGGTGCACGCCCTTTACGGGTTTGCAGGGATTGGGTAAGGTCTGTTTTCTGCCCCTTGTGGAGGAAACCGAACCGCTTGGGTTTCTCCATCTCCATGTAATGGCCCTCCATGGGATGGAGGAACTTGGCCTGGACGGTTAAGGTCTTGGGGTCATCCGGCGTGACGATGTCGTCCGATGGAAGGACCAGCCCGAAATGGGCTGCGGCGGGATGGGCGCAGAAAAGCACGCAGGGGAAAATTCCGAGGCACAACACGAGGCGGATCCAGCGTTTCATGGCAACCTCCTTCACTGAAGCGGGCCTAGGGATGGATGATCTTCCAGGTCATGAGCCAGGTCTTCGTGACCGGAGGTTCGTGGGAAGGTTCCGCCGGGGAACCCTTCGGGTTTTGGGTGATCATTCCGGGAAAGTTTCAACTTTCCGTTGCGATCCTAATGTGAATGAAAACACGAGCCGTGTCAAGGAATGGGGGAGCGCGTTCATGAAGGAAAAATCCCATGACGGGGGATGGGCGGAGCAGGATGTCGACATTGCCGATTACCGGGGCGACTGCTGAGCGGGTTTTTTGGACGTAAGTTTACGTCTGCGCTTCTTGCGGCCGGGCCAGGGTTTTCGGATCCGCGTCACAGCCGAGCAAAGGCCCAAAATGGAACGGGTCGTGGCGCATAACGGGGGCATGGTGGCCGATGTGCTGGAAACGGAAGACGCGGTGGAGATGCTCGTCGTAAGGCCCAATTCCCGTAAGCGTGGGTGAGCGCAACGGCCCCCAACACATCACTACCCGCCGGAGCACCGATCGTCGGAGGTTATGAAAATTTTCTCTTGACACCAGCCCCCCGGGCTTGCTACCCGTGAAGCACAATTTTTCGAGCGGTCAGGTGCTCGGCGCTTAAAAGGGAATCCCGTGAAAGTCGGGAGCGGTCCCGCCGCTGTGAACGGGGACGGCGCCTGTAAGAATGCCACTGGCGACGGATAGTCGCCGGGAAGGTGCGGGCGTTCGGACGATCCGTGAGCCAGAAGACCTGCCTGATCGTCGGGAAACACGGCACGGGTGCATGCCGTCATGTTTCCAGCGCGAGGACCAAGCGAAACCGGGTGCAATCCTTAGAGCCGTCGGCTCTAAGGATTTTTTTTTTGGGAAGGGACGGCCCATCCTTTCCCTGCACCACCCTCCTCATCGTTCCTTTCACCCTTAAACCGCTCGGGGGCGCCGTGAGGCGTCCCCGAGCGCCCCCGAAACCGGAGGAAGACCATGAAAAGAGGCTTGATCGTTTACGTAACGGGCGGCGGTGAACTTCACGAGGACAGCTGGGGTTCCTACGCTTGCATGGATCGCTTCGGAGCCGACGCAGTCGGGGTGGCCCGCAGCGAATTCGACATCGCGGAGAACTGGTGGCGCATGATCACGCAGGGGATGCAGGAAATCCTGTGCGTGCGGGCTCAGGTCAACGAGGACGGGATGACCCTTATCGGAGGGCCTTTGAGAATTTGCGGCTAAGGAGACCGGGAACAAGTGACCGGCGGATCCTTTTGCCATCGGAAGGGAGAATGTCCTATGCTGAAACGGTCGATGAACTATCCGATCCTTTGGCTGAGCATCTTGTGGATGACGGCCTTTTTCTGGGGAGGTGTCGGCGTGGAAAAGGCTCACGCAAAGCACGGATCGGCGGGGGAAGCCAAGCAGGCCATCCTGATGGTGGGATTCGGCACGAGTGTGCCGGAAGCGAAAAAGGCTTACGATGAAATCGACAAGCGCATCGGGGAGGCTTTCCCCGGCGTGGAAAGGCGGTGGGCCTACACGTCCGGTATCATCCGGAAAAAGCTCCGCTCCCAAGGCATCCTCATCGATTCACCGGAAACCGCCCTGGCTAAGCTCATGGAAGACGGTTTCACCCATGTGGCGGTCCTGTCCCTTCATGTCATTCCCGGCGCGGAATTCCACGACCTCTATATGAACGCTCGCCTGTTTACGCAGATGTCGGGCGGGTTCAAAAAGATTTCATTCGCCATGCCGCTGCTCTCATCCGCCGAAGACATGACGGACGTGGTGCGCGCCGTGACGGCCGCTGTGCCCAAGGAGCGGCACCCCGAAGAGGCAGTGCTCCTTATGGGACACGGAAGCGAAAACCATCCCGCCGATGCCGTCTATACCGCCATGGACGCCTTGTTCCAAAAAGAGGATCACAACATCTTCCTTGCCACCGTGGAAGGCTCACCCCGCTTCGAAGACGTGCTGCCCGTCCTCGAAAGCCGAAAGATCAAGAAAGCCTACCTCATTCCCTTCATGGTCGTGGCCGGGGATCATGCCCGAAACGATATGGCGGGCGACGACGCGGAAAGCTGGAAGTCCCGGCTCGCCGCCAAGGGGATCACGGCGGTTCCCGTCTTTCGCGGCTTGGGAGAATTTCCCGAAGTGGTGGAAGTGTGGCTCCGTCACTTGCGCTCGGCCTTTGACGCCTTGGGGACGCCGTAACTGCACGGAACGTCCGCCACACACTTGCCGCACACGTCCACAAGGGGGAGGTCGGCAAAACGGCGGTCGTTTTCCAGCAGCTGGGCGTAGCACCGATGGCGGTCGAAACCGTCCCGGGTGAGGGCCCCGTAGATGCATCGACGGGCACAGACGGTGCAGGTGTGGCCCGACTTGGCCAAGCAGTATTCCGCTTCGGGCCGCTCTGTCGAGGCCATGGGTTTGGACGTCACCAGACTCCCGAGCCGCCCGCACGCGCCTTGACGGGTGATGAGCTGGTGATGCAGGCCGAAGGTCCCAAGACCGGCGATGTAACCGAGGTGCTTATGGGACCATCGGCTCACCAGCCGCTTTTCGTCGAAATTATGGGTCGCCGGGGTCACGGCGCTTTCGTGGCCTTCCTCGGCGAAGGCCTCCTGGAGCGCTTTGCAGATTTGGGCGATGAGAGCGTTGGTGGCCACGTAGGCCTCGGCCCAGGATCGGGACGCATAGGGCGTCTCACTCCGGTTCTCCTTAGCCAGCGCTTCTTGAAACGGAAGGAAAAACACCACGACGGATGCGGCCGAAGGAAGGAGGTCTCGGGGTAGGGCATGATCCGGGGCTACCGCCTCCCGCAGTTTCTCGAAGAGCGGATCCGTGACGTCGGCAATGCCGACGTCCACAGGAAACCGCCAATAACGGCGACCTCCGTGGCCGTTCACCCACCGGTCAACTTCTTCTTCGATGATGGATCGCAGCGTTTGGATCATGAGACGACCTCACGACGTCATGGGACACAAAAGCGAAAGTCTGCGGCGCTGTTGCGCCTTTCGTCTCGATTCGATATGAAGGAATCCCGTATTCAGTGGATCGTGGAATTCTTGATGGCCGGTTTCCTCCATGAAGACCTCTTCTCGCGAATCCGTACCAGTGGCTTCCACCGCCGAGCGGACGGCACGCCGATGGGACGTTCTGGTGACCCTCATCTTGATGACCCTTCTGCTTCTTCCCATCCCTTTTGTCCAGTTTCGGTCCTGGCCGGAAAGGCGCCTCATTCTGGAGCGGCCGGTGCTCCCCTGGAGCGCCTTCCGCCTGTGCTATCAACCCATCGAAGGCGGCCCGCCCGTTGAAGAACTCTACCGGTTCCGGGGCTCGGGCGGCCTTGCCCCGCAGACTTTAACAGCCGTGTCCCCTTTGGCTCTGGAATCCTCGGAGCTCCCTTTCCTGCAGTGGCAAAAGCAGCCGGAGATCGGCCTGCACGAACTCCATCACCGGGGCGGCTTGCTGGAAATCACGGTCCGTTGGCAGCCTGTCATCGCCTACCCCTTGAGAATGCTCAAGAACGCATGGCAGGCTCATCCCTTGGGGTCCCACGGAGGCGGGGCCAAACGATAAATCACCCGGATCCTTTCCGGATTGACCCCGGCATCCAAGAGGGAGACGACGCGGCGCAAGCTGCGCCGCAGCCTGTAGAGTGCCGCGTAGGAAGCCACCAAATCAAAGGGGGCCTGGGTCATCTCAGGAAAAGCCTTTTCAAAGACAGCCAAGGCTTCTTCCAATCGCTGCAGTCCCTGACGATAATCGTTTTCCAGCATGGAGACGGACACCAGGTTGGCCAAAAGGCCGAAACACAGGACCGGATCCTCGGCGCAGCTGTCCAAACCCTCCTGGAGCAGATCCCTGGCTCTGTCCGTGTTGTGGTGATGTAAAAAAAGGTAGCCTAGATCCCGGCACAGCCTTCCCTGGAGATCCTGGAATTTGCGGTCTCTCGCCAGATCCAAAGCGAGCTGGTAGTAACGGATGGCCTTGATGAAATGACGGTGGGCGCAGGCCTGATGGCCCTGATGGATCCAAACGAGGACCTGAGCCCGGTCGGCGTCCGGATCCGAGGGCTCATAAGGAGGGCGCACTTGAGGACTCCTTTTCAAGCCTCGGCTCCTCGAACCGAAGAGAGGGAAACACGAGCCGGCTGAGCAAGAAGCTGGAGGCTAGGGGCAGCCAATAATAGGCAAGTCGATACAAGAGCACCGCCAACAGGGCTTGGTTGTAGTCCTTGCCCAGGAGGTAAAAAACGCCTGCCATGGATCCTTCCATCAAACCGAGGGATACCGGCGTGACGGAGAACAGCCCGGCGAAAATGCCCACGGAAAATCCCACAGAGAGTTCCCTCAGGGAAATAGGGCACTGGACCGCCTGAAAGGAATACTTGAGGCATAGAAACATGAAGATCCAATCCAAGGTGGCGTAGAGGATCGGGCGTTTGAGGCGGGACGTGTTTTGGATCATCAAGGTCATGCTTTCGTCAAAGTTTTGAAAAAAGGCTTCGGCCTTTTTGGGAAGGATCCATTGAGGTCTCTTGCCAAAAGCGGCGATGCGATGGACGGCTCGCATGGCCACGTTCCAGACTCGCCGACGGAAAGACGGGCTGATCAGGATTTGCAGTGTCACCCAGGTAAAAACCAGGGCGACGCTCAGAACCAAGATCGCCGCTCCCAACTGCTTGGCATGGATCTGCGCGTGGCCGTAAAGATAAAAGAAGCCGAGATAGATGAGCAGCACGGCGACCGTGTTGGTCAGGAACCCGTGGACCATGGAAATGCTCAGGGTGCGGCTCGGCGGGATGCGGTGTCGGCTCAGGAGATAAACCTTTATGGCCAGACCGCTCAGCCCTCCGACGGGCATGATGTAGTTGACACAGCAGGAGACGAGGGAGATGGAAAGAACCGTCC
>VSSL01000519.1_pt1 | contig 11574 bp, 11 predicted proteins | sample 4557531 | NCBI WGS metagenome assembly VSSL01 (sample SAMN10986726, study PRJNA523729) | hot springs metagenome | isolation source: hot springs | place: India:Timba, Gujarat | collected 2018-05-31 | reverse complement strand
CGAGATTTTTCGATAAACAAACTTCAATTTTTTAACATTACCAATTACAAATTTAATAAATATTTTTAATTTTTTGCATATTTTTTAAATAATTTTAAGGTTTAAAAAAAGGTGAAAAAATGAAAAGGATTTTATCAACAATTTTATTATTGTTATCAAGTTCTTTTATCTTGCTTGGGAAAGATGGGGACACCATCAAAATCAGAACCATCGAATTTGGTCAGCCCAAATATGGATGGTTCGATTTTCCCGACTCTACAAAAACTTTCCAGAAAATCTTGATGAATTATAAAATCAAATGTCCTTGCGGTGAGTGGGATTATCTTGCGATGGTTTTTGTTAAACAATTTTTTGCACCCAATTTTCGAGTCGACAGTACCGTAGTCAACGAATATTCTTTTATGTATGATACTGCTTGGACATATTCAACAAAGATTGTTAATGGCAAACTTGTAGTCGATTCAATCCCCAAGAAAGCAAGGCTCCTGGAATTTTACGAAGATCCTTCAAATCCAACCCGAAGGACTTCTTACAAATATGTTTGGGATACTTATTACCGATACACTTTTGATAACAATGGGAATGTGATTGATTCTGTTCTTGTTCCCCCAGATACGACAATATATCTTTCCAAGAGAAGAATTTATACAAACGACCCCATTGCAATAACCGAAAGATATGAAATTATGCGATATGTTACACCATATGGGATTGGACTTGATGTTGGTGATGGTTTTACTTGGACAATGGATGTAACAGATTTTGCCCCCTTACTCACTGGGAAGGTTTACCTCGATGCACCAAATCAGCAAGAGCCAATTGAAATCACTTTCGATTTTATCGAAGGTATTCCAGAAAGGAATATTATTCGCCTTGAAAGAATATACGACTTCTACGATGTCGTTTACGACAAGAATTTTGAAAACAAAATTTCAAAACAACGGAAACAAATTTCGCCCGAAGAGAAAATGTTTCGATTGAAAGTAATTCAAACTGGTCACGGTTTTGGCGGAAACGAAGATAACTGCTGTGAGTTTTGCAAGAAGAATGCTTATGTTAAAGTCAACGATACAGTTAGATATACCAAAGAAGTTTGGCGGGAATGTGGAACTAATCCCTTATATCCACAAGGTGGCACCTGGTTGTTCAACAGAACAAATTGGTGCCCAGGGGCAGAAGTTCAACCTTACGATTTTGAACTGACTCCGTTTATAGGGAACTATCGGTCTTTTACCTATGACTATGATATGGATTACTACGACAAACCATATTCCAGCGGGAGCAATACCATCGGACGATGGATTATCACTGCTTATATTATTTCTTACTCTGATTTGAATTTCACAACTGATGCAGAGTTGTATGATATTTTGTCTCCAAGCACAAAGGATGTTTACAAACGGTTGAATCCCACTTCAACTTCGCCTTTGATTATGGTTAAGAATCGGGGCAAAGAAGAAATTAGAAGTTTGAAAATTAAATATGGAATAGTTGGTGGGGGTGAATACATTTACAATTGGTCTGGAAGTATAAAATCTCTTGAATCCAAAAATATTCTTCTTCCACCAATGGCTTGTTCTGAATGGAAGACAGATTCAAGAACTTTTCGCGTTGAGATACTTGAAGTAAATGGAAAGCCAGATGAATATCCTTCGAACAATGTTGGATATTCTCGATTTCAACCACCCCCATCTATTTACAAAGATTTAACCATCTACATTTGGACAAACAATTCTGAGGTCTTGGTCAATGATAAAAATTTCTTGGCTTACAAAATTGAAATGAAAGATAGTGCTGGAAGCAAATTTTTAGATGAAGAACCTCCCCAGGATTCTGAAAACGAATATTATGTTAATTTGAGAGATGGTTGCTACGATTTAAATTTAATAAGTTATCTTCAATGTGGATTAGGTTTTTGGTACTATAGGCAGTTGTTTGGATTGAGAGATGGATTGTTTCAAGTCCGTTCGGATAATCTAATTCTTTTCCAACCGAACGTAGACTTTGGAAGTAGTATCTACTATTCATTTATTGCAGAAGACCAGCCAACAGTAGCAGTTATTCCCGATACGATAGATTTTGGTGATGTGTCGATGGATTCCGAATATTTTGCTAATGTCCTTGTTAAACCAGCAAACGAAAAGCCCATATCGATTTGGGACTTCAAGGTAGTACTCGGAGAAATTAAAGGAGTTTCTATTCAAAGCATTGAACCAGTTCCTGGGCAAGACCAAAAAATTACATTAGGGAAAGGAGACTCCGCCAAAATATTGCTTAAACTTTCCCCAAAGAAATACGGGAAAGTTTCGACCAGTTTAACTTTTTCATCAAATGACAAAAAGAATCCGCTTGTTTCAATACCAATAAGAGCAAATGTAGTTGGTGGAAGTGGAGTCGAAATTATCAACTGTGGCTTCGATATTCATCTGGTTAAAAAAGAAAAAAATACTTTCGAATTTGTTGTTGATTCCGATTTGGTAGACCCAATTTCTTGCGAAGTCTATAATATAATTGGAAACAAACTACTTAACATATCCGAGTGGAATAACACCACGTCGAAAATTACAATCAATTTGAATTCTTTTGCCAATGGTTTGTATTTTGCAAAGTTTTCACAAGGTGGTTTTACAAAAGTTATTCCAATTTTGCTGATTAATGAATAATCTGGTGGAAAAATGAGGATTTTTCTTGTAGGAAATGGCGGACGAGAGCATTGTCTTGCCTGGAAATTGAAAAATTCTGCAAATGATGTTGAAATCTTTTCTCCGAGTAAGAATGCGGGAATACAAAGTATAGCAAACTTCGTTTCTATTGATGAAAAAAATTATGAAGAAATTTCAAAATTTTGCCTCGAACGAAGAATTGATTTAGTCGTTGTTGGTCCAGAAGACCCATTGGCAAATGGAATTGCTGACTTTTTGCGTGCAAAAGGAATCCCAGTGTTTGGTCCTTCGAGACTTGCTGCAAGAATAGAGTCATCCAAATCCTTTGCCAAAGAATTTATGCGAAGGAACGGAATTCCTACTGCACAATTCAGTTCTTTTACAATTGAGCAGTTTAATGATGCTGTCGATTTCATTAATTCACTCCATCCACCAATAGTTGTCAAAGCCGATGGGCTTGCCGCTGGGAAAGGTGTTGTTGTTTGCCAAACGAGAGAAGAGGCTATAAAAGTAGTTAAGCAAATGTTTTCGGGTGAATTTGCCGAGGCTGGGAAAAAAGTCGTTATCGAAGAGTTTCTGGAAGGCGAGGAAGCCTCGGTTCTGGCTATTACTGATGGAGAAAATTATGTTCTTTTACCAACTTCGCAGGACCATAAAAGGATTTTCGATGGTGATTTAGGAAAAAATACTGGCGGAATGGGAGCCTATTCACCAACTCCATTAATCAATAGACCTGCCCTGGAACAAATTGAGAATGAAATTATTCGACCAGCAATCGTTGGAATGGCGAACGAGGGGTATCCTTTTGTCGGGTGCTTGTATGCTGGATTAATGGTGAAGGACAATCGAGCAAAAGTTGTTGAATTCAACTGTCGTTTTGGCGACCCCGAAACGCAAGCAGTTTTACCATTGGTTAAAGGTGATTTTGCTTCTCTCCTTCTTTCTGCTGCCAATGGAAAATTGAACAAAGACTATTACCAGGGAAACGAATCCAAATTCAGTTGCTGTGTAATTCTTGCTTCCAAAGGTTATCCAGACGAATATCAGAAAGGCTTTGAAATAACTGGTATTGAGTTGGCTGAATCTCTTGGATGCGTTGTTTTTCATTCGGGAACCTTGAAAGTTGACAATAAACTTGTTTCAAATGGAGGAAGAGTTTTGGGAGTAGTCGCTCTTGGGGACACCTTGCAAGAAGCAATCCAGAAATCATACGATGGAGTTGATAAAATTCATTTCGAAAACAAATATTTCCGTAAGGATATTGGTGCCAAAGGTTTGAAATATGTTTAGATGGAGGATCAGTTGATGAATGAATCGGACAAATACCACATTAATATTGAACCCGCCTTTGGTTATTTGGAGTTAATTGATTTACCACATATTTTAAAAAAGAACAAAGAAAAATGGTTCAATCAAACACTTTGTCGAGTTAATAATTCTTTTTTTAGATTGGGTGTTTTCGAAGGGGAATTCCATTGGCATAAACATTTCAACGAGGATGAACTTTTCTTTGTTCTTGAAGGGAATTTAACTATCGAGACAGAGAAAGGAACTTTTGTTTTGAATAAGTATCAAGGTGTTTGCATTCCAAAAGGAACTTTGCACAGACCAATAGCCAAAGAGAGAACTATTGTGATAATGATAGAACTGGACACTATCAAACCCAAAGGGGATTGAAAGCCTCTTCAAAAATAAAACTTAAATTTAATCGAATTTAAGTTTTTGATTTTGAAAAGTTAAAAATGATTATAGAATTTTTGCATAAAGTGTGGGCTTTGTTTTTGGAAATGTCCCCCTATCTTTTGCTGGGGATTTCTTTTGTTGCTATTCTGGATTTGTTCGTTTCAAAAAGTTTTATTGCCAAGCAAGTTAGCCGAAACAATTTGGGTTCAATTGTAAAAACTGCTGTCTTTGGAATTCCTTTGCCTTTGTGTTCGTGTGGGGTTGTACCTACAAGCGTGTATTTGGAAAAAAGTGGTGCCTCCAAACCATCTGTTGTTTCTTTTCTTATCTCTACACCGCAGACTGGTATCGACAGTATTGTTGCAACCTATGGAATGCTTGGACCCATTTTTGCAATTTTTCGCCCTCTCGCTGCCTTTGTTATGGGTATTATAGGTGGAATCGTTACTATGTTTTTTCAAAATTCATTTCACAACAAAGACAGGGTGAAAGACAACTTTCAGTTCGATGAAATAGAACTTATCAAAGACGGAAATTTTCTCAATCGAGCCAAAAAATCCCTTCGCTATGCTTTTGTTGAGTTTGTTGACGATATTTCTACTCAATTCCTTGTTGGCTTGATTATTGCAGGAGCAATTGCCTATTTTGTACCCGATGATTTTTTCGCTTCATACTTAGGCAACAACAAAGCCCTTGGATTACTTGCGATTATTCTCTTCGCAATTCCAATGTATGTTTGTGCAACTGCTTCGATTCCAATTGCGGTTTCTTTGATGATGAAAGGTTTTTCGCCTGGCATTGCTTATGTTTTTTTGGTTGCTGGACCTGTTACTAACGCTGCATCAATTGTAATTCTTGCCAAAGTTCTTGGAAAAAAACTGATAATAATATACATTTTAACAGTGATAATTTTGGCAATCCTTTTCGGTTTGCTGTTAGATTGGATTTTTCATAATTACTGGAATCAACCCCCACACACAGATGAGTCACGCCCATTTGCATTCGCATAGTGCATCAATCTATTCAACAGATTTCATATATGGGCTACTTTTCTTAATTTTGTTAATTGCTTCTTATTATAGAAAAATTTATGGAAAATTAAAAGGAATAAAAATGGCGGAAAACACAAACACATCCAAAATCTATAAAATTGATGGTATGACTTGTAACCATTGCGTTATGAATGTCGAAAAGGCTATACGCAATGTCCCAGGTGTAACGAATGTTGAAGTTAATCTTTCGGCTGGGGTTGCGAAAGTCGAAGGCAATGTTGCAACGGAGCAAATCAAAAATGCCGTCGAAGCAATTGGATATAAATTTGTTGGAGAAAAATAGTGGCAAACATTGCTATTTACCCAGGAACCTTTGATCCCATAACAAATGGGCATATCGATGTTATCGAACGTGCGTCAGTCCTTTTCGATAAAATAATTGTCGTCATCGCCAGAAATCCAAGAAAACAAACACTTTTCTCCGAAGAAGAACGCTTGGAAATGATTCGTGAATCTCTCAAGCATTTAAACAATATAGAAGTCAAAGCAACAGATAATCTTACTGTAGAATTTGCCAGCCGAGTTTCTGCAAAGGCAATAATTCGTGGCATTCGTGCAGTGTCCGATTTCGAGTACGAGTTTCAAATTGCTTTGATGAATAGGAAACTTTGTCCAGATGTAACCACGATTTTCTTAATGCCAAACGAAAAGTATACCTACTTAAATTCCTCAATTATTAGAGAATTAGCCCGCTACGGAGCCAATGTAGATGAATTTGTCCCGCCCTATGTTGCCAAAAAATTAAAAGAAAAATTTGCAATTTGACATTTCTAAAATACAATAATAAAAATAATTTATCGTTTTATTATTTGCACTCGCCTATGGTGAGTGCTAATAGTTTAAGTTAAAATGTAGAACAAATAAGGAGGTGGAGTTATGAACTTATCACCATTGCACGACAGAGTAATAATTAAGCCCTCACAACCAGAAGAAGTTACCAAAGGTGGAATCATTATTCCCGACACTGCAAAGGAAAAGCCAATGCAAGGCGAAGTTATTGCAGTTGGACCGGGCAAAATGACAGAGGAAGGAAAATTAATTCCTTTGACGGTAAAAGTTGGGGACAAAGTCCTCTACGGCAAGTACTCTGGAACTGAAGTAGAAATTAATGGCGAACAATTTTTAATTATGCGAGAAGCAGATATTCTTGCAATCATTAAATAATGTATTATGTTAAATAATTAAGGGAGGTAGTATATGGCAGCAAAGATAATAACTTTTGATTTTGAAGCACGAAGTGCTTTAAAACGAGGTGTTGACCAATTAACCAATGCAGTTAAAGTTACCCTTGGTCCGAAAGGTCGAAATGTTATAATTGATAAGAAGTTCGGTGCACCAACAGTTACAAAAGATGGCGTAACTGTTGCCAAGGAGATCGAACTCGAAGACCCGATCGAAAATATGGGAGCCCAAATGGTTCGTGAGGTGGCTTCTAAAACCAGTGATGTTGCTGGCGACGGGACAACTACTGCAACAGTTTTGGCACAGGCAATATTCTCCGAAGGTTTGAAAAATGTTACTGCTGGTGCAAATCCAATGGATTTGAAGCGTGGAATTGATATGGCTGTTGAGGCTGTAACAAAAGAATTGAAGAAAATTAGCAAAGATGTTGAAGGCAAGAAAGAAATTGCTAACGTTGGTGCAATTTCTGCTAATAACGACCGTGCAATCGGTGAGTTGATTGCCGAGGCAATGGAAAAAGTTGGAAAAGATGGTGTCATCACAGTCGAGGAAGCAAAAGGTACAGAAACTTCGATGGAAGTTGTCGAAGGTATGCAATTCGACCGTGGTTATCTTTCTCCATACTTCGTTACTGATGCCGAAACAATGGAAGCAGTGCTTGAAAATCCATACATTTTAATTCACGATAAGAAGATTTCTGCTGTTAAGGATATTCTTCCAATTTTGGAGAAGATTTCTCAATCGGGTCGCTCATTGTTGATTATTGCTGAAGATGTTGAAGGCGAGGCTCTTGCAACCTTGGTAGTTAACAAACTTCGTGGAACTTTGAAAGTCTGTGCTGTGAAAGCCCCTGGATTTGGCGACCGAAGAAAAGCAATGCTCGAAGATATTGCTATTCTTACTAATGGTACTGTGATTAGCGAAGAGAAAGGCTTCAAACTTGAAAATGCTACATTAGCATATCTTGGCACTGCAAAGAAAGTTGTTGTCGACAAAGACAACACGACTATTGTCGAAGGCAGCGGAAAGCCAGAAGAAATTAAGAAGAGAATTAATGAAATCAAGATTCAAATAGAAAAAACCACTAGCGAGTACGACAAGGAGAAATTGCAAGAACGACTTGCCAAGTTGAGCGGTGGCGTTGCTGTATTGAAGATTGGTGCTGCAACCGAAGTCGAAATGAAGGAAAAGAAAGCCCGAGTTGAAGATGCCTTGCACGCAACACGTGCTGCTGTTGAGGAAGGCATTGTTCCTGGTGGTGGGGTTGCATACTTGCGATGTCTCCACGTTTTGGATTCGTTGAAGCCAGAAAACGAAGACCAAAAGATTGGTATTGACATTGTACGCCGTGCATTAGAGGAACCAGCACGTCAAATTGTCGCAAATGCTGGGCTTGAGCCTTCGGTCATTATCAACAAGATTAAGGAAGGGACTGGTGCCTTTGGCTTCAATGCTCAAACCGAACAGTTCGAGGATTTGTTTGAAAGCGGCGTAATCGATCCAACCAAGGTTGCCCGAGTTGCTTTGGAAAACGCTGCCTCTGTTGCAAGTTTGCTGTTGACGACAGAGTGCACTATTGTCGAGAAACCCGAGAAGGAGAAGACACCACCAATGCCACGTGGTTACGACGAATATTAATTCAACGAAACTTTTCGAATAAGCGGGCATTTTTGCCCGCTTTTTTTATTTTATTTTCTTAAATTAAATTTTCACAAAATGTTTGGCTTATGAAAATTGTAACTTGGAATGTAAATGGATATCGTTCCATCGTAGGGCAAAACCCTTCGAAGCGTTATGATAAAGTAAGCAAAGAGAATAAATTTTTCGACTTCGTCGAAAGGCACCAACCAGATATAATTTGCATTCAAGAGGTTAAAGCGGATGTTTCTCAAATCGAACCAGAACTGCAAAAGCCGTCTGGATACATTGCATATTATAATACTTGCAAGATAAAAAAAGGTTATAGCGGGGTTGCTGTTTTTACAAAGATTGAGCCGAAGGATGTGCATTTTGAAATTGGTAAGGAAGAATTTGATAGCGAAGGTAGATTTATTCGACTGGATTTCAATAAATTCGTTTTGTTAAACATATATTTTCCCAAAGGCTATACCGACCACGAGCGTTTGGACTTCAAAATGAATTTTTACGACGAGGTTTACAAGTATATTAAAAAATTAAAAAAGAAATATCCAAATATCGTTATTTCTGGCGACTATAACACAGCACACACTGAAATCGACCTTGCCCGACCAAAAGAAAATCAAAATGTTTCTGGCTTCCTTCCCATTGAACGGGAGAAATTGGATGAATTAGTTGAAATGGGGTTTGTGGACGCATTTAGGTTGTTTACAAAGGAAGGTGGTCATTACTCTTGGTGGAGCCAGCGTGGGCGAGCCCGAGAGAACAACGTTGGCTGGCGAGTCGATTATCACTTTGTTTCGAAAGAGATGGTGCCCTTTGTGAAAAATTGTTATATGTTGCCACAAGAGTTCGGTTCCGACCATTGCCCCGTTGTTTTAGAACTTTCGGATGATTTGTTATAAATTTTTGTGGAGGACTAATGGGCAAGACAATTTTGATTATCCTTGTTGGTAAAAGAAACGAAGCAGCGGTTAATGTTCAAAAGTTATTAACTGGTTGGGGTTGTTTGATAAAAACTCGGTTGGGAATTCACGACGGAGTGCTCGACAATTGTTCCGAAGAAGGCTTGATTATATGCGAAATGGTTGGAGACAAAGAAAAGCACGAGGAACTCGCTCGAAAATTGAATTTGTTGAAAAGTGTCAAAGCAAAACTTATCCATCTTGATTTGGAAGAGTAATAGACTAACTCATTGCAATAATTTTCATTTTTTCCGTTAAATAGAATTTGAATTTAATCTGGGCTTTCGATGAGAAATCTTTTATCTCTTATTTTTATTGTTGTGCTTTATACGATTGAATCGTTTGCCAATACTTCCAAAATGATTTTCCCATCGGAAGATTTGCTATACGAAGTTTCGTTTTTAGGAATAAAACTTGGAACGATTCGAATTGTTACCGAAGAAAATGAAACGCTCGATGGAAAATTAGTCCACAAAGGAAAAGCATACATTGATTCCTACTCTGGAATTCCTTTTGTCGATTTACACGCTGTATTTACGAGTTGGTTCGACCCGTCGATTACATACTCGTATAAATTCAATTCGAGTATGAAAGAAAAAGATTATTGGTTGTTCGACCAAATAATTTTTGACTACAAAGAACAAAAAATAAAAGTAGAGAAGTACAAGAAAAACCAAAGGTATTTTTACAAGGAAATTAAAACAACTAAAAAATGGAATGATGGTTTATCGATTTTTTTCCTTGCTCGGCAATTCACAAAGTCGGGCAAAAACATAAAAATCCCAACTTTAATGGATAAAGATACAGTCTATACATACATAAATTTTTACGGTGGTCGCCAAAATATTGAAATACCAAGCATTGGCTATCCAGTTCGGACAGTACACTTTACTGGCAAAGCCGATTGGACTGGAATTTATGGATTAACTGGATATTTCGAAGGTTGGTTTAGCGACGACGAGGCAAGTATCCCAATTAAAGCCAAAATGAATGTCTACATTGGAAGCATTAATATTGAATTAATTCGCTGGAATCGTAAGGGTTGGGTTCCTCCAAAAGGCTGAATTTTTTGAATTACAAACCGATTGCATCGAAAATAAATGTGAATATTGTATCTGCGATTATTATTGCAAAAATTCCGCTTACGACAGAAATTGTTGTTGCCGTTCCGACGCCCTCGGCTCCGCCTTTAACTTGCAAGCCACGAAAACAACCAATTCCAGCGACAAGGTAACCAAAAATTATGCTTTTCAATAGTCCAGATGATAAATCTCCCAAATCAACTGCTATTTGCAATTCAGTAAAATATCCAGCAGTGGTGATGTCTAAAATTGATAATCCAGAAATCAAGCCACCAAGTATTCCAGCAACATTTCCGAAAATGGTCAGAAGCGGAATCGAAAGTGTTACCGCAAAAACTCTTGGTAGAATTAGGAATTTGAACGGCTCGAAACCCATCGAACGAAGTGCATCGATTTCTTCGGAGACTTTCATTGTGCCAAGTTCAGCAGCAAAAGCGGAACCCGAACGTCCCGCAACAAGTATTGCTGTCATCAAAGGTCCAAGTTCTCGAACAATTGAAACGCCTATCAAATCGGCAATGTAAATGTCTGCACCGAACTGTTTCAATTGAATTGCTCCTTGGTAGCCAGAGATTATTCCAATTAATAGAAGTATTAAAGAAACGATGGGCAAGGCATTGACACCGTTTTTCAAGAAAAGGACTGGAAAGTCTTCCCAGCGTATTTTTTTTATTTGGAAAATAGAAAGCAAAGTTTTAGTAATCAATTCACCAAAAAAGTCGAAAAATTCAGCGTAGTCGGAGAGGAGAAAACGAAATTTTTCTCCAATAGAGGAAAAGTATTGAATAAATGGATTTTCGTGTTGGATTTCTTTTGCTTTGATGACTGGAAAGTCTGCGAATTTTCCCCAAAAGGATTGCATTTGCTCCGAAAGCCCTTTCACTTCAAGCGTAATACCTTTTTCTTTCGTCCAGAATTTTAGTTCATTTAGGAAGAGAATTAACGACGAGTCGAAATTTTCCACTCGACCAAAGTCCAGTTCAATTCTTTCAACTCCCTTGAATGTTTTCTCGAACGGCTTTATTTTATCGAAATATGGAAGATTAACAACAGTAAAGGCTTCAAGGAATTCAATCCTAACAACATTTGATTGTTTCTCAATATTGTAGTAATTTAGTTTTTTGTTTTTCATACTTTTAAATGATTACTTTTGTTCAAACACAAAATAATGAATTTTTTCGGACATTGAAAAATGGCGAAAAGCGGGAAATCTCGAATAAAGAAGACGACCGAAAACCAACAGGAGGCTTTCTACATTGAGCAAACAAAGAAAATTGAAGGCACACGCAGTATGGTCCGAAGGCAAAGT
>VSSL01000518.1_pt1 | contig 11584 bp, 9 predicted proteins | sample 4557531 | NCBI WGS metagenome assembly VSSL01 (sample SAMN10986726, study PRJNA523729) | hot springs metagenome | isolation source: hot springs | place: India:Timba, Gujarat | collected 2018-05-31 | reverse complement strand
CCAACTCGTGGAACTTTGATATATTTTACTTTAAAAGATGAATACAAAGAATTTGCTCAACCCGAAAGAGTAAAGGAAATTATCAGGAAATATTCAAATTTTGTCGACTTTCCAATCTATGTTAACAACGAAAAAGTAAATACAATCGATGCAATTTGGAGGAAAAAGAAAGACGAAGTCTCCAGAGAAGATATCGAGAACTTTTACAAATATTTAACTGGTGACGATAACCCACCGTTAAGTTATTTGCATTTTTCAGTCGAAGGCAATGTTAATTTCAACGCTCTTTTGTTCATTCCCGATAGCCCTCCATCATATTACTGGCGTGATTTCTTCGACAAGACAATTAGTTTGTATTCACACAAGGTTTTCATTCAGGACGATAACCCAGAAATTCTTCCCGAATACCTTCGGTTCATTCGTGGAGTGCTCGACACTGATGACTTGCCTTTAAACATTTCTCGAGAAACTATTCAAAATAGTCCATTGATAACGAAAATAAAGCAAATTCTAACCAACAAAATTCTTTCTCATTTAGAAGAACTTGCGGAAAACGAAAAAGAGAAGTACGCTAAATTTACACAAAACTTTGGTCAAATATTTAAAGGTGGAATAACAATCGACAGCGCAAACCGTGATAGGATTATCAATCTCCTTCGCTACCAAAGTACGACTTTACCAGAAAATGAATATACATCGTTAAAGGATTATGTTTCCCGAATGAAGGAAAATCAAAAGTCAATTTACTATGTGATTACAGATTCAAGAAGTTCGTTGAGCCGAAACCCAAATCTTGAATACTTTTTGAAAAACAATTACGAAGTGTTGGTAATGACCGACCCAATTGACTCTTTAATTGTTCCACTGATAAGAGAATATGACGGAAAACCTTTGAAATCCATCGACAAAGTTGATGTTGAAATACAAAAGGAAACTGACGGGAACGAAAGATTAGACCCAGAAACTGCAAACAAGTTGTTCGAACGTATGAAATCTGTTCTTGGGGATAGAGTGTTGAATGTTCAAGTGTCGAACCGTTTGGTCGACTCGCCTGTTACTCTTGTTGCACCATATTTCGGACACGACCCACAATCTGAAAAGATATTTAAAATACTTGATAAAAATTACCAAAAGTCGAAGAAGATACTGGAAGTAAACACTGCACATCCAATTATTAAAAATCTTGCCAAATTAATTGACAATAGTGAAAGTGATAATATAGTTGAAAAAATCATCGAGCAACTATATTACGAAACTCTTGTACTTGAAGGAGAACTTGAAGAACCAACTGAATTAGTGAAAAATATGAACGAGATATTACAAAAGTTTACAGAATTGATTGGGAAAAGTTAATAAATAAAAATATATTTTATTTTTTTCGTTATTAATCAATATATTTCTAAAATGTAGTATAAGTTTTTGAAAATGAAGGGAAGATATGAGGTTGTCTGAATTTAATTTTACGATACCAAAGAGCCAAATAGCGAAATTTCCAGCCGACCCCCGAGATTCCTCACGGCTTCTTGTTGTTAAGCGTGAAACTGGGGAGTTGGAAGATAGAGTATTCTCCGACATTGTTGACTATTTGGACAAAGGAGATTGCCTTGTAGTAAATGAAACAATGGTTTTCCCCGCTCGATTGTATGGTCGAAAAGAGAAAACAAATGCCAAAATCGAAGTTCTACTGTTAAGGGAACTGCGTGCCGAAGAAAGACTTTGGGATGCTCTTGTTGAACCAGCCAGAAAAGTTCGTATTGGAAACAAGATTTTTTTCAATGAGAAACAATTTTCTATGCAGAAGTGATGGATAATACAACTTCTCGGGGAAGAACGCTTCGTTTGAGTTACGAAGGAGATATTTATAAAATTCTGGACAGAATTGGGGAAATGCCACTTCCCAATTACATCAAAAGAGAATATACACCATTAGATAAAGTGAATTATCAAAACCATTTTTGCAAACCCAAATTACAATACTTCGATTGCCCCGCCTTCTGCGGGTTTACATTTTACTAAAAACTTGGTCGAAACCCTCAAGAAAAAAGGTGTGAAAATTGTTAAAATTGTTATAACTCTTGGTCTTGGTGCTTATGAAAAAATTGAAGTTGAAGATTTGACAAAGCACCGAATAGTTACACCGAGTATTTTATGATACCTTATGATGCTGCTGAAACATAAATAAGTCTCTCCGTAATGAAGAAAAAAGTTGTTGCAGTTGGTTCAAGCGTGGCACGTGCTCTTGAGTCTTCTGTTTTGATTTCGGGTACAGTGAAACCCAACAAAGATTGGACCGATAAATTTATCTGTCCACCATACGATTTTAAAATAATTAATGCTTTGATAACTAATTTCCACGAGTACAATTCTCCATCCACTTATCTTGGGATGGCATTTGCGGGTAAAGATAATTATTTGAAGGCTGTAAAACACGCTTTGAAAAATGATTATCGTTTCCTAGTTTATGGCGACGCAATGTTAATTATTTAGTCATCTTTGGTCTTGCTTTTGTAATTTTTACCGCAAGCATAATTGCGTTCTTTAAACTCTTGAAACTGGCAATGTTTTTCCCAGCAATATCGAAACCAGTCCCGTGGTCTGGGGATGTTCTTACCAAGGGTAAGTTTGCTGTAAAGTTCACTCCCTCCCCTTTGGAGAGAATTTTGAAAGCGATAAGACCCTGGTCGTGATAGCAAGCAATTGTACCATCGAAATTTTTATGTGTTCCGAAAGCAAAAAAGCCATCCGAAGGAAATGGTCCTGCGATTTGAATTTCATCTCTCAACTTTGCAATTGAAGGATGGAAAATTTCTATTTCTTCTTTTCCAATTTGCTCCGTTTTCACCACTATGAGGATTTAGACCAAGAATTGCAATTTTGGGATGTACAACATTGAAATCGTTCATCAAACTCTTTGCAAAGATTTTTGCCTTTTTGATAATCGTTTCTGATGTGATTTCTCCAGAGACTTTGCTTATTGGGATGTGTGTGGTTAATAAGCATAGTCTAAAGTTTTGGTATACAAAAGTCATCAAGGGGTCTTTTGCATTTAAGTAATCTGCAATATATTCAGTGTGTCCGATGAAATTGGGTTTTGTCATTTGTATGGCTTTTTTGCTAATAGGCAGGGTAACAAGACAATCGATTTTCTTTTGTAAAAAAGCATCCAGAGAAGTTGAAATCGATTCGATTGCAAGTTTACCAGATAATTCTTGAATTTTACCAAATTCAATTTTTGGTTTTACATTTATGTTAACCAAATGTAAACTTCCACTCTGCAAAGCATTTTCTAATCTTTTTTCAAGTTGACCTGAATTTTCAAGGGATTTAAAATATTCAAAGACAGCATTTTCATTTCCAAAGAGTGTAAATTTAACTTTACTTTCGAATTTTTTCAAAGTACTGGGAATTGATGAACTTGGCAAAGATTTCAAGACCAATTCCGTTGATATCACCAATTGTAATGCCTACATTAATTTTTCTTTTCATAATTTTTCTTTTTTAAAAGTATCAAAATGAATACAAACTTAAAAATATATTTTCTGTTTTTGATTTTGGCTATCTTTTCTTGCAGGGAGAACACAAACAGTAACGATATTTCTATTCCAGACACAACAAATTCCAACTTTGCACTTATTCTTTGCGAGGGTCTTTGGGGTTATAACAATTCAACAGTGAGCAAGTTGAATTTGATTACATTTGATGTTCAGAATGATTTTACTTCCATTGTCAATAAAAATTTTAAAATTGGAGATATTGGCAACGACATTGCATTGAAAGGAGATACTTTCTTCGTTGTTGCTACTACATCGAAAGCCCTTGAATATTTCGATGTTCGAGATGGTAAGTTATTGGGATACTTTGCATTTGAAGGAAATTCTGCACCGAGACACCTGGCAATAATTAATGATTCAATTGTTGTAATTACAGATTTATACAAAGATTGTGTCTACATTTTAAATATTTCAAGTAAAAAAATCGAAAAAACGATACTTGTTGGACCAGCACCCGAATTTGTGGAGTATTTCAATGGTCAGTTATACGTTGCAAATTCTGGATATGGTGATTATAGAGCCAGCGAACCCAAGGCTGGAACTCTTTCTATAGTTGACGTAAATGCTGGGAAAGAGGTTGCAAATTTGTTTGTCGCACCAAACCCAATTGAAATTGCAATTGATGGAAATAGACATAGGTTATTTGTATCGTACAACCATTTACCTTCCTTGAAGGATTCAGTTGGCGGAATTGTTTTGTTCGATTTATTGACTTTACAAAGGGTCAAGGAATGGAAATTTCCATTTCCAAGAAGTTTACAAATAGAGAACAAAACTGGAAAATTGTTTTTTCTTTCCGGGGAAAGAGTTTGGAGTTTAAATGTAGATAATAATGAATTGGAAGAACTAATTGTAAACCCAAAACGAAGCGAAATTTGGTACTCAATATGCGTAGATACTAAAAACAAATACATACTGGTTGGAAATGCAAAGAACTACACTGTTGAAGGCGAGGTAATTATATTTGATTGGAATGACAAGAACGCAACGTTTAAACGAAAGGTTACAGTTGGTGTCAATCCTTCCCAAATTTTAATTAAGAATTAACAACAATTCATTTACAGACCCACCAAATAGTTTAAAATTAGCATCAATATTAATTTTCCCTTTGTTATTTTACTATTTTTTTTGGGGTTTTTATGGTAAAAGTAATAATCTTTGCAATTTTTACTGTAATTGCTTTTGGTTTCCTTATTTTCAACCTATATAGATTTTCAAGAATTCTTAAACTGGCGAGGAAAGAAACAAGAACGGATCGTTTTGCGTTGAGACTCAAAAATGCTTTGAAAATCGCATTGTTCCAGAGAAATTTTGCGTGAGCCGTTTGCTGGAATTCTACACGTGTCGATTTTTTGGGGTTTCTTGGCTTTGTTGTTTTCTGCTTCCGAGGGAGTGTTCCAAGGTTTCTATAGCGAGTTTTCTTGGTCTATTCTTGGTCCTTTTTACACAGTCATTTCTCTTTCGAATGATTTGTTTTGTGTATTTGTCGTCTTGGCAGTGATATTTGCATTATTGCGGAGATTTATTTTTCGTGTAAAGCGATTGCAAGGCGACAAACGTGAAATGCTTGATGCTTTAATAGTTTTGGGTTCAATATTCATTATTGTATCTGCTTTGCTTTTGGAAAATTCAGCCAAGATTGCTTTAAATGATGTTGAAGAATATTCACTTCAACCATTTGCTACACTTTTAAGCGGAATTTTTGCCCAAGATAGTGCTAATGTATTTTACAATATTTTCTGGTGGGTTCATATTTTGTGGATTTACTTCTTTATGAACTATCTTTACTATTCGAAACATTTCCACGTATATACATCAATTCAAAATGTATTTTTCCGTGAACCAGAATATTTTTTCAAGCCGACACGGATTGATTTCGAAGCGGAGAACATAGAAAAGTTTGGAGCCCAAGACTTCGAAGACCTCTCGTGGAAATCCATCCACGATGGATTTAGTTGCACGCATTGCGGTCGTTGCGATAGCGTTTGCCCAGCGAATACCACTGGAAAAGTTCTTAGTCCACGGCAAATCATTATCCAAATTCGCAAGCGAGCCCAAGAAAAGGGGAGTGTAGTGCTAAAATTGGAGAAAAATTCATCTGACCAAAACATTAATGAAGAATATCGTTCTGTATTGGAGAAGAAGTTCATTGGTGATTACCAAAGTTGGGATGCATTGTGGCAGTGTACTACTTGCGGTGCGTGTATGATGGAATGTCCCATTAGCATTGAACATCTTCATCCAATAATCGAAATGAGGCGGTCGTTGGTTCTTATGGAATCAAATTTCCCCTCGTTACTGCAAAATGTTTTTACCTCGCTTGAAAACAATTTCGCACCGTGGCAATTTCCTTTTGCTGATAGGGCTGAATGGGCAAAGGATTTGAACGTTCCGCTTGCAAGCGAAAGTCCGGATTTTGAATATTTGTTCTGGGTTGGGTGTGCAGGTAGTTTCGACGAACGGGCAAAAAAGATTGCTCGAGCGTTTGCACAAATTTTACAGAAAGCCGATATCAATTTCGCAATTCTTGGTCCAGAAGAGATTTGCAATGGGGACGTCGCTCGACGAAGTGGAAATGAATATCTTGCGGATTACTTGATAAAAACAAATGTCGAGACTTTAAATCGCTACAATGTAAAGAAGATGCTTACTATTTGTCCACATTGCTACAATATTTTCAAAAATGAATATCCCGATTACGGTTTCAAGGCAGAAATAATTCATCATACTCAATTTATTGAAACTTTGATAAGCAGTGGAAAAATTAAATTGAAGCGAAATTCAAATCAAAGAGTAACATACCACGACTCTTGCTATCTTGGTCGCTACAACGGAATTTATGAAACCCCTCGGAACATTATAAAAAATGTCTATGATGGGAATTTTGTAGAAGTTAAAAGGAGCAAAGACAAGGGGCTTTGTTGTGGTGCTGGGGGTGGTATGATGTTCCTTGAAGAAACTGCTGGTAAAAGGGTAAATATCGAACGAACCGAGGAGTTGTTAAAGGTTTCTCCAAATGTAATAACCTCGAATTGTCCGTTTTGTATGACTATGCTTGTTGATGGCGTCAAAGCAAAGAATTTGGAAGATAATGTCCAGGTGAAAGATCTTGCAGAAATCGTCTGGGAAAATATGGAATAAGTTAACTTTTAGCCATCGATTCGGCAACATTTAGGCAATTTCTTGTAGGCTTTTGGATCTCGCTTCACATCGTCGGCATCGTATCCAATTTTGGAAATCTTTTTTCTGATTTCTTGGAGCGAGATTTTTGTTGAATCATAAGCAACCGAAAGAACCTTGGTCTCTAAATTCAAATCCGCTTTAAGAATTCCCTCGACGTTTTTAAGATTGCTTTCAATTCTTTCTTTGCAATGCTCGCAAACTGCAGATGTTTTTATTTCTGCAAGTGTTTGGTTTTGATTTTGCGAAAAAGCAAGAACAAATGCTAATGCAAAGGACATTATGGCTAAAACTGCAGTTCTCATTTTAGTCCCCAAATTATTCAAAAGATTCAAAACGATTAATTAAGAAATTATTGTCTTTTTTGTTAAATTATTTTTTGGTAAAATTATAAACTTTGCAACACTTTATAATTCATTCTTTCAAAAGATTCAAATAATAATGCCTTGATTTTAGTATTTTTGTAACTTTAAATTTGAGTTTGTTATGAATAAAATAGTTGAAGCAAGGTTTATTGCCCCCGATATTAAACTTTTCCGTATCGAGGCACCAAAAATTGCTGAAAAAAGAAAGCCTGGACAATTTGTTGTTGTTAGGGTAGACGAATATGGTGAAAGAATTCCTTTGACTATTGCGGATTCCGACCCAAACGAAGGAACAGTAACTATAATAGTGCAAGGTGTGGGCAAGACAACTAAGCAATTGAATTTGCTCGAAGCGGGCGACTATGTCCGTGATATTGTTGGACCACTTGGGAAACCATCGGAAATTGAAAATTACGGTGTAGCGGTAAGTATCGGTGGTGGTGTTGGAACTGCAATTGCATATCCTACTGCGAAAGCCTTGAAAGAAGCGGGAAATTATGTTATTGGTATAATTGGTGGTCGCTCCAAGGAGTATGTCATTCTCGAAGATGAAATGAAAAAAATTTGTGATGAACTTTATCCCACCACTGACGATGGTTCTTATGGTTTTCACGGTTTCGTCACGCACAAATTACAACAACTACTCGACGAAGGAAGGAAGATTGATTTTGTGTTGGCAATTGGTCCAATTCCGATGATGAAAGCAGTGGCTGAAGTTACTCGACCCTATGGAATTAAAACTGTTGTGAGTTTAAATCCAATTATGGTTGATGCTACTGGAATGTGTGGAGGATGTAGAGTTACAGTTGATAACAAAACTTACTTTGCTTGTGTCGATGGTCCGGAGTTTGACGCCCATAAGGTTGATTTCGATAATCTTATGAAACGAAATAGAATGTACATAGAGCACGAGAAGAAAGCATTGGAAGAATTTATCTGTCGAATCGATTTAATGGCAAAAAAATTGGAGAAGCAAAATGCCTGAACTAACAAATAAAGAAAGAATGCAGATACCACGGCATCATATGCCGGAACAACCCCCGGAAGTAAGAATTCGAAATTTCAACGAAGTTAATCTCGGATATACAATAGAATTAGCACGCGAGGAAGCCGAACGCTGTCTGCGTTGCAAAAAACCAGTGTGTGTTGAAGGTTGTCCCGTCGCGGTCAAGATTCCCGATTTTATTAAAATGGTAGCAGAAGGAAAGTTCAAAGAGGCGGCTGAAATTTTGAAAGAAGACAATGCGCTTCCGGCAGTTTGTGGCAGAGTTTGCCCGCAAGAGGACCAATGCGAAAAAGTATGCGTGGTTGGCAAGAAAAACGAGCCTGTTGCAATTGGGCACCTCGAGAGATTTGTTGCCGATTGGGAGCGGAAAAATCTTGGCTTCCGAATGCCAGAAATGAAACCCAAAACTGGCAAAAAGGTTGCAATCGTTGGCGGTGGTCCTGCTGGGTTAAGCTGTGCTGGGGATTTGATTCGAATGGGACACGATGTAACAGTTTTCGAAGCGCTCCACGAAATCGGCGGGGTTTTGATTTATGGAATACCAGAATTTCGTTTGCCAAAAGAAATTGTGCGAGCCGAAGTTGATTATTTACGACAACTTGGCGTAGAGTTCAAGACGGATTATGTTATTGGGCTAACCGAAACTGTTGATGAACTTTTGGAACGGTACGATGCAGTGTTTATTGGTGTGGGTGCTGGTTTGCCATATTTTTTGAACATTCCTGGCGAAAATCTTCTTGGAATATATTCTGCAAACGAATTTTTGACCCGTGTGAATTTGATGAGGGCATTCGAATTTCCAAAAGCGGATACTCCGATAATGAATCTGCAAGGAAAGGATGTTGCTGTATTTGGTGGCGGCAACACTGCTATGGATGCAGTTCGCACTGCTTTGCGTCTTGGTGCAAAAAAGGCTATGATTATTTATCGACGAACTGAGGCTGAAATGCCCGCTCGTATCGAGGAAATTAAACACGCAAAGGAAGAGGGTGTTGAATTCATCTTTTTAAGCGCTCCGTTGGAATTCATTGGTGATGATGACGGTTGGGTTCGGGCTGTTAAAGTTCAAAAAATGCAACTTGGCGAACCAGACGAATCTGGCAGACGAAAACCCGTGCCAATCGAGGGCGCTATTGAAATCATTCCAATTGATGCTGCTGTGATTGCAATCGGTAATGGTTCAAATCCTATCATACACAAGACCACACCGGATTTGAAAGTGAATAAGTGGGGCAACATTATCGTAGACCCCGAGACAATGAAGACAAGCAAGAAGGGAGTTTTTGCTGGTGGAGACATTGTTACCGGCGGTGCGACTGTAATTCTTGCAATGGGTGCTGGACGTAAAGCGGCAAAAGCCATCGACGAATATCTGAAAAATCCAGACATTTGGTAAAATCAAAAATCTTCGTTTTTGTGTTTTTTCCTGAACACGAAGGATATAGGTGTTCCTTCGAAATTATATTTCTCTCGAAAAATTTTTTCGATAAATCTCTTGTATGAATCTGGAATTAAATCGGGAAAGTTGCTGAAAAATACAAAAACTGGTGGCTCTGTCCTTGTTTGTGTGATGTAATTGATTCTCAAATCTTTACCTTTTACCGATGGAGGTGGAACTTTTTCAAGTTCGGGCAGAATATCTCTATTTAGTTGTGCAGTTGGAATTCTTGTCATTCTGTTGGATTTTATTTCCTTTGCTTTCTCCAAAATTTTTACCAATCTTTGCTTCGTTACAGCGCTAACAAAAAGAATTGGAACATAATAGTAAGTTTGAAGTTTTTCATATATTGTTTTTTTAAATTCGTCGGCAGTTTTGGTTTCTTTGTTTTCAATCAAATCCCATTTATTAACTGCTAAAATCATTCCTTTGCGTGCTTCGTCAACTTGGTTTATAATTTTCTTATCTTGGTCTTCAAGTCCACGAGTTGCATCTAAAACGATAACCGCAACGTCGCATCTTTCAATTGCCCGTATAGTTCTAACTGTACTATAAAACTCTATGCTTTCTTTGATGTTGCTACGCTTTCGTAAACCAGCGGTGTCTATCAGTGTGATTTCCTCATTGTAATATTTAATAACGGTGTCAATTGAATCACGGGTAGTTCCTGGAATGTCTGTTACGATTGAACGCTCTTTCCCGACAATTGCATTAACGATAGAACTCTTGCCGACGTTAGGTCTTCCAACAATAGCAATTTTCAGATTTGTATCCTTTTCTTCTATTTCTTTTGGGGGTAGAAGTTCGACCAATTCATCTAAAAATTCCCAAGTGTTACGACCAGAGAGGGCAGAAATTGGGTATGGATTGCCAAGTCCAAGTGAATAAAACTCATACGAATTCAAATCCTGTTGCGGATTGTCGCATTTATTCACCAAAAGAAGAACATTTTTCTTGCTTTGCCGTAATATGTTGGCTATTTCTATGTCGTAACTTGTAACGCCATCACGTCCATCGCATACGAATAGAACAACGTCGGACTCGTCAATTGCAATCATTGCTTGCTCTTTGATGGCTTGCTCAATTAAGTCTTCGCTTTTTGGTACAAAGCCTCCAGTGTCGATTACATAAAATTTTTTGCCGTTCCATTCAGATTGTCCATATATTCTGTCTCGAGTAACCCCAGGGAGGTCGTCTACTATTGCATTTTTCTGTCCAATGAGACGATTGAATAGCGTAGATTTCCCGACATTTGGTCTTCCGACAATTGCAACTAAACTCATTTTATTATCTTTAATAAATTACTTCACAAATTGTTTAGTATTTTTGAAATTCATTGATAACAAGAGACGAATAAAAATGAAAAGTATGACAGGGTACGCCAAAGTTGAAAAAATTGAAAATGGTGTGAAGGCTACTGTTGAAATTAAATCATTAAACAATCGCTTTCTGGATGTTACTTGTAGAATTCCAAAATCACTTTCCCATAAAGAAATTGAAATTCGAGACACAATCAAAAAAACAATTACCCGAGGAACTGTTACTGTTTCTGTTTCAACCGAGTTGGATTATTCTTTGAAACCATTTCGATTGAACGAGAACAATGCGATTGGTATTTACAATGCTTTGGTTAATCTTTCAAAGAAACTCAAGATAAAAAACAGTGTTACGATTAGCGATATAATTTCTTTTCCAAATTATTTGCTTATAGAAGAGAATGGAAATTATGATGTAGAATTGGAATGGAATGTTGTTAAAGATGCTCTTGCAGATGCCTTGAAACAAATAGATAAATACAGACTTGAAGAGGGGAAAAATTTGTATAAAGATATTTCGCAGAGAACGAAGAAGTTAAGGGAAATTTTAAACAAGATAGTAAATAAGAGCAAGAATCATATTGAGGAAGAAAGGGAGAAACTTCGCCAGAAAGTTGCAATGCTTTTTGAAAATGATGAAATTGACGAAAATCGCTTGCAGTTCGAAATTCTATTGATGGCAAATCGCTTGGATATCAACGAAGAATTGTGCTCGATTGGAATCCCAT
>VSSL01000517.1_pt1 | contig 11596 bp, 8 predicted proteins | sample 4557531 | NCBI WGS metagenome assembly VSSL01 (sample SAMN10986726, study PRJNA523729) | hot springs metagenome | isolation source: hot springs | place: India:Timba, Gujarat | collected 2018-05-31 | reverse complement strand
GGTGCTGGCGGTGGTGGACGGAAGCAACATGATTATCGCCAACGCAACAACACGCGGTATCTCCGAGGTAGTACAGACCTTTTCCATAGGGATTAGCCTGCGAAAGTGGTCAGCGCGTGGGGTACCGCCTCAACATACAGGCGTCCAGGCGTTACCGATAGAGGTGGGACTACGCCTGTGGTACAACCCGACATTCAACTACACCAATTTCCTGTTGATAGGGTTGGTGGGCACGGTGCTCCAGCAGGTGGTGCTTTTAGCGGTCGCTCTGTCCTGGGCGAAAGAGTACGAGGAAAACACTATAGCCGAGCTGAAGCGCCAGGTGTCACACCCAATTGCCGCAGCGCTGGGTAAAATGGCGTTCTATGTAATGGTCTCTTTCGCGATGAGCCTTGCCATGTTCGCCCTGCCTTTCGGCGAGTTTGGAGTGCCACTGCGGGGAGATGTGAGCCTCTTGCTCACAGCAACCTTCTTATTCATCGTCGGGCTGGTGGGCTTTGGCGTCTTCATCTCCAGCCTGACGTTATCGCAACTGCTCAGCACGCAGATACTCATGCTCATTGCGCTACCGTCGTTCCTACTATCCGGGTTTACCTGGCCGCTCTTTGCGATGCCGGATGGTATCCAGATGATTGCCCGTGCGTTGCCCCTCACTCACTATTTGGCTCTCATGCGAAACACGGTGTCCAACGGGGCAGGATGGGCATTCAATATAGAGGAACTCCGCTGGCTATTTGCTTTCGCAACAGTCGCCGTCGCACTGCAGTTCGTAACCGTCTGGTGGCGATTCAGCGCGAGGTCTACTACAGAAATATCTTCGGAGGGAGAATATGCAGGAACCGCAAACATCCAGCAAGCGACCAACCGCGCGTGACCGCATTATGCGGGCAGCAGAGGCTCTGTTTGCCGAGCGAGGGTTTGAAGCCACTTCGATTGGCGAGATTGCCCTGCGTGCGCACGTGAACCGCGCCCTGCTGTACTACTACTTTGAACACAAAGAAGACCTGTACCACCAGCTACTGCAAGAGGGCGTGGAAAAGCTGCGTGCAACCGTGCTCGCCGCCGTGAACACGACCACCTCCGCCCGCGACGCGGTGCACACTTTCTTGCAGGGCTACCTGCAGACCACCTACCACAACCCCGGGCTGGTGCGTATCGTCTATCGCGAAATCGTCGGGGCACAGCGAGGAGATGAGGAAAGCAAGGCTCTGGTACAGCAGTTTATGCGGACCATTGCCCAGCTGGAACAGGTGATGCAAAGAGGCATACAGAGTGGTGAGTTGGTTCCCCATGATACCCAAAAGAGCGTTTACCTGCTGCTCGGGATGACCAACGTGTTCGTGACGCTCACTTACCTGGAGCAGACCTCGTATCCGCTGGAAGAGATAGTGGAACACATCATGCGGGTGTTCTTCGAAGGACTGAGCGCACGTCGTTAGTTTCTACCAGAGTAGATGGAGCTGGTGTTTTTTAGCTTTCCAGCACCAGCTCCGCAACTGTACTGAGCAATTCGGCATCATGGCGCGTGAATTTTCGCGGTTGTAAAGTATATACCGCCAGCAAACTGTTCGGCTTCTTTCCCCCTATCGGAACCGCGAGGCACGATGCCATTCCCTCGCGCTGTACAAAGGGGTCATCTCGAAATCGCACGTCTGCAGATGCCTGATATGCCAGCAGCGGGCGCCCGGTTTTCACCACCCACGCCATACTTGCCATATTCGTGGCTTCCTCGTCGTCCAAAAGTGTCGCCATTCGCGAACCGCTTACCGCCAGAGGCTGAACCCGATTGCCTTCCACAGTGTAGTATATGGCACGGTCCGCACGCAACACCTCGGCGGCGATATTGGCAATCAACTGGGGCACCTCGCCTTGCTTCACCGTGCTTCCAATAGCCTTCGCTACACGCAAGAAGTACTGCCGCAGGTCCTCCGACTTCTGACGCTCCTCTTCGTAGCGCAAGGCGTTATCAATTGCCACCGCCGCCTGATTTGCGATGGTATACAGAAGCTCCATCTCGGCAATGGTGAACAACCGCCGTCGGCTGCTCATCGCCAGCATCACGCCCATCGGCTCCATACCCACCTGCAGAGGCACACACGCCAGCGAAACCACGCCTTCGCGGTCTAAAGGAGCCGCCGCATTGCGCGGGTCAGCAGAAACGTCCAGCACGTAAACCGGGCTCTGGAATTCCAGTACCCATCCGGGTATGCCCTGTCCCTTCGTCGGGCGCAGACGGTCGAAGTACGCCGGGTCTACTCCGCGACTAACATGTGTGCGCAGCACGCCCTCATTACCATCATAAAGCATCAGCGCGAACTTGTCCACCTGAAGCAGCCTCAGCACGCTGTCGGCTACCAGATCCAGCACGCTATGCAATTCTAGCGAAGAGTTCACCAGCTGAGACAGTTCGTAAATAGAGGTAGCCTCCTCTGCGCGTCGATGGGCATCCTCGTAAAGCAGAGCGTTCTCAATAGCAATGCCCGCCTGTGAAGCCACACCGTTGAGCAGTTTCAGGTCCGCCTCCGTGTAGGCGTTACGGCTGGTGCTGGTTACCAGAAGCAAGCCAAGGGTCTTCGTGCGGGATTTCACTGGAGCATACAGGGCAGACTGTATCCGCAAGCGAGGCACGAACTGTTCGACGCCCGGGTCTGTATCCGCAGCATTGACCAGACGAGGTTCACCACTACGCAGAACCTCCGCTTGCAGACCCTCGTCTGCCGCGAGCATAATCTCGTGCTCGTCTCCTTCCAAGCCACGTTCTGCTGCAATGAACAGGTGCGTGCGCTCATCGTTCAACAAGAACAGCACCGCAAAAGCATGGGGCAAATGCGCGGCGACCTCCTCCAGAACCGTATCCAGTACCTGATTGAGGTTCAGGCTACTGCCGATGCTTTGCGCCGCGTGATACATCACCTCCAGCTCGCGCCCCAGACGGTCACTGCGCTGCTCCAGTTGCCTGCGCCGCCACAGGCTGGCAACGTGCGACGCCAGTATCTGCAAGGTGCGAACATCTGAAGAGTCAAACCGTGAACCGTCTCGCTTATTCAAAACCGCCAGCGCACCGAGTATCTGCTGGTCGCACTGAACCGGCACCACCGCTGCACCACGCAATCGTGTTCCTCCCAGCAGACTTTCCATCACAGGGTCGGGATGGGCAGGGTAAAAGGGGATAGCGTTTTCTCCACGTCGCACGGTGTTTTCCATCAAGGAGTTCTCCACGCGGAATACCGTACCACGCAGGTCCTGCACCTCGTCACCGGCTACCGCCACCAGCCTCAGTTTGGAATCGCTGTCTGTGAGGAACGCCAAAGCGCTGGCGCTCGCATTCGTCAGCAAACAGGCTTCCTCAGCAATTCGCTGCAGAGCCTCCTCTACCGGCAACAGGTCTACGGCTACTTGCGCTACCCGGTGCAGCCCGGCTACTTGCTGCTCCACAGAAACGGTGCTTTCTGTATCCATCTTTGCGCCCCTGTTCTCTGGGCAAGCGTTAATGACCACATTATTCTTACTACATCTGTCAGGCTTTGTCAAGCAGAACAGGTTTGCCTTGCCCCTGACCTCGAACCGGGTATTGACGAAATCGCCGCTTTGTGGTACTGTATAAATCGCCGAAGTTCTGCGTTGCCACTTCTGCTTGAAGCATATCCGCTGCGGAGAGGTGGCCGAGTGGTTGAAGGCACCGGTCTTGAAAACCGGCAGGCGATGAGCCTCGTGGGTTCGAATCCCACCCTCTCCGCCACCTGTTCATACTTCGGTTCTACCGGGGGACTGGTTCGCACGTGAAAGAAAAACATACATTGAGATGGCTTTTTTGGCTGGCATGGATTGCTGGCGGTCTCTACTTCGCCGACAAGGGCGCAAGCTACTATCGCCAGAGCACCGCCTTGCCCCCGTCTGTCATCCAGAATATTCCCGAGATGTCGCCACATCACGCCGGAGACCGCGTGCTGGTGTTCGCTCCCCACCCCGACGATGAAGCCATCGGTTGCGGCGGAGTCATTCAGCAAGCTCTCAGCGCAGGAGCACAGGTGTGGGTCGTGTACATGACCAACGGGGATGGTTTCCGCCTGGCGGTGGAACAGCAGTATCGGCAATCTAAGCCCACTCCTGAACAGCATATCCAGTTCGGGCAGATGCGCCAGCAGGAAGCACGTCGCGCGATGCACTTGCTGGGATTAGCAGACTGGCGCGTTACCTTCCTGGGCTATCCGGATAGAGGACTCTACCAGCTCTGGCGATACCACTGGACACCGTCGAACGCCCTGCGATCTTATTATACTGAGACCGACACCAACCCCTATCGCGATACCCTGCGCCCCGGCACAACGTACTGCGGACAGAATGTTTTGCGCGACGTGGAAACGGTATTGCGTCGAACTGTACCCACTCATGTATACGTGACCCACCCGGCGGACGACCACCCCGACCACGCGGCGACCGCCCTCTTCGTTCAAACGGCACTGGCTCGCTTGCGGATGCAAGGCATCGGTTTTGCCCAGAGGGTCGTGCTGAGACACTACATGGTACACTGCGGTGACTGGCCGCAACCGCAGGGGCTACACGAGGATGAGCCTCTCACTCCTCCGCCGGCTTTCTTTAATATCGGGTTGCACTGGAAGAAGTTGAGCCTGAGCCCACAACAACGGGCTGGTAAGATGAACGCGATAAAGGCTCATGCATCTCAGATGCTCATGATGTCCCGTTTCTTGCAGAGCTTCGCACGTCAGAACGAGCTGTTCATAGAACAGCCGGTAGCGATACGATTAGAGCCATCGCAAGGTAATGTATGGGAAGAACCCGACGAAGAGGACATTCTCAGAAACTTACAGGCTCCCGGAGACTTTAGCTACGGAGAACTGCGGTTGGAACATGGACAGGCAGTGCTTCGCCTCAGCACCCGGAGCAAGCCTCGCCCCGGCTTCAGCTACAGCTGCACCGTACACGCTCTTTTACCGGACGGTAAAGTCACTACGACACTACTGCGGACAAAGCCGGGCAAGGTCAGCAAGAACGCTCATGTGGACGAAGATGGGGTAACCTTCCGATTGCCCACTTTGCCCCGAGGCTCTATTGTGGTTCTCCATGCTCAGTCACGCTTTGCTGGTCTCCCCGTAGATAAAAGCATCGGGCGTGTGGTGTGCCTGCCCTGAGATAGGGTAAAGGCGCCGGGGGTCAGCCGGCGCCTCGCGGGAGGAGAGGAGGAGGATGGTGCTGGGCGCTAAGTCGGTTGTCAGGGCGTCTGCAGCGGATTGAACTGGCTGATGTTCCACGGACTCTGTACCGCCAGCCGAACCCACCGCACATGACCATCTACGAACACCACGTTGTTGCCGTCGTTATGGCGCGGGCGCTGCCACTGCGCTCGCTCACGGTATGCCGATTCCCAGTTCGGATGTCGCTCGGCGAGCTGACCGGGCATCACAAACATCATGTAACTGCCCGTCGTGCCGTTCAGGTTGTTCGCTTCCGCCCGGTCGTTGGGCGTATCGTACGCTAAGAACGTATTAGCAGGCGCGGTTATCGCATCCAGTACCATTCCGCCATATCCGTAAGCCGTGCCCATCAAGCGGGGAAACCCCAGGAACGTATTGTAAGCATAGCTGGGCACCGGCATAGTATTCTCCGGGCACACCCAGATCCGAGCATCTTTCACATAAGGCTGTAACGCCGTCATCCACGCTTGCCCTTCCCGGGCAACGGCTGCATAGGGCATCGCCGCTGGCAGGTTGCCGTTCCAGTCCTGCGCATACATGGTGAATGCCTGCCCAATCTGGCGCAGGTTATTCACGCACACCGTACCGCGTGCCGCTGCACGGGCACGCCCGAATACCGGCATCAAAATGGACGACAGTATCGCCACCACGGCGATAACTACTAGCAGTTCGACCAGCGTAAAGGCTTTTCGCGTTCTCATGGCACTCACTCCTTGAAAAATATTCTTCGATAAACCGGGCATCTTGTCTTTCATGCCTCTTTTTGCCTTGCATCTATATTAGTTGCAAAATGCGTACCAGAGCCGTGATAAAATTACCGGTTTTTGCGCTGAAAGGCGGGAAAAAGCGGTGTGGAAGCTGAAAGAGTTACGAGGGAAAATGAAGATGCCGCGTGTGATCACAGAGGAAAGCATCACTACCTGCGAGCCGCCCAATAACGGCGCGGGGCCGCTATGGTGTTACGGCGCACCGCTTATCGCACGGGTGGGCGATGAGGTGTGCGCCAGCGTCATGGAGACCGGCGCAGGCGTACCGCTCTTGTGTAATACCCGCCCTCGTCTGTACCGCAAGCGGGGCAACGAAGACTGGCAGATGCTATGGACTCCGCCCGCCTTTCGCGAACGAGAACCTTGCCCACTGGTCACGCTGCCGCAGGGCAGGCTGTTTCTCTCTGTAAACACCTCTGCGATGCCTCCGGGCACCCAGTACGGCAAGTGTGAGCCGCGCTTGCTGGAGTTTTCCCGAAACACGCCATCCGTCCCGAAGGAGCATACCCCACCCTTCCCACAAACCGCCACATTGACGGACCACTCATATCGCGGCATCGCCGCCGATAGCCAGCGAGGCGAGATACTGCTTCTGCACATCGACGCCCGTACAGGCGAGTACCACTATGCGCTATGGAAAAGCGACGGACGCTGGGATGCCCCGGGTGTCCTCTCCTTCCCTATCCGCGCCTGCTACCCGCAGGTAGCGCTGCGTAACCGGTCTGCCTGTGTGCTTGCCATCGGCGACATTGTGGAACCGGTAGAAGAATGGCGGCGCTACAAGCGCGAGAAGACGCAGCGGGAATGGGATTACGTGTTCCGCAGGCTCTTCTTCGCGTGGACACCCAACGTGCTTTCCGAGCCGTTCTCGCCACCGATAGAGATTGACAATGTGGACGCTACCGGTGGGCACATCAGCAACCTCGACCTGTGGCTGGATAGGCAAGGAACCGCCCACCTGCTATACCAGCGCCAGCAGACCACCCCTCTCCTGCGCGAGAGATACTTCCCCACCCTGCCCCTGCGCGCTACGCTGGAGCATTGTGCGGTAAAAGAGGGACGTGTGGTACAGAGGCAAACGCTCATGGAAGGCGGTGAAGGACTGAAGACTCCCTACCCTCTTTACGCCCGCCTTCACTCACCCGACGGCAAGCGACTGCTGGTGGTCTACGCCGCCTCCCATGCGGACGGAACCCGACTCAATGGGTTCTTCCCCCTGCTGCCTCGACGTGGGCAACCACAAACCCTCCCCCTGCGCGAGCCGTTCAGCGTCTTCTTTACCGCCTGTGAGCGCGGCGGCAATAGCCCTTCGCGCATTTTGGACCTGTTTGGCATCGCGCAGGAGTCGAGGGTCTTGCGGTACGCTGGAATAGACCTCGGCTGATGACCGGAACCGTTTGGGATTGCTTCGGGTGCTGACGCACCCTCGCAATGACACACAGACGGCTCAGCAGGAGCCCCGCCTTTCAGCTTGTGGCTCCTGCCTGTGACGTCATCCTTCTATCACCAGCGTCTCCCCTTGCTGTACCGTTACCGGCTCTGCAAAGGCAACCTGCGTTTCCCCCTCAGTCAGCGGCGTCGCGGTCGCCTGTACAACGCTGCCTGCCACGCGCACCTGCGGCTGGCTCACCGCGAAGCCCACATGCATTTCGCGCAGCGTCAGGGAGCCACGGTATACCTGCACCTCCGCCCGCCTGTAGCCCGTGCCGAAGGTTTGCTTTACCATCCCCCAGCCGGAATCGACGCAGAAGAAGCAGGCGAAGTCTTCAGGATACACACGAGGCGCGAAACGCAACAACCCTCTCGGCGCAGAGTAGAAGAAGTCGCTCAGCGCGAGTAACAGAGCATACGACGCCATGGCGCGAGCGTAGTGGTTGCCGCACTCGAACTCGTTCCAGGGATTGCGCCGCTCGCCGTTGTAGCGGTCGCGCACGCCTTTCACGATGGCTAACCCCTCTTCCAGGAAGCCTTCGTATATCAGATGGCTCGCCACCTGATACTCGATGCCTGTCCATACCTCGTCGGAGTACGGGAACGGGAAGAGCGGTCTGCCGCCGTGGGGCCAGGTCGCCAGTAGCAGCCCAGCCTCGTCGTTCAGGGCGTAGATGCGCTGTGGATTGGCGTGCTCCCAGAGCACGCTCTTCCAGTTGTAGCGGAAGACCGATTGCAGCGCCCTGCGCACGTGGTCGGGGTCAAACAGGTCACCCAGTTTCAGCATCCGTGCGTACCACTGCCCTATCAGCTGGTCGGAAAGACATCCTTTGCCCAGCTGGTACTTGGGGAAGTCGGGGCTTTGCGGGTCGGTAGACATCTCAGGCGAGGCGGGGCGTACCTCGTGAATATAGTACTCGCCGTTGAACAGGTGTTCGTCCATCCACGCACGACCGCTTTCGTACACCCTGCGGTACTCCTCCGCCTTCTCGTGTTCGCCCAGATAGCGTGCCATCTCCTCTGCCGCTCGCAACGCGCCCAGATAGAAACTGCCCATCATGGTGTTGGGTCCGTGAAACTCGATGTCGTAGGTGTTGTGCTGCACACCCTCCATCACGCCGTCCTTATCCCTATCCCACTGTACCCAGGCGTACTCGAGCGCGCGTTTCACACTGTGCCACAGCGCCTTCAACCATTCGTCGTTGCCGCATATCTGCCAGTCGCGGTATACCTTCAGGATGCCGCCCATCTGTCCGTCCGCCGCCGCGTGGAAAGTGGGTTCGGGGATAGTTCCCAACGGCAGAGGCATGCGGAAGGTCATGTGCCCGTCCGCGTGCAGGTTGATAGCGTAGTCCTTCTCGCGAATGCTACGCTCTAGCGAGGGGAAGAGATACGCCAACGCCTGCGCGTAGTTCCATACATGCGTGCAGGTTCCCTCGCAGCAACCGTGCTGCGGATTGCACCCCTCGAAGCCGTAGAATGTGCCATCGGGCAGACGCAGGCAGGTAGTGGTCTTCAGGATGGAGATTTGCGAGCTGACCGCATCCAGCACCGCCTCGGGTAGAGAGGACGACCACAGTGCATCGGCAAAGGCGCGGGTGTCTCCTTCCAGGCGGTCGATATGTTGTGCCACGTATTCAGCGACCGCGATAGCATCGGCGTGCTGTGTGGCATAGTAGTTTTTCCACACCGGCTTTGGCTCGGCTGGCGACCAGTACATCTCGAAGTTGGGGATGTGCCACACTATCCACACGGGCAGGCGCACCTCTTCCCCTGGAGACACCGTCGTATGCAGAGCAATCGAGCCGATATCCGTACCTTCCTCGCGGTAGGCAGGTTCACGGTTCTCGCGCAGGTACCCGTTACTGGCTTGCCGCCAAAAATCGTCCAGCGTGTCGAACCATCCCGCGCGTAGCCAGTGCGTCTGTACCTGCACTTTCTCATGCGTGGTCACCAGTGCGAGCGTGCCGTAACGCGGCGATTCGGAGGAATGTCTGCGCGTGCTCATCTTCAGTCCGCGCACCCGACCGCTATCGGTCGCCTCGATAACGCCTCTGCCCACATCGGGGTATCCCAGCTTGTTCTCCAGATTGGCGAACAACACCGCTTCCACCGGCGCGTCGGTGGGGTTATACAGGGCAAAGTGAAAAATAGCGATAGGTAGTCCCGAATCGTCCGGGTTCAGCGGGATGAAGGGGTTATACGCCTCCAGCGTGACCCGCAAGGGCACCTTCGGGTCCTCCAGATAGAGACGCGCGAAGGGAAACGCGCCCTCGAACACCGCCTTCCGAAAGCGAGGCAACCCGCCCCCGTTGAGCCTCTTCGCCGCTCCCGAGCCGTCGTCCGTGAAATTATCTCCCCCGACCGGTCCCTGCACCACGCGCGTCACAGAGTGACCGTCGGCTGTCTTGGCATGCAGTGTGAAGAACGTATAGTCGAACATCAAGCCCTTATGCGGGCGATTGAAGATTTCGAAGTCGCGCAGCTGCCCCCATCCGCCCAGCGAGATGGAGCCTGTGCCGATGCCTCCCAGCGGGAAGGCAATCTGGTCCAGCTGCCGTCCCCGATAGATGCGCGGTCTGCCCTTCGCGAATAGTTCTTCCAGCGTGTAAGCAATTTGCGGGTTTTTGGCTCTCATCCTCCGCTCCTGTTTCCTGATGTAGTAAGGTCATTACGAAATACAGTTATGCCCTCACAAGGTAGATTTCCTTGAGGAGGTAAAGGAAGACAGGAAAACGACGCCAGAATAACAGAGCGTACCCTTCGCCGGTGGATGCGTTCCGCCGAGGAAAGGCACGCCCTGCCGCACTGACTGTTCCCAAGTGCGCTACATTAGACTGGCTCACTATGTCTATACCGAATGCTCACATCGCTGCGCGGGTTTGCTTAATACCCAAGGTCCAGCCGCATGGTGAAAGTGTTTTCCTCCTCGCGAGCGCCCCCAGATGAACCGGGTTCGCGTTTGCGGAAGGAGTATTCCACGTGCAGAGCAAGGTTGTCCTCGAAATATTTGCGCATACCAATCGTCCAGCGAGTCACGTCCCTGCCGTAGAAAGAGGAGGTCTTCACCCAGTCGTAGCGGGCAAAACCGACAAGGTCTACCGAGGGCAGATACATCAATTCCGCAAAACCGCCCCAGAATTTCATGTCCTGAGTGGCGTTCCACAAGGCTGCAGGGTCTTTGCCCGTCAGCCACTGGATGCCTAGGTTCCATTGCTGGAAATTCAGACTGGCGTCTATGCCGAAGCGCGTTATTGCCTTACGGTCCGCCGGAGGCAATGCGGGGTCAGGACGCGCTTGCCCCAGATACCCCGTCAGACCAACGCGCTGACCGGCGGTTTGCCCTTCTCCTTCACCAAACACTTTACTGACTCGCACGTAAATGTCGGAAGGCATATCGTTCGCCCAGTTAGTACCGGAACCGTTCACCCAGCCAAGCATCCACCGGACGTTGCCTGAAGCTTCTCCGTTAATCTCGATGCCTTCCTGAGTTTCGGAAAACGGCGCGCGCCGGGGAAGGAGAAGTCGTATATCTCATAAGGCGCCACGCTCAAAATACGCTTGACGCTGAAAGCAGCATAAGCGGGTTCGAAGCGTCCGGCGCGAATGCTTAAACCACGCGCCCCGACATCGCTGAAAACGACGTTCAGCATCTCCATGGTAGCATCCTGCCCGGCAACCCCACGTGAAGCGTTAATCTGGGGAACATACACCATCAGGTAGCCAATGCGCTGGGTAATCAAGCCGGCAGAGAGGATGTCCAGTCCGTTCACCTGGAATTGCTGTACATCGGTAGATCCCACCACGTTCTTATACTTCTCCACATTGAGCCCTGCGCTGCTGCGCATGGCAAACGGCGGCGGCGACTCAAGGACAGTGCGCTCTTCGTCCTCCCGACTGGGCAGACGATAACCATGCTGACGGAACCGATAGCCAAAGTCGTTGAGGCGGGGAAAGTGAGAGTGACACATACTGCAGTTGAAGCCATACTTTCGCGCGAACACGGGGATAGCGTTTGTCCTCGGTGCTGACGCCCACATTCCCGCGACCAGCAACGCAAGCAATAAGGTTGGTTTCAGTAAGCGATGGTTCATCTTTGTCCTCCTTATTCCGGCAATTCTGGCGGTGTAATGTTTATTGGCTCCCCGGTCAGCGCCTTCAGGAACTCCACGAGGTCGCTTTTTT
>VSSL01000516.1_pt1 | contig 11602 bp, 10 predicted proteins | sample 4557531 | NCBI WGS metagenome assembly VSSL01 (sample SAMN10986726, study PRJNA523729) | hot springs metagenome | isolation source: hot springs | place: India:Timba, Gujarat | collected 2018-05-31 | reverse complement strand
GGGGGGGCGGGTGTTCGGTATTGTGAGCGTCGGGGAAACCCTGGAGGAGGCCCGAACCGTCGCCTACCGAGAGATGCAGAAAGTGACGTTCGAAGGCATGTATTACAGGAAAGACATCGGTCGGGATTGAGATCTCGGCGTGCGGACGTGCATGACCCTTGAGATGAAAAAAGGGGTGAAAATGGCCGAAACACAACCCGTTGTAGGTATTCTTATGGGGAGTGATTCCGACCTTCCGGTTTTGGAAGGGGCTTTCGAAGTCCTTCGAAAGTTTCAGGTTCCCTTTGAAGCGGCTGTCCTGTCAGCGCATCGCACACCGGATCATGCGGCTCGATACGCCGAAACGGCGGCTACACGGGGCCTCAAAGTCCTTATTGCGGCGGCGGGCTGGGCCGCCCATCTGGCAGGCGTTCTCGCCTCCAAAACCACGCTCCCCGTGATCGGGGTCCCGGTGGATTCGTCGCCGCTCAAGGGAATGGACGCCCTCTTGTCCACGGTCCAAATGCCGCCGGGCATTCCCGTGGCCACCATGGCCATCGGCAAAGGGGGCGCCCGGAATGCAGCCCTCTTTGCAGTTCAGATTTTGGCCCTGTCGAATGAGGCTTTGGCGGAAGGGCTCCGACGGTACAAGGCGGAAATGGCTGCAGAGGTTCTGGCCAAGAATGAGAAAATCGACGCCTCCCTAAGGGTTCGGGAACTCCAATGAGGGTTTTGCGGCGATGGGGCCCGCCGTTTTCCCGTGTGCCTCGGGATTTGGAAGAGGTGCTGCGCCGAGGGGGCGTGGTCATCTATCCCACGGAAACGGTTTATGGGCTGGGCGGGAACCCCGAGATTCCCGGGGTTGTGGACAAAATCTTTGCGACCAAAGGCCGTGCCTCGGGCAAGCCTCTGCCGTTGATTGCGGCTGATGTGGAAACCGTTCGACAATGGGTCGTGTGGCGATCCGATCCGCTGGATCGGATCGCCGAAACGTTCTGGCCGGGGCCCTTGACCTTGGTTCTGGAAGCCTCCCCCCCGGGTGCCGAACGGTGTGGCATCGTCCGAAGGGACCGTGGCCGTCCGGGTCACCTCCCATCCCGTGGCAAGGATGCTCGCGCGGGTGTGCGGCGGCTGGATTGTGGCCACCAGCGCCAATCTTTCCGGGGAATCGCCGGCTTACGACCCGGCGGCGCTTTCCCCGATTCTCCTGGACAACGTCGACGGGCTGGTGGACGGCGGGCCGCTTCCTCCCAGCCTTCCGTCGACCCTGGTGGCCGTCCGATTCCTTCACGGTCGGTTTTCGTGGGCCGTTCTTCGGGAGGGGGCCGTTTCCCGCAAGCGCTTGCTCTTGTTTTTCGGCCGCGAAGAAGCGGCGGTGCCGGTGGAGGACCTTTGATTTATTTCCTCATTGCAATGGGGTTGTTGTTGACGGCGGGGGCCGTCGTGGCCTTGTGGGGCGCCCGCGCGTGGCGGAAAGATCTCCAGGGCCCGAGGCGCGTTGTGCTGACAGGCGGCGGAACAGGCGGGCATGTGAATCCCGCCTTGGCCATTGCCGAGGCCATTAGGAATCGGGAACCGGAGACACGATTCCTCTACGTCGGGGTGGCGGGCAAGGCGGAAGCCGTCATCGTAAAGCGCGCCGGTTTACCCCTGCGATTCGTGGTGTCTCGGGGGCTTCCGGGTTTTCGGCCGTCCTTGGCCCTGCTCCGATTCTTCATGGCCTGGGTTTGGGGCATTGTGCAATCCGTGGGAATTTTGGTTCGGTTCCGGCCCCACTGGATTATCGCTACGGGGGGCTATGTGAGCGCTCCCATTGTGACTGCCGGGATTCTGCTCAAAGCCCTCGGAATCGGGCCGGTTAGGATCTTCCTCCACGAGCAGAACAGTGTCCCGGGGCAAATGAATCTTTTCCTCGGACGGTATGTCCACCGGGTTCTCCTTACCTTTCCACAAACTCTGGCCTACTTTCCCAAGAACGGCTCCGTTGTCGGCTATCCGGTGCGGCACTCCATCCTGGAAATCCCGAAGGAGGAAGCCCGCCGAAGGCTGTCTTTTACGATCCCGGAAGGGCGCAAGGTCGTTTTCGTTTTCGGGGGTTCTCAGGGGGCGAGAACCATCAACCGGGCCGTGGTGGAAGCCCTCCCCCTGTTGGCGGAGCACCGCCATCGGCTGTTCATTATTCATGGCATGGGCTTGGCCGCCTCGGAAGACTACCACGCGGTGCAGGATACTGAATCGCTGTTAAAGGCGCGCTATGGGGAAGAGACCCTCGCTTCTTTCCAAGACTTTTATTATCGCCAGGATTACTTTCACAACATTGCCGAAGTCTACGCCGTAAGCGATCTTGTGGTCTGTCGGAGCGGCGCCGGCAGTCTGAACGAGCTGGCCCGGCTGGGAAAACCGTGCCTCCTGATCCCCAAGGCCAATCTTCCCGGCGATCACCAGGTCATGAACGCCAGGGCCATGAAGCAGGCCCGGGCGCCGAGGTGCTTTTCGAAGACACGGTGGTGGAAGAAGGCGGGCTGCGAGACCGCATCGACGGAGTGCAGCTGGCGACCAAGATCTTGGATCTCCTCGCCGACGAGGCCAAGCTCGCCGAAATGTCCCAAAAGTGCCGCCAGTTCTTCAGAAAGCAGGCAACGGCGAGAATCTTGAGCGAGCTGTACGGAGACCGCAGTTTCGACAACGGATGGACGGCTCAGACCCTGGAAACGCTCCCGCCGCTTCTGACCAACACCCAGCTCTTGCGCCGCCTTCAAAAGGCCTATGACGCCGATCCCCGGCATTACGATCCGGAACGGATCCCCGGGATTGCCGAAGACTTGGCGTATTACCGCTACCGAGCCGCCGCACTCTTGGTACACCCGGCCTGGGCGGCGCGAAACCTTGGCGTCAAACTCATCGGGCTGACCCGATATCACGAAAAAACGTCCACTTTGCTCCACATGCTCTTAGATCGCACACCGGCCTCGCCGGTGGAACGCTTCTTCGGCGGCGACTTCCAGCAGGTGGGCTTCATTCGACGCAACGTCATTGCGGCCCTGATGGTGATGAACCGCCTGGACGCTTCGGTGGAAGAAGCTCTCCTGGAGGCGATGGAGGACCCGTACTATGAGGTGAAGGCCCAGGCGTGTCGGGCCGTGTCGCATTTCGGCACGCATCTGGCCGGCAAGGAACGTTGGTTGAAAATCCTCCTCAGGAAACTGGACGACCGATGTTTCGAAGTCAAAGTGGAAGCGGCTCGGGCGTTGGGGGAAATCGGCACCGACGGGCGTGCCTTGGAGGCGCTCCTGAACCTAGGGGAAGCATTCCACTGGCAGGTGCGCAACGCGGCGTTGCTGGGGGTGCGAAGGCTTATGGAAAGACAGGTCATCTGGCCATGCGAAGAGCTGCTGGAGCGGGTCGGCCGGTTTATCCTGACAGCCCCGGATTTTCGACCGCATTTCGTCATTCGCGAAAACTTCAACGCCGTCATGCAGTTGTGCCGGCACCCCGGGATGGGGACCTCCACCACCGAAGACCCTGAACCCGGAGCCGTTTTGGGAAAACGTTCATGATTTACGAACTCGCCAACATCATCTTGGATTCGTGGCAGGCTTTTTCCTTTCTGCGGTTGATCAACTACCTCACCTTCCGAGCCATCATGGCGGCGCTCACCTCCGCCGTTTTCATGTTCCTTTTCAGTCGCCGTTTCATCTTGTACATGCATCGACGTGGTTTTCAGGACCAGCGCCGGGAAACAGGCCTTTCGACCCATGACAAGAGCGGTACGCCCACCATGGGCGGGGTCTTGATCGTGGGCGCCGTAATTTTTTCCATGCTCCTGTGGGGCAACTGGCGGAACCCGTTCTTGCTGCTTCCCATGATCGCCATGCTCTGGCACGCCCTCATGGGCTTTTGGGACGACTACACGAAAATTCTCAAGAAGAGCGGAAACATCGGGCTTTCGGAAAAGACCAAACTGGCTTTACAGAGCCTTTTCAGCGCCGGATTTGCCTGGATCATGGTCGGCCCCCTTTCCCCCGTAGGGGCGGAAATGGCCGTACGCCTTTACGTCCCGTTCATCAAAGTCCCTGTCGCCACCCTCCATCCCCTCGTCTACGCGGTCTTCATTTTCCTCTTTGTGATCTTCGTCTCCAATGCCGTCAACATCACCGACGGCTTGGACGGTTTGGCCATCACGCCATCCCTTTTTGTCATGGGCGTTCTCGGGGTGTTCGCCTACGTGCAGGGCAACACCATCTATTCAGCCTACCTTTTTTACCCATACCTCAAAGGCGCAGGGGAACTCACCGTGTTCGGAGCGGCTTTCATCGGCGCCGGCTTAGGGTTTCTCTGGTATAACGCCTATCCGGCGCAGATTTTCATGGGTGACACAGGATCCTTGGCCATTGGGGGGACCGTGGCGGTGGTCTCCGTCCTGCTGAAACAGGAATTCCTTTTTCCCATCCTCGGGGGCCTCTTCGTGGCCGAGGCCTTGAGCAGCCAGATCCAAGACAAGATCGGGGTGCGCTGGTTGGGGCGGCGGATTTTTTACCGAGCGCCCCTGCACCACAATCTGCAGCATCGAGGGATTGCGGAAACCAAGGTGGTCATCCGGTTGTGGATCATTTCCGGCCTTCTCGCCCTCGTCGCTCTTGCCACCCTGAAAATCCGCTAAGCGTTTCTCCCCCGCCTTTCTCATGTGCCCCTCACCGGGCGGCCGACACACTCGTAATGGAATCCGAGAGCCTTCATCTGCTGCGGCTCATAGACATTGCGGAGGTCCACGAAGATGGGTTGGGCGAGGAGGGATTTGATCCGGGCCAGATCCAGAGCACGGTATTCGTTCCATTCCGTGAGCAGCACCACGCAATGAGCGCCTTCGCACGCTTCATAGGGAGAGCCACAGTACATGACCTCAGGGAGGTGCTTGGCGGCCTCTTTCATGGCTTGAGGATCGTGGGCCCGGACAAGGGCGCCGTGTTCCATGAGCGCCGGGATGATGGTCAAGGCGGGGGCTTCCCGCATATCGTCCGTTTCCGGTTTGAAGGCCAAACCGAGAACGGCGATGGTCTTGCCCGCTTCGCTGCCCCCCAGCGCCGCGCGGATCTTCCGCACCATGCGGGCCTTCTGCGCGGCATTGACTTCCACGACGGCTTCGACGATGCGGCAGGCGACGCCGTGTTCCTGCGCAATGCGCAGCAGTGCCAAGGTGTCTTTAGGAAAGCAAGACCCCCCGTAGCCGGGGCCCGGATGGAGGAACTTGCGTCCGATCCGTCCGTCCAACCCCATGCCTTTGGCCACGGCGTGGACGTCTGCCCCCACTTCCTCGCACAGGTTTGCCATTTCATTGATGAAACTGATCTTGGTGGCCAAAAAGGCGTTGGAGGCGTACTTGATCAATTCCGCCGTTTCGATGGTCGTGACGACAAAGGGCGTTTCGATGAGGTACAGAGGGCGATAGATGGCCCGCAGCCTTTCTTCGGCCCGAGGACTGTCCACGCCGATGACGACCCGGTCAGGGCGCATGAAGTCGGCGATGGCGGCCCCTTCGCGTAAGAACTCCGGGTTGCTCGCCACATCGAAATCGGCTGCGGGGTTTTCTTGGGCGATGATGCGGGCCACCTGCCGAGCGGTGCCCACCGGCACGGTGCTCTTGTTGACCACCACGGTGTAGTCCTGCAGGCGGGGTGCGATGGTTCGGGCGGCGTCGTAGACATAGCTGAGATCGGCATAGCCGTCGCCTCGGCGCGAGGCGGGGGTTCCCACGGCGATAAAGATCACGTCGGCGCGGCCGATGAAGGGATCGAAGTCGGAGGCGAAAGTTAGCCTTCCGGCGGCACAGTTCTTTTCCACCATGGACTGCAGACCGGGTTCGTAAATGGGCATGTGCCCCTCTCGAAGCCGCCGGATCTTTTCGGCGTCGATATCAATACACGCAACCTCGTGGCCGAATTCGGCAAAGCAGGTGCCGCTGACCAATCCCACATAGCCTGTTCCGATTACCGCTATTTTCATTGTCTCCTCGTCTCCGGATGCTGTAATCTTTGAGCGGCCCGGGCAAATAAGCCTTATCGGCCGCCACTTTAGCACAGCCGCTCAAGAAGTGAAGAGCCAAGCCATGCGCCGTGTGTCTCTCGGGTCGAAAATCTTTGCGGCCATTGTGGCCGTCAGCGCCGTCACCTTGGCGACCTCGGGCGCTTTCCTTTTCTGGTCCGGGAGCCGCCTGCTTCGGCTCAAGAGCGCCGACGAACTGACCACGGCATCGGCGGCCGTGGCCCACTTTGTGGATCACTGCCTGGAAGACGCCCTGCGGGATGCGGAATCCTCCATCCTGCTGCGCTCCCTCGGCCTCGACGGCCTGGACAGGGCGGCTGAATCCAAGGCCGCCGAATCCGCTTTCACGATTTCTTTCCAAGAGGCCGGCCGGGCTTTCTTGGAAACCTTCCCGTGGGTGAAGGCCGTGGCAGCGCGAGACACCAACGGAGAAATCCTTATCGCTTACGGGGAGGAATCCACCCTTTCGGCAGCGGTCACGGTCTGTGACGCAATCCCTCTCTCTCCGCGGGGCTGTATCGTGAAAGGCCCTGAATCTCCCGACGGAAAGCGCGCCTTAATGGAGGTGGGGCTGAGCCGTCTCGGGAGCGGCCGGGGCCTGCGCTGTTCCCTGACCTTTTCCGTGGACGTCTCCCGGTTGGCCATGTCGGCTCCCGTACCGAACAAGCTCCTCAAGGATATCGTCGTGGTCCTGGGAAGACCCGGCCGGGCGGATGGGGTTGTGGTGAAAGGCTCGGATTGGGCGGACGAGGCCGTCCAGGAGGAGCTGATCCAACGGCTCGGCCAACGTTTTCTCAGCGGCCGTCATGAAAGAGGGGGAATTTTGGAGGTGCAGGGCCATGCCCTCTTGGTCGCTTCGAGCCCCTTGCCGAAGCTGCGCTGGCCTTTGGCCCTCGGCTATCCGGCCCAAAGAGCCGGCATGCCCTCATCGGCCTTGTGGACCGTCGGCGCCGTGGCCTGGGGGGTCGGGTTGGGGTTTTCCCTTCTGTTTTCCTGGTATGCGGCCGCGTCGCTGGTCCGGCCGATTCAGCGCCTCCGGGAGGCTTTTCGGGAATTCAGCCAAGGGCGCTGGGATGTTCGGGTCCCGGTCACCACCCGCGACGAAATCGGGGAACTCACCGACGGCTTCAATGAGGGGGTCGCTTTCCTCAGCAACCAACACCGAAAACTCAAAAGATTCCAAACCCTGGTCCATCAAGCCCAGGACGCCGTGGTGCTCTGTTCGCCCAAAGGAATCCTGCTGTACGCCAACCGGTCCGCCTATGACTTTTTCGGTTTTCAGCGGCGAGAGGAAACCGTTTTGGCCCGGATTCACGACAGAGTGTGCCCGATGGACCGCGGGCGTTTTGAAAAAACCATCTGGCCTTCAATGTTAGAAGGCCCCTGGGAGGGAGAAATCCAGTTCTGTCGAGGAGACGGCCAAACCCTTGTCGGGTGGGTCCGGGCGGGAGGCGTGCCCGGAGAAGAAGGGGAACCGAACCTGGTGTACGCCATCATCCGGGATATTTCCGAGCGAAAGGCGGCGGAAAAGGCCTTGCGGGATGCGGAAGAATACTATCGGACCCTTTTCCGGACCAGCCGCGACGCCATCGTGGTGACGGACCCGTCGGATGTGGTCATGGATGTGAACGAACCGGGTTTCCCCGGCATTTTCGGATATCGCCGGGATGAAATCCTGGGACGCTCCGTGACGGACCTGATGGCGGATGCTTCTCTCGGCGGTGCTCCGGATTCGGCTCCTCGCGCCGTCGTCCCGGGCCGGTGGACCCTCAAATGGCGTCGCAAGGACGGCTCGGTTTTTGCCGGTGAGACCACCGTAGACGCCCTCAAGGGCGGAAGGGACGAAGTGCGCGGCTACGTGCGGGTCATTCGTGATGTGAGCGAACGCGAGGCCATCCTGGAAAAGCTCGAAAAGGCCTACCGGGACCTCAAGAGCTTGGACGAGCTCAAGGATAAATTCCTGGCGGGGGTCAGCCACGACCTGAGAACACCGCTCATCCCCGTGCGGGCCTTTCTGGAAAAACTGCTCCAAGGCCGCTGGGGCCCATTGACGCCGAGACAGGAGGAATTTCTTCGTTATTGCCTGATCGGCGTCAGCCGGGAAATGATCCTCGTGGAGGAACTGCTGGACTACACGCGGTTGAAATCGGGAAGTCTCACGCTGCGCAGCGAAAGAGTGGACCTCCAGGAAGTGGTCCGGGCGAGCCTTTTCTTGCTGAAGATTCTCGCGGAGACCAACCGGCTGACCGTGGCCGTGGACATGCCCGTAGAACCCATCCCCGTCCTGGGCGATTACAACAAGCTCCTGCGGATTTTCCACAATCTCTTCTCCAACGCCGTCAAATACAACAGGCCGGGAGGCCACGTGACGGTTCGGGGATCCTGGCAAGGGTCCGCCAAGTTTCGTGTGGCCGTAGAGGATTCGGGGATCGGCATCCCGCAAGAGAGCCTGCGGCGCATCTTCGATGATTTCTTCCGGGTGGAGGCTTCCGGGGTGGAAGCGAGAGGCTCCGGGATCGGTTTGGCCGTCGTTCGGGAATTGGTGCGGTTGCACGGGGCCGAGCTGGACGTGCAGAGCACTTTGGGAGTGGGCAGTGTTTTTGCCGTCACCTTTCCCGTGATCTCGGAATCGAAGGGAGACGACGGCTTTTGAAAACGGGGACGGGACGAGAACAGGCGAGGAGTGGATGCGGTGGACCACGAGGTAAGGGAGCGCGCGGTGGAGGTGTTTAGGTTCTCGAAAAAGGGAGACGGCGGAGAAACCAGCCTGCTGACGGGAGAGCGGGTTTCCAAAGGGAGCCTGCGGCCGGAGACATATGGGACGCTGGACGAGGCCAGTTCCGTTCTCGGACTGGCCAAGGCGCTTACCGCCAATGAAAAGCTGCAGGGCATGGTGCACGCCATTCAGGAAGATCTGCTCGTGGTGGGCGCCCAACTGGCCGGCACCCCGGAAAAACCCGGCACGTGGCGGGTGGAAAGCCGACATGTGGAGCGCCTCGAAGAATGGATCGAAGCGTTGCAGCACGAGGTGCCTCTGCCCAGGCGTTTTGTCCTGCCCGGGGCCAATCCCGTCAGCGCGGCCTTGGATATGGCGCGAACCGTCGTTCGACGAGCCGAACGGTGCGCCGTGCGCATGAAGGAGTCGGGGCTGCTGGAGGAACCCTTGATCCACGCCTACCTTAACCGCCTGGCGGACCTGCTGTTCACCATGGCCCGATACGCGGAAAAACACCCCTAAAATCCCCGGCCGTGGGGCCTTACCCAACGGCTCGATCCTCAAGGCTTTTCCGGTTCGAACCTCGGAGCGGAACGACCCGCTCCGGGGCTTTTTTGTGCGGCACCGTCGGCGAAACAGGCCGAAGGGGCGTGGCGGATTGCATCGGGATAACGAAAAAAAACGGGAAAAAGAGAAAAAAAGAAAAACATGGAGATTTGATCCATGATCCATCCTAATTTTGGAAGGATTATTTTTTCGAAGGCTTTCGCCATCTTTTTTGGGACTTGCCATTTTGTGAGGATGTCTTTATTCACTGTTAGCACTCGATGGAAACGAGTGCTAACATCACCGTATGGTACGAAAGGAGATGAAGGCCATGAAGTTACGTCCACTGCATGACCGAGTGATCGTCAAACGGTTGGAAGAGGAAGAGCGGACCCAAGGCGGCATCATCATCCCCGATACGGCCAAGGAAAAACCTCAGCAGGGCAAAGTCCTGGCCGTGGGCAAAGGCAAGCTCCTCGACAAAGGGGAGGTCGTTCCCTTGATGGTCAAGGAAGGCGATCGGGTGCTCTTCTCCAAGTATGCCGGCACGGAGGTCAAGGTGGAAGGCGAAGAGCTTCTCATTATGCGTGAAGACGACATCCTGGCCATTCTCGACTGATCGCATGGATGAGGAGGACAAACCATGGCAGCGAAGGAAATCAAATATTACAGCGAAGCGCGTTCGAAGATTTTGAAGGGCGTGGACATCTTGGCCGATGCGGTCAAGGTGACCTTGGGGCCCAAGGGGCGTAACGTGGTTATCGAGAAGACGTTCGGCTCCCCGACGGTGACCAAAGACGGCGTCACGGTGGCCAAAGAAATCGAGCTTGAGGATAAGTTCCTCAACATGGGCGCCCAAATGGTCAAGGAAGTGGCGAGCAAGACCAGCGACGTGGCGGGCGACGGCACCACCACGGCGACCATTTTGGCCCAAGCCATCGCTCATGAAGGGTTCAAGCTGGTGGCTGCGGGGCACAACCCCATGGCCTTGAAGCGCGGCATCGAAAAGGCGGTGGCCAAGGCCGTCGAGGCCCTCAAGGAAATGAGCAAACCTACCAAGGACCAGAAGGAAATCGCCCAGGTGGGAACCATTTCCGCCAACAACGATTCCACCATCGGCGACATCATTGCCGAGGCCATGAACAAGGTGGGCAAGGAAGGCGTCATTACGGTGGAAGAAGCCAAAGGCATGGAGACCACCTTGGACGTGGTGGAAGGAATGCAGTTCGACCGGGGCTACATCTCTCCCTATTTCGTGACCGACCCGGAAAAAATGGAAGTGGTCCTGGAGGACGCCTACATCCTGTGCCATGAAAAGAAGATCAGCGGCATGAAGGATCTGTTGCCCATTCTGGAACAGATCGCCAAGATGGGCAAGCCGCTGCTCATCATTGCCGAGGATGTGGAAGGTGAAGCCTTGGCGACCCTGGTGGTCAACAAACTGCGCGGCACCCTCAAGGTCTGTGCCGTCAAGGCTCCGGGCTTCGGCGATCGGCGCAAAGCCATGCTGCAGGACATCGCCATTTTGACCGGCGGTCAGGTGGTGTCCGAAGATCTTGGCGTCAAGCTGGAAAACGTGACCCTTAAGGATCTGGGGTCTGCCAAGCGCGTCGTGGTGGACAAGGACAACACGACGATTGTGGACGGTGCCGGGTCCAAGGAAGCCATTGAAGCGCGGGTGAAGCAGATCCGGGTCCAGATCGAAGAAACCACCAGCGACTACGACCGTGAGAAACTCCAGGAGCGTTTGGCGAAGCTCGTGGGCGGCGTGGCCGTCATCCGCGTCGGCGCGGCGACGGAAACGGAAATGAAGGAAAAGAAAGCCCGCGTGGAAGACGCCCTGAACGCCACCCGAGCCGCTGTGGAGGAAGGGATTGTGCCCGGCGGCGGCGTGGCCCTGTTGCGCTGCCAGAAGGCCCTGGACGGCCTGCAGCTGGAAGGTGAGGAAAAGTTCGGTCTGGACATCGTCCGCAAGGCCTTGGAAGCGCCTTTGCGCCAGATTGCGGACAATGCGGGCCATGAGGGCTCCGTGGTGGTGGAAAAGGTTCGGGAAGGCGATGGGGCCTTCGGCTTCAATGCGGACAAGGAGGTTTACGAAGACCTGATCGCCGCCGGCGTCATCGACCCCACCAAGGTCGTCCGCTTCGCGCTCCAGAACGCGGCCAGCGTGGCCTCCCTACTCCTGACGACGGAAGCCATGATTGCCGAAAAACCCAAGGAGAAGAAAGAAACCCATACGCCGCCCATGGATGACATGTATTAATCCCCTGGGCTTGGCAGCGACGCCTCACAAGAACCCGGACCCGGTCCGGGTTCTTTTTT
>VSSL01000515.1_pt1 | contig 11618 bp, 12 predicted proteins | sample 4557531 | NCBI WGS metagenome assembly VSSL01 (sample SAMN10986726, study PRJNA523729) | hot springs metagenome | isolation source: hot springs | place: India:Timba, Gujarat | collected 2018-05-31 | reverse complement strand
TTTCGGCGATGGTCTGCATAATCTTGCCGACCGCGTTGGGTGTGGACATGATATCCGCGCTCGTCCAGCTGAGCAGTTTGCTGTAGCCGGGCGCCTGCTGCATCACGTGTTCGAGGAACAGCTCGTGAATGGCTTCGCGGGCGGGTCCCAGGTTCTCGCGCTCCAGTGTCGGACGCAGGTTGTCTACAATGCGCAGGTCTACCTTGCCGTCCAGCAGTTGCTTCACCGGTTCGCGGGCGTCCCTGTTACCTGCGAAGATAACGGGCAGGCGCATTCCGCCCAGACGCGGACGGGGGTCGGCTGCCACCAGCATCTCCGCCAGTTCCACCAGGTGGGTGATTGTTCCCCCGTCGGTTCCGCCCGACACCAGAATCATGTCTGGACGTAGCTGGCGGATGCGCTGTACCTTCTCATAGTCCTTGCGTCCGTCGTCAACGGCAATTACGTCCATAATAATCGCCCCCGCGCCCAACGCCGCGCGCTGTGCGCTCTCCGCAGACATCACCTTTACCACGCCGGCGACGGTCATCTGCAAACCACCGCCCGCGCTGGAGGTGGAAAGGTAGGCGTCGACCCCGGTGCGCTCATCGATTTGCGGGGTGAGAATCTTGCCGTCCCGGATGAACGTCCGTCCTGTCAGCTCTTCCAGCTCGCGCACGGCGTTAAGCACACCAACGGTTACATCGTCAAAGGGGGCTTCAACGGTGGTCGGGGCTTCGCCGCGGGCGATCAGACGATAGCCCTCCGGTCTTTTCTCTATCAATATCGCTTTTGTGGTTGTGCTACCACAGTCTGTCGCGAGGATAGAACGAATTTCCGGCATATCAAACGCTACTCCTGAAAAAGGGTGGTCGTCAGAATCCAACGGTAATAATATCCAAATATTTTGCGGAAGTCAAATCGCGGACTCCTTCCAGAGGCAGGAGGTTGTCGCCTTGCTGGGAACATCCGGTGATGTTGTGATATAATGCGTAGGGATGTGAGCCGCTGTCTAAGAGTGCCGGGAGTTCTGAATGGAATTGGCAGGATGGTTAACAGGTAGTTTAATTCTTCTGCCTGTAGTTGCAGGCGCGCTATGTTACATCATTTGCTCGCACCGTGTGCGAAACGCGCTGATTTTACTCACCTCTCTTTTGCTGATTGCCGTCACTTTGCTAACCTTCGCTCACGGCACGCTGGAGTACAGCCCTCGTTCGCACCTCTGGCATGTTCTGATTACCCTGGCTGATGTGCTGCTGCTCGGTGTCTTTTTCGTGTACGGGTGGCGACGGAAGAGCCTGCCCATTATGGGGCTGGTACTGTTGCAGGCGGCGTCTCTGGCTCATCTGGAACTGGGGCTGAAGGCGGAAACGGATGTACGTCCGTTATTCGTCACCGACTGGCTGACCATTACGATGTTGCTGATAGTGGGCATAGTCGGTTCGGTAGTGGTTGTCTACAGTATTCCGTACATGGCGGAGCATGAAGAGCATTTGCATCTTAGCAGAAGCAGACAGCCCCGGTTCTTCCTGCTTTTGCTGCTGTTTCTGGGAGCGATGAACGGCGTCCTGCTGGCGAATAGTCTATACTGGCTCTTCTTTTTCTGGGAGGTTACCACGCTGTGCTGTTTCTTACTCATTGCCCATGATAATACCGAGCAGGCGTGGGAGAGTGCGTATCGGGCGCTGTGGATGAACCTGATTGGAGGAGTCAGCCTGTCGCTGGCAATGGTGCTGATTTACCAGCAGGCGCATACACTGTCTATTCGTGAGATGGTGGAGGGGCATATCGGCTCGGCAGGGGTAGTGTTGCCGTTTGCCTTCCTGTGCCTGGCGGGGTTCACCAAATCGGCGCAGATGCCGTTCCACGGGTGGCTTCTCGGGGCAATGGTCGCGCCCACGCCTGTTTCTGCATTGCTTCACTCCAGCACGATGGTCAAGGCGGGCGTGTATCTGGTGATTCGCTTCGCGCCCGCGTTTCGAGATACCTATCCCAGTTATCTGGTGGCGTTGATTGGCGGTTTCACCTTTGTGGCGACAGCGATGCTGGCTATCAGTCAGCAGAACGCCAAGCGCGTACTGGCGTACTCCACTATATCGAATCTCGGCTTGATTATCGCGTGTGCGGGGCTGAACACCTCGATGGCGCTATCGGCGGCGGTGATGCTGGTTATCTTTCACGCCATCTCCAAGGGGTTGCTGTTCATGGCGGTGGGGGTCATCGAGGGCGGTATCCGTAGTCGCGAGATCGAGCAGATGGAAGGGCTTTTCGCCAGGATGCCGCTGACGACAGTGGTGACGGTTATCGGCATCGCGTCGATGTTGCTACCTCCCTTCGGAGTGCTGATTGCCAAGTGGGCGGCTATAGAGTCTTCGGTCAAGCTGCCGGTCGCGACGGTGATGTTTGTCATCGGCAGTACCTTCACGGTAATGTTCTGGACGAAGTGGGTGGGGAAGTTGCTGAGCGTCTCACCGGGCAACCCGCCGCTGCGGATAGAGCGACTGCATCCCTTGTATCTGGGCGCGCTGCTCTTTCTGACAACGGGCGCGATGGTATTCAGCCTGATGGTGGCGGAGGTGTTAAACCGGCTGGTGGTGCCTGCGGTAGCGCGTTACTACGGTAGCGCGGGCTTTTCATCCGATTTGCCCGTAGCCACCGAGTCGGGGTGGTTTCCTGTCCTGTTGCTCTTCTCGGTGCTGGTGCTGGCGGTGGTACTGCCTCTACTGTTCATTCGCGTGCGACGAAGTGAGGTGGCGACGCCGTACCTGTGCGGGGAGCAGGTGGAAGAGGTACCCGATGTGCGCTTCCGCTCGGCTGGCGACGAGATTGAGGAGGTGCTTGTCGGGGGGCACTATTTCGAGTATTTCTTCGGCGAGTCACGCCATAGCCGCTGGATGAACGCGGTTTCCATATTACTACTCATTGTGATGTTTGGGGTGGCTGTGCTTTGAGCGACTGGTATACACCGCTGGTAATCCTGGGCACTCTGATTATTGCCCCGCTGGTCGGGGGCTTGCTCATGGGAATAGACCGCAAGCTGAGCGCACGTATGCAGGGGAGAATAGGTCCGCCCATCGTACAGCCGTTCTATGACCTCATCAAGCTATTTGCTAAAGACGCACTGGTTTCCACCAAAATGCAGCTGGTGAGCGTTTATCTGTATCTCACGTCGGTGGTACTGAGTGTGGTGATGCTGGTTTTGGGGCAGGACCTGCTGGTGTTGCTGTTTGTGCTGGCGCTGGGCAGCGTGTCGCTGATACTGGGCGCGTTCAGCGTGCGCTCTCCTTATAGCCAGCTCGGTGCCTACCGCGAACTGCTCCTGCTTCTCAGTTACGAACCGCTGCTCGCGCTGTTTGTCGTGGGAGTGTACCTGGCGACGGGCAGCTTCATGGTGCGGGACATTTTCAGGATGGAACAGCCATTGCTGTTGACTTTGCCGTTGTTTGGAGTGACCCAGATACTGGTGCTGGCGATGAAGATGAACAAGTCGCCGTTTGACATTTCTACCTCGCATCACGCGCATCAGGAGATTGTGCGCGGCATCCTGACCGAGTTCTCGGGTCCCTACCTGGGCATTATCGAGCTCACGCACTGGTACGAGCTGGTGTTGTTGCTGGGCATGACGGCGTTGCTGTGGGCGAACGACCTGTGGATTGGCGCAGCGCTGGCGGTCGGCAGTTATTTCATCGTGATACTGATAGACAGCGTTACGGCACGCATGACCTGGCGCTGGACCCTGCGTGTGGGATGGGGAGTGGGCATCCCTCTGGCGGTGATTAACCTGATGATGGTGTATCTGGGAAGGTTCGGCACGGGGTAGAATAAAAGGGGGGGTGATGATATGGGGCGTGTATTAACCGCGGTGTATGAGAAAGGCGTTTTTCGCCCTTTGCAACCGGTCAACCTGGAAGAGGGCGCGCGGGTCGAACTGCAGATTGAGAGCGTCTCGCATGGCGGAGCGAGCCCATGGCGGGAGTTTCTGGATAACCTGGAACCACTCACCGATGAGCAGTTCGAGATACTAAAGCGCGAAGCACAGCGTCGCCCTCTGTTTGGAGAACGCGAAGAATGAAGGGGTATGATAGAAGGGCATCTTATCGGCGATGCGGATATTCTGATTGCAGCTACCGCCTTTGTTGAGAACCTTGTCGTGGTGACACACAACACACGGCACTTTGGGCGCGTTCCTCATCTTGCCGTAGAGGATTGGATTGTTTCTGTGTGACAGGTATTAACTGTCCCAGCCCCACGTCTTCGCTTCACGTAGACGCTTCAGCACTTGCTCGCGCGTCGCTGTGCCCGTCGTGCCAATCTGCTGCACGGTAATGGATGCCACTAACTGCCCCACCTGAGCGGCTTCCACCAGATTCGCCCCGCTGCAGAGCGCGCTGACCGTGCCTGCGGAGGTGCTATCGCCTGCGCCGACGATGTCTATCTCGCCGCTCACCGGCACGGCGGGTACATGGGTAACGTTCTGCTGATCAACAACCAGCACGCCCTGCTCGCCGATGGTGAGGAAGACAGGTCTGCCCGTACGCCTCGAGAGTTTCACCCCAACCTCGCGTGCTTCTTCTGGCGCGCAGGTTCCCTCCCAATCGGGCTGGAACGCGCGCATCGCCTCGCGCTGGTTGGGTTTGATGAAAAGGCTATGAAACTCCCCGATACGCGCACGCGAATCGGCGAAGAAAACCTTATGCGGGTACTGCTCTGCCAGTCGGCAAATCTCTTCGCGGACACGGTCGGTAACTACCCCGCAGTTGCGCTCCTCTACCTGGTCTGCCACGATCACCCCGTCCATCTCCGGCACGAAGTCACGCAGCAGGGCGATCACGCGCTCTTCCCATTCGGGCTCTAACGGCTGGCGGTTCTTGATGTCCAGTCGGTTGATTTCATGCACGCGACCGTCTACTTCGCGCACCATCGGTTTGGTGTAGGTAGGGGTAAACCGCTGGGGATGCTGTAAGACGCCGTCCACGTTCACGCCACGCAGACGCAGTTCGTGCAGTAATTCATAGCCGTGACCGTCCTGCCCGATGAGGGTGAGGGCATAGGTCTGCACCTCCAGCGCTCGCAGGTTGTTTGCTACCGTGCCCCCCGCGCCCGGGCTGTTGCGTATCTCCACCACCTGAAACGCTTCCAGCCCCGTCTCTAAGGAGGTCTCACTGAGCGCGCGGTCTATCATCAGGTAATGGTCCAGAAAGAAATCCCCGACAATCAACACTTTTTGTTCGGGGAAGCGGCTGAGTATTTGCTGTAATCGCTCTTCGGTCATGCGTTCTCCTCCAGGTGGCGCAACACGCGGTGATAGAGATTCGGGAAGGTTACGCGGTGGTCGCCGCAGAAGTAAAAGCTCTCGCCGCCGTCGGCGACGGTGCGCACGAGGATGGTTTTCCACGGGCGGTAGTAATAGCGCGGGTCGGATTTGGGCGCCTCGTGGTGCAGGTCACCCTCCAGCGGAAGAAGGTCAAAGACAGCGGTGGTGAAGTGCTTAATCTCGCGCCCCTCCTGATGCGCCACATTACGCGCCATCGAGAGTGCCTTCAGGTACACCTCCGGCGCCATCACCGCCGAGCCGAACGCCATCATCACTCCCCCCTCCAGCTGCGACACGGTATGCGCGAAGACCAGAAAATCGGTGTAGGACGCCGCCCCCAGCGCGGCACCGTCGCAGTTGGGGTGTTCATGAATGATGTCGTAGCCGATGCCGATGTGCACCGTAATGGGCACGCGCAGGCGGTAGCCCGCTGCCAGCACGCTTATCTCTTTATAGGGGAAGTCGCCTTCCGCAATCATACGCCCGATGGCTTCGCCGAAGCCGATGCCCTCCGCATACGCCTGCTTTGCTGCGTCGTTCAGACGCCCCGTCTCCTGCCACAAGCCGAATTGCCCGATGCGGATATAGTGCGCCACGCTCTCGGTGGTTTTGCCAATAAGGGCAAGTTCGTAGTCATGGATGGGTCCCGCGCCGTTCATGGCGATGTGGGTGAGGATGCCCCGTTCCATGAGGTCGATGATGAATCGGCTGACGCCGGCGCGGATGACGTGTGCGCCCATCATCAGGATAACGGGTTTGCCGTTGCGGTGGGCGGTGGCAATGCGCTGCGCTAATGTATCGAAGCCGGGCGCATCGTAGGGCGGCACGGGGTCATCGAGCGCGTAGAACGAGTCGAGCGACAGGTCATGCACCCGCTCGGATAGCGGGAGCAGTTTCAGGCGAGTGCGGTCGAAGATGGGGTAGGGCATACCGTTCTCCCTCGGCGATGTGGTTTTACGCTTCATCATCTCGACGGATAGATTCCGACCGGAATGGCTATGTTCCTGCTGAACTTTGTGCACAAACAACTGACGCCGGCAAAGGACAACCTCTATGTAGGAACGAATCGACTGGAGGGGTGGGTAGATGGCATCCTGCACCGTGCACGCACCGAATGAGCAAGTCCATGCCGCGTTCATGCGGCTGTTCCCGTTCCTGCAGCGGTATAAACTGACTTCCGACAGGGACGATACGTGGTCGCCGGGCGTCTGCGGTTACGGCATCGACGCACAATGTCCAACCGCGCAGGATACCCGCGACAACCGCTGGCTGGTGTGGGCGGCGCGTTACTGCGAACCGGACGACGAGTTCCTGCGTGACGCCACGCCCAGCATCCTGCGAGCCGCTTTTACGGACGAGGGCATCGAGAAGCACGAACTGGCTGCCCCCTATGCCGACGACTACCATCACTATTACATCTGGTGGCTGTTGCAGGTGGCGTTAGGGTGTCTCTACACGGGCGACACGGGACTGGATAGCGACCACATCCGCCGCATCGTGCAACGCCTCTACGCCCGCTTTGACCCCGAAGACGTGGGCATGACGCATACCGACATGTACCGCTTCGTGACATCCATCGGCGAACCCGCCAACACCGACCCCGGCAAGGCGTACAGCTTCTATCACGGTTGCAACCTCGCGTTTGCCCTTCAGCAGTTCGCCCATCTGGCAGAAGCACGCGGAGATTCCCTCTCGCGCCGTTATTTCGGGGAGAAGTGGGAGAGGCTGATGGAAAACCTGATGCGCTTCCGCGGTCCCGACGGCTTCTACTACGCCCTGCGCGACGTAGCGACGGGAGAATACCGCTACCGCGTGACGGGCGACGAGGGGCTGTGCGTGATGAGCGACAACGTATTTGCGCCTATCGCGTTTGGGGTGTTGTCGGCAGGGGAGATGCGGACGAGCGTGGACTATTTGCTGGAGCACATCGCCGACAGGTTCCCCGTGCCTACGCCCATCCGCCTATCGCGGTGTGTGGACCAATGGCTGGTGGATTCCGCGCAGCTGGCAGGAGCCGTTTGCCCATTTCTGCCTCGCCATGCGGGAATTGGAGATGCCCTCTCTTCTGAGCCGAGCCGTGTTGCGAATGGCGGAACGCTTCGAACGGGACAATGAGGTGTGGGAGCACTACGACCCCGACACGGGCCAGCCAGAGGGCTACTGGGTTCCCCCGCGCCGGGGGTATTCCACCACCGCCGCGTGTTTCCACATCGCGGTCATCGAAGGGCTATTCGGTATCCGCCCAGCGCAGACGGGTTTCGCCTCGGTCTCCATCCGCCCCGCCTTCCCGGACGACTGGACGTTCGCCAGCATCGATACCTCTGTGAACGGGCAGCGGATATGTTACACCATGACGCGCGAGGAAGGGAAGATGGTGTACGACTTCAGCGGCACCACCGCGCGGATAGAGGAACTGTGCCTCCCGTTGCCGCCGGATTGGGCGGGAAGGCAGGTGTCAGCAAATGTAGAGGGCTTGGTTCGCCCGTTGCGTGGGGAGGGGAGACCATGCTTCGAGCGGAGAACGCCGCTGTCGCCTGATACGGCACGAGTGGAGGTGTTCCTTTGACAGGCACAGGCGGCTGTTGTATCATATCGGCGGGGGCTGGTAATGTGATTTGCTGGAAGCCGTTGAAAAGGGGGTATCCGTCGCCATGACCGCTCAGAACCGTCTGGAGAAGGAGCTGCGCCGCTACGTTGACCTGCTGGTACGCCACTATGAGCCAGAGAGAATTGTGTTGTTTGGTTCTCTGGCAGAGGGAAAAGAGCATTCCTATTCAGATATCGACCTGATAGTAATCAAGGAGACCAGCCGAACCTTTTGGGACCGGTTGGTGGACGTCCACCGCTTGCTGCAGCCCGAAGTGCCGCTTCATCTATTTGTGTACACTCCCCACGAGTGGCAACAGGTGCAGACCCGCCTGTTTTTCCGGGAAGAGGTACTGAAGAAGGGCAAGGTGCTATACGATGCCAGCTCATGAAGAAGTGGAGATATGGTTTCGGTTCGCGGAAGAGGATATCAGGGTAGCTACTCTGACCCTGCGGGAAGGAATCTACACCCAGACCTGCTTTCATGCGCAGCAGGCGGCAGAAAAAACCCTGAAAGGATTGCTGGTCTTCCAGGAACGCATCCCTCCCAGAACGCACAGTCTGCTCTACCTGTGGGAGCAATTGTCGCCCAATCCTCTAGCGGCTTTCAAAGAGGAGATTAGTCTACTCAGCCTTTTCTACGCTCCAACGCGGTACCCCGATGCTTTACCCGGCAACCTACCGGCGGGTTACCCTAGCCGAGAGAGCGCAGAGAAATCGCTGGAGTGGGCGCGTGCTATTCTCCAGCAAGCCCGAGATTACGTCACACGTGCTTCGGGGGCATAGGCGCTTATCCTTCACAGGAAGCAGTGACGCGAATCACCCATCCCACTCTCCAAACAGATACGCCACCAGTTTCTCTTGTTCGCAAAACTCAGGGACAATAATGTCCGCGCCTGCTCCAATCAGCCGGTTGCGCTTCCACTCGTTGACGCCTTGCTTGCGTACCTCGTCGGAGGCGACGCCCACCGCGATGCCACCCACCGCTTTGGTGTTCTCGATCTCCACGAAACCATCGCCAAAGCCGGCGAACTCCTTGCCGGAGAGGGAGTGCGTCTGGATGATGTGCTGAATCACCATCGCTTTGGAGAAGCGTTTGTAGTCGTCAATCGCGCCGTAGATGCCCTCGAAGTACCCGTCTATCTTCAGCGCGGCGGCTTCGTCTAACACGTACACCTCATCCGTGCCGCTGGCGAGGTACATGCGCACACCGCGTCGCTTCAGGTTCTCCAGCAGGTCGCGCGAGCCGGGAACCAGCATGTCGTCGGGATGGATGGTGCCGTTCTGCAAGCCTTCCACGCGGTGTTTGATGCGCTCCCACAGCCGGGCGAGGTATTCCCATTTGTACTCCAGCGGGTCGCGCGGTTTGCCACCGCGTTTCTGAATCTCCTCGCAGAGTTGAATCATCTGGTAGATGGTCTGCTTGCCCGTGAGGCGGTCCACGTACTCGGTAACGATGCGCGTGAGCTCTTCAGGCGTTTCGGTGGTATTCGTCTCGCGCTGCAGCACCTCCACCATCATGGGTATCATCACCTGCTGCCATCCCTCACGGATGAGAGACAGCGTGCCGTCGAAGTCAAACAGAGCGAAGCGGATATGTCCGCGCGGAATGTCGTCGTGGATAATCTCGATATGCGTTCCCGGCAAGAAGCGCATGGTGCATCCCCTCTATGTCTGGTCTTTGAGCATAGTTTACATTATACGCATAACCGCGTCAAGGGGGGCGTCTTTGGGAGCGTCACGCTCCGTTGTGACCGCAACATTCTGGATGCGACGGATGTCGTCCGGATGCTGGCGAGGCGGCTCCGCCTATCTGTCATTCTGAGCGCAGGCGAAGAATCTGGTTTTGCTGACGATAAAAGATGCTTCGCTGCGCTCTGTTAGTATATGAATATAGACGTGGGGGAAGAGAATACGATACACTCTTCAGCATGACAGAATCGGATGAGGTGGCTTCGCCGCGCTGTCACCCTGAGCAAAGCGAAGGGGCTCACCTGCCTGTCATGATGGAGATGCTTCGCTGACGCTCAGGATGACACAATGGGAGACGTGCCCCCTTTGAGTAGAGTGTGTCGAGTTCCGCATTGACTCCACTGCAAAAAGGCATTTCACCGCAGGGACCGCAGAGTTCGTTGAGCACCAGGTTAGACTCTTTGCGCCCTCTGCGTGCTCAGCGGTTTGTTTTGCAGCAAACTCAACGCTCATCAATGGTGGGGATGAGCTTGCATAGCCCCGCGGGCGGAAATTTTCGAAAATTTTTTGAAAAAAGTGCCCGAAACCCCTTCTATGGTACGAATCTTGCATTATATATAGGGTAGAAGGGGTACTCGCAGCCCCTGAAATACCGAAAGGGAGGGAAGTAACAGATGAAACGGTTCTACATCTTCGCATTGGTAGCCGGTCTGGTTCTGGCAGTGGGCACTGCGCAGGCGTTGACGTTGCAGCCGAGCGCTAATAGTAACGCAGAGTGGTATAAGGACTGGACTGCAGACAAGGACGGTGACCCTTACTGGGACGGCGACTCTACGGATGGCATCGACCAGAACATCGGGCAGTGGCTAGAAAGCTCCTCTTACGGGAAACTGCCTACGTGGGCGGTGAAGTCAACGGGTGCGGCAGATCCCGAGGTCACCTTTACTAATGGCTCAGAGTGGGCAGCCATTGTGATTGAGGTTGCTGGGTTAAGTAACCGAAACTACTTTGGCTACTACGATGCCACCACTGGCGTGAAGTATGAACTATTCTCGGGTGCACAGGGTCCAAGTGCGAAAACAGTGTTCCATGCTCCTCCGCTCTTCGGTTTCTATTTGGAGACCAAGGATAGCTCGGGCAACACCATGTGGACATGGTATACCGAGTCCAGCAAGAACACGTATGATGGAGGGTCCAATGACACGGGCAAGCAGCACTTCGCGTTCTTCCAGGCACCGCCCAAAGTTCCTGGGCTGAACGCGTACATCATCGGTGTGGAAGACCTGCCCATAGGCTTTAGCGACACCAAATGGGGATGGGGACAGGCAGACAACGATTATCAGGACTTCGTCGTCTACGTCGCCAACATTCCCGACGCCTCGACCTTCGCCCTGTTCCTGAGCGGATTGCCTGCACTGGCACTGCTCCGACGCAGGAGAGGATAAGAGTATCCTTGGGGGAGACCTGCGACGTGCCCACCGCAGGTCTTCCCCTTCTGAAAAGAAGACCGGCTAACCAGAAGTAAACAGGAAAAAGACAACCTGTGAGAATGCGCCGTGCTGCAGTGAGGAACTGCCTATCGGCGCATTTTCCGTTTTGGTTGCGGCAGTAGTGCGTGGAGACCAAAAACTCCGAAGGGTTGCCCTCCGTCGTGACCGCGGCGTTGTGGATGCGACGGAGCGCAGGGTACATGTGTCATTGCGAGCCGCGAAGCGGCGAAGCAATCCCGTACGTTCGAGCGAGATTGCTTCGGTCGCTGTGCGCCCTCGTAATGACACGGAAAAACGGCTCGGCCAGAGCCTCGCCCTGCAGCCCCACCTGACCTCCTCCCACGCGGCGAAGACGTGTGGAGGGTCACGCTCCGTCGTGACCACACGGACGCAACAGAGCGCGTCCTTTTCGCCCCTGCTCGGATGATCGCGTAGGGTCGAGTAGTGGGGCGTCCTGTGTTCATTTCGCCGAGTGCTGTCCGCAAATTTTATATGGCTAAATATGCTATGCTTTCATACTTTTCTCGCAGGACTGCTTGTCTCAGGCTAATATTTTT
>VSSL01000514.1_pt1 | contig 11621 bp, 12 predicted proteins | sample 4557531 | NCBI WGS metagenome assembly VSSL01 (sample SAMN10986726, study PRJNA523729) | hot springs metagenome | isolation source: hot springs | place: India:Timba, Gujarat | collected 2018-05-31 | reverse complement strand
TTGGGCGATGCCGTTTCCCATCTGGCCGGCGCCGATCACACCGAAAGTCTTGACGTCCATCGTTGTCCTCCTTTTCTATCGCTTGACCACAAGCGCCACCGCCTCACCGCCGCCGAGGCACAGGGAGGCTAAGCCTGTTTTCTTATTCTGCCGGATCATTTCGTAAAGGAGCGTGACCAAGACGCGGGCCCCACTCGCCCCGATGGGATGCCCCAGGGAGACGCTCCCGCCGTTGACGTTCACCTTGGCCGGATCCAGTTGCAATTCCCGCAGCACGGCTACCGTGGAGCCGCTGAAGGCTTCGTTGATTTCGTACAAGTCTACGTCGCCCAAGCCGATGCCCTCTTTCTTCAAACATTTGGGCACGGCCCAAATGGGAGCCACAAGGACGTATTTCATGTCGATGCCGGCGGAGGCCTGCGCCCCCACGGTAGCCAAGATACGGCAGCCCAGGGCTTCCGCCTTCTCCCTGGCCATGACCACCACGGCCGCCGCGCCGTCGGAAATGACCGAGGCGTTCCCTGCGGTGGTCACCCCGCCTTCCTTGAAGGCCGGCTTCATCTTGGAAAGCACCTCGTAGGAGGTTTCCCGCGGGCATTCGTCTTTGGCGAACAGGATGGGATCGCCTTTGCGTTGCGGGATGGGCACCGGAACGATCTCATCCCGGAATTTACCCGCCTCGATGGCCGCCAGCGCGCGTCGGTAGGACTCCAGGGCATACCGATCCTGATCTTCGCGGCTCACCCCGTAGCGTTCGCTGCACAGTTCGTTGGAAATACCCATGTGGAAATCGTTCACGATGTCCCACAGACCGTCGTGGATCATGTGATCCTTCAGCTGGCCGTGGCCCATGCGGTAGCCCGAGCGGGCCTTGTCCAGAAAATACGGCGCCATGCTCATGTTTTCCATGCCGCCGGCCACCACCACGTCAGCATCGCCGGTCTGGACGGCCTGGGCGGCCAGCATGACCGCTTTGAGGCCCGAGCCGCAGACCTTATTGACCGTGAAGCATTCCACTTCCCACGGCATGTTCGCCTTCACGGCGGCTTGTTTCGCCGGGTTTTGGCCGTAGCCGCAGGGCAGCACCTGCCCCATGATGACCTCGTTGACGTCGCTCTTTTGAATGCCCGCGCGTCGAACCGCTTCTTCAATGACGATCGCGCCCAAAGCCGTGGCGCCGATCCCCGACAGAGAGCCGTTGAAACTCCCCAGCGGCGTTCTCACTGCACTGACGATGACCGCTTCCCGCATGATCCGTTCCTCCCTCTCAGCTTCCGTTGGATGGTGGCGAATGCCGCTCTTCGCCCTCGCCGAAAGCCGCAAAAAGCTCCGCAAGCTTTTCGGCGCTTGTTCCTTTGATCAAGACCACCTTGGTCCGACTCTTTTCCCCGTGGAGCACGACCACGCGGTTCTTGGCCGTTCCCGTGAGGTCGGCCAGAAACCGCACGCACTCCTTATTGGCCGCCCCTTCCACCGGAGGGGCACACACCTTGATCTTCAGGGCCCCGTCTTGAATCCCGGCCACTTCGGTCTTTCGGGCGTTGGGCTGCACCACGATGGACACGGTCGCCCCGTCGGGATGGCTCCGGACGAAAGAGTGAGCACCTTTCGCGTTTCGCGCCGAGCATCGGGCATCCCGAAGCCGATTCATCGACGCACCCTAAAGAGACGTAAGAGCGCCATGCCGGCGATAAAGCCGCCGATATGGGCCCACCAGGCCACCCCGCCCACCTGGGCGCCCCCGCCCATGAGGGAAAAGGTGCCGCTGAAAAATTGCATGACGAACCACAAGCCCAAAAACACGTAGGCCGGCAGTTCGATGATGGAAAAATAAAAGAAAATGGGGACCAACGTCAGCACTCTCGCTCGAGGATACAGCAGGAAATAGGCCCCCATCACACCGGCGATGGCGCCGCTCGCCCCGATGGTGGGGATGCGGGATGCAGGGTTGGTGATGATGTGGAGCACGGAGGCGGCAAAGCCGCACAGGAGGTAGAAAAAAAGGTAGCGGCCGCGCCCCAGCGCGCTTTCCACGTTATCTCCAAAAATGTGCAGGATCCACATGTTCCCGATGAGGTGCATCCATCCGCCGTGCAAAAACATGGTGGTCACGAAAGGGATCGCCTGTTCCACGACGCTGAACCGGGCGGCGATGTCCGGCCGGGTGTAACGCACCGGGACGATTCCGTAGTGAAGGATCCACACCCTGAGTTCGGGGCCCAAAAGGAGCTCATAGACGAACGCGACGACGCACACGGCGATAATCCCGTACGTCACCGCTGGGAATTCCCGGGACGGATTGGCATCGCGCAAAGGGATCATTCGCCGGGCGCCTTGAAAGAGTCTCTGTCCGATCTTGGCCGATCACCGAAACAGTGCACCATAGCCTGTTTTCCATTTGTTGTAAAGAAACGGATGTCTTGTGTTTCGAAAACGGAAACGGTTCATTGACACCCGACGGCCTTTTCGCTAGCATCCTCAGGAATTGCATCGCGATTTCCCGTGAAGCGGCATAAGCCATTTCCGCACACCCGGACGACTTCCAAGGGCGGCTTCATGCGACAGCGGCAAATCCAATGAAACTTCGAGGGCGGTCATGATCATAGGACTGGATGTGGGCGGCACGCACACCGATGTGGTCTTATTGGGAGAACATGGCATCGAATGCCGGGCGAAAATCCCCACGACCCACGACGATCTGCTCCTCTGTGTCTGGAAGGGGTTGGAAGCCGTCACCTTGGGTGTTCGACCGCACGATGTGGAACGGATCGTCCTGAGCACCACGCTGACCACCAATGCCATTGCCGAGGAAAAACTGCCGCCCGTCGGGATGATCGTCTCCAGCGGCCCCGGGTTGGACCCCGAATTCTTCCGCACCAACGAGCACTATTACACGGTTTCCGGCTCCATTGATCATCGCGGGCGGGAAATCCAGCCCCTGGAACCCATGGAAATCGAAGCGGTCGCCTCCAAGCTCCGCAAAGACGGCGTGCGCCACGTGGGCGTGGTGGGGAAGTTTTCCGTGCGCAATCCCAAGCACGAAACGGAGATCCAGGAGATCCTGGGCGACCATTTCGAGTACGTGATTTTAGGGCACCGTCTTTCGGGGAACTTGAACTTCCCCCGCCGCATCGCCACGGCTTATCTCAACGCGGCGGTCTATCCCCTTCATAAAAAATTCTTTGACGCCGTGCGCCGTTCCCTCAAAAAGAACGGCCTGCCCATTCCCATCCACATCCTCAAGGCTGACGGCGGCACCATGAGCTTCGACGCCTCCTTGGATCTTCCGGGTCAGACCATTCTTTCGGGTCCGGCGGCGAGCGTCATGGGATCCTTGCCGTTTGCTTCCGAGGGAATGGACACCCTTGTTCTGGACATCGGCGGCACCACCACGGACATGGCGGTGCTCGTGGGGACGGTGCCTTTGCTGGCGGCCCAAGGCGCCGAATTGGGCCGATTCCGCACCCTCATCCGCGCCCTCAAAACCACCTCCCTCGCTTTGGGCGGAGACAGCGCCGTACGGGTCAAAGACGGACGGATCCAGCTGGGGCCGGACCGGGAAGGCCCGGCCATGGCTTTCGGTGGAACGTGTCCCACGCCGACCGATGCCATCATCGTCTTGGGGGACGATCTCAAGGGAGACCGCGACGCCGCCGAACGGGGGATGGCCCAAGTGGCCCGTGCCCTTGGGGTTTCTTTGAAGGAAGCCGCCCAGCAGGTGTTCGATGCCGCCTGTCGCCGCATCCTCGACGCCGCGGAAGCCATGGTGCAGGCCATCAACGCCAAGCCCGTCTACACCGTGCACGAACTCCTGGAAGGCTATCAGGCCCAGCCCAAGGAGCTTTTGGTTCTGGGCGGGCCCGCCCCCTACTTCGCCCGGCGGTTTCAGGAAATTTCGTCCTATTCCGCACGGGTGGTGCCCCAGTGGGACGTGGCCAACGCCGTCGGCGCCGCCTTGGCGCGCACCACGTGTGAACTGACCCTGTTTGTGGACACCGAGCGGGGCATCGCCACCGCTCCGGAAGAAGCCTTTCACCAGCCGGTCAAGCGTGATTTCACCCTGGACAAGGCCGTCTCGCTGGCCCTGGAACTGCTCACGCACAAAGCCGTTCGGGAAGGAGCCACACCGGAGGATCTGGAAACGGAAGTTCTGGAAAAGCTCCAGTTCAACATGGTTCGAGGTTTTTACACCACGGGCAAGTACTACCGCGTCAAAGTCCAGGTCAAGCCGGGCCTCATCGGCCACTACCGCTCGGTGATTGAGCGGATGCAAACCGCTTACGCCGCCCCCAGTTGCACCGCGAGCTCGTCCTAAGGAGACGCCGTCATGCTCCGTGCCGCATCCAAAATCGGTCTCGTTTTCTTTCCCGCCTTCGACTGGGCCATCAGCCCCACGCATCCGGAACGGGAAGAGAGGCTCCTGTACACCCAAGACCAGATTTTCGAAGAAGGCCTGCTCGATATCGAGGGGATTGTGGAATTTAAGCCGGACCTGGCGACCCTGGACGATGTGCGCCGTGTCCATTTCTGTGCCCCCGACGAGCGGAGCGTGCTCACCGAAAGCCATCTGATCAGCGCCGGCGGCGCCATGACCATCGCCAAGGCCGTCATGGAGGGGAAGGTAGAGCGGGGCTTTGCGCTGGTGCGGCCGCCCGGGCATCATGCCATGCGCGTCGTTCACGGCGCCCGCGGTTTTTGCAACATCAACATCGAAGCCATCATGATCGAGCACCTGCGGGCCGCCTACGGCGTGGACCGCATCGCCATTGTGGACACGGACTGTCACCACGGAGACGGCACCCAGGACATTTACTGGCACGATCCGGACACGCTCTTCATTTCCATCCATCAAGACGGGCGGACGCTCTATCCCGGTTCGGGGTTCCATCACGAATTGGGAGGGCCCACGGCCATGGGGGCGACCATCAACATTCCCTTGCCGCCCAGGACTTCGGAAGAAGGGTTTCTGCGGGCCATGGAGAAGATCGTCCTGCCCGTTCTGGAAGAGTTCCGACCGGAGCTTATCGTCAATTCCGCGGGACAGGACAACCACTATACGGACCCCATCACGAACATGAATTTTTCCGCGCAGGGCTACGCCACGCTGACGAGCATGCTGCGCCCGCACATCGCCGTGCTGGAAGGGGGCTATTCCATTGAAGGGGCCCTGCCCTACGTCAACGTGGGCATCATTTTGGCCCTGGCCGGCGTCGATTACAGCAAGGTCAAGGAACCCGACTACAATCCCGACCGGATTCGGCAATCGTCGGACACCAACGACTACATCGACCGCCTGGCCGAAGAAATCCTGGGCTATTTCCGCCGATGTCCGGAATTCATTGCAAAGAACCGCGCGACCAAGGAATTCGCCCAGCGGGAGCGCACGATCTATTACGATACGGACAACATCCTGGAGAACCAGAAAGAGCGCCTGCGCGTGTGCCCCGTATGCAGCGGGGTCTTGTCCATTGATTCCCTGACCGACCGAGGCTACCACATCTACGCCGTCCACATCCCGCGAAAGGCCTGTCCGGACTGCGTGGCGCTCGGCTACGAGTGGTTCGATGCCGTGAATCTGCGCGCTTACGATCGGGTGTTCTTGCAGGATCGAACGGCTGATCGTTACGAGGTCAAGAAGGCCTGAGGGCGGCAGGGCCATGGAGCGAATCTTCATCAAAGATTTTCCCTTGGACGCTTTGGAAGCGTGGGTCCAGAGCATCGGGGAGCGGCCGTTCCGTGCCCGGCAGATTTTCCGGCATCTCTACAACCGCCTGATCCGTTCGTGGGAGGAGTGCTCCGATCTGTCCAAAGCCTTCCGCACCCAGTTGGAATACGGCACGCACCTCCATGCCGTGGATCCGGTGGGAACGGAAGACGCCGCGGACGGCACCCGCAAGTTCGTGTTCCGCCTCCACGATGGAAAACACATCGAGAGCGTGCTTATTCCCGACCCGCCGCGTCTCACGGCGTGCGTCTCGAGCCAAGTGGGCTGCGCCTTGGGGTGCCGATTCTGCCTCACGGGCACCATGGGATGGACACGCAACCTCAGAACGGCCGAAATCGTGGATCAGCTCGTGCACATGCAGCAGGCCGCAGGATCGGACCGGCGCATCACCAACATCGTCTTCATGGGCATGGGCGAACCTTTGGCCAATGAAGAAGCCCTCCTTCGGGCTTTGCGGATCCTCATGGACCCCATCGGGTTGGGGTTCTCTCACCGGCGCATCACGGTTTCCACCGTGGGGCTTGTGCCGCAGATGGCCCGGCTGGGCCGGGAAAGCCCGGTCAACCTTGCCGTCAGCCTGCATGCGGCGGACGACGACACCCGAAATCGCCTCATGCCCATTAACCGAAAATACCCCCTGGCGGCCCTCATGGAGGCGTGCCGGGCCTATCCCATGCCGTCCCGAAAGAGGATCACCTTCGAATACATCCTGCTCAAGGACGTGAACGACCGGCCGGAAGACGCCCGCCGTCTCGTCAAGCTCCTCTCCCACGTCCGCGCCAAGGTGAACCTCATCCCCTTCAATCCCCATCCGGACCTCCCTTTTGAACGCCCTCCCGACGAAAGGATCCTCGCTTTCCAAGAAATCCTCCAAGAGGCCCATCTGACGGCCACGATCCGGCAAAGCCGCGGGGCCGATATCCGCGCCGCCTGTGGACAGTTGGCCGCCCGAATGGTATCTTCCTAGCGTTTTCAACCCGTCGGTGGGGGTGCACGCAACGACCCCCGACACCTCCGCCCCCTGCGCCGTCCCGGGGGCCTCTCGGCATGGAAGGAGAACACGTTGACACACCAACCCGATTTCGCTAAGGGGAACGGACTACTGCCCGTGATCGTCCAGGATGCGGCGAGCCGTCGGGTCCTCATGCTGGCGTACATGAACGAGGAAGCCTGGACCAAGACCGTGGAGACGGGCCTGGCCCACTACTGGAGCCGCTCCCGGAAAAAGATATGGCTCAAAGGGGAAACGTCCGGCCACGTGCAAAAGGTCCAGGCCGTCTATTTGGATTGTGACGCCGATACCCTTTTGATCGTGGTGGAACAGGCGGGCGGCGCCGCCTGTCACGAAGGCTACGCCTCGTGTTTTTTCCGCCGTCTCCAGGACGGCGTCTTTACCGTGGCGGAAGAGCGAGTCTTTGATCCCAAGGAGGTCTACAAGGCGTGAAGCAGCTCATTCTCGGCATTCCCAAGGGAAGTCTTCAGGAAGCGACCATCGAACTGTTCCGGAAGTCCGGCTGGAAGATATCGCTGACCAACCGCAACTACTTTCCCGAAATCAACGATCCCGAAATCCAATGCTCCATCTGCCGGGCTCAGGAAATGAGCCGTTACGTGGAAAACGGCACCTTCGACGCGGGCCTGACGGGCAAGGACTGGATCCTGGAAAACGATTCCCAGGTGCACGTGGTGGCCGATCTCATCTATTCCAAGGTGAGCCAGCGGCCCGCCCGGTGGGTTCTGGCCGTGCCTTATGACTCCCCCATCAAGGACCTCCGGGATCTGGAAGGCAAGAAGATCGCCACCGAACTGGTCAATTTCACGCGGCGCTATTTCGCGCAAGAGGGCGTCCGGGTGGATGTGGAATTTTCCTGGGGAGCCACGGAAGCGAAGGTTATCGCGGGTCTGTGCGACGCCATCGTGGAAGTGACGGAAACGGGCGCCACCATGCGGGCCAACGGCCTTCGCATCGTGAAGGAACTCATGCTCACGAACACCCAGCTCATCGCCAACAGGGCCGCCTGGGAGGACCCGTGGAAACGGGAAAAGATCGAACAGATCGCCCTGCTCCTTCAGGCGGCGCTCCGGGCGGAAGACTTGGTGGGGCTCAAGATGAACGTGCCCAAGGACAAGCTCAACGACGTCATCGAAATCCTTCCGAGCCTCACCTCACCGACGACGGCCCATCTCTATCAGTCGGATTGGCTCAGCGTGGAGGTCGTGGTGAGCAAACATACCGTGCGCGAACTGGTCCCCCAGCTCATTAAGCGCGGCGCCGAAGGGATCATTGAATACAGTTTGAACAAGGTCATCTGAAGGCGTCGGAAGAATTCAGGGGCATCCATGCGGCGACAAAGGCGGACGGGACCGAAAAACAGCGGATCACAGGGAGCTTTACGGAGGCTGTGGACCCTGGGCGCCCTCCTCCTTGCCGTAGGCGCGGCCTCGTGTGTGCCTCAGCCTTCCGCCGAAAAAGACCCGACGGCCTGGATGAGCGCCGAGGACCTGCGGGCCCTGGGCGACAAGTTCCTGGCGGCCGGCGACACGGGGCAGGCTTTGCAGTATCTGGTCGCCGCCGAAAAGAAAGACGCCAAAGACCCACGGATCCACTACAGCCTGGCCCTGGCTTATGCGGCCCGGCGCCTTCCCGATCAAGCCCTGGTGCATTTCCAGAAGGCCTTGGAACTCAAGCCCGACTATTCGGAAGCCCACAACGCCCTGGGTGTCTTTTACGCGGAACAAGGGAAGACGGATCAAGCCGCGGAACACTTTCAGAAGGCTTTGGCCAACCCCTTCTACCGCACGCCGGAAAAACCCCTGTTCAACTTGGGTCGCATCATGGCGGACCAGGGCCGATACGCCGAGGCGCTCCGGTATTTCGACGAAGCCCTGCATTTCAAGGAAACTTACGCCGAAGCGCACCTTTATCGTGCGAGGGCTCTGGAAGCCCTCGGGCGGAGCGCCGAAGCGCGCCGTGCTTTCAAGGCGGCCGTCGTCCACGGGCCGAACCTTCCGGATGCCCAGTTTCATTACGGCCGAATCTGCGCCGCCGAGGGGCGAACGGAGGAAGCCGTGACGGCCTTCCGCCAGGTGATGCGTCTGGTGCCAGGGACGCCGCTGGCGGATGCGGCGGCCGTCTATCTCCGGAAAATGGGAATCGAGGGATTGAGCCAATGATCTGCCGCCGCGTGCGCGATGTGAAGCCCTTCTTGGTGATGGACGTTTTGGAAAGGGCCCAGGCCATGGAACGGCGTGGGGAATCGGTCATCCATCTGGAAGTGGGCGAACCCGACTTCGACGCCCCCAAGGCCATCCTGGAAGCCGCCATGGACGCCTTGAGGCGCGGGGAGACCCATTACACCCACAGCCTGGGACTCCCGCAGCTTCGGGAAGCCGTGTGCGCCTATTACGCCCGCACCTACGGCGTGACGAACCTGGAGCCCGATCAGGTGCTCATCACCTCCGGCTCCTCCCCGGCGTTTCTCATTGCCCTAAGCACCCTCATGGACTGTGGGGAGGAAGTCATCCTGTCGGACCCTCATTATGCCTGTTATCCGAGCTTCGTCCATTTCTTGGACGGGGTGCCGAAAACAGTGCCCGTGGACGAAGAAGACGGGTTTCAGCTGCGCCCGGAAGCCGTCCGGAAGGTCATCGGTCCCCGAACTCGGGCGATTCTCATCAATTCCCCGTCCAACCCCACCGGGACGCTCATCGCCCCGGAGCGCCTCCAGGCCTTGGCGGATCTGGGCTTATGGATTCTGAGCGATGAAATCTACCACGGGTTGGTTTATGAAGGCCGCGCCCGATCCATCTTGGAATTTACCCGAAAGGCCATCGTGTTTAACGGGTTTTCCAAACTTTTCGCCATGACGGGCTTTCGGCTGGGCTACCTCGTGGTCCCCACCGACCTGGTTCGTCCCATGCAAGCCCTCATGCAGAATTTTTTCATTTCCGCCAACTCCGTCTCCCAGTGGGCGGGCCTTGCGGCCCTGACGGTTCCCGAAGTCCAGGAGGAGGTGGCGCAGATGGTGCGCACCTACGACGAACGGCGCCGGTTCATGATCCGAAGGCTTCGGGAGATGGGCTTCGGGATCGCCGTGGAACCGACGGGAGCCTTCTACGTTTTTGCGAACGCCAAGAAGTTTGCCGACGACTCCTTGGCCTTGGCCTTCGAGATCCTGGAAAAAGCCCGCGTGGGGGTCACGCCGGGGGTGGACTTCGGCAGTCGCGGAGAAGGGTTTTTGCGCTTCAGTTACGCCAATTCCATGGACAACATCGCCGAAGGCATGAATCGGCTGGAACGCTTCCTGGCGGCACGCTAGCCCCTTCACGCGGGCCGCTCCCTCTTCAAGGGGGTGCGCCAATGCCGAGAGCAATGCCGTCCACCGAAACTTTCGGGCGCGACACCCGGCATGGGCAGTGGCTTGAGGGTAAGGATCGCCATGGACGCCTTTTCGAAAGATAGCCGTGCATCCTCTCCATCACCCGTGGTTATTCGCTCGGCGGTGTTCGTCACGTCGGCCGTCTCTCCTCAGGGCTACCCTCGGGACGGTCTTCCCGAGGTCGCCTTTGCGGGGCGGTCCAACGTGGGAAAATCCTCCCTCATCAACGCCATTCTCGGCCGAAAGAAGCTCGTGCGCACCAGCGCCACACCGGGCCGCACCCAGACGCTCAATTTCTTCCGCATCAACGACACCTTCTTTTTCGTGGATCTTCCTGGCTACGGCTACGCCAAAGTTCCCCAGAAAATTCGGGAACAGTGGGGGCCCATGGTGGAAAAGTATCTTTCGGGGAGGAAAGAATTGGCGGGGTTGGTCCACATTATGGACCTTCGGCACCCGCCGACCCCGGACGACGTGCAGCTGTGGCATTGGCTTCAGGCCCACGGCATTGAGACCGTTCCCGTGCTGACCAAAGCCGATAAAATCCCCCGGGGAAAGCGTTCGGCCCACGTGCAGGCGGCGGCTCGGGCCCTCGGCGTGGCCCCTGGGGAAACCCTTGTGTTTTCCGCCGTCACTCGGGAAGGCGTGGACGCTCTGTGGCAAAAGATCCTTCCGTGGGTTTCGAGAAAAGAGACGGTGGTCGAGGGATAACCGAAAGGACAATAGATCGTGTCGTCAAGGAAGGAAACGGCCATACGCGGTGGAGGGGATCTATGCCGAAACAGGCGGCCTTGCCGAAGGATGTGGAAAGACACCTGAAGGAGCTTTTCAAGAAACTCCCCTACCCTGTTTCCGTCTCGGTGGTTTTGGACAAGAGTCGGCGGGATGCGGTCACGGAAGCCGTGCGGGATTTTGTCCACCTCTTCCGGCCGCTGTCGCCGAAGATCACCTATGACGACGTGGACGTGACGGATCCGCGGGCCGTCGCGTGGGGAATCGACCGAACGCCCGTGCTCGTCTTCGAACCGGAACGGTTCCGCATCCGCTATGTCGGCCTGCCTCTTGGGGAAGAAGGCCGCACCTTCGTGGAAATCCTCCTGCTCCTCGGCACGCGCCAAAGCGGACTCAGCGCCCAGTCCCAAAAAATCTTGAGGCGCATGGCCGATCCGAGAAACGTGCGGGTTTTCGTCAGCGCCACCTGCCCCTATTGTCCGCAGCAGGCGGTGAACGCCGTCAAGGCCGCCGTGGAACGGCCGGATCTCGTCTCCGTTGAGATCATCGACATCCAGTTCCACCCCGATCTGGCGGAAAAATACTCGGCCTTCAGTGTGCCTCAGACCTTCGCGGACGAGACCTTGATCGCTCAAGGCGCCCAGCCCGAGGAGCTGTTCATGGCATCCTTGGAAAAGATGGAGCCGCAAACGATCTTCATCCCGGAAAGCGATGCGGAACGGGTGGAAACGGATCTCGTCATCGTGGGCGGCGGCCGGCGGGGCTGACGGCCGGCATCTACGCCG
>VSSL01000513.1_pt1 | contig 11634 bp, 8 predicted proteins | sample 4557531 | NCBI WGS metagenome assembly VSSL01 (sample SAMN10986726, study PRJNA523729) | hot springs metagenome | isolation source: hot springs | place: India:Timba, Gujarat | collected 2018-05-31 | reverse complement strand
TGATTGCGCCGGTGGCGTTGGAAAAAGAGCTTCGGTTTGCGATCCGCGAAGGCGGCCGCACCGTGGGCGCCGGCGTGGTCACCGATATCCTCGAGTAAGCTCGAGCCCCTTACGGGCTTTCGGAAGAAAAGGTGAGAGACGATGCGAGTATTGGTCACTCTTGCGTGCCAGGAATGCAAACGGCGCAATTACACGACTACCAAGAACAAGAAGACAACCCCGGATCGTCTGAGCTTCCGCAAGTACTGCAAGTTCTGCAACGCTCATACGGTTCATAAGGAAACCAAGTGAACGCAGCCAGGACGATGAAGGCGCACATGGCGGGTCACGGCGTGGACGAAGGTAGGCGTGCCTTGGAGACGAATGAAAAGGTCCCGGTAAAGAGGAAAGTGAAGAACGACTCTGGAGACGGCAAGGAGGCGGCGGTTTTGAAAAAGAAGGCGCCCCGTAAGGCCGCGCCGAGCGAGCCGAGCCTCTGGACGCGTTTCCAGGCGTATTTGCGGGAGGTGGTGTACGAGCTTCGGAAGGTGGTCTGGCCGTCTCGCAAGGAGACGATCGGGTCCACGTCCGTGGTCGTGGTCATCGTCATCCTGATTGGGATTTATTTGGGTATTGTGGATTTCATCCTGGCCCGTTTCGTCCGGTTCCTCATCGGCTGAGGAGCCGGCGGCGCGACAGGGCCGGGACGCGGGGTGAGCGGGAGAAAAAGGCGTGGCGAAACAGTGGTACATTGTCCATACCTATTCGGGATTTGAACAAAAGGTCAAGGCGAGCCTGGAAGAGCGGATCAGGGCGGCGGGCAAGGGCGAGTATTTCGGTCAGATTCTGGTGCCTACCGAAAAGGTCGTGGAACTCGTCAAAGGGGAACGCCGCTCGTCTTCGCGGAAGTTCTATCCGGGCTATATCCTTGTCCAGATGGAACTCAACGATGAGACCTGGCATCTGGTGCGGCACACACCCAAGGTGACGGGATTCATCGGAAGCCAGGAAAAGCCGATCCCGCTCAGCGACCAAGAAGCCCAGGCCATCATCCAGCAGATGGAGGAAGGTGCCCAAAAGCCTCGGCCTAAGTACCAGTTCGAAAAAGGCGACGAGGTGCGCGTGGTGGACGGGCCTTTTGCCAGCTTCAACGGGGTGGTCGACCAGGTCATTCCGGAAAAAGGCAAGGTGCGGGTTTTGGTGACCATCTTCGGCCGCTCGACCCCGGTGGAATTGGATTTCGTCCAGGTGCATCGCCTGTAGGTGTTTCGCGATCCTCCGGGTCGGTGTTTCCCGGGGCGTTCGCTGAAGGTTATGGAGACGACAAGGGAGTCAGTTGAAAATGGCAAAAAAGGTCATCGCGAACGTCAAACTGCAGATTCCGGCTGGACAAGCCAATCCGTCCCCTCCCGTCGGGCCGGCTTTGGGCCAGCACGGCGTTAACATCATGGAATTCTGCAAGGCTTTCAATGCCAAGACCCAAGGTCAGGAAGGCATGATCATTCCCGTGATCATCACGGTCTACGGCGACCGTTCCTTCACCTTCATCACCAAGACGCCGCCCGCCTCGGTGCTCCTGAAGAAGGCGGCCAAGATCGCCAAGGGCTCCAGTGAGCCCAACCGCGACAAGGTGGGCAAGGTGACCAAAGCCCAGGTGGAAGAAATCGCCAAGTTGAAGATGCCCGACCTCAACGCCCGGGACCTGGCGGCCGCGGTGCGCACCATTGAAGGCACGGCCCGCAGCATGGGGATCGTCATCGAATAACCCCTGTCGCAACCGTCTTGGCGACAGAGTCCGTCGGTTGGAGAGAAGGAAATGCCGAAGCGAGGGAAAAAATATCGCGCTGCGCTTGAGAAAGTGGATCGAACCAAGCGCTACAGTTTTGAAGAAGGGCTCAACCTGGCGCTCCAGTGCGCGTATGCGTCCTTTGACGAAACGCTGGACATCGCCGTCAAGCTGGGGGTGGATCCCCGGCACGCGGATCAGATGGTTCGAGGGACGGTCGTTCTTCCCAACGGCTTGGGGAAGGTGGTTCGGGTGGCGGTGTTCGCCAAGGGCGAAAAAGTCAAGGAGGCGCTGGACGCCGGAGCCGATGTGGCCGGGGGCGAGGAGCTCATTGAAAAGATCAAGGAAGGCTGGATGGAATTCGACAAGGCCGTGGCCACGCCCGACATGATGGGGCAGGTGGGCAAAATCGGGAAGATCCTCGGGCCCCGAGGCCTCATGCCCAACGCCAAGCTGGGGACCGTGACCTTCGATGTGGCCAAGGTGGTCCAGGAAATCAAGGCCGGAAAGGTGGACTTTCGGGTGGAAAAGACCGGGATCGTTCACGCCCCCATGGGCAAGGTATCTTTCGGGGCGGAAAAGCTCATGCAAAACATCTCCACCTTCATCGACACCTTGATCCGGCTCAAACCCACGGCCGCCAAAGGGACGTATCTGCGGGGGATCGCCATCTCCACCACCATGGGACCGGGGATTCGCATCGACCCGCTGGCCGTGAAGACCATCCTGGGCTGAGACCCGGGAGGCGGACACTCAAAAACTGCCGTTGGGTGCTTTCACGCATCTGAGACCGTAGGTACATCGGGAAGGTGTTTAAATCCGCCCCGGAGAACGTGGACATCGCGGGCGGGACCTACCGAGGTGGTGAAAAGACCAACGGGATCGATCCATGCGCACCTTGCGTCGAGGAAAGCACGCCGGCAGAGGAAAGGAGGGATGAGAGAGGTTGGATAAGGTCAAGAAAGAACAGTTGGTCGCCGAGCTGCACGAAAAGCTGCACCGGGCAACCGCTGCCATTCTCACCGATTTCCAAGGCTTGAACGTGGCCCAAATCACCACCCTTCGCGACAGCCTGGCCGAAAAGGGCGTGGAATTCAAGGTGGTCAAGAACACGCTGATGCGCATTGCGGCGAAGGGCACGGGGCCGAGGGGGTGGAACCCTTGTTGAAAGGGACCAACGCCGTGGCCATCGCCTACGACGACCCCAGTGTCGCGGCCAAGATCCTGAAAGCCTTCGGAAAGCAGAACGACAAGTTCAAGGTGAAGGGCGGGGTTCTGGGCACCCAGGTGCTCTCCGTAGAAGATGTGCTGGCTCTGGCGGAATTGCCGTCCCGCGAGGAACTCCTGGCCAAGCTCCTGGGAACGCTCCACGCCGTGCCCACGGCGCTGGTGCGGGTGCTCAGCGGAGTGCCGCGGGCCTTTGTGGGCGTGCTGGCTGCCATTCAAAGGGAAAGAGAAAACGCATAGGGCGCAAGGAGGACAGTGGAAATGTCGGAAATCACCAAGGAAGATGTCATCAAGTTTATCGAAAACATGACCGTGCTGGAACTGAGCCAGCTGGTGAAGGAGTTGGAAGACCGCTTCGGTGTGAGTGCTGCGGCGCCGGTGGCTGTGGCGGCCGTGGCCGCCGCTCCGGGTGCCGAAGCGGCTCCGGTGGAGGAAAAGACCGAATTCGACGTGGTCATCACGGCGGTCGGTGACAAGAAGATCAACGTCATCAAGGAAGTGCGCGCCGTGACCAACCTGGGCCTCAAGGAAGCGAAGGACCTGGTGGAAAACCTCCCCGGCGTGGTCAAGGAAGGGATTCCCAAAGCCGAAGCCGAAGAGATCGCCAAGAAGCTCACGGAAGCCGGAGCGACCGTGGAAATCAAATAGTCCAGCCCCTGGCATGCCGTGTCGGAAGTCCTGCCCGAGGCGGGGCTTCCGACTTTTCCGTTCAAGACGTTGGTGCCACCGAAGGTCCCCGAGGGACCGAGGTGGCTTTGTCGCCCTTGTGACCATGAGGTGACGTTATTTCCCAAGAGTTGCAGGAGACATCATGGCAACTGCTTTGAGCCAAGAGTATCGGGTCCGGAAAAGTTTCGGGAAGATCAAGAAGATCGTTGACATCCCGAACCTGATCCAAATGCAGAAGGAATCCTACGCCGGCTTTCTGCAGATGGACGTGCCCCCCGAAAAGCGGGCGAGGAAGGGGCTCCAGGAAGTCTTTGAAAGCGTCTTTCCCATCGAAGATTTCAGCCAGACGGCCTCCCTCCAATTCGCCCAATACAGCTTCGGGGAGATCAAGTACGACGTGGATGAGTGCCTGGCGCGCGGCATGACTTACGAGGCGCCCCTCAAGATCGTCGTCCGTTTGGCCGTCTTCGACGTGGACAAGGAAACCGGGCACCGGTCCATCCGGGACATTAAGGAGCAGGAGATCTACTTCGGAACGCTGCCCATGATGACCGAAAACGGGACCTTCATCATCAACGGCACCGAACGTGTCATCGTGAGTCAGCTGCACCGCTCTCCGGGGATCTTTTTCGACCACGATCGCGGCAAGACCCATTCCAGCGGAAAAATCCTGTACTCGGCCCGAGTGATCCCTCTGAGAGGTTCTTGGCTGGATTTTGAGTTCGATCCGAAGGACATCCTCTACGTTCGCATCGACCGGCGTCGAAAACTGCCCGCCACCGTGTTCTTGAAGGCGTTGGGCTACGCCACCGAGGAACTGCTCAATTATTTCTACCGCACCCAAAAGGTCTTCTTGATCGACGAAGAACACGCGGAAAAGGAACTGAACAAAGAGACCCTGGAAGGAACGAAGGCTCCTGCAGACATCCTGCACCCGGCGACGGGCGAGGTCATCGCCAAGAAAAACCGAAAACTCGGCAAGCAGCTCCTGAAGAAGATGGAAGACCTGGGAATCACCCGGTTGCCCATAAAAACCGAGGAGATCATCGGGCAGGTGTTGGCCCACGACGTCATCGACTACAGCACCGGGGAAATCATCGCCGAATGTAACGAAGAGATCACCCCGAGCCATCTCGCCTTGTTCTTGGAAAAGGGCATTTCCGAACTGGAATTGCTGCACCTGCAGGGTCAGGATGTGAGCCCGTCTTTCCGCAACACGCTCCTGCAGGACAAAGTGACCAGCCGCAAAGATGCGCTCCTGGAGATTTATCGGCGCTTGCGTCCCAGCAACCCGCCCACGGAGGAAGTGGCCACCGAATTTTTTAACAACCTGTTTTTCACGCCCGAGCAGTACGACCTCTCCGAGGTGGGCCGCCTGAAGCTGAACCATCAGTTGGGGTTGAACCATCCCCTGGAACAGAGAACCCTCACCCGGGAAGACATCCTGGAGGCGGTCCGGCGGCTCATCTACCTTAAAGAAACGCAAGGCCCTGTGGACGACATCGACAACCTGGGCAATCGCAGGGTCCGCGCCGTCGGGGAGCTTTTGGAAAACCAGTACCGGATCGGTCTCGTGCGCATGGAGCGGGCCATCAAGGAGCGCATGAGTCTGCAGGAGATCGAAGCCCTGATGCCCCACGACCTGATCAACGCCAAACCCGTTTCGGCGGTGGTCAAAGAATTTTTCGGCACGAGCCAATTGTCGCAGTTCATGGACCAGACCAACCCCCTTTCGGAGGTCACGCACAAGAGGCGGTTGAGCGCCCTGGGTCCCGGGGGGCTCACCCGCGAACGGGCGGGCTTTGAAGTGCGCGACGTGCACCCGACACACTACGGCCGCATCTGCCCCATCGAGACCCCGGAAGGTCCCAATATCGGTCTGATCGTCTCCCTGTCCACCTACGCTCGGGTGAATCCCTACGGATTCATCGAAACTCCATACCGCAAGGTCCAGAACAAGACGGTCAGTAAAGACGTGGTGTATCTGACGGCCATGGAAGAAAAGGATTACCCCATCGCCCAGGCCAACGCCCCGTTGGATGAGCAGGGCCGGTTTCTGCGCGATGAGGTTTCGGCTCGGGTTGCCGGCGAGTTCATGCTCGTGCCGCCGGAAGAGATCCGTTACATGGACGTCTCGCCGAACCAATTGGTGAGCGTGTCCGCCTCGTTGATTCCCTTCCTGGAGCATGACGACGCCAACCGGGCTCTGATGGGTTCCAACATGCAGCGTCAAGCCGTGCCCCTCATCCAGACCCGCGCGCCCCTGGTGGGCACCGGCATGGAACGGATCGTCGCCCGGGACAGCGGGGTCGTCATTGTGGCCAAGCGGGACGGTATCGTGGAATACGTGGACGCCAGCCGCATCGTGGTGCGCGCTGTGGAGACCCAAAGCAGCCGGGACAGCGGCGTGGATATCTACAAGCTCATTAAGTTCAAGAGGTCGAATCAGAACACGTGCCTCAATCAGAAGCCCCTGGTGCGGGCCGGCGAGATGGTGCGCAAAGGACAGATCATTGCCGACGGCGCCTCTACAGACCACGGGGAGCTGGCTCTCGGCCGCAACGTCATGATCGCCTTCATGAGCTGGGGCGGATACAATTTTGAAGATTCCATCCTCGTCAGCGAGCGGATCGTGCAGGACGACGTGTTCACGTCCATCCACATTGAAGAGTTCGAGGTGCTCGCCCGCGACACCAAACTGGGCAAGGAAGAAATCACCCGGGACATTCCCAACGTGGGCGAAGAGGCGCTCAAGAACCTGGACGAAAGCGGCATCGTGCGTATCGGTGCCTACATCCGCCACAATGACATCCTCGTAGGCAAGGTGACCCCGAAAGGGGAAAGCCAGCTGACCCCGGAAGAAAAGCTCCTGCGCGCCATCTTCGGGGAAAAGGCGAGCGACGTGAAAGACACTTCTCTCAGGGTGCCGCCCGGAGTGGAAGGCATCGTCATTGATGCCAAGGTTTTTTCCCGTAAAGGCGTGGACAAGGATGAGCGAACCCGGATGATTGAGGATGAGGAGATCGCGCGGTTGGAAAAGGATCAGCGCGACGAGTTGGAGATCATCCGCAAGAGCGTGGCTAGGCGCATCGCCGCCCTTTTTGCCGGCAAAACGTGTGGCAACACGATCAAAGACGGCAAGAAGGTCTATGTGAAAAAGGGCGATCCCATCACCGACGAGGTGCTCCTGGACCTGCCCAGCCGGCTGTGGAATCAGCTCCAGGCGGCGGAAGACCCCGCCCTCACCATGGAGGTGGAGCACATCACGGAGCACTACCGGGAACAGGTCGAGCTCGTGCGCTCGCTTTTCGAGGAAAAAATAAACAAGCTCAAGCGAGGCGACGAGCTGCCGCCGGGCGTCATCAAAATGGTGAAGGTCTACGTAGCGGTCAAACGCAAACTCCAGGTGGGCGACAAGATGGCGGGTCGACACGGCAACAAAGGTGTCGTCTCCAGGATTCTTCCCATCGAGGACATGCCCTATTTCGCTGACGGGACTCCCGTGGACATCGTCTTGAATCCCCTGGGCGTGCCGTCCCGTATGAACGTGGGTCAGGTCATGGAAACCCATTTGGGATGGGCGGCCAAAGGCCTGGGTGAGCAGTTGGCCCGCATGATCGAATCCTACAAGGAAAAGGAGACGCTGGAAGAGAAGCTGCGGCGCATCTACAACCAGCTGGAATTCGACAACTATTTTAAAGAAGCCGAGCCCAAGGACCTTCAAGCCCTCATCCCACACTTAAGGGAAGGGCTCCATGTGGCCTCGCCGGTGTTCGACGGCGCCGAAGAACCCGAAATTCGCGACTTCCTTAAGGAAGCGGGCCTTCCGGAAACGGGGCAGACCATCCTCTACGACGGCCGCACCGGGGAACCTTTCGATCAACCGGTGACCGTCGGAGTCATGTATATGCTGAAACTCCACCATCTGGTGGACGACAAGATCCATGCCCGTTCCATCGGGCCTTACTCTCTGGTGACGCAACAACCTTTGGGCGGCAAGGCCCAGTTCGGCGGGCAGAGATTGGGCGAGATGGAAGTGTGGGCCATGGAAGCCTATGGGGCGGCCTACGCCCTTCAGGAGTTCCTGACGGTTAAATCGGACGATCTGGCGGGTCGAACCCGCATGTACGAAAAGATCGTCAAAGGGGACAACACGTTGGAGGCGGGGCTTCCCGAATCCTTTAACGTCCTCGTCAAGGAACTCCAAGCTCTCGCCCTGGACGTTCAGTTGCTGAGCGAAGAAGAGGGCGAGGGGGATTAGATCGGCGTCAGCTTAGGGTCCGGATCGCCTTCGGGCCTGCAGGGCCTCGGCCCGCCCGAAGGGCCTGGAGCAGGCACAGAGCATGACGCACAAGGAGGAACCCTTGAAAGAGCTGTATCCTTATTTCATGAAACCGACCGACCCCCTTCACTTCGATGCCGTGAAGATCATGCTGGCGTCCCCGGAAAAGATCCGGGAATGGTCGCACGGGGAAGTGAAAAAACCGGAAACCATAAACTACCGGACTTTCAAGCCGGAACGGGACGGGCTTTTCTGCGCCAAGATCTTCGGCCCGACCAAAGACTATGAATGCAACTGCGGCAAGTACAAACGCATGAAGCACCGCGGTGTGGTCTGCGAAAAATGCGGCGTCGAAGTCATCCAGTCCAAGGTGCGCCGTGAACGGATGGGGCATATCGAGTTGGCCGCGCCGGTGGCCCACATTTGGTTCCTGCGCAGTTTGCCCAGCAAGATCGGTAATCTTCTGGACCTCACCATGCGGGACCTGGAAAAGGTCCTCTATTTCGATTCCTACATCGTCTTGGACGCGGGGGAAGTTCCAGGCCTCAAGAAATACGATCTCTTGAGCGAGGAAAAATTCCGCACCCTGGTTCAGGAACACGGTTCGGCCTTTCGTGCGGGCATCGGCGCCGAAGCCATCAGGGAACTGCTCGCCACTTTGGATCTGGACGCGTTGGCCCAGGAACTGCGCCGTGACATGATGGAAACCTCGTCGGTGGCCAAGCGCAAAAAGTTGGCCAAGCGGCTCAAGGTCATCGAAGCGTTCAAAGATTCGGACAATCAACCGGAATGGACCATCATGAACGTGATTCCGGTGCTGCCGCCGGATCTGCGGCCGTTGGTTCCTTTGGACGGTGGGCGGTTCGCCACCAGCGACCTGAACGACCTTTATCGGCGCGTCATCAACCGCAACAACCGCCTCAAGCGGCTCATGGATCTCAACGCGCCGGACATCATCATCCGAAATGAAAAGCGCATGCTTCAGGAAGCCGTCGACGTGCTTTTCGATAACGGCCGGCGCGGCAAGACCATCACGGGCGCCAACAAGAGGCCGCTTAAGTCCTTGAGCGACATGCTCAAGGGCAAGCAAGGCCGGTTCCGCCAGAACCTCCTCGGCAAACGCGTGGACTATTCCGGCCGGACGGTGATCGTCGTAGGACCGAACCTGCGGTTGCATCAGTGCGGTTTGCCGAAGAAGATGGCCTTGGAGCTCTTCAAGCCTTTTGTTTACAACAAACTGGAAGAGAAGGGGCATGTGGGCACCATCAAGGCCGCCAAGAAGATGGTGGAAAAGGAAACCCCGGAGGTCTGGGACACCTTGGATGAGGTGGTGCGGGAATTCCCCGTGATGCTCAACCGTGCGCCGACCCTGCACCGGCTGGGCATTCAGGCCTTTGAACCCATCCTCATCGAAGGCAAGGCCATCCAGCTGCACCCCTTGGTGTGCACGGCCTTCAACGCCGATTTCGACGGCGACCAGATGGCGGTTCACGTGCCTTTGTCCATCGAAGCCCAGGCGGAAGCCCGGGTGCTCATGATGTCCACGAACAACATCCTGAGCCCGGCCCACGGCGGGCCCATCATCGTGCCGTCTCAGGACATCGTCCTGGGGCTTTACTACATGACCCGGGAACGACCGTTCGCCAAGGGCGAGGGCCGCACCTTTTGCAGCGTGGATGAAGTGCGCTGTGCCTACGACGCCGGGGAGGTGCACCTGCACGCGCGGATCAAGGTCCGCATCCACGGCACGCTCGTGGAAACCACGGTGGGCCGTGCTCTGTTATGGGAAACCATCAGCGGCATACTCGAGGAGCCCTTGGCTCGGGACCCCGGCCTCTTTCCCGAGATTTTCCAACGGATCAACAAGGTGATGACCAAAAAGGCCATTTTGGAGGTCATCGACTTCAGCTATCGCCGAGCGGGCGAGAAGGCCACGGTCATTCTGGCGGACCGCTTGAAGGATCTGGGTTATGCCCAGGCAACCCGTTCGGGCCTGTCCATTGCCATGAAGGACATGATCGTCCCGTCGCGCAAGAAGGAGATCATTGACAAGGCGTTTGAGGAAGTGCGGGAAATCGAGCGCCAGTACAACGAAGGGCTGATCACCGGCGGTGAGAAATACAACAAGGTGGTGGATATTTGGGCCAAGGCCACGGACAGTGTGGCCGCCGAGATGATGAAGGAGATCGAAACGGAGATCGTCGAAGGACCCAACGGGGAAAAAGCGCAGACCACATCCTACAACCCCATCTTCATGATGGCGGACTCGGGAGCCCGCGGCAGCAAGGACCAGATGCGCCAGCTTTCGGGGATGCGCGGCCTCATGGCCAAGCCCTCGGGGGAAATCATCGAAACGCCCATCACGGCCAATTTCCGTGAAGGGCTCACCGTGCTCCAGTACTTCATCTCCACCCACGGGGCTCGAAAGGGGCTGGCGGATACGGCCCTCAAGACGGCCAATTCCGGCTACCTCACGCGCCGCCTGGTGGATGTGTCCCAAGACGTCATCATCACCGAGGACGACTGCGGGACCATGGACGGGATCATGGCCGAAGCGCTGCTCGAGGCCGGCGAAATCATCCAGCGGCTTGGCGAGCGCATCCTGGGGCGTGTGGCCCTGGAAGACATCGTGGATCCGGTGACCGGCGACGTCTTGGTGCCTGCGGGTGAAGAGATCGATGAGGACGGCGTGAAGAAGATTGAGGACGCCGGAATCGAAAAGGTTCCCATTCGCTCCATCCTCACGTGCCAGAGCCGCCACGGGGTATGCGCCACGTGTTACGGGCGGGATCTGGCCCACGGCAAGAGGATCCAGATCGGTGAGGCCATTGGGATCATCGCGGCCCAGTCCATCGGAGAGCCCGGCACCCAGCTCACCATGCGCACCTTCCACATCGGCGGGACGGCGAGCAAGAGGATCGAGCAGACGTCCATCCAGAACCGCTATCCCGGCCAGGTCAAGTTCGTGAATCTCAACACCGTGCTCAATCGTGAAGGGGACCTCGTGGCCATGAACCGCAACGGGGAAATCGCCATCGTGAGCGAAACCGGTCGAGAGCGGGAGCGCTACGTCATCGTCTACGGCGCGAAAATCAAGGTGCGCGAAGGAGATGTGGTGGGACCTGACACCTTGCTTGCCGAGTGGGATCCGTATTTTACGCCGATCCTGACGGATGTGCAGGGGACCGTGAAGTTCGGCGACATCATCGAAGGCGTGACCATGCAGGAAAGGCTGGATCCCGTGACGGGTAAATCCAGCAAGGTGGTCGTGGAGGTTCGGGAAGGGGATATGCGGCCTCGGGTCTCCATCAAGGACGAGAAGGGCCGCACAGCCCGCGTGGGTGACGGCGGCCATGCCCGTTACTACATGCCTGTGGGCGCGATCCTGATGGTGAACGAAGGCGATACGGTTTACCCCGGCGATGTGTTGGCCCGGATTCCTCGGGAAACGACGAAGACGAAGGACATCACTGGCGGTCTGCCGCGCGTGGCGGAACTCTTTGAGGTTCGCAAGCCCAAGGAACATGCGGTCATTACGGAAATCGAGGGTGTGGTGAGCTTCGGCAAGGATGCCAAAGGCAAGCGGAAGGTGATCGTCACGCCGGAAGTGGGTGAGCCCCGGGAGTACCTCATTCCCAAAGGCAAGCACATCAGCGTCCACGAAGGAGATTACGTCCGGGCCGGCGAGCCC
>VSSL01000512.1_pt1 | contig 11638 bp, 8 predicted proteins | sample 4557531 | NCBI WGS metagenome assembly VSSL01 (sample SAMN10986726, study PRJNA523729) | hot springs metagenome | isolation source: hot springs | place: India:Timba, Gujarat | collected 2018-05-31 | reverse complement strand
CCGGCCCCGCCCGGTATCAGGGCGTTGAAGGTGGAGACGATTTCGGGCGACAGGTCTTGTGGCCCATTGAGCGATAGCGGCAGGCCGAACTGCTCGCCCAGTTCGGCAAACAGGCGGAAGTACACCGGCATACGTCCGGCTTCCGCCGCTGCGACGGCTGCCTCGCCGACGGCCTGATACCGCGTCGCTGCGGCAACGCGGGCATCGGCGGCGGCGCGTTGTGCGTCCGTCAGCCCATCGACGTAAGCGGCTGGCATCCAGGCCAGCGTATCGGCGGGCAAGGCCGCGATGGCCGTATCATTTTGTAGTTGCGCCAGCAGCATCTGTCCGTTAATCAACGGGATGCCCATGCTGTCCACGAAGGTCACGACCAGGTTGACTACTTCGGGCGACAGGTCCTCGTAGGTCTCGATGCCTTGCCCCGCGAACGACGCGAACTGTGCCCCGATCAGCCGCCAGGCAGAAACGGCGGGCAGGGGCGTGCCTTCTGAGGTCTCCTCGGATGACGTTTCCTCAGGATCCGCCTCAGGATCCGTCGCGGTGTTGGTAGCCTGGACGTTTTCTTCTTCGCCGGGAAGCACCTGGCCACCGCTCAAAGAGGCATCGGCGATGCCTTCGAGTTCGACCAGGCGTGGGATGACGCGCTCCTGCACCAGACCGCGCAGTTGAGCCGGGGGCACGCCCTCGGCGCTGACGCTGACGGAGGCCAGCGGCAGGTCGTTGAAGCTGAAGCTGATGATCTGCGGCGGTGAACTGCGCCATGCGCCCGGCAGCAAGATCGGCGTACTCCCGTTCGCCGTGCCGTTGATGACGGCATTAAGTTGTTCGACGCTGCACGCGCTCATGTCGGCGGTGAGATCGTCGGGCAGTGCCTGGATTACCGCCGGAGACATGGCAAAGATATAGCTTTCGATCAGGTCGCCGTCTTCGTCACGGAAGTAATTGAACATGGTGGGCGCAGTAGCAGCGATTTGTGCGACGATTTCCGGCGTCAGATCGGCGGTGCGGGACAGCCCCAACCAGCTTTGGGGTAGATCGATGGGGGCGCCGACCTCGCGCGCGCCACTGACCGCGTCCAACAGGCTGCGCTGGGTCGTTTCCGGCAGCGTAGCGATGAAGACTTCCGGCAGCGCGGCGACCGCATCGGGTGGCAGGCTGAAAAGCTGAGCCAGGGTCAGGTCGCTCAACAGATAGGGCCATTTTTCCCAGGCTTCGGCGATGACCGCCGGGGTGACGTCGGCAGTCGTATGAAACGTCGCGGGGTCAACCGATTCCCATACGCGCGCCAAGCCCGATTCCAGCCAGGCTGCGTTCATGCCCGCGCGGATCTCTTCGCGGAGCGCGTCCTGGTCGATGCCGAAGTCATTGCTGATTTGCAGAAAAGCGAATCCGCTGCCAGTCGTAGACTGGATATTGATGACATCTTCGATGGCGCTGACATTCTCTTCAATAGGGACGGTCAGCAGGTTAACCAGCTCATCCGGGGTTTTCCCCGGTGATTGGATTAAAATGAACGTGGCGGGAAACTCGATCTCCGGGATAAGTTCCTGGTTGAACTGGGTGAACGCAATAGCGCCCAATACCAGAAACACCGCCGCCAGCACAACAACGATCCACTTGAACCGGAGGGAGACTTCTGTGATAAACGCGAACAGGGCTTTGACCATCGATGCACTCCTCTTGTCGCCGTAGAACCGTTATCAACAACAAAATGCCCCCCAGCAGGGACAATTCGGAGCATTGTAACAACACTAGTACGTATTCAGCAGGCAAAAGTCGCTATTCTGGAAGTTCCTTTTTGAGCCTGTCGCCTGCACACTGCCCAGACAAGTCGGGCTATTTTACCACGTTCATTGCCAGAGAACATCTTTGTGTTGAGATATTGAGGAATATCACAGCCGGATTCACGGCGTTTTCACGCAGCAGCCTATCAAGAGACGCCGTTGCTTCTGGTAAGATACGCTACAATTTCGGTAAGGTCGTTTGTTGAGGTAAGTATGCAGGCGCCGTGAACCGATCCCGTTGTTGATGTTCGCCCCGGAGGACCAAAGATGATCACGCATAAAGAGCGCGTCGCGCGGGTGATTCGCCGCGAATCGGTGGATGTGCTGCCCAGCCAACTGGATTTTAACCCGCAGGATGTGGGGCGTATCTGCGCCTATCTGGGCCTGCCCGTTTCTGAAGAAGCTCTGGCGCGCGAGGCCGATAACCACCTGGCCTATGCCTATGCCCTGTCCAGCGCCGAGGAATACCTGCACAACCCGCCTGTCCTGCAATATGCTACTGAAGTGGGCCTCGCCCGGCCCGACCCGGCGCATAACTTGGTTTACGACGCCTGGGGCGTCGGCTGGAGCACCGTGTCGGAGGGCGTGTGGGTCGATGTTCATCCGTTGGCAGACAAGGCTGCTTGGAAGACCTATCGCTTTCCCGATCCGACCCATCCGCACCTGATGGATGTGGTCAGGCAGACGGTGGAGACCGATGGGGAAGAGTATTTTGTGCTGGCTTTCCAGCACATCTCGCTTTTTGAGCGGGCATGGGCGCTGCGCGGCTACGAAGCTCTGATGACCGACCTGTACGACGATCCGGATTTTGTGCGCGACCTGCTGGAAAAAATCACGGATTACCAGGTTGAGGCAGCCCGGCGCTTTGTCGCGGCGGGGGTTCATGGCGCGCGTATCGGTGACGACTATGGGCAGCAGCGTGGCTTGCAGATGCGTCCGGCCATCTGGCGTGAGCTGTTCAAGCCGTGCCTGGCGCGCATCTATGCCGTCTACCGCCAGGCCGGTCTGCCCGTTTTCCAACACTCCTGCGGCGATATTCAGGCGATTCTGCCTGACCTGATTGAGATCGGCGTGTCTGTCATTCACCCTGTGCAGCCGTTGGCGATGCCGCTGGAGGAAATCGCGGCGCAATACGGCAATACGCTGACCTTTTTCGGCGGCATCGATACCCAGAACTTGCTGCCCTTCGGCACGCCGGAGGAGATTCGCCGGGGAGTGCGAGCCTGTGTGGAATTGTTGGGCGCGCATGGATCGTATATCGTCGCGCCATCGCAGGAGATCATGCCGGACGTGCCGCTGGCGAACATCAAGGCGCTGATCGAGGCGGTTAAGGAATATCGCTGGTTTGTTCCGACAGTCTGAAAGCAAAGAACGTGACGTTTCCTGTAAACGCCCCTGCGCGTCGGAGGATAGCACGGGCAGGGGCGTTTTTGGTGGTTCGTTTACGCCTGGGTCACATGCTGCTAACGGACGGCCAGCCGTCGGCGTCCCAGGTGATCGGAGAGATGAACAGGGTCGGCAGGCCGTTGAAGTAGGCGTCGTAAGCGTGATAAACCAGGTAATCGCCTGTTTCTTCCTGCAAGACCGCGTTGTGCCCCGGTCCGCGCCAGCGCGCCGTCGGATACGTGACCTGGGTGCCGCCGCCCTCAAGCATGGGCACGCCGTCGCGGTCCACGTAGGGACCGGTGACTTGCCGAGAGCGCCCGACAACCACGTGATAAGTGCTGTCGGCCCCGCGACAACAGAAATCGAAGGAGACGAACAGATAGTAGTAGCCGTCGCGCCGGATGATGAACGGCGCTTCAATGGCGTCGGGCGCTTCGCGCTCGGCCAGGGCATAAAGCTGCTCGTCTTCAGACGACAATCCGCCCGTTTCCGGGTCGATCTTGCGCATCTTGATGCCGCTCCAAAAGCTGCCGAACGCCAGCCATGCCTGCCCATCCTCGTCAAGGACGAGGTTCGGGTCAATCGCATTCCAGTTGTCGCTAGGGTGGGACCAGATGACTGCCCCGTGATCGGTCCACCCATAATCGGCGGATGCCGGGTTAAGAGTCGGCGTCGTTGCCAGGCCGATGCAGGAGTGGTTGCTCCCGAACGTCGAGACGGCGTAGTACAGATGATACTTGTCGTTGAAATACGAGATGTCCGGCGCCCAAATGGAGTCGGCGTCCGGGATTTCCTCGCGCGCCCAGGCGGGAACGCGGCTGAAAACATTCCCGCCGCGCACCCAGGTTTGCAGGTCCGATGAGGTGCGCCAGGTGATGCCTGGCCCGGTATGGAACAGATAGTAGGTGTCGTCCTCCTTGATGATGCACGGATCGTGGACCGGGCGTATGTTCTGGAGGCGTAGGTTTTCGGCGGCCAGCGCCGACCGAACCGTGTTGTTTAGCAGGTTCAGGCTGTGGGCAAGCGCCAGCCCCATCCCAGATAGCCCTAAGGAGCGCAGAAACTGACGGCGGTTGAGTTTCATCGGATACCTTTCCCGGTCACGAGGACCTTTTCCACAGACCGTTATCTGTCAGGCAGAATCGCGCACAATCAGGTGAAGGGGACTTTCCAGGATACGCCGGGGGATGACGGTCGGGCTTTCGATGCGTTCAAAGAGCGCCTCGGCGAGCTTTTGCCCGATGTCGCGGGGGTTCTGGGCAATCGTTGTCAGTTTAGGCCGGATCATTTGCGCTTCGGGAATGTCGTCAAATCCCATAACGGCGATGTCGTCCGGAATGCGATAGCCGGCTTCCTGTAGAGTCAGAATGACGCCGATAGCCATGAGGTCGTTCACGACGAACAAGGCTCTGGGCAGTTCGCCAACGCGCAGCAAGGCGTGCGCGGCCTCGACGCCGCTTTCCAGGGTGAAATCCCCTTTGAGCAAAAAGCGGGGATCGAGTGTCAACCCAAATTCCCTAAGGGCGCGCCTAAATCCTTCAAGCCGGCGCGGGCCGGGCGGGAGATCGTCCTTTGCGCCGATGAAGCCCAGGCTTGTATAGCCGCGTTCGGCGATCATCCAGCGTGTGGCTTCGTAGGTTGCCTGTCTGTCGTTCGCGTAGACAACGTCAATCATGGGGTGGTCGATCTGCTCGCCCAGCACGGTGATCGGAATGTCTGTCTCGGCAAGAAATTGGGCCAGTTCCTCTGTCGTCAGGTGAATCGGCACCATGATCACCCCGTCAACGGAGCGGCGCGAAACGACCTCGCAGAAGAGTTTTTCATTGGCATAGAGATGATCGCTATTGGAAATAAAGACTTCGTAGTTGTGCAGCCGGGCAACATCTTGCACGGCGCGGGCCAACGGATGATAAAAACCGTTGGAAATATCCGCAATCAGCAGGGCGATGGTATGGGTGCGGCGCGTCCGTAAACTCCGCGCAATGTCGTTGGGACGATACTTCAGCGCCTGGGCTGCTGACAGAACACGTTTGCGAGTCTCGTCGCTGACTGGCGTGGAACTCCGGCTGTTCAAAACGCGCGAAACCGTCGGCTGCGAGACGCCGGCCAATCTGGCGACATCGCGCATGGTGGCGGGTTTGTGCTGGCTCTTTCGCTTGTTGGTCATAGGGCAGCGGTTCTTCTCACTCGTCACCGCGCCGTCTAAGAGAACAAGGAAAGGGCGTTGCCTGGGTCGCGGTGTAGACTCCGGACTCTTACTGCAAGAATGTTACATTTGCAGGCTGTGACAAAAATACACATCTGGCGACAAATGTGCAAACCGTCTATTGCACAACAGGTTGGTAAATCCTGGCCGCCGCGCTTGAAAATGACCGCAGCGGCGACCAGGGGCTTCGGGGGCCTTGCGGCGCGATCTGGTTGTAGAACGCCGTAAAGCAGTTCCCTTGCTGTTAATAGCGAACTTCGACAGCGGTGAACGAGAGCGGCGGCAGCACCAGCGTGGCGCTCTTCTCCTGGAGCGCCGGCGCCTTCACCTGTACAGCGACGACCTGGTTGGGATTCTCGAAGCTGTTGGCGGCTTTCGGGTCTGTGCCGGAGAGTTGATACACCGCCTCAATCCGTTGCGGCGCGCGATCCTGCCAGTGCATCTCCACCGGCAAGCTGTCCGTCTGGCTGCGGTTGACGATGAAGACCGCGCCTGCCTGTTTCGCTTCGTCGTAAGAGGCCGAAACATCCACCAGAGGCATATCGCCGAACTTGACGGTGTGGTAAAACGGCGCTTTCACCGCGACATCCAGCGCATCACCGGACGCCAGTTTGCTGAACAGCATGAAGGGATAGTAGATCGACTGCTTGAGCAGCGCGTCGCGGGTCGTCAGGATGGGCGCGATCACGTTGACGATCTGGGCCAGGCAGGCCGCTTTGAGCACGTCGGATTTGCGCAGGAAGACATTCATCCACTGGGCGACCACGAGCGCATCTTCGAGGTTATACACTTCTTCGAGAAGATGCGGCGCTGCGGCCCATTTGCCTTGCACATCTTCCGGCCCATTGGCCCGATACCACACATTCCATTCATCCCACGACAGGTACACATCGTGCTTTGAGCGTTGTTTGATCTTGACGTAGCGCAGAACGCCGGACAGGGTGTCCAGGTAGGTCTCGAATTCGGCGCTGAGGGCCAGGTAACTGGCCGTATCGTTATCCCGGTTGCTGGCGTAGTAATGCATCGAGTGGTAGTCAACCTGATCCCAGCAGCGTTCGAGCACAATACGATCCCATTCTGGGTAGGTTGGCATCCAGATGGAGGATGAGCCGGCCAGCACGAGCTTGATGGAGGGGTCTTGCCAGCGCATCATCTTGGCGGCTTCGCGGGCCTTCTTGCCATAGTCATCCGCTTCGAGATGCCCGATCTGCCAGGGACCGTCCATCTCGTTTCCCAGACACCAGTATTTGACCCCATATGGCTCGCGGTGTCCGTGCGCGGCCCGTAGGTCGGCATATTGCGTGCCGACGGGCGCATTGCAGTATTCGACGAGATTAGCCGCGTCCTGAATGGTGCCGGTGCCCAGGTTGACGGCCAGCATCGGTTCAGTGTTGATGGCTCTACAGAATTCAATAAATTCGTCGGTGCCGAACTGGTTGGTTTCCAGAGTCTGCCACGCCAGGTCGCGGCGGCGGGGGGCGCTGGTCGCGCGGGCCGACGCCGTCTTGCCAGCGATAGCCGCTTACAAAGTTGCCGCCGGGATAGCGCATTGCGCGGAAGTTTAATTCGCGCAGCGCCGCCAGCACGTCTTTGCGCAGGCCACGTTCGTCGGCCTGGGGGGACTCAGGATCGTAGATGCCCTCATAAATCGCGCGTCCCAGGTGTTCGGCGAAGCCGCTGAATAGCAAGGGCGAAATCGCGCTGATGGTGCGGTTGGTGTCGAGGTAGATGTCGGTTGTTGAACGAGGCATGTTGTTTTCTCTTGTGTATATGGTAGTTGAGTAAAACCGGAACGATGGGGTTCTAACGGCCTCCCATCCCGGTCAGGGTAACGCCCTGGATGATGCGGCGTTGGAAGATGACATACACGATCAGGATCGGAATCGAAGCCAGCACGGCGCCTGCCAGCACCATCGGGCGATACTGGCCTGCGTAAGAGGAATTCAGGATGGTCAATCCGACGGGCAGCGTGCGTGTTTCCAGACTGTTGGTCACGATGAACGGCCAGAACAGGTCGTTATAGTGACCGAGGAAGACGAAGATTGCCAGGGCCGTCAATGCGTTGGTTGACAAGGGGAGAATGATGCGTGTAAAGCGTCCCCAGTAGGTGGCGCCGTCGAGGATGGCGGCCTCTTCCAGTTCGCGCGGAATCTGCATAAAGAACTGCCGCAACAAAAAGACGGCAAACACATTCGCGGCGCCGGGCCAGATCAGCGCATTGAAAGTGTCCAGGAAGCGCAGGTCACGCATCAGCAAAAAGTTCGGGATAAGCGTCACCTGGCCGGGAATCATCACCGTGATCATAAGAAAGCCGAACAACAACTTGTTGCCCGGAAAGCGCAGTCTGGCGAACGCATATGCCGCCGGCGAGCAGATTGCCAGCACGGCCAACGTATAGGCAGTGGCAGCAAAGATGCTATTGCGCAGCCAGATACCCAGCTTGAGGTCTTGCTGGGTGAGCACGGTTTCGTAGCCCCATAGGGATGGGTTTGTCGGAATGATCTGAGGGGGCCAGCGGTTGACTTCCTGATTGGTCATAAAGGATTGCAAGACGACCGTGAGCAGAGGAACCACGACAAACAGGCTTAGGGCAATCAGGTAGATATATGCCCATACATTCGAGGAACGGAGGGATGGCCTTCGAGACATCATCGTCATTGATCCTCGTCGATTAATACTCAACCCGCTGACCGATCAGCCTGAACTGCGCGATGGTGAAGGCTGCGATAATCACGGCGATGGTGATTGCCACTGCCGAGCCGTAGCCCATACGAAAAGCGCGATAAGCGATCTCATACAGGTAGTAGATGACCGTGTAGGATGCGCGCCCTGGTCCTCCGGCGGTCATGATGAAGGGCTGTCCAAAAACCTGAACATGCGCGATAAAGCCTGTGACCGTCACAAACAGAATCGTCGGGCGCAGTAACGGAAGCGTGATGTACAGGAAAAGCTGCCGCCCATTAGCGCCGTCGATCCGGGCCGCCTCGTAGAATTGTTCAGGGATGCCCTGCAACCCGGCGATAAAGATCAGCATCGGAAAGCCAAACCCCCACCATATGGTGGTCAGACTGAGCGAAGGGATGACCAACCCCTCGTCTCCCAACCAGTTGATGGGCCGGATGCCCAGAAAACTCAACCCGTAGTTGATGACCCCGAATTGGGTGCTAAGCAGCCAGACCCAGATCAGGCCGACCGCGCCCACCGAGAGCAGGCTGGGCATATAGAGCAATACACGGAAGAAATTCTGGCCTCGTATGGGCCTGGTGACTGCCAGCGCCGCCAACAGCGCCACGATACTCGTGCCGGCCACAGTCATCACGGCGAATACCAGGGTATTCTTGAGGGCAATCCACCAGACCTCATCGTTGAACAATTCGATGTAATTGCTCAGACCGATGAAAGGTCGGTTCGGGCGGAGGACCTGCCACTCATAAAAACTCACATCGACTGCTGAGATGATGGCTCGGACGGTGAATATCCCGAAGAAGATCAGGAAAGGCGCCAAAAAGAGATAAGCCATGAGCGCCTCACGCCGGGCCAATGTCAACTGGAAAGGTAGCGCCGGTCCCCTGGGAAAGGCGGGTTTTAGAACCCTCTTTTGTTTTGACATGGCGAAACTATCCTCATTGGTCTTCGAGCATGGCAGTCTGTTGTCGCAGGGGGGCATCACTACTTCGCGTTCTTGAGTTGACCACGCCGCCTGCTGGAGCCATTTTCGTCTACGCGGTGCAGATGTTACAACAGTGGGGTGCAGGGGCGGTTGTCCCCTGCACCCTGGTAAGCCCTCAGGCCACTGGCTCTGGCAGGTTTACTGGCAGGGCTGGCGGTTCAAGGCTTCCTGAATACGCGCATTGGCGTCGTCCAGCGCCTGCTGCGGGGTCTTCTGGTCGGCCAGCGCGGCGCTCAGTTCGGCGTTCATGATGTCCTCGATTTCGAGGATCGTCACGCACGGCGGTTCCAGATGGCCGTACTGCTGGAAGGTCTGGCCGAGCAGGATGTTCGACGGGTAGTTCTCCGGGTCAAGGGCCTGCTGCGCGGAGATGCGGGCCGGCACCTGGCCGGACGCTGCCCAGAGGACCTGATGGTCGGTGACCCAGGCGATCATATCCCGAACGGCTTCGAGCTGTGTTCCCTCGGTGCTGGCAGGCACCACAAAGACGTGCGAGCCGATCCAGGTGGCGCGTTCTTCACCGATGGGCAACACAGGCCAGGCCTGGCTGCGGATGTCGGTCAGGGTCGCAGCATAGTTGCGGAACCACGTCCCGGTCGGGATGATCGAAAGCGTGCCGGCGGAGAAAGCTGCCCAGGAGTCCCACCCGGCTGGCGGCGGCATCACGTGGTATTCATAGATCAGATCATACATCCGCTGCAAGGCCAGCACCATGCCGGGCGAGTTCACGGTCGCCGTTCTGCCGTCTTCGCTGACGATCTCGCCGCCGCTGCCCCAGCCATAGCTGAGCCAGTCGGTCCACAACCACTCCGGCGAGAAGCCCCATTGCACGACTGCGTCGGGGTTAAAGTCTTCAGAGGCGGCGTTGTTGCCGTTTTCGTCGAGGGTAAGCTGCTGGAAGATGGCGAGGGCTTCCTCAAAGGTCTCCGGGATGTCGTTGGGGTCCAGGCCGGCGGCCTCAAAGTGATCCAGGTTAATCCAGGCGCCGCGTCCGTGATTATCCAGCGGAACAGCATAAGCCCGACCGTCGATCCACAGTCTGCTGAAGGCCGGCTGGGCAAAGTCTTCATCCGGCAGGAAGCCACCACCGCTGACATACCAGTCGGTCAGGTCGCGGATCACCCCGTAGCTGACGAACTGTGGAAGCTGCGCCACGCGGATGAGGAACACATCCGGCGCTTCGTTCGCCACGAAGGCGGCTTGCAGTTTCGTGTAGAGCGTAGCCCAGGGGATGATCTCGGTTGTGATAGAAACATCCGGGTTCTCCTGGACATATTGGGCCAACATTTCGTTCAGCGTCACACCGTCGGAGCCGGTGAGACCGTTCCAAAACGAGATGTGCGTGCCGCCAGTACCCATTTCGGCGACGATGGGAGTAGCAGTGGGGGCGGGGGTGGCGGTCGGGTCGCCCTGGGCCAGTGTCGTACCCATCGACAGCATGGGCAGCATCAGCGCCAGTGTAAGAATTAGCGAGAAGACGAGAAAATACGAGCGCTTGAACATTGAAGCTCCCCTTTCAAGAACGGAGTGGACTTGCGGGGCAGTTCCTTAAGGTGCGGTGCAAGGAACTGCAAAATGCAGACCTGGCTAACCTGTGTTGGCTTTCAAGCGGCGTTTATATGGCTAGATAGCATCGTCCTCCTTAGGTATGAACAAACAGGATGGTGGCAACCTCAAACAGGCCCGCTGGGTTGGGTGTACCAGGAAGTGGTTTGGATAAGATGTACTAATGTTGCTCTTCCCTCTGCCTTTTCCTGTCATCTGAGTCTTCAGAATCGAAGGAAAACACAGGTTATCAAGGCACTTTGACGCCTTTTCCTGCTCAACCGAAGCAGTGGTCCGATGGGTTTTCAGATGCAGAGGATCGCCGAATCGCTTGTGAATTCGTATTCATAGCCCAGTGTAACGCAAATCACGGGGGGTGTCAAGCCTTGTGCAGAAGATCCAACGTCAAATTGGCCCTAATGGTGGATGTTGTGTCGCTTTACAACTTGGAGGAGCGAAGACAGGCCCTCTGGACCGGCGCCATTTCAGCCCAGAGGGTCTGTCTTTTTGGGTCCCAGAGTTCACGGCGGGGCGATCTTGCACATCAGGTTAGCCGGTATCCCTTTTAAACGACCGGCTGAGTTAGGCATGACCACGCTGCGCCACGTTCGGTGTGCACCCAGAGAGGCAGGCTGAAATAGTTGTGCCTGTCTTTGCGCCAACAGGGGCCGTTGACGACTTCTCCTGTCAACAGGTTGCGCCATGCGCCTTCTGGTAGGTAGTACTGCGCCTCTCCACCGGGGTCGAAGATCGGCGCGACCAGCAGCGCCGGGCCGAGCATATACTGCATGTCCAGGTAGCGGCAGGCCGGATCGTCGGGAAATTCCAGAACCATTGCCCGCAGCATCGGCCAGCCGTGCTCGTGCGCCTCTCGCGCCGCGTCGAGCAGATAGGGCATCAGGTGAGTCTTCAGACGGTTGAAGAAGCGCAGCACATCGACCGCCTCTTCGTCAAACAGCCAGGGCGTTCGCACACCGTCGTTGCCGTGCAGTCGGCTGTGAGAGGAGAGCAGGCCGAATGCCACCCAGCGTTTGTACAGGTCTGGGG
>VSSL01000510.1_pt1 | contig 11663 bp, 10 predicted proteins | sample 4557531 | NCBI WGS metagenome assembly VSSL01 (sample SAMN10986726, study PRJNA523729) | hot springs metagenome | isolation source: hot springs | place: India:Timba, Gujarat | collected 2018-05-31 | reverse complement strand
GGCAGTGTGAAGGTAGAGGTCGCCGACCCACAGGGCAATCCCATCAAAGGCTTCACCGCCGATGACTGTGTGGAGATGTACGGCGATGAGTTGGAAGCAGACGTGCGGTGGAAAAACGCCGACATCCGCGCCCTGCGAGGAAAACCGGTGCGCCTGCGTTTCCTGCTGCGCGACGCCGACCTGTACGCTTTTCGATGTGCGTAGGAGGATGTGCTATACTAGAGCGGACTAACCCGTTGGCAGGAGGAAACCTGGCGATGAAAACCATCGTCGTAGAAGTGCCGGACGAGCTCTGGGAAATACTGGAGCCGCTTGCGAAGAAGCAAGGCATTCCGGTGGAGCATTTCATCCTCGACATGATGCTGAAGGTCAACCCTCCGCGCCCGCAGCTGAGTGAAGAGGAGCGCCAGAAGGCACAGGAGAGGCTGCTTCAGTTTGCGGGTGCGGTTGCAAGCGGGGACCCGCGCTCGGCGGATAACGAACGAATCGACGCAGACCTCGCGAAGGAGTATGGGAGCTCCCATCATGAGTAAAGCTCTGGCGCTTGCGCGAGAACTTTTAGAGAGTGAGGATGTCTCCGTAGTGTGGGTAGACGGACAGTTGCACCGTGCCGCTCTGACTCTGCTCGAGGCGCGTCCCGATAAAACATACTCCCTATGCGATGCGGTCAGTTTTGTTCTGATGCGCCTGCTGGGCATTACAGAGGCTCTCACTACGGATAGGCACTACGAGCAGGAAGGCTTTACCCGTCTTTGAGAGCCATAGGTGCTCAGGTATGCTTCAGGCTGCCCGTTTTGCCGATGCCGTATTTGCTGTACAACCACGAAATGCCGATGAGCGTTATTCCAAGCCCCCCAAACGACAGAATACGCATCGGCGTGTCCAGAAAACTCAGGTCAAACAGGAACACCTTCAGCACGGTAAAGCCCAGCAACCCCAGCGCGGCGAGCCGTGCGGGTTGTACGGAACGGATGATGCCCACCACCAACATCACCGCCCCGAACAGGGTCCACACCAGCGAAATCGCCATCTGTGCCAGGCGCTGCCAGTCGCCCTTTAGCGCACCTGTCACATGCCAGTAGTGAAACGCCTCGTAGGTCTCCTGCGTGATCCCCCACAGTAGCACCGCCACCGCCAGCGCGTAGATACCGCCTGTCAACGAAACCTCGGAAGGGGTGCTTTGCGACGGATGACGGCTGAGCATGACCGCTATCCACACTGCCGCCAGCGCACTGACCACGAAAGCCAGCGCACGCAGGTTCAGCACAGGAGCCCATGTCACAGACGCTGCTGAACCGGGGAGAGTGGACAGGGAGTACATCAACAGCACCACCATCGCCGCGCCCCCAGCCAGATAACCCAGTAATCGCATCCCCAGCAAATTCCATGTCACGCCCAGGGCAACGAACAGCGCGCCAAGCAGGCTCCACAGCGTTACCAGTGCAAACCATGCCGCCACTGCCCACAGCTGCGGGTCTACGGACATCCGCCACGAGCGGAAGCTCAGGTATACTTCTGCGGATAGCCCGATGAGTATCAATATGCTGACCAGCACAGTGAGGTAGCCGAACGCCTGGGTCTCTTCCGGGATAGCGCGTTTCTGTTCGCGCGCCACCATCCACGCCAGCACCCCCAACAGGACGCCCACCAGCAATGTAGAGAGCCAGCGGATGTTCCAGAACGGCGTCCAGGTGTCTACAGGCACGGACGCCATTGCCCACACAGGCAACACCGCTGCCAGCGTGGCAACAAGCAGTGCACAGAAGCGTACCCACAGGTCGCTCACCTTCGCGCCCAGCCAGTACGTCAGAGGGGCGTACACCGCCCACACGACGGCTACTGAGTACATCGCCATCGCTTCCCAGACACGCCCCAGCCGAGGAGATTGCCATTCCATAGCAAGAGCGGTCTCTTGCGCCAGCAGCCACGCCCCACCCAGCGTTGCCAGTGCGCTGTACCACGGAGCGAGTTCGTCCTTTACCGCTTGCGTCCGACGGCTTTCCACTGCCATCCATGCCGTCGCTGCCACCGCTGCCAATAGAGGTAAACCGCGTTCGTTCAGGAACAGCAGATGCCTGCTCGCCTCCACGCTCACCACGACCACTGCCAGAGCCAGCAGGGCAATAACCCACACGATTTGTCCGGCGCGGTGTAGCAACGGGCTGTTCAGGCGCAACCCCAGGGTCAATAGCACCGCCGCCTGTACGCTCCAGCCAACTACCAGCCAGTCCTGCTTCAGCTGCATCGGCACCGCGATGGTCAGGAAGAACAGCGCAAGTCCACCCAGGCTATCTCGCAAGTTGCGGTTCTGGGGAACCCGCTGATGAACGAGCACGCTCAGCGCGCCGAACAATACCGCAAGCAGAAGAGCGAAAACGGAGGGGTAGTTCCCCAACGCCTCATCGATAAGGGCATAGCCAGCCAGCGCGTACACGCCTGCGTCGGCGAATACCAGCAGCAGCTCCTCTGCCTCGGTGCTGGCACGCTGCACCAGACTGCGGAAACAGGCACATCCGAGGAACAGCAGAAAGTTCAGCGTGACATATGTGAAAACGGGATAGCGGAATCGCTCCTGATAGCTGCCTTCCGCCCAACCCAGTACCAACAGGATAGTGGCGAAGAAGCTCAGCCATACCAGCGCACGCCACTGCCGGTACAGCGATACCGCCAGGATGCCCGCGTTCAGCACCGTCACGTAAGTGAGAAGCGGGTAAGGGCTACCCGATGCCCCACCTCCGGAGCCAAGTAGCACTGGCGTCAGGAAGCCGCCCACGGTGGCGAGCACGCTGAGGCTCATCGCATCGTAGCGCAGAGCGAGCAACACCCCCAGAAAGACCGTCACCGCCATCAGCGCGAAGGAGAGCTCAAAGGAGAACAGGTGATACCGCTGCGCCCCTGCCCAGATGCTAAGATAAAGCACTGCGATGCCGGCACCGGAGATGCCCTCGCTGAACCACCGCTCCACCCTCTTGCGCGAATACTCGCCGAACGCGAGCAAAACCGCTCCCGCCGCGAACCCCAGCACGAGCTTCACCGCATTGCCAAGCAGCTGCCACGTGTAAGCGAGGAAAAAGGCAAGCGCGAAGAAAGTGGCGATGGAGCCAATCCACAGCGCGCCCTTCCCTCCCACCAGCTGCTCCCAGTACGCGCTGATCATCGGCTGGGTTGGCTCGGAGACAGGAGTGGGCGCAGGCGCAGGTTCTGGAGATTCAGGTGCTTCGGACGGCGGGGAAGCGATGCGGGCAACAATTTCCTTCGGGAGCGGGGGTACAACTGGCGGCGGAGGGATAACAGGCTGAGCCGCAATCACATCGCGCGGGGTAGACGGTTTCGACGGAGCGGGCACAACCGTCTCTGCGGGCGCTGAAGGGCGAGCCTGTTGCTCCACCCGCTCCACACGCTGCGCCAGTTCTTCGACCCGGCGCTCCAGCTGCTCCAGTCGCTGTAGCACAAGATGCGAATCTTCCTGTTCCGGCATGGCTGATTACCCCCTGACGATGTTCACACGGTACTTTGTGAGCAACAGGTGAAGGCTTTCTACGCTGTTTTCACGGTCTTCTCACTATACCATTTGATATGACACGATGCGATTCTCAAAAGTTGCAGGGAATGGCGAGAACGGTATTGCTGTGCGCGGAAGAAAAAAACCCACAGGTCAGTGCTGCCTCCGACCTGTGGGAAGTTGGGTGTGCTGCCGATAGGATTGTCCAGTATTGCTTAGCCTATCTAAATTATACAGTACCTCGCAGGAAAAATCCAGTGTTTTGGGAATCTTCGCAAAAATTTTTCGGAAAAAAAGTGCTTCTTAGCGAGAACAACATGGTTACTCACGAAACCTCAGTGAAGGAATAAGCTCCACCCGTATCATACAACATAGGCGTGACAACGAACAGATATAACCGGGAGGTTGATGAAGGGATGCCTGCCAAACTACCGCGCCTGAAAGTATTTCGCGATCCTGCACACCCCTGCAGCGGGCGATACCTGGTCACCGACAGGGGAAAGCCGTTCTTCTACCTGGGGGATACCGCCTGGGAGCTGTTCCACCGTCTGACCCGCGAGGAAGCAGAGTTTTACCTGAAAGACCGCGCCAGCAAGGGCTTCACAGTGATACAGGCGGTTGCGCTGGCGGAATTTGATGGACTGGGCACGCCGAACGTCTATGGACACACCCCCCTCCATCACAACGACCCCACTCAGCCCAACGAAGACTATTTCCGTCATGTAGACTTTGTGGTGAACAAAGCGGAAGAGCTGGGACTGTACATCGGTTTGTTACCCACCTGGGGCGACAAGGTGAATCGCAAGTGGGGAGGCGGTCCCGAGATTTTTACTCCTGACAACGCCCGTATCTACGGCGAGTTTCTGGGCAAGCGCTACCGTGGGAAACCCATCATCTGGGTTCTGGGCGGCGACCGTCCGATAGAGAACAACACCCATCTGGCGATATGGCGGGCGATGGCAGAAGGATTGCGCAAGGGTGACGGGGGAGAACACCTCATCACCTATCACCCCATGGGCGGACAGTCCAGCTCGCAAGCCCTGCATGGGGAAGAGTGGCTGGACTTCAACATGCTGCAGTCGGGGCACCATGCGAGACCGATACCCAACTATGAGATGATTGAACGGGACTATCGGCTCCAACCCGTGAAACCCTGTATGGACGGGGAGCCGAATTACGAGGACCACCCCATCAATTGGGACCCTAAAAACGGCTGGTTCAACGACCACGATGTGCGCCGCGCGGCGTACTGGGCGTTGTTAGCAGGGGCGCACGGACACACCTATGGCTGCCATGACATCTGGCAGATGTATGACCCCCAGAAGCGGCAACCGGTCGCCCATGCGCGCACCCCGTGGAAGGAGGCATTGCACCTGCCCGGAGCGTCGCAGATGCGGTACGTGAAAGCGTTGATATTATCGCGTCCTCCCCTGCTGCGCGTTCCCGACCAGTCGCTGATAGTCGGCGAATCGGGTAAAGGCTTAGAGCATGTGCGCGCCGCGCGAGGTGCAGACGGCAGCTACGCCTTCATCTACCTGCCCGTACCGAGGTCCGTAACAGTGAACACGGAGAAACTGAGCGGCAAGACCCTTCGAGCGTGGTGGTTCAACCCACGCAACGGACAAGCGCAGTTGGTCGGCGAGTTCACCCGACGCGGCGAGCGCACTTTCACTCCGCCCGGAGGCGAATCGCCCGAGGAAGACTGGGTACTGGTACTGGACGAGGTGGGCGAGCGGTATCGGAAACCGGCAACGTAAAGGAGGTCATCATGAAAGCACCTTTGCGAGTGCATCCAAAGAATCCGCGCTACTTTACCGATGATGGAAAGCGCGCTATCTACATGACTGGCTCTCACACGTGGAGCAATCTACAGGATATGGGAGTACCCGATCCTCCGGCGCCATTTGACTTCGACGCCTATCTGGATTTCCTGCAACGGCATAACCATAACTTCATCCGTCTATGGCGGTGGGAGCCGACGAAGTGGCGCTACGAAGGCATGAGAACCTGTTATTGCCAACCGCATCCGTGGGAGCGAACGGGACCTGGCTCTGCGCGAGACGGTAAGCCGAAGTTCGACTTGACGAAGTTCAATGAATCCTATTTCCAGCGACTTCGCGGGCGCGTCCAGGCGGCGGGGAAACGAGGCATCTACGTCTCGGTCATGCTTTTGGAAGGGCACAGCCTCAAGTGGGCAGAGGAAGCCTGGGAGAACCACCCCTTCTACCCCGACAACAACATCAACGGCATTGACGCGGGGCGCCTCGACTATTACACATTGAAAAACACCAAAGTGCTGGCTCTTCAGGAAGCGTACATCCGAAAGGTTGTGGATACGGTGAACGACCTGAACAACGTGCTGTACGAGGTCTCGAACGAGGCAGGTGACTACTCCACCGAATGGCAGTATCACATCATCCGGTTCATTAAGGAGTACGAGGCGAAAGGACGCAAGCGGCATCCCGTAGGCATGACTTTCCAGTGGGGCGATCCGCCGGGCAGCATGGAGAACCTCCTCCGCAGTCCGGCAGACTGGATTTCGCCCAGTCCGGACGGCGGCTACCGTGACGATCCACCCGCGCACGATGTGGGGAAGGTGGTGCTCAGCGACACCGACCACCTGTGGGGCGAGGGCGGTGAGCCGCAGTGGGTGTGGAAGACCTTCACGCGCGGACACAACCCGCTTTTCATGGACAGGATCGTGGAGATACAGCGAGGCATGGTCACGTGGCAGGGGCAACAGGGCGAGGAGATTCCGAATTCGCAGGCTATCCGCAAGGCAATGGGCGTCACGCGGAAGGTAGCACTGCAGATGAACCTGGCGGAAGCGTTACCCCTACCCGAACTGGCGTCCAGTCGCTACTGCCTCGCCGTGCCGGGCAAGCATTATATCGTCTACCTGCCTGAAGGCGGCGAGGTGAACGTGAACCTTTCGGACGCAAGAGGGGTCTTCAAAGTACAGTGGATACACCCTGTAGAGGGCACAAGTTATCCTGCTCCATCGGTAGAAGGAGGAGCGCAACGTTCTTTAAAAGCACCGTTTGAGGGACACGCGGTGGCAGTGCTGAAGGTGGTGTAAGATGGCTGAACGCATTGGCATTATTGGACTGGGCATGATGGGCAGGCACTACCTGCAGCACCTGCGCCAGGCAGGGTATGAGGTAACCGCGCTGGACGTGAACGCCGACCGCTTCGCGTGGGCGCAGGACCAGGGCGCAACAACAGCAGGTAGCCCGAAGGAGATGGCTGAGGCGTGTAGCGTTATCTTGCTGGCAGTACCGGGCAACCCCGAGGTACACGCAGTCATGGAGGGCGAAAACGGTGTCTTTGTCGCGATGCGCCCTGAACACCTGCTCATCAATACCAGCACCACGCATCCCCATCTGGACGAAGAGATGGCTCAGCAATGCGCAGAACGCGGTTCAGCGTGGATAGATGCTCCCGTCACCTGGCGTCCGCAGGGGCTCATCGTGATGGTAGGCGGTGAACAGGAGCACGTCGCCCGGGCGATGCCGATACTGGAATCTTTCGCGTACCGGGTTGTGCACGTAGGCAAGACAGGCATGGGACAACGGTTGAAGGCGGTAAACCAGCTTATCGGCGCGTGCCAGCTGGCGGTGTGGTGTGAGGCGGCGGAGTTTGCGCGAGGCATCGGGCTGGAACCCGAACTGATACGCGACATGCTGGAACTGCCCGTTCCCGACAGCATACTGGGCGAGGATTTCGCTGGCAGTGGGCAGCTGGCGTTACACTACAAAGACCTGGGCTATATCCTGGACCTCGCCCACGAATATGAAACCGCCATTCCCCTCACCAGCATCGTGCATGAAGTGTTCAAAGCGGTCAAGCATCTCGGCAAACCCGACTGGATACAGCCGGGCATCGTCACCTATTGGAGGAGGCTGAATCGCCACCAGAACGAATGGAGGTGATAACGTGGATTACCTGATTGCGATGGTCAGAGGACAGGTTTCAAGATGCACTGAGATTCGCTCGTTCGTTACCGTTGCAACCTGTTAACCCTCACTCTGGGGGAGGGCGAGGCTCCTGCCGAGCCACGAGCCCCCGTTTTCGGCTCACCAGAAGATTCGCCCTCCCCGTAGGGAAAAGGTGAAGGTCGTTGATAGTTTTGCTATGCGTACCTGCCCAGCTCCAGCCCCCGTTGTACGAAGTAACGATAGGTCTCGTAGTGCACCGTGTTGGGAATGGAATGGTCGCTGTGCAGCACGTAACCGTAGTTACCCTTCACAATGGGGATTTTCGCCTCCAGCTCGGCGTCTATTTTGCTCTTGTCGTTCGTGTAGAGCACGCGCACATCGATGCCGCCCATGAACGAAAGCCTGTCGCCAAAGTTGCGATACAGCCGAACCAGGTCCATGCCGGCTTTGACTTCGATTACCTGCAGGCAATCAATGCCCGCCTCGATCATGCCCGGCACCAGCGGTTCCACATAGCCACAGGAGTGCATAATCACCGGCAGCCCGAGGCTCTTCGCGAACTGGATGGTCTTGATGTGCCCCGGTTGCACAATCTCTTTATACATCGCAGGCGACATGAAGGGACGCCCCTTGAAACCCATGTCCTCATAGAACCAGACACCGTCGGGTAACCCCTCTTCTGCAAAGAGGATTTCCATCAGGTGAATCGTCAGGTCCGCGTAGGTGTTGACCATATCCTTCACCCAGTCGGGGTCGTCAATCATACCCATCAGCATGTACTCGTGACCGCACACAGGGTGCATCAGTTCGAACACATTCACGCCTGACCAGCAGAAGAAGCGCTGCTTCTCCTGCGCGTAGCGACGGGTGTTGCGATAAGCCTCAAAGTTGATACGCCGCCGGTCGGGAGTGAGTTTGGGTTTGATATATTCCTCCCACGCACGTCGGTCTTTGACCAGAAAATCCACGTGTTCGGGGGTGGAGTCGTGCAGTTTGTGCCGGCGAAGCAGCGCCCCGTTGCCGTCACGTACGAGGATGGTCTCTTCCGTCTCCTCCACCACTTCCGGCACGTAATCCAAATCCGCAACCATATTGAACGGCCAGCACAGTTCCAGGTCGTAGCCGAAGTGGTCGGCGAGGTTTTCGCCCTCGCGAATGTAGCCTCCCTCCAGCCAGCTCCTGTAGGTGTCGCCCCAGAAGTGCTCAAAGACACCGATGCGGTCTACCGGCTGGCGCCTCAGGATGTTGTGTATGCGCTCTACACTGGTTAGCGACTGCATGAAAGTTCCTCCTGACAGACGGTGATTCGGATAAACGGCTGTCAGGTATCACCATTCGCTTTGCGCCAGAGGTAGACCTGCCAAATACGGATGCGCTGGTCAGTATCCGTACGCTGTCGCCGATGCTACATAGGCGCGATAGGTAGGCAGCATCACCGCCGCCAGCACCGCCGCCGTGAAAACGGCACACACCGCAATAGCCCACACCGGCTTCCGCTTCAAACCGGGCAGCAGTGCAGAGGCGAACAGAGGCGTCAAAGAGGCTATCGCCAGCGCTATGATGCGCCATCCCGGCACCGGCACAAAAGCAATGGCGTTCACCCACACCATGCCCAGCAAGCCAGCGACGAAGGCAACGCCTCCCGCGCCGATGCTTCCCTGCCTGCGCCAGAACACGAGCGGAACCAGCACTCCCGTTACCGCCGCAATCGCACCGCTTAACTGCGACAGCGAGGAGCTGTTCGACCAGAGCAACACCAGAGCGCCCCCTCCCGCCGCCATCGACAGCGCCAGAGGCACGGGCACCCCCACCACTTTATCCACCACACGTGCCTGCAGGCTCCACCAGAACCACCAGCCCACCGAGAGCGATAGCCACCAGAGGTATGCGGACGCTCCCTGCCATACGTTACCCATCAATGGACGCAATACCAGCCACGAAACGGCTGCCACGAGCACCGCGCGCCCGACATCGCGCCACAGGGGGCGAGAGGAGGCAAGATGCTCGAACGCACCCCATACGCCCACCACGATAGCCACGACGAACAGCCATTCGCTGGAATCCACGGGGGGAAAGTTCATCGGTAAGCCCACAATGCGCCAGTGGGCGAAAAGGTATCCCACAGCGAGGGCAAGCGGGGTAGCCCAATGGGAGGGCACCCCGTCACGCCTCCATGCCCGCCAGATTACTGCCAGCAGTACCGCCGTGATGAGCGCAGGAAGCACTGCACCCCACACAATCTGTTGTGCAAAGAAGCTCATTGCTTGCTCCTCTATTGCCTCACCGCTTCGATGCTGAGGATGACGCGCACCTCGTCACCGAGACCGGGCAAACCGTAGCGAATACCGAACTCACTGCGCCGGATGGTAAAGGTGGTCTCGAAGCCGATAATGTCTCTGCCCTGCTGGTTCTTACCTCTGCCTGTGAGCACCACGTTGGCGGTAATCGGTCGCGTCACACCGCGTATCGTCAGGTTGCCCTTCACCTGCCCGGTCGTCGCATTGACCTTCCGCACCTCGGTGCTCGCGAACCGGATAGTGGGGAACTGCCGGGTGTTGAAGAAATCCGGGCTGCGCAGGTGGTTGTCGCGCTGTTCGTTGGCGGTGTACACGCTGTTCGCGTCCACCTCGATACTGATCGAGCTCCGAGCGGGATTCGCTTCATTGACGACGACAGTACCCTTTACGTCGCGGAACATGCCGTAGACGTAAGCCGTGTTCATGTGCTTGACCCGAAACACCAGCGAGGTGTGTACGGGATCGATCTGGTAGGTCTGCGCCGCAACAGGCAACACCCCTAACAGGGTGACGCCCACTGCTAGAACGAACGGTTTGAATCGTGCGTACATGCTGTGTCCTCCTCCCGAGATTTCATGTATGGTCTCACGCGGTTTCGCGCGTGGTTGAACCCTGAGCGTTTGGCGCCTCCGCCAGCGAACGCCACAACGTCTGCGCAAACTGCTGTAACGTTTTGTCATGCAGGCGGAAGTAGTGATGCTGCCCCTGTTTGCGCATCTCCACCAGCCCGGCGTTCATCAGCACGTTCAGGTGGTGAGAGACGGTCGCCTGCGCAATGGGGAACACCTCCGCCAACCTTCCACACGAGATTTCCCCGTGTGAGGCAATCGCCTTGAGGATGGCGTAGCGCGTTGGGTCGGCAATCGCCTTGGCTATGCGCACCAGCGTCGATTCGTCCATTTGTTCCGCCTGTCTCTTCTCGTATGATGTTCATCTATGTTTCTATACATCTATGTAGCTACAAAAAGTTCCCACGTCGGAACCTGTTGTGGTTTGAAAGAGGTATATGTAGTTTAGATAAATACCTCTCTACGTCTTGCAGCCTATCTCCCTGCGGAAAAAGGAGGATAAGATTGACGAACAGACACGTCGTGGTTCTCGGTGCAGGCTTTGGCGGGCTCAGCGCGGTAAAACATCTGGCGCGAGACCGCAGCGTGCATGTGACGTTAATAGATAGAAACAACTACCATCTGTTCCAGCCGTTGCTGTATCAGGTGGCAACAGCCGGGCTGGAAGCTCCGCAGATAGCGTGGCCCATCCGTGCGATACTGCGTCGCTACCCCAACGTGCGTTTCTGGATGGGAAACGTGGACTCGGTGGACCCCGTAGACAAGCGCGTGTGGGTGGACGGCAAGGCAATATCGTACGACTATCTGGTGGTATCGGTGGGAAGCACCTCACACGACTACGGGATTCCCGGCGTCCGCGAGAACGCCATCCCTCTCAAGTCGGTGAGCAACGCGATGCATATCCGCGACAGGGTACTGAGCGCGGTGGAGGAGGCGGTGCGCACGGTAGACCCGGCACGCCGACGCGCGCTGCTCACCTTTGTCGTGGTTGGTGGTGGTCCAACGGGCGTGGAATTAGCAGGCGCGCTCGCAGAGCTAAAACGGCACGTTCTCGCCCGCGACTACCCGGAGGTTCGCTCTGAAGAGATACGCATCGTGCTGGTAGAAGCCGCCGACCGGTTGCTCGGTTACCTCTCCCCTGCCTCGTCGGCATACACCCGGCGCACGCTGGAGCAGATGGGGGTAACGGTCATGACGGGCTGTGCCGTCTCGGAGGTAACATCTTTTGGTGTATATCTGAGCGACGGCACCTCTATCCCAAGCTATGTGGTCATCTGGACGGCGGGGGTAAAGGGTGTCGCTCTGCCCGGTTTGCCTGCGGGACGCAACGGACGCATTGCCACCACGTCGGAGTTGT
>VSSL01000509.1_pt1 | contig 11667 bp, 8 predicted proteins | sample 4557531 | NCBI WGS metagenome assembly VSSL01 (sample SAMN10986726, study PRJNA523729) | hot springs metagenome | isolation source: hot springs | place: India:Timba, Gujarat | collected 2018-05-31 | reverse complement strand
CTCCCTTGCTTTTTCCCAATCCCTGGTGGATGATTTGGAAGCAGGGGGCGGGGCGGTGGTTGTTTTGAATTGAACCACGGGTTCTCTTTTTAAAAGGGATTTTAAGATTGATACGCTGATTTTCACTCCTACGTTTCGCTATGCAATTGGTGTGCAATATACAAATCTAACTTCGCAAAAAGTGAACTATGTGGTTCCAACGGACAACGAACTTTTTGCCGAAGGCTTGCTGAAATATCCGGCTGGCTGGGTGGTGGACCCATTCTTTTCGGCGAACTTTCGGACGCAATTGACCGAATCGTTTGCTGTGGTCAAAGGGGAAAAGCGTGCGACTGCGAAGTTTTGGGACCCAGTTGTGTCGATGGAGACATTTGGCTTTGCCCATACGATTTCGGATAGTTCAAAGCGACATATTTTGACGAATCGGGTTGGCGTTTCTTTAAAGCAAACGCGGGCGGAATATTATACATCGATGACGGACGACCCAAGGACAAAAGAGCGCGAGCGTTGGAAATCGGAGGCTGGCTTGGAATGGAAAACCGAGGCAACTTTGCGAATCGAGCAAAATGTACGATTGAGTAGCACAAACGAAGTTTTTGCCAGTTTGAAAAGGATAAAGGAGAGTACATTTCGAAACACGACGGAGTTGCAAGTTTCGTTGTGGAAGTCGCTTGGGATTGTGGTGAAAGTGGAATTGATGTTCGACCAAAGGCAAAAGACGGGAATGCAATATCGACAATCGATGCGTGTTGGGTTCAATTGGGAAGGGCTTTGAGTAAAACGGAAAAAAGATAGGTTCTTTTGTAAACCGGTAAGAGAGCAACAACAAAAATAAAACGAAAGAATTTCCGTTACTTTATGTAAGCCATAGCAAATGGCGAGTTTTTTTTATTGTAAAAATTGAATATCGATATGGCAGATGTAGTATATTTAACAGAGGAAAGATTTCTTGAATTGCAAAAGGAATTGATAGAATTGAAGACGAAAGGACGGAAGGAAGTAGCCCAAAAGATAGCCGAGGCGCGTTCGCACGGAGATTTGAGCGAGAACGCTGAGTACGATTCAGCCAAACATCAACAGGAGTTGTTGGAGATGCGAATTGCGAAGTTGGAGGAAACGCTTATGAAGGCGCAGGTGATTCGCCCGGAGGAACTTCCCAACGACAAGATATACATTCTTTCCAAAGTTAAGGTTAAAAATTTACGAACGAACAAAGTATTTGAATATATGCTTGTAAGCCCCGAGGAAGCGGATTTCGAGCGGGGGAAATTGTCCGTTACATCGCCAATTGGAAAAGCACTACTTGGCAAAAAGATTGGGGACAAAGTCGAAGTGGTCATACCAGCGGGGAAGACGCAATTTGAGATTCTTGAAATTAGCAGATGAATATAAATGGAACGAGCGGACGCCGAGAATTTCCAAAAGGAAGAAGAATTGGCAATTATCGAGGAAATTCTTGGCGGGAACATAAATCAATTCGAAAAGTTAGAAAAAAAGTATAGAAAACCACTGACGCTTTTAATTAGCCGAATGATACGCAATAGCGAAGATGTGCGGGATATAGTCCAGGAAACATTTATCCGTGCGTACAACAACTTGCGTTTTTTCAACCGAGAGTATTCGTTTCATTCCTGGCTATTCAAGATTGCCTCGAACTTGTGCATCGATTATATTCGCAAGAGAAGAATACAAACAATATCTATTGAACAGCCCTTTGCTTTAACGGACGAAGAAAAGCGCATCGATTATCCAGATTCAGATACAGACACATACAACAAAATTTTTACCTCGGAGCGAAATAAAATCCTACACCAGGCAATAGAGCAATTGCCAGAGCATTATAAAAATATTATCATACTTAGACATTTCGAAGAACTCGATTACCAGGAGATTTCCCAAAGGCTTGGACTTCCGTTGGGAACGGTGAAAGCCCAATTGTTTCGTGCTCGGAAGGCATTGCTTGGAATATTGAAAGGACAACAATTCGATTTTGGGGTTTGACAATTTTGGGGCAAGAATAATAATTATAAAAGATTACTTCAATCTGTCTATCCAAACATTTTTGAAGCCAAGGGCTTTTGCAAAACTTTTAGCCTCGTCTATTGTTCTAAAAGGTCCCACTCGAATTTTGTAATAATCGATGTTGCGAACTCTATGGACTTTTTGGTATGCATTAAGTCCTTTCCTTTGTAATTCCGTTAACCAATAGCCAGCCTCTTCGCTGTCTGCAGTAGAGAAAATTTCAATTGCATATTCCTCTTGAACAGTTTCCACAATCTTTATCTCCTGGGGCAACTTGTACTCGCGAGGTTCTGGGGTGCGAATTTTTTCGGTTTCATTCTTTGCAATCGTTGGCTTCGGTTGTTTTACTTCTGTTTTAACCTTCGGAGCAATATTTGGGGATGGTTCGGTCTTGGGCTTCTCTTGTTTGGGAGCAACGGTGGCGGGAGATTTCTCTGCGACTGGTTTCTCTGCGGTTTTGGGTTCTTCTTTGGGTTCAGTAGCCTCAATCTTTGGTTGGGTTTCTTCTTTCCTGGCAAGATGCTCTTCTGTTTTAGTTTCCGTTTTTGGTTTCGTTTGTTCTTTGGAGGCAATTGGCTTTTTCTCTGCTGGTTTCGATGGTTGTTTGCTAATGTAATTTTGATAGTAAAGGAATCCACCAATAATGAAAGCGATAAGCACTAAACCGCCTGCAATTGCAAACCAGAGGACTGGAACTTTTCGCCGTTTCTTTTCTTCCTCTGGCTTTCCTTCCTCGGGTCTGGCTTCTTCTAACTCTTCCTCGGCTGTTGACTCTTCTTTTTCAAAATCTACGACGGAAGTTGTTTGCTCTATTGTTTCGGTTACGGCAACTTCTTTCGATTTCTTTTCTTTTTTTCTTTTTCTTCTTTTCCTTTTTCTTTGTTTTTTTGTCTAATTCACCAGATTCAATTATTTGCTGGGCAACGACTTCGGATGGTTTCAAAACGTCGATTGAGGTAATGTCGATTTCCGTTTCTGGGGGTTCTTCTGCGGGAACTGCTTCCGCCTGGTTCAATTCTTGTTGCAACTCTTCTTTTTCGCTTGTTGAAATGACAACTTCTTTCTCTTTTTGTTTGGCTTGGCGTCGCTTTTCGTTTTCCTTTATTTCGGCAAGAATAGATTGTCGGAAGTCGTCGTCGAAAATATTGGAAAGTTCTTCCTGGCTAATCGGGGGAACTTTGATTTCAATTGGAGTGTCGACAATACTATCGGATGTGATTAAAACAGTTTCTACTTTCTGCGTACTTGGTTCTGTGGCTTCGGCTTGGATGTCGGCAGCATCAGTAGAGACTTGTTCTTCCGTAGTTTCCAAAGGTTGCGGAAAAGATTCTGGTTGTGTAGTAACTTCGGGAGAAGTTTGTTCCGTTGTCGTTGGCTCTTCGAATATATCCCAAATCGATTGAATATTTTCTTTGCTTTCGGGTTCGATTGTTTTAGGTTCTTTCCCTATTCGAGTTCGTTCAAATGGGATAGGTTGTTCGTCTTCCAAAAGCCCCGCTTTTTCGTAGGGGATTGCTTCTCGCTCTTCTTTTTCAATACCAGATTTTTCATAGGGTATAGGTACTCGCTCTTCTTTTTCTATACCAGATTTTTCATAAGGGATTGCTTGTCGTGGTTCTTCTTCGTCTTTATATTGTTCGAGTGGTTCGACAAAATCTGTTTGTTGAGTTAGGGGAGTTTCAATATCTGAAATTTCTTTGCTTTCGGCTCCAAGTTCTTGTGAAACGGAAGGTTGTTCTAAATCAGTTTCAAATGTATCCAAATTTTCTGGTAGTTCAGTGGTTATAACCTCATAAGGGAGAACATCGGGATATTTACCCAAACGGTCGAGCAAAAAAGTTTCGTCGTCGGGGTCGGTTGGCTCGAACCCGCCGTAAACTTTTTCGTCATACAATCCCTTGTCGATTTTTAAAGCCATATTAAAATTTATATGTTAAGCCAACTTTAAAGTTAAAACCCCACTCTTTATAACCATACCAATTAACAATATTCGAATTTAATAAATTTTCGACATTAATTGTAAAAATCATTGAGGAATTGAAAATATAGTCTGCCTTGAACCCAAGATTGTTAAATGAATCTAATGAAAACCGATTTTCGATGTCTGCATATCTACGACCAACAAACTCGAAAAATGCTCCGAAGAGAATATTTTTAAACAATTTTTTTGAATAATCCGCACGCAGTTTGAAAGATGGAATATTGGGAACTTCCCCTTTGTTGCTTAAAATAGAGGTGGAGTTTATAGCAAACAAGCCAGAAATAGTACCGATAATTGGATTTGTAAAGTATCCCTCGATTGATGCTGTGAATATGTTTGCATCTGGATACTGGATGTTGAAATACCCGTATTTAATTACGCTGAACGTAGGACGTCGTTTGAAAATCGAGTATTGGGCGTTAAAAGTGAATGCCAAATCTTTGTTTGGTTGGTATTTTGCCTTACCTTGAAAACTAATTTCGTTGGCGAAATCAATAATAAGCGAATCGGAAAGGTAAGGATTTTGTTTGATAAAGTCTATGAAACCAATATTATTCAATTTATTCGAAATACTTGCCCAAAGAGAAATGTTCTGGTGGATTTGTTTTGTAGCAGTGGCAGAAACCAGAATCATTGGTCTTGTTTCGCCAGTGCTCGAGCGTGCTAATTGAAATCCAAGACTGGGTTCGATTTTGGTATCGTTTAAATCAAATTTTGCAAAGCCAACGAATTCGAAGAAGTTTGTGGAATTGTTTTCGAAGGAACGGAAGTCGAGCGAAATTTTCCCCCCGATATTATTTGAATAGGATTTATTTACAACTTTGAGGAATCCACCGAGACAGTTTTCCCCAATACCGTTTCCAGCACCAGATTGGTTTGCAGTTCCAAGTTTGGCTCCAGTTTCGAAAGCGTAGCCCTCGAAATCCCCAATTGAGACAATTTTTGCGTTGAAGGAAAGTAGATTTCTCGAAGGTGGGTCGGTTAATGCATACAGTTTGTACGATTTGAAATCGAAGTCGACATTTGTAGTGGTTTTGCTTCCACCGAAAATGTAAAATTTTTCTGGTGCAATGTAATCGGTTTGCAAGCCAAGTTGCAGTTTCAAATAATCTGCGTTTTCGACGTGCCCCTTGCTGGCATTGATTGCACCAAAGGAGAAAACGTCGTATCCTTTTATGTTGGTTCTATAGCCAGCGTTTGCGTTTAAGGTTAAAAAACTACCAACATTACCAATTAAATAACCATCTGGAAACGACTTGGAAATTATTGTATTCGGGAATTTAGTGGGAAACACAATATAATTTCGTGGCTTGCCAACAATTATGAGCGAATCGATAGCATTTCGTTCGAGTAGTGTAGAATAGGACGGGATTTGTTTGGTGCCAACTTGAACATCGATTTGCTCTTTTCCTTCAATGATAAAGTTTGGTAATTCCAATGGTTGTGATGGAGTTTGAGCAAATAGTCTCAAACCAAGCATAAAAGCAACTATAAAACCAATGTATCGATACATAGTTCCTCGTTATTTGTTCAATTTTTGTTCTAAAAGTTGAAGACGACGCTTTGCAGTTTTGGAATAATCATCAACTTCACGGGAAGCGATAATTGCCCGATAGCAATTTATCGCTTCTTCGTAGTTACCAGTCTGCTCGTAACAGTCGCCAAGATTGAGAAGGGCAAGTGTGTACCAATCTTCTATGTTAGGAAATTTATCCCGAAGTTTGTTGAACTCTTCGATAGCCTTTTGTAATTCTCCACGTCTATAATAGATTTCGCCAATTCGATATTGTGCCTCTGCCGAAAGATTTGGGTCGGAGGATGAATTTACAATACGGCTGAAATTCTGTATTGCTTCGTCAAATCTACTCGAGAGGCGATAATACATTGCGATTTTGTAAAGGCTTTGGTCGCCGAATTCGTTGCCTTCGAACTTCTCGGCAATTTTTTTCCAAATGCTAATTGCGGTGGTTGTGTCCCCAAGTGTGAATTTAATGCTGGCTTGCTCGAAGCCCGCTTGTGCAGACTCTGGATTGTCGGGATACTTCTCTTGCAATTTTGTGAAGATTGAATCCGCAGTTTGAATATTAGCCAGCGATTTGTAAATCAAACCAAGTTCAAGCAAAGATTGCGGGGCAAACTCGCTTTCTGGATACTTCTGTTCAATCTCTTTGAAAATTGCGATTGCGTTTTCGTTTTCTCCAAGATTTTCGTAACTCTTTGCCATCCAAAACAATGCTTCGGGCTTTCGCTCGCTTTCGGGGAACTTTTGAATAAAGTTCTGGTATTCGGCTATTGCATTTTTAAAATTCTTACCAGTGTAGAACATTTCCCCCTTTTTCAAAGTAAAATCTGCTGCGAAAGGCGACTCGGGGTTTTGGCTTATATATTCCTCTGCGATTTGCATTGCCTCTTGCTCTTTGCCCAATGCTATGTAGCAATATTGAAGGCTACGTAGTGCATCGGAAACGAGCGGACTCGAAGGATAGTTGTCGATTATTTCTTTGTATTTTTGAGCCGCTTCTTCAAATTTGTTCATATTGTAGAGAGCGTCCGCAATTGCGTATTTTGCACGTGGGATAAGTAGGCTGTTGGGATAGGCATCTATTAAGAAGTTGAAACTGTTTATTGCTTCTGGGTAATTCTTTTGTTGGAAACGAATCCAGCCGTTCAAATATAGTGCGTTAGGGGCATACTGGGAATTTGGATATCGTTTGATGAATTCCAGCACTTCGTTGTACGCCTCGTTCAAATTTCCCAGTTTGTAAAGTGAGTGGCAAATTTGATAGTTTGCGTATTGAGCCTCTTCGCTCTTGGGTGATATTTCAATTACTTTCCGATAACTTGTTAATGCCTTTTGGAAATCTTTAAGCACAAAATAGCCGTCGCCTTGACGCAACCAAACTTCCGCCCCATACTTTGTGTTTGGAAATTCTCTCGTTAGTTGGGCAAATACTTCGCTCGACTTCTTGAAGTTTTTCAAACGGAAGTAAGACCAACCCAGACCATAAAGTGCATCCTCTCTGAATTTGCTCACTGGATACTTGGACAGCAAACCCTCGTACTTATCGATAGCGTTTCTCAACATATCGGCTCGATAGTAAGCCTCTGCAAGCCAGAATAATGCCTCTTCGCTTCTTGGGTCTTTGGGATAATTTCCAACGATGTAAAGGAGATTTTGAATTGCCTCGCCAATTTTATGCTCTTGTATCTGGGCAATTGATTGTTTCAAACGAGCCTCGATTATCATCAAATCCTTGTTGGGCAACTGGACAAGTGTTGCCCTTTTGACCAGTTCCTCTGAATTTTTATATGCTTTTATTGCGTTTCCCCATTGTTTAAGTTCAAGGTATGAGGCACCGAGCATCAAATATATTTTTGCAGAAATTAGATTGTCTGTCGACTCTCGCAAGCCTCGTTCTAATGTTTTAACAGCCTTGTCGAACTCTTTCTTTTCATAGTAAATCAAACCCAGTTCAAGCAATACGATGGATTGATAGGGATAGTTGCTCTTTGTGACGAGTTCGGACAATTGTGTTTGGGCTTCGGTCAATCTTCCAAGCATCCGATTTCCAACTGCTCGGTAAAGTTCGGCAAGTTGTCGTTGTGTTTGGTTTTCGTCTTGTATGTCTTTAATGAGCGATTCAAAAATTTCTATGCTTTTGAGTATATCTCCTTTTTCCAACAGAGAGACACCAATCCCAAGCCTTGCATCATAACGATAGACCGAGTTGGGATAGAGTTCGAGGAATTTGGAATATGTTGCGATTGCATCTTCATAACGATTTGAAATTTTGAGTGCTTCTGCTCGCAAAAAATAAATTCGTTCCTCGACATCTTCAATGCTTGTTTGTGGTTCGTAGAGCAAGCCAAGCGAGTCTCGCATTTTAATTCTTACCAACACATTTTCGGCGAAATCCAATGCAGTAAGTGCTTGGGCATCTTGCTTTAGTATGATATAATTGTTTGCTTCGTGCACTTTCGAGGCGACAATGTAATTTGAACGTGGGAAAGTTCTTTGCAATGTCTTGAAATATGTAATCGCCGACTCCTCTTCGCCTTTCATTTCGGCTATTAATCCAAGATAATAAAGAGCGTCGTCTGCTGTTGATGTATTGGGATAATTTCGGAAGCATTTTTCAAGCGGTTCCCGTGCTAAATCGATTTTTCCCGCAAGCAGTTTTGCTATTCCGTTCCAGAAAAGAGAACGTGAAGAAAGTTCCTGATAGTCTTTGTCGTTGCGTGCAAGATATTCAACTTGAGCGATTTCTGTGGCTTTTTCAAAATTTTTGCTTGCTTCGTCGTACTTTTTCAATTCGAAGTAGTATTGAGCCATTTTCTCGTAAAAGAACGGCAAATAGAGCGATTTCGGATGTTCTGCGATGTAATCATTTAAAATTTTAAACGCAAAGGATTCTCTTTTTTGGTAAAATTCTATTTCGGACGAAAGAAGCAAGTTCCTTTCTTCTGTTGGTAAAAAGTCGACAAAAGAAATCGATGACAGTCTTTGTTCCGATAGTTTAAGAAGTTCCAAATCGTAAAGTTGCTTGCTTTCGAAATATCGATTGGTTGGATAATTCACTGGATTTTCGTTCAGTTGTCCAAATGCTGTTTGAATAAGGAAAAGCCCAAGTAAACCTACAAAAAAATAATTTTTTTCACGCCCCTACACTTTGTATGTTCATCATAAATGCAAAATTACAAATAAATTATTGTTGAACATTTGCTTCAATTCTTGCAAGGATTAGTAATTTTAGAAAAGATTGGAACTCTTTTAAATGAACTATCTATCGAGAGATATTCCAAAAATCAATGAAATAATCGAACAATTCGTACCATCTTACATTTGGAGGGAGGTAGTTTTTGTTTAGGTGGGTTGCAAGCGAAGGGAAGGGAGCGTAGAGGGAGTATTTTCGCCCAAAGACTGCTTGTAAACCATTGTAAAGCCAGATTTTTGCGATTAATTTTGGGAAGAGGTAATTCAAACTCGAGTCGAATAGTGGTTTATAAAACTTTGGATGGAAAATTCCTCGTTTGGTCAAGGAAAACCACAGCGAGGCATCGTAGTTTCGCTTGGTGAATGACATAAAAACATTTTTCGTTGCTTGCAAAGTTTGTTTTGTGGTCAAAAATGTAAGAGTTGTCGAGCCAACCCTTTGCCAAAAACGGTTCTCGAAATTTATTCCCTCTGGTTTGAATATGTTGTGGATTTCAAAACTCATATATTCTGGGGTGTAGTAGAGGGTGAGGAAATCGGGATTATGTTTTTCGAAGAAATTCATAGCCATTTCCAGCGAATCTGGCAAATAGAAATAGTCGTCTTCGGCGAAATATATCGCCTGGCTTTCGGTTTGGTTCAAAAGTATTTCGATTTGCTTTTCGAAAGAACCAAAATTTCCCAATTTCGTTCCTTCGATAATAACTGCATCTGGGAAATTTCTTAAAACTGTTTCTTTGTACTCAACTGGGCAAGTGTCCAAAATGGCGTAGAATTTTACTTTAAGACCACCGATTGCGTTCAAAAAAGATTTTAGCCCGAATTCTGTTAGTTTCAATTTGTCCGTTTGAAAAACGGGGACATATTCGGGAATTCCTGGATAGATTCTATAAGCAACTGTTAAATCGAATTTGCTCATAGATAAATAACTTAACAGAATGTTCCACGTGGAACAATATTATTTGCCAATACAGAATTTAGAAAAGATATTATTTAGTACATCCTGGCTGAATGTATCGCCGACTATTTCCCCAAGGGTTTTCACTGCCTTCCTCAAATCGTCGGCAACGAGTTCGTTGCCAAGTCCTTCTAAAAGCGATTCCCTTGCCTTTCGCAGTTCCTCCCCAGCCCGCTTCAACAACAAATGATGCCTTTGGTTAATCAATACGTCTTTGATGTGTTGGGTCTCTTTGCGAAGTTCCTCTCGGATTAGTTCCTGTATTTTGTCCAATCCTTGGTTGTTCTTCGCCGAAATGAATATTTCGAAATCTCTTTGTTGCGGTTGCGACTCGACAAGGTCGATTTTGTTTTGAATTAGTATCGAACGGGAGGCTTTATATCTTTCTCTTAATTCAAAGAACAGTGCGTCGGAATGGGTTTGCCCTTGGGTTAAATCATTAATTACTAAAATCAAATTGGATTGGGCTAAAAGCGATTCGACCATTCTTATTCCTTCGATTTCGATTATATCTTCTGTGGCTCGCAAGCCCGCAGTATCAATCAATCGAACGGAGAAACCATCGATGTATATCGTCTCTTCCAGATAGTCTCGGGTCGTCCCTGGTATTTCGCTAACAATTGCTCGCTTCCGTTTAAGCAAGGCATTGAAGAGAGTGGATTTCCCAGAGTTTGGGAACCCAGCGATTCCGACAAAGTAGCCCGAGCGAAGAATTTCCGAGGAATGGTATGAATTTGCCAATTCCTGGCAAAATGCTATCGTCTCGTCAATCGATTTCAATATGATATTGCGGTCGATGAATTCAAAGCCTTCGTCGGCAAAATCGAGTTCCAATTCCAACAACCCAGCCGAATCGAGTAGTTTCTTTTTGAATTCAGCGATACGCTTGCTGAACTCGCCAGCAAGTTGGCGGACAGCGGTCTGGTATGCTTGCTCCGACGATGAATGTATGATGTCGGCAACCGCCTCGACCTGTGTCAAATCCATTCGCCCGTTCAAAAATGCACGCTTGGTGAACTCGCCTGGTTCGGCAAGCCGACAACCGTGTTCAATCAGTGTTTCGATAATCGCGTCGGCAACGAAATAACCGCCGTGGCAAGAGATTTCGGCAACGTCTTCGCCAGTGTAGGAATTTGGTTTACGAAAAACAGCGACGGTTACGAAGTCGACAAGTTTGCCTTTGTTATGGAATTCGCCGTAATGGATTGTATGTGTCTTCGCCTCGGAAATTCGTACTTTTCCTTTGAAGCATTGGTCGACGATGTCGAAGACGCCGTCGCCGGATGCTCTGATGACAGACAACCCGGCGATACCCGGCGGTGTTGAAAGAGCAACAATTGCCTCTGCCATTTTTAGATTTTCTTATGAGTGCCGTCGCAGAATGGTTTGTTCGAAGTGTGTTTGCAACCACAAAGCCAAACAGTTTTGGATTCGGTTATTTCGAAAGCAATCGGAGTGAACAATCTTTTGGCTTTGTGCGAGCCGTCGCAAAATGGTTGGGACTTCGATTCCCCGCAAGCACACCAATAGTACTTCCCAGGTGCAAGATGAAGTTGATATGGTGTTTTTTGAGAAATTAATGGTTCATCCATAATTTACTCCCGATATTGAAAAATTTAAGTAAAAAAATAGACAAAAAGCCCTGATTTTTATTGTGAAGGCAACGGGCATCATTCCAGACTTTCCTCGATGATTTTTCGTTCCTCGGGGGTGATGTTGTAGATTTGGTAGACGAGTTCGTCAATCCTTGCGTCCGTCTTTCGGATTTCCTCCTCGATTCTACCTCTTTCGTCTGTTATCTTGTCGCCAAGTTGGTTCAGCCTCTGGTTCAACTCAAGCATCTTGTCGACGAGGGAGATGAACGGCTGTTGTTCGGATTCGGGAATTTTGGGAATGGGAAGGCGTTCAACGAACTGTTTAATCCATCTAAAAGCACCTATCCCTAATGCATATGAAATTTGGCTAAAATAAAAATGCACTATTTTGGAATTT
>VSSL01000507.1_pt1 | contig 11687 bp, 7 predicted proteins | sample 4557531 | NCBI WGS metagenome assembly VSSL01 (sample SAMN10986726, study PRJNA523729) | hot springs metagenome | isolation source: hot springs | place: India:Timba, Gujarat | collected 2018-05-31 | reverse complement strand
GGGAAGCATTCTGGAAAGAGGTGCAAAATCAAGGATACCGCTTTATCCTATATGAAAGCTATTATCTTCAATACATCCTACGTTTTCGCTCTCTACCCATCTTGAACCAGCCCCCAAACTGGTTGCCCTTCGCGACCATCTACGAAGAAAGATGGCTCAATTATATAGGACATCCCCTGACCATCGGTGTCTATTCTCTGGGCTCCCTACCCACCGATCACCGAGTTTTTCCCTAAGGTCTAAAGGTGGGTCAATGAGTGAACGCGCCGCGTTTTATATAAGTGCACTTTTAGTCGGCTGGCTGGCTCTCTGGACTTCGCTCTTCTTAATCGCTAGTCGGATCAACTACGTGCAAGTCTTCATTTTCCCGGAGGATCTCCCCTATCTTATAACCTCCCTACAATCGTTGTCACCATTGCGTTATGGGTTAGACCTATTGAGCGCACTTGGCGGCGTCGCTCTCTTCACCTGGGCAGCGTTTGCCCTGGGGCTGTTGGTGCTCCGCTACTTGCCACTCAATCTAACCGGCTATCTAGAAACATTCACCTTAGGTCAAATCCTCCTCTCCGTCGTTTTTCTCACCCTCATCCACCTCTTTCCTATCACTCCCCTCCTGACCATAAGCGTCGGGATAACGGGGCTTGCTCTGGGTGTTCCCCATTGGCTCCGAATAGGAGCCAGCCTGTCTCAGGCCCTAAAACAGGCCTGGAACGCTTGGCCACCCCTCACAAGGTGGGAAAAGGGCGCTTTGGTGCTCATCTTGTTCGTCCTTGGCGTAGCCACTTGGCTTTCTGCCGCCCGCTTAGGGTACGACGCGGCGAGCGAATATTTCTCCAACGCCAAGGCGATGGCGCTGAGTGGAGAACCCATCAACCTTTATCCTAGCGACCGCTATCTCGTGAGCTCCTTCCACAGCATGATTTTATTCACCGTGATAATTCAATTTTTTGGTGATCAGGCGGCGCGCTTGCTTTCCTGGGTCAACGGCTTGGTCATCCTCTTGGCCGGCCTGGAGATCGGCCGCAAAGCGGGGCTCTCACGGCGCGCCCGCCTCCTTTTCCTCATCTTCGCCCTCACATCCACTTTCTTCCTAGACCTCCTGGGGGAAGGCAAGGTCGAACTGATCAGCACCGCTCCTATCATGGTCGGGTTGAACACCTTCTGGGATTGGCTGGAGCGACCGAATCCCAAAAGGGCCGCGCTTTGCGGGGTTTTCTGGGGGTTTGCACTAATTGCCCGGCCATACAACCTCTTTCTCATTCCGCTGTTTGTCGGACTCTACCTCGGCCTTACTCTTTGGAAAGCGCCCAACAGAGGGGAGGAAGTGCACCTCTGGTTGAGAAACGGCCTCCCGGTCATCGCCATCCCTATTCTTGGTCTCGTGCTCTTTCATTTGGGACAGAACGCCCTGTGGCTCGGAGACCCCCTCCAGCCCTTTCACGGTGGCAACCCCTTGGATGGGCGGCAATGGCAATGGCAGTTTGACCCTTCCCTTTTGCCCTGGTTGCGGCTCCTCTATCCTTTGGTATTGACATTTATGAACACCCCTCAAAGTCTGGGGAACCTCACCCCTTTAGGAGTGGGGTTTCTGCCCTTGGTGTTGCTGCCCCCCATCCGCCGCCATGTGGTCTTGCCGCCCCGCCTCGCTCGTCTCTCTTTGGCAGCCCTGCTGACCTTGCTGGGGTATGTGCTTGCTTTCTTTACCGTGGTTGAGATTCGCTATGTGATGTTCCTCTGGCTGTTGCTCTTCTTGCCCCTGGCCTCCCTCGCCGAAAGCGCCCAGTCCTATGCCACGCACCTTCTATCGCCGGTGGTGCGCCTTTTACCCCTCCTTTTGCTCTTGGCGTTAGGATTGCGCTGCGGTGTGATTGCCCTGGCCACTTGGTCGCCCGTAGATTCCCAAGGCCAAGCCACCTGCACCTGGCACCGGCTGTGTGTTTTCTTTCAACCTTTGAATAGGGTCGCCGCTCCAGGAGAGCGGGTGTTGGTCCTCCATGCCTACCGCTACTACCTCCGTCCCGATTTGCTACTTTGCTCTTCCCGACCGGAAGAATATGCCACCCTGATGCCCCTGGCCCAGGCCGATCCTCAGGCTTTTTGGGTGGAAGCATACCGCCTGGGTTTCCGGTATCTCACTTACGAAACGAAGTTTGCCCTTTTCCATAGCCGCTTGGGCGCCCCACCACCCCCTGCAGAAGCGCCACCGTGGTTGCGCGTGACCCTCATCGCCAACGATGGCCTTCACGCTATCTACCGCCTTTCGGCGCAGAATTCCCCTCAGCCCCCTAGTCGAACCTGCCGGCTCAACGAAAGGGGTGTGTGGGAAGTGACCGAGAGATAAGAACCCACCTCTCTGGTGGCGCTTGCCTTATTCTATTCCGCCGAGGTTGGCCACTTCCCCCTGAATTTCCTGCAAGAGGCGCGGAACGTAGGCGCACACCTCATCCCAGGGGATGAGCGTGCGCTCGGCGCGATGGCGCACTTTGGCCTCCACCCCGCCAGCCTGCAGCGAGCGCTCGCTCACCGTAAGACGTAGGGGCAGCCCGATGAGATCGGCATCGGTGAACTTCACCCCAGGGCTCTCAGAGCGATCGTCAAGGAGTACCTGGAAGCCGCCCTGCGCCAATTCCTTGGCTAGCTGTTCGGCGCGTTCCAGGGTTTCTAGACCGCCTTTGCCTGCTAAAGCAACCACGTGCACATCAAACGGAGCCAGCGCCGGTGGCCAGATCACCCCGTACTCATCGTGACGTGCCAAGGCCACACAGAACAGCCAGGCCTGCAGATCGAGTCGCCATAGAGCCACACCAATCGGCTGCGGATTCCCCTCGGCATCTAGGTAGTGAGCTCCTTGCGCTTCGCCAAAAGGAGCAGCCACCTGCTCAAAGGCAGCCAGGCCAACGCCCGCCGCGGCTTGCAGGGGCTGCGCGCAGCGCGGGCACGGGTCACCTGCTCTGGCCAAAGCAATATCGGCGACCAGCGAGGCCGTGTAATCGCGACCGTAGTTCGTATTGCGCACGTGCGCCCCTTCCTGGTTCGCTCCGGCAACCAAGTTCGGACTGAGAGGAATCCAATCGTCCACCACCGTAAGAACCTGAGGGAGACCGATCGGGGAGGCGTAACCGGGCACCGCACCCGCTGCGCGGATTTCTTCTTCCGTGGCGGGGCGTAAGGCGTACGCCCCCAAACAACGGGCTAACTTGGCCAGGCTGACCTCGCTATCGCCGCGCACCAGGGCGAATACTGTGCGCTCCTCAAAATCGCCATCGGCGGTCACCGTTGCCCGCAGGAGCACCACCTTGGCCGTGCGCGAGGTGGGGATGGCCAGGTACGTGGCCAGCTGTTCGATGGACTTACATCCCGGTGTGGGGACTACTTCTATAGGCAAGGGCGCTTCGGCAGGCGGCGGAGTCTTGCGGAAGGCAGCCAACTCCTGGCGCGCACGGTAACCGCAGGAAGGGCAGATAAGCAAGGCTTCCCTGGCTTCAGGATGCAGGAAGAACCACTCGTGGTTCCCTCGTTCTCCTGTTGAAGCCAAAACCAGCGGCAGACCAGTGAAGCGACTCATTCGCTCAATGGTCTGGGCAAAGACCTGGGCCTGTTCTTCGAGTGTTCCCTCCTCGGCGTACAGCAGGTATCCCTTGAGTAGTAAAGTCTCTCGCCAAACGGGTAAAGGCAAGGTTGGCTGATTGAAGATAAGCGGGGAGGGAGCGATCGAAAAAAGCCTTTGAGGCAGCTGGCGATACGAACGCACTTGTTGACGCGCCAGTTCGGCGATGAACGCCACTTCCCGCCTGCCATAGATACCGGGCAAGCGCCCCTCTCCCTGCGCCAGCTCGCTCCCCTGCCATGCGATCAGAGTGGGCAGGCGCAATTCCTGGGCGCCGAAGGCGGTCATCTCCCGCCGGACCAATGCCTCCAGCTTGGCCAACGCGCGCTGGCCGAGAGGCAGCCAGACCAGGGCTCCGCCGGCCTGGCGCACAAATCCGCCGCGCCAGAGGAGCGGCAAGCCGGCTGTTCCCACCTCGCTAGGGGCCGCCCGCAAAGTTTGGCCGAAGAGGCTGCTCACCCGCATTGGCTCACTCTGCCAGCCGGCGGGGTCACTCCCTGTCATCGTCTTTGGTCTCCTCCTGGAAGCGTTTCGGATGGTTGCGGAAGTAATGCCAGAGCGATTCCCCCTCACCGGCGTTCACCCGCGCCATGGTCAGCCCTACCGGGATCAAGCTGAGCCACCCCGGATAGACGAGGTATTGCGCTTCCCAGCGCGGTCGGAATTTGCTCTTAAAGGCATTCAACCCCCTGAAATCGTAGAAGTGGCCGCGCTCGTAGACGAGGTGGATTAACCGCTCCAGCCAAGGGGCGTTGGGTTGGGTGCCGACCCCATAGAGCGGGCTTAAACCCAGGTTGAAGGTGGCATACCCCCTCTGGCGCGCCCATAGGAAGAGAGAGACGAAGAGAAAGTCCATTGTCCCCGATTCGGTGTCTGGGCGGCGGCGCATCAGGTCTATGCCAATCTCGTTCAACTGGTATTCCGGCATTAGATTGGCGAAGGCAACCACGCGACCATCGGGGGCACGCACCAGCGCCACGCACTCCTGGCGCACATACTCCTCCTCAAACCAGGCCAAAAAGAAACGCTTTTCGGGGGAGCGCGCCGTGCCTAGCCATTCATCGCTCACCTGACGCAGTTCACGCACCAGCTCATCGGGTAGGGGCGGCGCGTGCACTTCCAGGCGATACCCCAAAGCCGAGAGGCGGTTGTAGCGCTTGCGGAAGGTCTTTGCAGCATTGCCGCGCAAAGTAAAACGAGAGAGGTCTACAATACCTTCATACCCGAGGCACAAGGCGCGCAGCCCCCGCTGGCGGTAATGGTCCAGGAAACACGCCGTCGTCAGGCAAAAGGCCGGCAACCAGTCATTATGGGCGCAAAAGGTGCAAAAGCCGTCAATGGCCGGGCAGATGTCCTCCTCCGGTCCGATAGGATCCCCCAGGGCGAGCGCCACCCGACCTCGCACGGTAAAGGCCACTACCGAGCCGCCCTGGCTGAGGAAGTAATGCTTATCCCTCAAGAGGGTAAGGTGGGCAGTTGAGGAACGCCCATATTGTTGGACAATGCGGCGCACGAGCTGGCGCTCGGCCTCGCTTGGCTCTCTCACCAAACGCACAGGTTGGTCGAACGCCCAAAGCAAGGCGAACCAGGCGCCTGCCCCACAGGCGTAGATAAACCAATCCACAGGGGTACTCCCCCCTCCTGCCACGGCAGGGTCGTGGAAGAGCGTGAGCATAACCAACACGCGTCCTAACGAATGCGACTGATTCACCCCGGCGCCGGTGGCCTCCTTGGCGGCAAAGGCCGCCACCCCGATCAGAGCGCCGGCAACTATCTGGATGACCCAAAGGCGTAACCCCCTTTGTATCGCTTGTCCCTCAGAGCCAGCCGGGAAATGGCTGCGAAAACGGAGCAGATAGAAGGCCAACACGGCTGCCAAAAGAGCACCTCCCATTCCTTGCCGTTCCACCTCCAGATGAACAACAATAGAGAGCAGTGTCAGCCCCAATAAGACCCACAGTGCGAAACGCTTGCCGCGCCTTAAGGCATTGCCGAGGAGGAGAAGTGCCAAACCAAACACTACGTTGAACACACGCCCCGGCGCTTCAAAGAGCAGGGGCACCCAAGAGCGCAGCCTTCCTAAGGCTTCAGCAGGAAAGGGAATGGCTGCCCAGAGGAGATTCACCAGCCCCAGAGAGAGAAAAACCGCCCCTATTCCCGCCCTTGGGCAGCAGAGGGGCACTTTTTTCTCTTGAGTGGTAAACGTCCTCAAACGCTGAACGAAAAAGAAGCCCAATCCTAGGGGAATCCAGAAGATCAAACCGCGGAAGGTGAGCGCTATTAAGGCCGCCAAGTGCGTCTCCACCCCCAGAGAGGCAAAGGTGAAGGCCATGGCGCTCTCCACAATGCCTACCCCTTGCGGTAGCGGCGAGACGATCCAGAACAGTAAACCCACCGCATAGCCGGCCAGCAACACCCCCAAACTGGCCGGCCGTTCAAAGGCCAAGAAGAGGAACGCCAACGTACCGAGGGCTAAGAAGTGCCCAATCAGCATCACGAGGAAGGTTAGGATCACCCATTTTGGCCGGCGAGAGATGCTCTGGGCGGCTTGGATGACTTGATCGGCGAAACGCTCGCCCCACCCCACCCCTCCCAAGATGGGGCGCCCTATCCATCCCCCCAAAGTATGGACGGCTTTCTCAGCAGCGGCGAGGAACCGCCGCAGCACCGCCGGCCTCCAGAAGCCAACGAAGAGCCCCAGACTGATCGCCAAGGTGAGCAGGAAGAGAACAAAAGCAGCCGAAGCTTCCACACCCACCAAGCGACCTCGCTGAAATAGATAAAGCAAGGCCATCACCAGCAACAGACACAAGCCGGCAAAATCGGCCACCAATTGGAGCATAGCCGCAGCCATGCTGTGACCGGCGGGATGGCCGCGGCGGCTCGAGTCGTCCACTAAGAGCGCATAGCCGGCGGCTCCGCCAGCCGGAGCCACCACGTTCACAAAAAACATCCCAAAGATGAGCGGGAGCAGTTCCGCAACTCGCCGGCGGACTTCCACCGCACGAAAGGCCGCTTGGAACGAGGCCGCGTAGGCCAGGTAGTAGAGAGCGATAGAGAGTACCGCTGCAGCCAACCAGGAAGGATGGCCTTGGCGGGCGGTTTCGCTCATCGCCTGGACCAGGTTCTGCAATTCCTCCCAGCGGCTGAAAGCCAGGGCGACGAAAGCCAACAGGAGCAGCCAGAGCAGCCAGCGGCGCATGTCCTCTATTCCCCTAGCGCCCGCTTATTAGCCAGGGCGCGCTCGTAGAGACGTTCGTAGGCTTGGGCGCTGCGTTCCCAGGAGAAATCTTGTGACATTGCCGCTTGGATCATCCGCTGCATGTGCGCGGGGCGGTCATAGTAGGTACTTACTGCCCACCCCACCGTGTAGTAGATCGCCCGCGGGCTAGGCTCCCAGAACTTGAAGCCCGTTCCGCTTCCGCTGGCCTCATCGTACTGTTGGACGGTGTCCTCCAGCCCGCCGGTGGCGCGCACGATGGGCAAAGTCCCGTATTTGAGGGCGTACATCTGGGTCAATCCACAGGGCTCCGAAAGGGAGGGCATGATGAAGAAATCGGCCCCAGCCTGAATCCAATGCGCCAGTTCTTCGTGATAACCGATATAACTGGCCGCTCGCCCTGGAAAGCGTGCTGGTAGCTCGCCGTAAAAGCGCTCCAACTCACGCTCCCCCGAACCGAGGATGACAAATTGCACCACCATGTTCCGCAGAATGTCCTCGATGGTCTGAGCGAGCAGGTGCAACCCCTTTTGTGGCACCAGGCGGCTAATCGAGGCGAGGAGAGGTATGCTTGGTTGCTCATCCAGCCCCAGGCGCCGTTGCAGCGCCTGTTTACAAGCCGCTTTGCCGCTGAGATCATCCGCCGAATACCGCTGAGGGATCAAGCGGTCGCTCTCCGGGTTCCATAGGGTGTAATCAACGCCGTTGAGAATGCCCACGTAGTTCTCACCCTTATTGTTCAGGTAAGGCGCTAAACCGTGGCCGCCTTCCGGGGTGCGTGTTTCTTGGGCGTAAGTGGGACTCACCGTGTTGACCACATCGGAGTAAACAATGCCACCCTTCAGGAAGTTGATGCGCCCGTGATCTTCAAACTTATCCGAGGTGAAGTTGACCCATTGCAAGCCCAAGTAAGGGTAGTGGGAGGCGTCGTACACGCCTTGATAGGCGATGTTGTGTATGGTGAGCGCGCTCGCCGCGCCACCCAAGAGGGGGTCGTTCCAATGCCAGATCTTCAAATAAGCGCCGGCCAGCGCTGTGTGCCAATCGTGGGCGTGGACAATTTCCGGGCGAAAACCCATATCGCGGCACAGCTGCAGACCGGCACGGGTTAGAAAACCAAAGCGGCGAGGGTTATCCGGGTAGTCATTAAAATCGGCGTCATGGTAGAGCCCCCAGCGGTCGAAGTAACGGTTGAACTCGATGAAGTATACCGCCACCCCTTCGTTTTCGGCGCGGTGTACCTGGCACCACTCCAGCGCATCCCCCATCCAAACCCCCATCGGACCCAGGAAGGGTCGTAGGCCAAAGCGCTGGGCATCTATCCAGCTGTATTTGGGCATCACCACGATTACTTGATGGCCAAGCTTCTGGAGGGCGCGGGGCAAGGAGCCAACCACATCGGCCAGGCCACCCGTCTTGGCATAGGGGGCGCACTCCGCAGCGATCATCACGATGTTCATGGCGGGTTCATCTCAGGGGAGCAAAGAAGGATACCAGGGGGATTCCAGTAAGCCTTACGAAGTAGAAGAGACCTTCTCCTCCACCGCATGATACACGGCAACGTTCCAGTGGCGAAAGCGAGGATGTTTGCCATAGACAACGCGGTCGAAGACTTGGCGCAACTGCGTGGTGATGGGGCCCATCTCCCCGCCGCCGATTGGACGGTGATCCACACGGGTGACTGCCGTAATTTGAGCCGCCGTGCCGGTGAGGAAAAGTTCGTCGCACAAGTAGACCTCAGTGCGGTCAATGGGACGCTCTACCACAGGGATGCCCATCTCCTCGCGCAGCAGTTCCACCACCGTGCGACGGGTGATGCCCTCCAGGATGTTTTCGGTGATCGGCGGGGTGACCACCACCCCTTCGCGCACCATAAAGACGTTCATGGCGCTTCCTTCGGAGATGTGCCCTTCTTGGGTTAGCACCAGAGCTTCGTCAAAACCGCTCAGCACGGCGTCGCTCTTGATAAAGGCGGAGTTGACATAAGCGCCGCTGATCTTGCCGCGGGCGGGGATCATATTATCGTCAATGCGCCGCCAAGACGAAACAGTAACATGGGCATTGGTCTCGTTCTTGACATAACTGCCGAAGGGAATAGCCACGATGGATAATTCATCCTGCAGGTCGTGGAGTTTCACCCCAATGCTCTCATCGGCCTTGAAAGCCAGGGGGCGGATATAGATATTGCAGCGGTAGCCCTCGGCGCGCAGCAAGTCCAGGGTCAGCTGGGTGAGGCTTTCGGGGGTATGTTCCAGATTCATCATAAGCAGGCGCGCCGAGTGCAGGAAACGGCGAAAGTGATCGTAGGGGCGGAACAGGTAGAGTTCCTCCTCTTCTGCATTCCAATAGGCGCGCATACCTCCGAAAACCGCGGTGCCGTAGTTGAGGGCGTGGGTGAGCACCCCCACTTTGGCCTCGGTGTAGGGTACGATTTTGCCGCGAAAATAGGCATACTTGGGAATATCCATAGAGCGCCTCTCCTTTCCAAAACCAGGGTGCCGTACCTTTGGGAGCAAGGAACCGATTGCTGGGCTGCTTCGCCTCAATAACAAATACAGCCTAACCCTCACGTAGTGCGAGGGGATGCACTTTTTCTAGGCGCAAAGAAAGTACTCGCTGCCTTCTTAGGCTGCTTATGCCGGGCATTCTCTTCGCATTATAACATTGCCCCTCCCCCATCCCCAGCTCTTCCCACCCATAGGGAAAGAGGGATGACCTTCAGCCACGGTTTGTGGTCTACTTACCTCTCTCCCTCATAGGCGCGCACCACGATCACGGCATTGTGACCGCCAAAGCCAAAGGCGTTGTTGAGCGCTGCTTTGATCCTCACTTGGCGCGCCTGGTTAGGGATGTAATCCAAGTCGCAGCGTGGGTCGGGGGTTCGGTAATGGATGGTGGGTGGCAACCACCCCTCACGCACTGCTTGCACGCAAAAGATGGTCTCCAGAGCGCCTGTGGCACCCATCATGTGCCCCGTCATGGACTTGGTGGAAGAGACAGGAATGCGGTAGGCCAGCTTCCCCAAGGCCGATTTGATGGCTTGGGTTTCAGCCACATCGTTCAGCTCGGTGGCCGTTCCATGGGCGTTGATGTAACCGATCTCCTCCGGGTTCAGGCGCGCCGCCGCCAGAGCGTTGCGGATGGCAGCGGCCCCGCCGGCGCCATCCTCGCGCGGGGCAGTGATGTGGTAAGCATCGGCGGTGGCGGCGTAGCCGGCCAGTTCGGCCAGAATCTCGGCTCCGCGCCGCCGGGCGTGGCTCTCCCCGCTCCAAAACCAGCACCGCCGCCCCCTCACCCATCACCAACCCATCGCGGTGCAGGTCGAAGGGGGCCGGCGTGCTGTCGTAATCCTCGTTACGCCGCGACATCGCTCCAATGCGGTCGAAAGTAGCGATGCCCACATCGGTGATGGTCGCCTCGCTCGCCCCGGCTACCACAGCCTCTACCACACCGGCACGAATCATCAACCAAGCGATGCCAAGGGCATCGGAGCCGGAAGCGCAGGCCGAAGCCACCGAGAAACTTGGCCCCTCAAAGCCGTAGTCTATCGAGACCATGCCGGCCGCTCCATTGGACATTAACATAGGTATGGTGAAGGGGCTAATGCGGCGCGGCCCTTCGTTAACCAAGGTGACCACGCTCTCCTTGGTGGTGTGAATGCCGCCGATGGCTGAAGAGATGACCACTCCCACACGCTCTGGGGGGTATGTCGTTCTCAGTTAAGCCGGCTTGGGTCAGGGCCTCTTTAGCGGCAGCAGCGGCGAACTGCTCAAAACGGTCGCGCCGCCGCGCCTCTCGCGCGTCCATATAGTCTTCGGCTTTGAAGCCCTTGACCTCGCAGGCAATGCGCACCGCTAAATGGCTGGCATCGAAGAGTGTGATCGGCCCCACCCCAGAGACCCCGTTCAGCGCATTGCGCCAGGTCTCAGCCACTGAGAGGCCCAGCGGGTTTACCGTTCCCATTCCGGTGATTACGACGCGTTCTTCCATGAATTCCACTCCATCCTTTGGTAACTATCTCACGCCCTGTCCCAGCGCCAGGCGAGGACGATCTTTGCATCAGGTTAAACACCACCACGCGCTTATCAGCGCGCCGAAAAGGTCCTTTTTTAGGGGAGTCGCTGCCCTATAAGGGGCTTTTCAACCCTGACCCGGTGAGCACCACCACAATCGGGTCGGGTAATTGCGGCGCAACTTGCTCCAAGGCATTCCATACCAGCGCAGAGGTCGGTTCTACGTAGAACCCCAGTGAGGCCAAACTTCTCTGGCCTGGCAGAATAGCAGCCTCCTCCACGGCCACCAGCAGCCCCTGGTGGGCACCAAGCAGGTCCAAGAGGGCTTCGCCGCGCGCCGGCCAGCGCACACGCACCCCCTCTGCGAGGGTCTCCCCCTCGCTCACCAATCCCAAGCCGGAGGGCCCATAATGAAAGAGCGCCCATAGTGGCGCGCAGGCTAGGGCCTGGGCGCCGACCAGGCGCGGCATTCGCTCGATCAAACCGCTCTGTTGCAGGCTGTAAAAACCCCGCCCCAAGGCGAGCAAGAGGCTTCCCTGGCCTACTGGAGCGATCAGGGCACCTGGGGCGCCTTCCAACTGCTCGAAGAGTTCATAGGCAATGGTCGCATAACCGGGCATCACCTGGGGCAACAGGGCATGGCTGGCGTATATCGCTCCCTGTTCTGCGGCGCGCAGCACCGCTTGAGCCGCGTTGGAGCGCGGCCCGAGCACTCGCACTACCTCGGCGCCGTAGGCCTCGATCTGCCTGCGTTTGGCCGGCGAGGCCCCGTCGGGGACAAAAAGGCGCGCCCGTAAACCGGCAGCCGCAGCGTAGGCGGCAAAAGCCGCCCCCGGCGTTGCCGGAG
>VSSL01000505.1_pt1 | contig 11706 bp, 5 predicted proteins | sample 4557531 | NCBI WGS metagenome assembly VSSL01 (sample SAMN10986726, study PRJNA523729) | hot springs metagenome | isolation source: hot springs | place: India:Timba, Gujarat | collected 2018-05-31 | reverse complement strand
TTTTTTTCACAGGGCGCGTTTTCAGGTTGCTCACATGCAGGAGCACTTCCCTTGCGCAGTGAATCGCATCATGACGAATAACAGCGGAGAGAAACCCATGCCGGATAGCGTGCTGGTAGACCTGGCTCAACAGGTGCTGGAGATTTGCCATAGCAGAGAGCATCAGGAACGACGCGATTTGTGGGTGCGTTTTCATGCCTTGCGTCCACCGCGACCGCTGGTACACTATGCCATGTATACCAGTGTTTGGGAACGGGAAATCGCCACACCGGAACAGTTTCGGCATCACACAGGGCTGGCGAGAATGATCGAGGTGCAATTGCGCGCCAAACTGTGGAAGGCGCAGCATATTCCCGATGACGAACCGCTCCTGCCCACCATCTGGCTTACCACCCCTCATCCTGCTGGTGACGACCGCCTCTGGGGCGTGGCATTGCCGGTTATCCGCACGGCGGAACGAGGAGCTTACAAACCCGTCCCACCGATACAGGAGGAATCCGACCTCGATAAACTGCATTATCCGCCCTACGAGGAAGTTCCCTCTCTCAAGAGTGAACTGCTGGAAGAGGCGACGGAGCTGACCGGCGGCCTGCTGCCCATCAAGTTTCACAGCGACGAGTTGCACTACGGACCCATCGAGTGGGCAGTGCGCCTGCGCGGGATGGACAACCTGCTGTATGACGTTATCGACCGCCCGGAGTTTGTGCACCGGTTGATGGACTTCATCACAGAGGGCATGATTCGCTACCATCGCGCAAGGGAAGCGGCTGGGGCGGTGGATGCGGAGGCAAGCTGGGCGATACACATGATTTACGACGCCGTGCCGCCGGGCAAGGAGAATCTGTTAAGCGGATGCTGGGCGTACATCCATGCACAATCCGCTGCCTCGCTATCGCCGCGCATGTATGCTGAGTTTGTGCAGCCGTATAACGCCCGTCTCGCGACCCTTTTCGGCAGGGTGTACTATCACGGCTGCGAGGACCTCTCCGCCAAAGCCTCCATCATTCAGGAACTGCCAAACCTCCGCCTCTTCCACGTCAGCCCGTGGACGCCGGTCGAGCCAGTGGTGCAGGTGCTGGGCGACCGCTTTGCGCTGGAGGTACACTCTCATCCGACCAAAGTGCTGTTCGAGTTCTCTGAGCAGGAGATGCGCGAGGAATTGCGCCAGCGACACCAGGCAGCGAAGGGCACGGCACACGTGCTGAAGCTATGCGATGTGGAAACGGTGGGTGACAGCTGGGAAAGGCTGAAGATGTGGGCGGAGATGGCAAGGGAGACAGTGGAGATTTAGCCCGGTCCGCTCGCCTTGCGAACGTTCTTTACGCCTGTGCAAACCGTGCTCATTTCGTTGACGATTGGCTACAAAGGCGGTATAATTCATGGATGTGAACACGGAGAAGAGGTTGCGCAACCATGATTTTACCCAACCCCGACAGGTTGAACCGGTTTAATAAGTACGCGCTGGTCATGTTAGCGGCAAAGCGCGCGAAACATCTGCAGGAGCAGGGTATCGCGCGTCGCTCGCTGGTGAAAAGCTCTTCCAGTAATCCCTTGACGATCGCACTGGAGGAGATTGCAGCGGGGCGGTTGATACCCAGCTTCAACCCTGAACCCTTGCCCGAGTTGATGCAACCGGAAGCCCCCGAAACCTTGCTGACCGCCGAAGAGTTCGAAGAGGCGATGGCAAAGGTAGCCATGGTGGTCGAGGCGGATATGAAAGGTTCCGATAATGGTCATGGAGACGCCGACGTGATGGCTGCGGCTGAGGACGAAGAGGAAGAAGAACTGGAGATCGAAGAGGAGGACCTCGCCGTCTCTGAGGAACTGGATGAGGTGCTTGGTCTGGACGACGAGGAGCTTCCACTGGAGGAGGATGACGAGCGGAACCTTTTTGACGAGGAATCCGACAGCGAGGCGGAAAGCGCAGAGTAGTGTGAGCGTGAGGTGTTCCCATGCCGGGCGAGGTAGACTATTACGAAACATTAGGAGTGCGACGGGACGCGACGCTAGAAGAGATTAAGCGTGCGTACCGACGGCTCGCCCGTCAGTACCACCCCGACGTGAACCCCGGCGACAAACAGGCTGAGGAAAAGTTCAAGGCGATTAACGAGGCGTACGAAGTGCTGAGCGACCCAGAGAAGCGCCGTGCCTACGACCTGTTCGGGCGCGCCGGCGTCAGGGGTGGTACCGCGGAACCCGACTTCGGTTTCGGCGACTTTGGGAACATCGGCGACCTGTTTGACCTGTTCTTCGGTTCGGGAGGAGCGCGCACCGAAACGCCCCGCGCCCAGCGCGGCAACGATTTGCGGGTAGACGTGGAAGTTACCCTTGAAGAAATCGCCTCTGGCTCTCCGAAGACGATCCAGTACGCGCGCTTCCAGACGTGTACACGCTGTGAGGGCAGTGGCGCAGAGCCGGGTGAATCGCCGAGCACCTGCTCCACCTGCCGGGGAAGCGGGCGTGTGCGCCATACCCAGCACACCTTGCTGGGCACCATTTCCACCGTTGTCACCTGTCCCAACTGTCATGGCGAGGGCAGGGTCATTTTGCGCCCGTGTACCCAGTGTCGAGGCGAGGGGCGGGTGCGCCAGATGGTGGAACGCACCATCCGCGTTCCTCTGGGCGTAGAAGATGGAACCGCCGTGCAGTTCCTGGGCGAGGGCGACTCCGGCAGGCGCGGAGGGGAGGCGGGCGACCTGTACGTGGTCTTCCACGTACGTCCGCACGAGCGTTTCGAGCGGGAAGGGTCCAACCTGCGCACGAAACTGACCATCTCTTTCGCTCAGGCGGCGCTTGGGGCGACCGTCAAAGTGCGTGCTCTGGATGAGGATATCGAGGTTCAAATCCCGCCCGGCACTCAGCCCGGCAGCGTGATACGCCTGCAGGGCAAAGGGTTGCCCAACCGCCAGCAAGGCAGGGGCGACCTGCTGGTAACCATCAACATCCACGTTCCCACTCACCTGAACGAGGTGCAGCGAGGGCTCCTGCGCCAGTTCGCCGCAGCGTGCGGTGAGCGTTTCACCGATGTGCCCGAAGAGGAGAAGAGCTTCTTCGAGAAGTTCATCAGCGGATTGAAGGGCGAGAAAGGCTAGCGCCCCTTATCCTCTGCGTGACGCAGTGCCTGTTCGAGGTCTGCCATCAGGCTCTCCGGTTGCTCCAACCCAATATGCACTCGCAGTCCCCAGCGCTGTTGTCCATCGTAGTCCTCTATCAGCATGGGCAAAGCGAGGCTCTCATACCCACCCCAGCTGACCCCGATGTGGAACATCCTCAGCGCATCCACCACGCCCACCGCTGCCTCGCGCGAATTGCGTTTGAGCGTGAACGAAAGCAACCCGCTGAATCCGCTCATCTGACGACGCGCCAGGTCGTGCTGCGGGTGGGATGGCAAGCCCGGATATAGCACGTTGTGTACCGCTGGGTGTTGGGAAAGCCACTGCGCTACCTGCTGCGCATTCTGCTGGTGCTGACGCAGGCGCGTGGGCAGAGTGCGTAAACCGCGCAGAATCAGCCACGCCGCGAAGGGGTCCAGGATACCGCCAATCAGCGTCATCTCGCGGTGAATCGCTTCGATGTGCTGGCGAGAGGTGCATACCACGCCCGCAATCACGTCGCTATGCCCGCCGAGGTACTTGCTCGCCGAGTGCACCACGATGTCCACGCCCAGCTGTATCGGACGCTGGAAGATGGGGGTTGCCCAGGTGTTGTCGATGATAGTGGTGATGCCGTGCTCTCTGGCTAACGCACAGACCTCCTCCAGCGGCTGTAACCACAGGTTGATGCTGGTAGGGCTTTCCAGATAGAACACGCGCGTGTTGGGTCGAATCTCCCTTTCGAAGTCTTCCACCCTCGTTCCGGGCACAAAGCTCACTTCCACGCCGAAGCGGTTCAGGTAATCCTGCAGCAGCGCCCGCGCCGGATAGTACACGTTCTTAACGCACACCACGTGGTCGCCACTGCGCAGCTGCGACATCACCGCCGCGCTAATAGCCGCCATGCCCGACGCAAAGCATCGCGCCTCCTCTGCGCCCTCCAGCGCGGCGATCTTGGCATTCAGGATGTCTGTAGTTGGGTTGGACTCGCGGGTGTAGATATATCGCCCTGCCTTGCGTGAACGTGCCTCAACGCTCGGCGCGGTGAATAGGCTATTCTGGAAAATGGGCGGCACCACCGAGCCCATGTATCGCTCGGGGTCCTCGCCCCAGTGTATACATATCTCCTCAAAGGACAGGTTCTCCGTGTCTTCGTTCACAGTGCAGTACACTCCAACCGACGGTTTGCTTCTGGGTTATGATACACCTTTGAGACACGAAAAGCCTGCTCTCCAGATTTCAGCGCACAGCAGGATGCGCGACCGGGGTTGCAGGAGACAATGCATCGGGCACAACGGGTTGTGATTGCCTTGGGGAATGCCTGCTGTCGCATCCCCCCCACCTCGTGGTCACGACGAAGCGCCACCCTCCAACGGCTCTTCGTTATGCTAAATCGGCGGTTCCTGGGGCGGAAGAGAAAGTCCCTCTACCTCGAGCGATTGCGTATTGCTCTGCGCGCGAATACCGAAGATGTCCTCTGCTTCCACCGATAACTGATACTGTTGCGTAGCGCCGGAGAGGTTGGGAGACAGAAGGAGTGTGGCGAGGTAGGTATCCTGCCCCACGGTATCCATAGATAGGGAGGAGCGAGAGCCGTCTGGCGCGATGACTACCAGCGTTACCGAACGCACGCCGTTGTCATCACGCACTTCCACGCTGACCGTTGCCTGTCCCCCCATAAAGCGCATCCGGGAGGGTTCTATCTGCAGGGCACCGATACTGGGAGGCGTCATCGGTTGCGCCCCAGACAGGAACATCCCGCACCCGCCCAGGCTCAGAGATAAAGCCAACACGAACGGCGCTATCAGAAGGCGTTGTACCATCTCGCTCCTCCCGTTAAGGTAGTATCAAGTCGCACTCCACGTTTGCTTTGATCCAGTATCCCTTCCACGGTTCCAGTGTGTTGCGGATACCGGGTATCAGGTTAGCGTCGTAAATCAGAACATACGAGCCAGTGTTGGGGTCATTCACATCCTGCTGCCAGCCCCAGGCGTAGTCTTCTATCCAGCCTGCCTGTTGCGCCTGCGCCAGACTGAGCAGCTGTTCGTCTTTGCGCACACGGATTTGCTCCACATCCCACACGACTGCGCCCTGCGCCTGTGTGACGCCGAACAGGTTCCAGCCGGGTTGCAGGCGAATGGCGCTGGGAGCTTTGACACCCGATAGCAGGCGTTCCACCGGGGCGGACAGGCGCACCCAGTATGCCTTACCCGGCTCGAGGGCGGTGATGTCGTTCGCCGTGCGATAGGCGCCCGCGGCAGGGTCCCACCACGCGATGCGTAGTTGCACCGGGTCGATGCCTAAGATGCTGGTGGGGTTGCCGTCCAGCGGCAGCATTGGCAGGGAGATGATGGACAGACCAGCCGGGAACGCGCCGCCCAGCCGAAGCGGAGCCACCTCCACGCTCTGCGCGAGGGTGTTGTCGTACTCGTTCGTCTCCTCGATCGTGTCCTCGGGGTCTACCACCACCGTGATGTCTCGCGTCAACAACCCTCTGTGCGCGTCCCACGACACCGATACCATCTGCTGTTGCTTCGGCTGCAGGAGGTCGATACTCGCCTCACCGACGTTCTGCGAGCCGTAGAGCAGGCGCACCAGCACAGCATCCGCCGGTTCATCGCCTCCGTTGCGCATCAGCACGCTCAGGCGAGTTTGTCCGTTCTCTTCCGCGGCGAGCAGTTGCATCGGCGTCAGGTCGGGCAAGCCCAGTGCGGTCACCTGCGCTGCCTTGTCCAGAGTTGTCCGCTCCAGTCCCGATTCGGCGACTATCTGGAAGGTGTACACGCCCTTCGCCACAAACACGCGGTTATCGCCCGTGCCGTTCCACGTGACGTTGGCCTGTCCCCTGCGCGCCTCCATGGTAAACCGACGCACCATAGCGCCGTTGTCGCTGGTATCGGTTCCGGCGAACACGTTCACGCTCACGGTGGCTTCCTGCGACACATTGAAGCGCAGGGTTACCGCTTCGCGCCCAATCTTGAACCGCTCACGCGATAGCGAAACACCTGTCACCGTGAGCGTACCCTGTACCAGCTGCACAGGCACCTCCGCCATCTGCTCGGTCTGAGTGCCCTCTGCGGGGATATGCACGCGCACCACGTAAATACCCGCAGGCGCGAGCTGGTCAGCATCGTCTTTGCCGTCCCACACGAACTGATGCATCGTCGCGGGGAGCGGAGCCAGCGCGTGTAGCGTACGCACCACCTGCCCTGCCTCGTTCAGTATCTGTATCTGCGCAGGCGTTTCACCTGTCAGGCGGAACTGGATGCTGAGAATGTCGTCTGTGCCGTCGCCGTTGGGGCTAAACGGAGTTGGTGCTGCCTGCACATCCTTTATCTCCGCAGACGCGGAGAGGTTCACCGTAAACGTCCACTCCGCACTGCCCACGTTGCCAGCCAGGTCGCTTGCCGACACCTGCACGCGGTGTTCACCCTCGGACAGCGCTGCGGTTGGCTGGTAGCGAAGCGTGGCAGTTGCCGGGTCGTATGCGGCGGCGACTGCGCTACCGTTCACCTGCATCTGCAGGGAATTGGGGTTGATGCCGCCACTGTCTATCACCCGCGCGATAATCAGCGGTTGCGTGGAGCGGACGTTTTCTCCAGAAGCAGGAGCCACCGCCAGTATTTGGGGCGCGATGGTGTCCACGCTACTTAGCGGTATCCAGCCGGTGGAAAGCGTCACCCCGTTCTCCAGCAGGTTCACCACCACCATGCCCGTAGAGCCTCGTGTGGGCGCGGAGCGCACGGTTGCGGCGAAGGTGAACTCCTGCGATGGCGCCAGAGCAGGCACTGCCGATGTACCTGCCGATACGAGGTCGAACGCGCCGGTAACCTGTACCTGCACGTTCACTGGCGAGGAGACCGCCGCGCCCTCGTTGCGCACCAGCACCTGCACCTGCTGTGTGCCGTCGGGTTGGGGCGTCGGCGCGCCGGTGACGTAAAGCACAGCGGGAATCTGCACCCCCAGCGTCTGCATCCGCCCTATCGCCTCTTCCACTTGCGTTTCAGAAGCGGCTGTCAGCGCGATGGCTTCCTCCAGCGCGCTGTTGTAGGTTTGTACCGCGTTCGCCGCCTGCGCGGGGTCGGAAGATTCGATAAATCCAGCGACCGCTGCCAGCAGCTGCATCCGGCGAGCGGCGCCCCGGTCTACGATGTCTGCCGCCGCGCCTGCCTGTGCGGCGAAGTTCGCATCCTTCGCGGAGCCTTCCAGCCAGTTCTCGTTCAACACCTGCTCGCGGGCGCGGATGCGTTCATTGACCTGTGCGGTGGCAGCGATGAACTCGTTCACCGCTGTCTGCAGTTGCTCTGGGGTCACCTGTTCGCTGTTCAGTAAGGCTGCCAGGCGTCGCGCTGCGGTTTCGAACTGCGCCGACTGGCGGGTGCGTGCGCTGTACACGCCTCGTCCGCCCGTACCGGATAGCCAGCTCGTCAGCTCGTTCAGCAGGTTGCGTCCGATAAAGTACTGAAGCACCTCCGGCTCCGGTTCGCCAAAAAGGTCATAGTTCCAGACCGCAAAATGCGCCCCCTCGGTCCGATACCAGACGATCCTTGTGGTAGCTGCCTGTGCTATCTTTCCCACGGGCAACAAGTCGTCCGCAAGGGTGCTAACAACATTCAGCACGTGTGTCCACCACGGTACGTTGCCCAGAATCACGTCACGAGAGCTTCGCAGGGCATTATTCAGCCATGCGGTGAGCAGCCCAAACGGCTGCCCCATCGCCTGCCGCCATTGCTGGTCGTTCTGGATGGTGTCGCGGATATCCAGAATCCGGGCGCGTACCAGTGCGTCGTCGCCCTGCAACACGTTACCGTCCTGGATGCTACGGTTGAGCGCTTGCAGACGGTTGCTCGCGAAGGCTTTGCTTCCCTGCCAGTGCAGCTCGAGTTGCGGCCACACCACCGCCGACACGATGCTATCGTACACGGTAGACACCGACACATTGAAATTCGTTTGCAGTCCGTATTCTATCGCCTTTTCGACACCGCCGAGAACGTCTTCCACTACCTGCTCGGCAATCTTGTTCTCCGTTTGGAAGGTGCCTCCAGCCAGCTCCGGCGGACCGAACCGCTGTGTCATCTTGCGGATGAGCGGGACAACTTCCCCTTTCACCGCCGACACCAACCCCTCTATCGCCGCCTGCACCCGCCCGCGTTCGCGCACCAGACCGTCCAGAAATTCCTTCACGATGACGTCTCGCTGCGGATTCGTGGGGTCAATCATCGCCTTCAGCGTCAGCTGAGCGGTGTCGAGGTTACTATCGTTCATACCCGCCTTGAGGATGTCCGCAATCTCGTCCTCAAGCCCCGGATACTGGGCAAAGACCTGTCGCAGCTCGGAGCTACCACTTCGTATCACATCATCGACGGCACCCCGAGCGAGCTTGGTGTTCAACTTCCATCCTTTAGCAACCGTGAAAGACTCCGTTGCCCTCTCGAAAATCTTCAGCTCGCTGGCAAAGAACAGGATGATGTCTACCGCCGCCTTTACCTGCTGTTCACCATACTGCTTTCTCGCCTCATGGAACTCTTTCAGAGTGGGCATTGCCACTTCCAGGCGCGCCGCTGCGCTCAGCAAGCTGCGCAGTTTCCGCTGCTCCTCCGCCTCCTGCTGCGCCCATTCGCGCACGTACTGGGTCAACGGGAAATCGGCGAAGCCGCGCTCCGGCGTAAAGCCCAGCCGGAACTTGACGTCCATCGACGATACTACAGCAAACAGCTGCCGGATACGCTCGTCGAACTGCATGAACTGGTCGTTCAGGTCGGTTACCGGTTCCGGCGGCGACAGGATGTCCAGCTGGAACATTCCCTGTGCGTCCGCATGGGTGCGCGGGTCGGACTCGGTCTCCTGGATGACCGCCCGTACGTTCACGTCGGCGATGGGAGCCGGGGTGGTATTCAACTGTCGCTCTTTTACCACGCCGCGTACCGCGGCGGGAATCTGCGCCACCGGTCCACTGCCTACCGGCAGTAACGCGCTGACATCGACAAAGCCTAACTTGCTGTAGCGCAGGAAGGCGCCCTTGTACACCAGGAATCGGCTGGTGCCTTTGAACTGCGGTATCTCCTCGTCGGTAGCCGTTATATCCACGTGGATGAAGGGGTCGTCCAGGTTCTGCGGCGGGTTGTAGCGCAATGCCAGGGGTATCTCCTGCAGCTGCTCGCCCAGGTTCCCCGCGCTGACTTCGATGCGGAACCGGCGTCCTCGCACGATGGTGCCTGTCTCCACCGCCGGCATCCCCGTACGGGTGCGTAGTTGCAAGTCTTTCCCCAGCGCCGCGCCTACCGCACCGTTGAAATCGGAACGCCCGATCATGCTTCCCGGAATGGCGTACACCTGCACGCGCAGGTCCTCAGGTAACATCTTGAAGTCGTGTGTTTCGGTCTCGGTACCCCGGCTGTCGATGGTAAGGGAGTAGTTGCCGTCACCGTCGGTGCGATGGTGCCTCCATCCTTAATGACCACATTCGCGTTGCGCAAGGGTTTCAACCGCAGTTCCGAAGTTTCCAGCTGCCACGCCATCACCTGACCGCGCAGTTCCTTCAGTCCCTGGCGAAGTTCTACCTCCACATCGCCTTCGGGCTCTATCTGTCGGTAGTTCGTCGCCTCCACATGATACCTGACGGTAGTAACTGCCAACGCGTGGAAGCTCTTGCTTGCGGTCTGAAGGAACGGGTCGGGATTGGTGCCCGGAGCGGTGAGCACCGACTCGTAGCGAGCCTCCACGGTCGCATCGAGTTCTCCCGGCTCCTCGACCAGCAAGATAAACACAAACTGCCCGTGCTGCCCCACCGAACGCCAATCCTCGTTGTACTGCACGGTGGGGGAAAGAAAAGTGGGCAGGAGCTTACGCAGTGTACCGCGTAGGCGCACAATGGCATTGGGCACCGGTTGCTGTGTTTCCGCATCCAGCACCACGCCTTTAATCATGACCGTCGCCGTGCTCTTGAAGGGAATGCGGATGGGGTCCACGAACTGCCCTGTTTCAGTCATCGGCGGGTCGGTAAAGCGGATGAGCAGTGGTGCGGTCTTGACGTGCAGGTCGCGCGATGTGGAAACGGGACCTTCGCAACCGGTTGCTGTTATTGTCGCTTTGATAACGCCCACCATTTCCCCTTCAGGCGTTGTGGTCGCGACGCGCGGCGTATTGCGTAAAGTGGCACCGCGCATGAAGACGCCAGCGCTTCCGAACGGTTTGAGCACCACCGGAGGGTCACCGTTATCGAACTCCACCTTCACCAGCGCTTCAGCAAGATTGCCGCTGCCACTGATACGCACCCGGATGAATCCGCGCCAGGGGATGTTAAACGGCTCTTGCACTGGCTCGAACTGTCCTCCACGAATGTTAAGCAGTTCCACGCTCTCGATGCTCAGGTTCCGGGGCACCTGCTGGTACAGGTCCTGCAGGCGCGCCTCCGCAATCGCCAGAGCCTCCTGCGCATTTCGGGCGCATACAGTGACGATGACATCGCGCATGCACAGCTTGAGCTTAATGTTGGAGAGGTTCCAGAAGTGCCCATCGTTAAAGTTGCTCTTGCGGATGCGGATTTCGCCGCCCGGTGGGGATTCTACGGTAATCCAGATGTCCGGCTGGTTGGCGCAGTGCGTGGAAACCAGACGGCGTACCAGCACCTTCCGACCGAGGTTCACCTCATACAGGTCCTTGCCCTCTTCCCGGGGACAGTCCGTGTTCACCACAATCTGCAGTGGCGGTTGACCTCCTTCCCAGATGCGCAGATTGCCCCGTGCGCGCGAAGCTGCCCGAATGAGCGCTGTCTCCTCGGGAGTGAGTCTCCGAGCGGTGCCCGGAGGCACCCGTGCCGAACGCGTGGAGCTCAACGCAAACGCGGCGGGCGGAATGTTGAACACCTGCACTCCACTCGGTATCTGATTCTGGAGCGCGCCAATCTCCACGCCGTTAAAGGAGATATACATGTCGAACGGAACCAGCCTGCCGTCCTCTGGTGGGATGTTCTCCATCTCCATCATCGACTTCTCGATGTTTTCAAATTGCATCCCGCCCACTCCGGCTGCCGAGAAGAGCGGGTACACCTTGACGATAATCTCCTGCCCGGGCGGCAGGTAGGCGTGGCTCACCTGGGGTTCGATGCCCACCTGACCGTTGATAATGCTATCGGGGGCGACGTTCACATCTACAGCCGGTTCGGAGCCGACGTTGCGGATGCGGTAGGTCTGCACCCGCGTGTCGGGGTCATCCGATATCAGGTCTACCACGAGCTGTGCCTGTGATGAGCGCACGCGCACATTGGCTTCCGCCTCGTCGGTCATCTGTTCCGGCTCGCCGATGGTACGCGCCACAAAGCGCCAGTTATAGCTGGTGCTCCGCGCATTCTGGAAATGGCAGGCGAAAGTCAGGTTGACGGTGCTGTTCGGCTGAATGATGATGGGCTCGTCGAAACTGCCTTGCCCGATGAAGCCGGCAGGAGCGTCATCGTAGGTGTTCAGCAGACTCACCTGCACCTGATGCGGACGGCTGTCGTTGTTGCGCAACGCTACCCCGAACCGCTGGTCGTAGTCCCTGCGAGCCTCGAACTGCATCTGGGCGTCCGTGAAGGTGATGCCCTTCGTGACAGTGACGGTGCGCTCTTCGCTCTGGG
>VSSL01000504.1_pt1 | contig 11728 bp, 9 predicted proteins | sample 4557531 | NCBI WGS metagenome assembly VSSL01 (sample SAMN10986726, study PRJNA523729) | hot springs metagenome | isolation source: hot springs | place: India:Timba, Gujarat | collected 2018-05-31 | reverse complement strand
TTTACAGCTCGTGTTCCTGATATCTGCTCTGTATTTCCAAGTGGTGTGTGAGTAATTGATGGACCAAGTGATATAGGTGCAGTCCATACCTGATAAACACCAGAGTAATCATCACACCATAATGGATATACAGTATTACCTGAAGCGCAGATGCCTATGTAATCTCCCTGATAACCACCTGCTAACCCTGAAATAGGTTTAGGTTTAAATCTATGGTCACTAACAAGAATATTTGTCCACGAATTTCCTCCATCTACAGATCGAGCAACATAAACCTCAGCAGAGTCGTTTGTTGATGGGTTTCTACTGTCATAAAAAATAATATTTATTCCACCATACTGATCCACACATATATTGCTAAACCATTGATCCCTTCCATTATTCAACGGGTCATCATTTATTCTTATAGGGGTGCTCCAGTTTAATCCCCCATTCGTTGATTTTGCAAAACATATATCAGGATCTGTGCCTGCTGGAGCTTGATTCTTTTGTGTCCAGGTGACATATATATTACCATTATATGCTCCTCCTGTTTTATCAACCGCCATCCATGGGAAACTGTTTACTCTAATACTTGTTGTTTTTAAATAGCCTCTAATACCCGTAATAGCAATTGCATTTTCTTTTGTGTATTGGAAATTTGCTCCACCATTGGTTGACTTTGCAAAACCAACATATCTCTCTGTATATGGAGAAGCGGCATCTCTTGTTGCCCAAACCATATATACTTCACCATTGGGACCGGTGTGAATATTAACTCCTTGGAAACGGAATCCAAGTGTTGAAGATAGATATTGTGCATTTCCCCAGTTAGCGCCTGCATTTGTGGAACGCACAAACATTAATGGCTGAGCTGACTGAGAGAAGTCTGTGAAAGAAATATACATATAATTGTAATATGGGCTGGTTGCTTTATCATCAATTGTCATATGATTTTTATCAGCGACACTTGAAGATATTGATGCTGCTATTACATAAGGAGCCCACGTAACACCATTGTCTGTACTCCAGGTTACAACCTGAGTGCTTTGAGTTCCGCCTATAGCGTTCATATAAATTTTCCCATCACTCGAAACTGCAACTGAGGGATCTCCGCTATTAACTGCTAAACCTGGTAATGTATAATTTCCTGTCCAGTTCACACCACTATTTGTAGATAGTCCAAAACCTGTACCATAAAATGATGGTCCGTAAGAGTTCCATCCGGCTATAACTTTATTTTGTACATTTGGATTGCAATAGCCGACAACCTCAGACTGTGTTGCTGTGTGAGGATAGGGTCTGAAGTTAGGACCAACCGAAGTTATTCCAAAGGGTGAGTAAAGAATAACCGGAGTGTTATTTACAGGTCTGTTTAAATCTAACGGCAAATATGGTGAAATCTCTTTCATATCTATTCTAACATAGGTAGCATCATCAGGGATGTATGATTGCCCTGTGAATACCAGAAAACCTACTACTAACAAACGAATAAAGAAAGAATTTTTTCATAATATTTTATTTTAGTTTATAAAAAGAACTTTCTATATTTAACATTAAAATATAGTATAAAAATTTCAATAAAAATAATCAAAAGAATTAAAAAAAATGTTTTATAGAATTAATTTAGTTTAGTCTCCAAATACTAAAATTAAGAATCGTAGCATAAGAAACCCATATAAAGTATGGTATAAGGAGAAATGAAGCTACTTTATTTATTTTATAAAAAAGTATTATCGTGAGCAAAATCAAAATCAAAAGAAAAATAATAATAATAAAAGCTCCAAGTAAAGATTGAAATTTAAAAAAAACAAACGACCATAATCCATTTACTAATAGATGAAACAAGAAAAAGAAAAATGCGAATTTAGTTAATGAATCATTTAAACCATCTTTCCATATTAAGAAAAGCGATATACCCATTAGTAAATAAAGAACAGTCCATACTGGTGCGAAAATAAAATTTGGAGGATTGAAAGAAGGTTTATTCAATGTCTGATACCAGGTACTAATTGATTCCCGAGTTGCTAAACCTGCTATAATTCCAACTCCTTCACAAATAACAATACAAATAATTAATTTTAATACTTTATCCATATTTTCATTTAAGATATTTAATTAGTAAAATATAATAAAAAAATTTTGAATATCCATCATAAAATAGTTTTTTACTTTTGATAATATATTGTCTTTATATTCCAATAGTCGAAGAATTCATTCAATTAAAAAAAACTTTTTCCGATTCAGAGGAAATTAAATATTTTCTTTATATTCAAACTTTATTCAACACTGGAAACAAGATATATTTAATTCATTTAGCAGAACCGAATTGCATACCAAAGTTGTTTGGGAAAATAATTTCCACTCTCTACAAAAAAGTTGAGATTATTATTCAATTATATCAAAGTCTATATCCTCTTTTGTTATATCTCTTAAAATACTTTTTGAAATTAAATTATTCATACACTCGTGCTATTAATTCGATAGATAGTTATTAATTATCTTTTGATAAGCATTTAATATTAGAAGAAATTGTTTGGTTTTCACTTAATAAGAATCAATATCTACTTGCAAATTATTAATGACAATGATTAATATTTATTAATAATTCTAAAATACTCCAAATTGGAAAATTTATTTAAAAATGTAATAAAATAAAAACAGAAATATGATAAACTTCAAAGTTATTCAAAAAGAATTTTTAATTTATTATTTTGCAATTGTGAAACTATTGAAAGTGAATAAAATTAATTTCTAATGTATAAAGTTTTAATAATTTTCTTTTTGTTTCTCAGAACTATTTTCCCAGGATGGTTTGTGGAAAAAGAAATTTGCATAACATTAGATGATTTACCCTACATAGCAAGGTATCATTATAATATTGAGTATGGTAGTATGATTACTGATAGTCTGTTATCAGTTTTTAAAGAATTCAATGTCGTAGCTCTTGGCTCTGTTAATTCAGGGCAATTGTTTGAACTTAATAAAATAAACTACAGTAAAGTTGTTCTGCTTGAAAGATGGTTAGATTCAGGAATGATGCTTGCTAATCATACTTATTCTCATAAAAATATTTATACAATATCTGTAAAGGAATATTGTAAGGATGTAATTGATGGGGAAACTGTTTTAAAGGATATTATGGATGCAAGGGGACAAAAATTGAAATATTTTCGCCACCCCTATCTATTAAAAGGTGAAACCAAAGAAAAAGCAGATTCTATAAGTGCTTTTCTAAGTAGCAGGGGATATGTTGAAGCACCTGTAACTATTGATAATTATGATTATTATTTCTCTCTTGCTTTTGAGAAAGCATTGTTACAAAATAATAATACCTTAATGTCGAAAATTGGAAAAGATTATATAGAATATATTGAAAAAGCAGTAAAATATTGTGAAAGTCAATCAAGTGCTTTATTCGGTTATAACATAAAACAAATATTAATTTTGCACGCTAATATGATTAATGCTTATTATATAAGGGATTTACTTAGTATGTTAATTAGAAATGGTTATAAATTTATTTCAATTGATGAAGCATTAACAGATGAATGTTATAAAACAAAAGATGAATTTTATCAAAACCTTGGTGTTTCCTGGCTTCGCAGATGGGCTTGGACTTTGGGTATAAAAGATGAATATTTTTCAGGCGAACCTGAAATCCCTGAATACATTAAAAAAATTGTTGATAAATGAATTAATGGTTTCTTACAAAGAAATTTTAAAAAATTGTAATATCTGTCCACACAAATGTAATGTCAACAGAATAGAAGGTGAATTAGGAAAATGTAATTCATCTTGTAAAATTAAAATATCTTCTTATTTTGCTCATTTCGGTGAAGAACCTGAACTTGTCGGTATATATGGTTCCGGCACAATTTTTTTCTCTGGGTGTAATTTATTATGCATTTTTTGTCAGAATTATGAGATAAGTCATTTGAATCAAGGTTATGAAATCTCCATTGAAAATCTTTCTGATATTATGATTGAGCTTGAAGATAAAAAATGTCACAATATAAATTTTGTAACTCCTACTCATTTTACTTTTCAGATAATAGAGGCGATTCATCTCGCTAAGTCCAGAGGGCTTTCCATTCCAATAGTGTGGAATTCTAATGCTTATGAAAGAGTTGAAACATTACAAAAACTGGAAGGATTGGTTGATATCTATATGCCTGATTTAAAATTTTTAAGATGCTCGATTGCCGGTAGACTTTCGACAGCAGATAATTATTTTCAATTCGCATCTTCTGCTATTAAAGAAATGCATAGACAGGTAGGGGATTTGTTAATTGATAAGGGTTTAGCAAAAAGAGGATTATTAATACGACACTTAATTATGCCTGAAAATTTTTCTGATTCATTTGAAATAATAAAATTCATTGCAGATAATTTTGGTACAAATACATATTTAAATCTAATGGAGCAGTATCATCCGTCTTTCAAGTCATACACAATTCCTGAGATTAATCGACGAATTCGTTCTGATGAATACTATAAATGTATTGATTATGCAAAATCTCTCGGATTTAAGAGACCCTCTTATATTTTTTATTAATCCCTTTTCTTTTTGGATTGAGAGCTTTCAACCTCTGTTTAATCTTTTCCTCTCTTCCTATGTTTGTTGGGAAATAATAAACCTTATCTTTCAATTCATCAGGTAGATATTGTTGATCTACGTAATGACCTTCAAAGTTGTGTGCATATTTGTAATCATTTCCATACCCGAGTTCTTCCATTAGTTTTGTTGGAGCATTTCTCAGATGTAATGGAACTTCATAATCTGGATGTGACTCTACATCGTGCATTGCATTTTCAATCGCTAAATATGATGCGTTACTTTTAGGACAACTTGCTAAATATGTTGCACATTGAGATAGAACAATCCTTGCTTCTGGCATTCCAATATAATCAACCGCTGTAAATGTACTTACTGCCAGTGTTATTGCGTATGGATCTGCATTACCTATATCCTCTGATGCGAGTATAATCATTCTGCGAGCGATAAATTTTGGATCTTCTCCTCCTTTCAGCATTCTTCCAAGCCAGTAGACTGCTGCATCGGGATCACTTCCCCTTATACTTTTTATAAATGCAGAAATTATATTATAATGCTCTTCTAAGTTTTTATCATATTTAATATACCTTGTCTGAAAAACCTCTTTTATAATATCATTTGTTATTATATAAGTATTCTTTTGTTTTGGTTTTGTTATTTTTATTGCAAACTCAAGTGCATTAAGAAGTTTTCTTGCATCTCCACCGCACATTCTTATCAAAAATTTTTCATCTTCTAATAAAACTTTTTTACCTTTGAAAAGACTATCCTTTTCAAAAGTGTTTTTTATAATTTTTTTAAAATCTTTATATTTTAGTTCTTCAAGGATATACAAACGACATCTTGATAGTAGGGGAGAAATTACCTCGAAAGATGGATTCTCTGTTGTTGCGCCGATTAATATTACTATCCCTTTTTCTACACTGTGCAATAAAGAGTCCTGTTGTGCTTTATTGAACCTGTGTATTTCATCAATGAATAATATTGTCTTTTTCCCCTGTTTATCTCTTAAATATTTTGCTCTTTCTATTGCATCTCTTACATCTTTTACACCTGCCGAGACCGATGAAAGTTGTATGAAATTTGTTTTTGTTTGTTCTGCAATTATTATTGCAAGAGTAGTTTTTCCTACTCCTGGAGGTCCCCATAGAATCATTGAAACGGGTTCATTTTTCTCAATCATTAATCTTATGGGTTTATCTTTTCCTACCAGGTGTTCCTGTCCCGCAAATTCATCAAGGGTCTTTGGTCTCATTCTTTCTGCAAGCGGTATATACTTAGGGGATTTTTCTTGTTCTTCAAAAAGTTCCAACTTTTTTTATTTTAATTTAATTAATTTAAATTTTTCAATTAAGTTTTTTGTATCTTCTACTGTATGCATGGGAAAATTACCAATTCTTATATGTTTCTCTTTGTATATACTATATCCTCTACTTAAAACAAAACCTTGGTTAGAGAGTATATTAACAATTTTTTCTGAGTTAATTTTTGTCTCAAGTACGATTGTAGTTTTAGAACGATAATATTTGTTCTGAACGAAAGGTTTTATGAATTTGTGATTATTAAAATAATTATAAATTAATTCAGATTTCTTATCTGTTTCCTCTGAAATCTTTTTATATCCATTCTCCAGCAAATATTCACATATCTTTCCTAAAATATAAATTGCTGGAATATTCGGAGTGACTGTGGTTTGATTTTTCAAAAAATTTTCTTTCCAATTTAGAAAATTATTATAGGAGCCAATAGAAATTCCTTTTTTGTTTAATATTTCAGCTTTCTTTATACATTTTTCATTAAGTATTAAAACTCCTAAACCTGGCGGCATTCCAAATCCTTTCTGAACTGAAAAAAACGCACTGTCAACATATTCATAATCAATTTTATAATATGGTACTGCTGTAACTATATCAAGAGATAAGAGAATCTCTGGATATTTTATTTTTAACTTTTTTATATCATCAAAATTTAATGCGACCCCCGTACTTGTTTCATTAAGAACAATACAGATTAATTCAGTTCTCTCTGGAAGAATTAAATTTTTGAAATTTGTTCCTTCTCCGTAAGAAGAATAAATTTTTTCTGGAGATTTATTTAGTTTAGTAGATATATCATAAAATCTTTGTGCAAAGAATCCATTTATATAATGAAAACTTTTATCTATTACTAAATTCTGAATAATTCTCTCCATACATTCAGTTGCAGAACTGAAGAAAAAGATATAAAAGTCTTCGGGTATGCTTAATAATTTTTTCAGATTCTTTACTGTTGCCTGGAAAATATCTGAGAATTCTTTACTCCTATGAGAGATAGAAAAAATTTTTCTATTAATTGCTGAATTATAAAATTTTTTAATTACGGGATATAACTCAGTTGGACCAACTGTAAAATAAATTTTGTTGGACATTAGGAAATTATATGAGTGAAAATTTTGATTATTGGTTGATTATAATCGTGAGCGGGAGACGGGAGTCGAACCCGCGACGTTCAGCTTGGGAAGCTGACATTCTACCGCTGAATTACTCCCGCTTGTTTATTTGCACGCCCGACTGGATTCGAACCAGTGACCCACAGCTTAGAAGGCTGTTGCTCTATCCAGCTGAGCTACGGGCGCAATTGTATGTAGCAAAATAGAATTTTTATTTTTTCCTTTCAATATAAAATGTTTTTTTAATATTTTTATTCAAAAATTCTTGATTCATTATCTCTATGAAATGCTTCTTGATTAAATTATTGAGAATTTTGATTTTATGAGGTGGTAAGATTATTAAAGAGTAGTTGATTTTTAATTATTGTTTTATTATATTTAAATGTTAAAATAGTTCTTTAAATAAATTAGCTTATTTTATTGTTTTTTGAATTAATTTTAATAAACAATTTATAAAAAATTTAAAGAGGTTAGTAATGAAAAAAATTTATTTTATTCTTATTATTACTCTTTTACTAATGTTTTCTTCTGGAGTAATAATAGCACAGCCTCAACCACCAATACTGTTGTATCCGCCTAATGGAGCAACGAACATTCCACTGTTTTTTACTTTTGACTGGACTGATGTTTCTGGGGCTACGAGTTACAGAATCCAAGTTTTTCAGGGTGCTTATACAATTTTAGATCAGGCGGGATTAACTCAATCTCAGTATGAAATAGTCAGTGCCATTTTAGAGGCTAATACAACATATTATTGGCGTGTTAATGCTACGGGACCAACAGGAACAAGCCAATGGTCTACACAATTTACTTTTACAACGAGTGCTGCACCACCGGCTGCTCCAACTTTAATTTCTCCACCAAATGGTTCTACAAATGTTACATTAACGCCTACTCTAAGTTGGAATTCTGTTGCTGGTGCAAATTATTACAATGTTCAGGTGTCGACAAATCCGAATTTCACTTCTTATGTTGTTAATGTAACTGGTATTAACAATCCTGGGTATACAATCACCTCAGGTATATTAACCACTAACACGCTTTATTATTGGAGAGTAAGCGCAACTAATAATGGTGGAACAAGTCCCTGGTCTGAAGTATGGAATTTTACAACTGTGCCTCCGGTTCCAGGTGCGCCAACTTTAATATCTCCTGCTAATGGTGCGACCAATGTTTCCACTACTCCACTTTTAGACTGGTCAGATGTTTCTGGTGCTACTTCTTATCGTGTACAAATTGCTTTGAATTCTACGTTCACAGCTTTAGTATATGACCAATCAGGAATTACCACTTCTCAACATACAGTTCCAAGTGGAATTCTATCTGGAAGTACAATGTATTATTGGAGAGTTTTAGCTGCGAATATTGCAGGGGAAGGTCCCTGGTCTTCTTATAGATACTTTACAACCGGAACTGCTCCGCCAGCAGCACCTATGTTATTATCACCTCCAAATAATGCAACGGGAATTTCTTTAACCCCAACTCTTGATTGGAATGATGTTCCAACTGCTACGACTTATAGAGTTCAGGTATCTACGAATTCAGGATTTACCACTACAGTAGTTAATATGGTCACTGGTAGTACTTCGCAGTATACAATTCCATCTGGTGTATTATCATATAATGTTCAATATTATTGGCGTGTTCGAGCTACAAATGCTGGAGGTGATGGTCCCTGGTCAAGTGTATGGAATTTTACAACAAGTATCCAACCACCTGGAGCACCTACATTAATATCTCCGCCAAACTTAGCAACAGGAGTTTCTCTAACACCTTTGCTTGATTGGAGTGATGTTACAGGTGCATCTTATTATAGGGTACAAATTTCAACTCTTTCTTCCTTCTCATCTACAGTTCTTGATGCTACTAACATTACTCAGTCTCAATTTAATGTCCCCTCAGGTATTTTGACTGGAAATACTCAGTATTATTGGAGAGTATGTGCATATAATGAAGGTGGGCAGGGTCCATGGGCTTCTGCGTTTAGATTTACAACTGTGCAGACTTTCTATTTAAATCTAAAAGTATATCTTGAAGGATTCTATGATGGAACAAATCAGGTTCAGGATACAATTAAGGTCTATCTTGCACAACCGACAAGCCCATTTACATTGAGAGATAGTTCCAATGCATTCTTGTCAACATCAGGAACTGCTCTAATCAGTTTTGAGAAAGCGCCGAATGGAAATTATTATATTATAGTTAAACATAGAAACCATCTCGAAACCTGGAGTAATACAGCTCCCGCTTTTGCTACAGGTTCAACAACTAATTACGATTTTACAACTGCTGCAAACAAAGCTTATGGAAGTAATATGAAACAGGTTGGTTCTGCATGGGTCTTATATGGTGGAGATGGTAATCAGGATGGTTATGTAAATCCAACAGATTATGATTTATATAAGACGCAATTTGGTAAAGATGGTTACAGGTCTTGTGACTTTAATGGTGATACTTATGTAGATGGTTATGATTTACCGATTCTATATTCTAATTTCGGTAAGAATTTCATTAGGCCATATTAATAAAATGAATTTTTAAAAGTTTAAAACTATAATTATGAAGAAAATAATTTTAATAACAATAATTTTAATTGCGGTCGCTTTCAATTCTTATGCACAGGTAAAGGTAAATTTTGCATTACTGAATCCAAGAGTTGAAAGTGGATATTTTGTTATTGACCTTTACGCTAATGTTCCCAGCGGACAGACCTGGAGTCCCGGACCTACTAATGTCCGTATTGATTACTACACAACAGACCCACCAAATGGGATTACTCTTGTTGAGGAGAGTCCTGCTTTGAACGCAAATAATAATTTGAATAATAATGTTAATTATGGTTATTTGACCACAACAAATATTCTAAATGGTACGGCTTGTAGTATGAATATCCTGCTACTTTATAACAGAACACCGTACCAATTTTCATCAGGAAATCACTGGATAGCAAGCTTTAAATTCAATCTTTTGAATCCTAACGCTTGCATTATGATGGCTTTCAGGACCAATTCAGCTGTTTTTGATAACCTGACACCATTAACTTATGGGACCCAATGGACTAAAACTGACCCTCAACCCTGTCTTTTGAGTGGTTTAGAAAACAATACTTCAGAAATTCCGAACGATTATGTATTACATCAGAATTACCCCAATCCATTCAACCCTGTAACAAAAATTTCATTTGATTTACCAAAGTCAGATTTCGTTACTTTAAAGATTTATAATATTCTTGGTAATGAGGTTGCAGTGCTTGTAAATGAATATAAACATGCTGGTAAATATATTATTGAATTTAATGCATCAGAACTCTCAAGTGGTATATATTATTATAAACTTGAAACAAGCAACTTCGTTGATGTAAAGAAGATGGTTCTTATTAAATAAAGTAATTTTATTTAATAAAATGTATAGGGGATTCTGCAAAGCAGAATTCCCTATTTTTTTTATTTCATTTTGTATTCATTTTTATTTGTGCCTTTGTTAAATTTTATTAACAAAAAAAATAAGCTATGAAAAAAGTATTTGTATATTTTATGATTATCCTTATTCTTGTTTACTCCGGATGTGCTACAATATTTTCCGGAAGCAAACAGGAAATTCAATTAAATAGCACTCCGCCGGGCGCTACAATATTAATTAATGGTAATGATGAAGGGACTACGCCCGCAAAGGTTTCTTTAAGGAAAGGGAAAGAATATGTAATAGAGTTTATAAAGGATGGATATAAGAAAAAAACTCTTCGTTTATCTTATTCTCTTGGTATTGGTTGGTTAATTCTTGATATTGTAGTAGGATTGGTTGGAGTAATTGTTGATGCTGCTACTTCTAATTGGTACATTTTTGATTTTGATTATTATAATGCTGTACTTGAGAAATAGAATTTTAATATTAGTTTTATTGTACATAATTCCACAAGCAATTTTTGCACAAAGTTTTAACTTTGAAAATTTTTCTATCTCTTTAACAGGAAATTATATCTCTTCAGCTTCCATTCAAATGTTTTCAAATTCACCAGATCCTGTAGAGCGTAATTTAACCATTGATACAAAAGGAGGATATGGATTTGGAATTTTTGTAAGAAAAAAAATTTTATCAGAGGATATTTCCATTTGCTTATCGAGTGAGTACTTAAAAATTAATGATGACGAGTTGGTGCAAACAGTATCCAATGATTCAAATAGGAAAAGGTTTTCTGCTCAAGAGGAATTACAAGTTTTTCCAATTGAACTATCTGTGTTATATAAATTACCTGAATTTATCTCTTCTACAAATATTTATATCGGTGGTGGCATAGGTACATATTTTGGAAATAGAGTAAGACGATTTGCTAATTTAGAAACAGAAACAGTATCAAACACTCCTGAGCTTACGATTCACATATTAGTGAACATAGAATATTATTAACACCGAGATTTGCTGTTGATTTTGATTTGAGATTTAGAGAAGGAAAATATAATTCAAAAAGTCGATTTCCAACTAATCAAATAGTAATCGGTGATGAAATATTCTATTTCCCGCAGGAATATGATTCTAAAATTTATATTGATGGCTTAAAAATTGGGTTTGGAGTGTCTTATTTTTTAAAATAAATAATATATTGTTTTTAATTTATTATTAACTTAATTTACAAAGGGAGGAAATGAAATTGTTCTTTTTAAAATAATTAATTATTTGATTTTTAATTTCTTTTTATATAATCTTAATTAAATAATATTTCTAAATTTAAATTAGTCAAAAAACATGAAGAAAACTTCTCATTTCCT
>VSSL01000502.1_pt1 | contig 11741 bp, 9 predicted proteins | sample 4557531 | NCBI WGS metagenome assembly VSSL01 (sample SAMN10986726, study PRJNA523729) | hot springs metagenome | isolation source: hot springs | place: India:Timba, Gujarat | collected 2018-05-31 | reverse complement strand
GGATTTGATTTTAAGGTCTTCCAAGGTTCCTCGTCGTTAAAATATTTATTTGCGAATCTTGCTGAATTCATAATTTCAAAAACTGCATCACGGAATTTAAAATTGTAAAGATTATGTGTTGCGTTTTGAAATGATTTGACCAGACCACGAGCAAGTTCGATTTCGTTTGGTCCAAGAGATTGAAACTCATTGTTACTAATATTTTCATCGTTAAGAAGTTGACTGACAAGCAAATCCCATTCGGTTCTAAGATTTTTGTATTTATCGGATAGGGTAGGAACCTTGCCGCCAAAATTTTTATGCAAGAATTGTATGGTCCGATTTACAAAATTTCCGAAAATCGAAGCAAGTTCGCTATTATTTCTTGTTTGGAAATCTTTCCAGGAGAAATCGGAGTCTTTGGTTTCGGGAAGGTTACAAGCAAGAGCATAACGTAAAGCATCGATTGAGGAAGCATTTGGAAATTCTTCAATAAAATCTTTCAAATCGATTGTCCAATTTCGAGACTTGGAGAATTTCTGACCTTCGAGATTTAGAAATTCGTTTGCTGGTACATTTTCGGGTAAAATAAAGCCTTCGTTTCTGGCATAAAGTATCGTTGGGAAAAGCAATGTGTGGAAACAATATTATCTTTTCCAATGAATGCAATGTAGTGGGTATTTTCGTTTTTCCACCAGTCTTCCCAACTGAACTCGACAGAATTGTTTTTCTTCCTCAATTCTCGACCAGGTGTTTCGTTCCAGAAATATAGCCCAAGACAGCCTCGAACCAGACGTACATAACTTTGCCTTTTGCTTTGGCTGGGTCGATTCCTTCAATCCCTTCAATTGAAACACCCCAAGACAGGTCGCGAGTAATTGCCCGCTCTTTCATTCCTTGTTTCAACCAACTTCGGCTTTGTTGGACGACATTTTCCTTCCAATCCTTTGCGTGGCTTTCAATGTAATTTTCCATAAATTCTTGGAATAAATCGAAGCGGAAGAACCAGTGGGTGGTTTTCTTTACGATGGGTTTTTGTCCAGAAATTAAACTTTTTGGGGAAATCAAGTCGAGTTGGTTGTAATAGGCGCCACAATTATCACATTGGTCGCCTCGGGCTTGGTTATATCCACAATTTGGACAAACACCTTCGACATATCTATCGGGTAAAAACATATTTGCAACTGGGTCGAAGAATTGCTCTTCTTCTCTTTCGATTAAGTAACCTTTTTGGAGGAAGTCTCTGAAGAATTCACGTGCAGTTTCGTGATGTATTGGCAAAGATGTACGACTATAAATGTCGAAACTCATTCCAAATTTGTCGAATGCTTCTTTATTTGCGAAATGGTACTTGTCGATTATTTCTTTTGGAGAGACTCCTTCTTTTTCTGCCGCAATTGTTATAGCGACACCGTGCTCGTCTGAACCGCAAATCCAAAGTGTTGGTTTTCCCATCAAGCGAAGGAAACGCACGTAAATATCTGCTGGAAGGTATGCCCCAGCACAGTGCCCAAGATGTATGTAACCGTTAGCATAGGGCAATGCGGATGTAACCAGAAACCTTTCTTTTTCTTGCAAACTCATAATTCTTTTGTAAAAAAATACAAATTTAGGAAAAAATGGCAAGGCAACTATTATTCGATTTTAAGTCGAAGTCGCACTTGTTTAATTAAAATTACTATTTGTTGCTTTTCAAAATATCCCGAATTTCTTCTAAAAGTATTTCGGTTTTTGAAACTTGGGGCTGTTCGATGACTTTTTCTTCTTTCTTTTTCTTTAAGGAATTAAAAAGTTTAACAATAAGAAAAATTGAAAATGCTATGATTAGGAAATCGACAAGGATTTGAATGAAATTTCCAATGTTGATTGTAACAGCGACTTGGTTGGCAGTTGCTTCTTTGAGAAAAATTTTGATATCGGTAAAATTAATTCCACCAAGAAGTAAACCGATTGGCGGCATAATTATGTCATTAACAAGAGAGGAGACAATCTTACCGAATGCGGAACCAAGGATAATGCCGACTGCCATATCCAGGACATTTCCACGAAGTGCAAAACTTTTGAATTCCTCGAAAAGTTTTCCCATAAAACCTCCAAATATTAAAACAAAAAAGGGTGTCAAAAATGACACCCCTATTCGAAATTTAATCTTCGCTTACATCTCCAATGTCTTTCAATCTTTTTGGGCCAGCCTCTACAACTTCGCGGGGGCATCCGTCTGCAAATAGTTTAAAGTTTTCAATGTACCGCGCTGCAAGGCTGTCGTATCTTTGCCAGTATTCTTCCTTATTTCCCCAAGAAGAAGATGGTTTCAAAACATCGTCTGGAACCCCGGGACAGTGTAGGGGTACTTCGAACCCAAATAATTTATCCTTTCGGTAAGGAACATCGTCCAAGAGCCCATCTAATGCAGCATTCAAGAGTGTTCTTGTATGGCGAATACTAATTCGCTTTCCGACACCAAATTTGCCACCAACCCAACCAGTATTGACCAGCCAGCACTTCGCATTGTGTTTAACCATTTTTTCTTTAAGAAGGTTTGCATAATAGAAGGGATGATGGACCATAAATGGAGCACCAAAGCAAGCGGAAAATGTTATTTCTGGTTCAATTCCAAGTCCAATTTCAGTTCCAGCAATTTTGGAAGTGTAACCGCTGATGAAGTGGTACATTGCCTGGTTCATATCCAATCGAGCAATTGGAGGCAGAACACCAGAGGCGTCGCAAGTTAAGAAGATAACATTTTTGGGGTGTTCGCGAACCATTTTTTCTTCAACAACATTGGGAATGAACTCCAAGGGATAGGAGGCTCGTGTGTTTTCGGTAAATCTGTCGTCGTCCAAGTCGACGTTTCGGGAAACTGGGTCGTAAACAACATTTTCAAGAATAGTACCAAAGCGTCGGGTTGCAGCCCAGATTTGGGGTTCATGTTCAGCGGAAAGACGAATCACTTTTGCATAGCAACCGCCTTCAAAGTTGAACACGCCCTCGTCGCTCCAACCGTGTTCATCGTCTCCGATAAGCCTTCGATTTGGGTCAGCAGAAAGAGTTGTCTTTCCAGTGCCACTAAGACCGAAGAACAAGGCTACATCGCCCTTTTTACCAACATTTGCTGAGCAATGCATCGCCATAACATTTTGCATTGGAAGAAGGAAATTCATAATGGTAAAGATTGACTTTTTGATTTCGCCGCCGTAACTTGAACCAAGAACTAACGCCATTCGTGCTCCAAAATTGATGATTATCGCAGTTTCAGTTCTGGTTCCGTCAACCCTTGGGTCGCAACGGAAAGAAGGAGCAGCAATCAAAGTGAATTCCGGGACGTGTCGCTTATAGTCGTCTTGGGTCTTTGGTAGAATGAACATATTTCTGGCAAATAAACTTTGCCAGGCACTATCAGTGATTATGCGAATGGGCATTCTATAATTAGGGTCAGCCCCTACGTATACATCTTGGACGAACAACTCTTCACCTTCCAGAAAAGCCTGAAGTCGATAAAGTAGTGCGTAGAATTTTTCGGGGGGAAATGGTCTATTGTAAACACCCCACCAAATTTTATCTGCAGTAGTCGGTTCGTAGACGATGAATTTGTCGTTGGCAGCGCGGGCAGTCCATTTTCCTGTGTAAACAAGAAGAGGACCCCCATTGACTATATGTCCTTCACCACGGAAAACTGCTTCTTCGTACAGCGCTGGAGTTGGTAAATTCCAAAAGACTCGGTCTAAATTTATAAGACCATGGTTTGACAATTTAAATTCGCTTGCAAGAGCACTTGCGTGCTTAGTTGCTGGTGTTTCAAATTCTAAATATTTCATAGCCAATCCCTTATTAATTTTCTTTCACCAATATATAGTTCATTTGGAGAATCTGGGTCCAAAGCCCATTTAATTCGTTCAATACCTTCGGTAATGTCCTTAACAGAACCACAAGTAGAAAGACGGAGCCAGCCATCAAGCCCAAACTCAATTCCCGGAACAGTAAGGACTCGCACTTTATCGAGCAAAAATTGAGAAAGTTTGATGGAATCTTTTTCGTAGTAACTAAAATCTGCAAAACAATAGAATGTGCCGTCTGGTTTGAAAGCGTGAACTCCTTTAAATGCGTTCAATCTTTCCATCATTATGTTGCGATTGTTTTCAAGTGTTATGCGCAGACTTTCAACTTGGGTCTGAGGTCCATTGAGCGCTGCGGCAGCGGCAACTTGGGTTACAACGGAAGGACCAGAGGTTTGATGGGCTTGAATATTGGTCATAGCCTCGATTAGTTTCTTATTAGCAACAGCCCAACCAATACGAAAGCCAGTCATTGCATACATTTTCGAAACGCCGTTGATAACAACCAATTTGGAGTTTTCGCTTAGGTCCTTTGCGTATTTGTAACAATTGATTGGTTTGCGTCCATCGAAAATCAAACGATGGTATATGTCGTCCATTATTAAATAAAGGCCTCTTTTTTCACAAAATTCAACAATGCTGGCTATAAATTCCTCTGAATACATCGCACCAGTGGGATTATTAGGGCTGTTGATTATTATCGCTTTCGTATAAGAAGTTACGCGTTCCTCAATATCTTTTAGTCTTGGATAGAAAGTTCCGTCTTCGGGAAAGACGGGGACTGGAACGCCACCGCAAAGTTTTACCATTTCTGGATAGCTTACCCAGTAGGGCGCTGGAAAAATTACTTCCTCTTGTGGATTGAGTATCGCTTGCAAGCAAACCATAATTGCTTGCTTTGCACCACTTGAGGCGATGACATTTTCGGGTTCGACAAGCCTGTCGTAGTATTCCTCGGTGTAACGGATAATAGCCTTTTTCAATTGTGGAATACCATCAGCAGGAGTATATCGAACTTCGCCAGAGTTGATTAAATTGGACGCAGCGACCAATGCTTCCAACGGGGCTTTACTTTTTGGTTCCCCTCCGCCTAAATGGATTACTGGTTCGCCCTTTTCCCTCAAAATTGCGGCAATTTCGTTCAACCTCAGCGTTGCCGAGGCTTTGATTGACCTTCCGATTAAGCTTAGACTCATTATCCCTTTCCTCTTAATTTCAAAAGTTCTTTAAAAAAAGCAAAATTCTTAAAAATTATTTACATAAACAAAAGAATATTCTTTATTTTAATTTTGTTGTTTTTTTTGCGAACATTTTCTTATATTTTGCCTTTTTGCAATTATTGCTTGTTGCACTTAAAATCAGGTGTGTTTATGAGGTTTAAACCCGTTTTTGTACTTTTTTTTATTCTTATTCAAACAGGTTTAAGTTCCCCGTATTACCTATTTTTTGGAGGTGAAAATTTAGTTCCCACGGGAAACTTCAAAGAGACCAACAAACCAGCTCTCGGCTTCAATTTCCAATTGGAAAATCGTTCGTTTTGCAACCTTTGGTATGGATTTCGCTTCGACTTTGCTAAACTCGACTCATTAGAAGACGTTCCATTAGGAACAAACTATTTCAATTCATACGTGATGTTGACCCCTAAACTTCGCTATGTGTTTCTCCTCTCCGACAAACATTCTTACAACGACTCATTTTATTTGTTACTTCAAGGAATGCTGCACTTCTCTTCTATTACACGCAAGCAAGAAGTCGACGAAAGCAATCTTGGGCTTGGTGGCGGAATTGGCGGCGGAATTGGCTTTGGGTTTACCCTTTTCAAATTGTGCTGGGCAGTGGAATTCGACGCTTTGTTTTCAAGCCCAAATTTTATCCTCAAATCCGAAAAAAGGCCTTCATTAACTAATTACAACTTTGGTCTCACATTAGGAGTAAGGTTATGAAAAAAATTTACCTGTTTACTCTATCGTTTTTGCTTATTATAATTTCTTTTGGATGTAAATCGCTTCAAAGAACTGATGATGCTTTGAGAATTCGTAAAGACTCGGCGTATAAATATACTGCCTACCCATTTAATTTTAACATAGTCAGAAATGGAAATACATTACGTGGAATGGTTTTACGCTTGGAAACAGTTATGGTTCCCGATAGTTGCGTACCTGGTCGTGAACCAAAATTTAAAGTAGAAAATAGGGTAGCCTTTCTGGATGTTAAATCACCAAATTTAAATTATATTGAATACATCCCCTTTGAAGATGTTGATTTCATTGGACCAAAATTCAATCAGCCTATCAATACATTCGAAGATTATAATTTCCCTCTTGAACCTAAACGATTTAGATATGTGCCCTGGGACACAATTAAAGTTTACTGTCAGGAATGTGGCTGTCAACCATTTTCTCTTTCATTTAATCTGCCGTGCCTCTTTTGTCCAGAATGCCCAACTCGAGTTTGTAAGTGGTATTTCCTTGAATTGCGAGGCGGATATGCTACTTATAGAGATAAGAAAAGCCCTTCTGAAAGCGTTTGGAAGGATGGATTTATGGGGGAAATTGCTGCTGGTTTTCGTTTTGGCAGTCGTAAACAATTTGGGCTTGGGTTAATGTTTTCAACTGGATTACCTATTTACAATTCATTTACTGGCGAAGATATTCGTCGTCCTCTAACTTTACTTCATTTTCGATGGGACCCATTTAAAAATTGTATGAAACCAAGAGAGAAAACAATGCCTATTCGAAGAACAGAAGGTTATTGCGATTGCCCAGAGGAATTTCTCGAAGAAAAAAAGAAAGAAAAATTGGATCTGCCATTTGAAAAATGCTTTAGCCCATTTTTCTATGTCCAAAGCGGATTACCTATCGACAAATTTTCAATCGACTTATTCAAGATAAATGTTTCGAAATCAAATTGTCGAGACAAAATTTCTGCCTCCGCTCCTTATCTTGATGTTAAAACTATTCCCCTAACTTTCACAATAGGTGTAGGAGTCGACTATCCAATCTCATCTCATGTGGATATTACAATTGACGCTGGCTGGCGAAGTTATGCTTTTGGCGAAAGCCAAGCCCTGCTTGGTTTTAGCAATGTCCCGTCCTATCGGCGGATAAATATGTTTTTTATCAGAACTGGTATAACATTATAAAGGTGCAAATATGATAAAAATTAAAATTTTATTTTTTAACACTTTATTTTTAGCATTTCTCTTGCTCATTCAATCGTGCGATTGTCCATTGCAAGAGGCTAATGTGTATTCAAATTGTCAAGTCCGAGAGGCAACAATTACAAAATTCAATCCCAATGGGACCTTGCAACAAGTTACAAATCCAGACGGAACTTCCACCTTGGTCTTTGTTCCCGATTCTCTTTACTCAATCCATACATTTCTCTTCCCTTTTAACAAAGATATGTCTGGTTCTTTGGTAAACGACGAAAGATTTGCCAAAAGTTCAACTATTCCAATTGTTAAGATACCTTTCTCCGATTCACGACCTTATTATTTAGCAATCTTTGATAATTATCCCCAAAACAATGATTTAAACGGTGACATCTTGCTTTACGATGTTGCCAACGATCTTTCCTCTGCTGCAATTCGTGTTGCTGGCGAAATCGTTAGAATTAATCAAACTTTTAATTCTGAAAACTCAACTGAATTTTGCGATGTCGTTAACCGACTTACCCGCGACACCGCACTTATTCGAAATTTGAAATCCAATTTAAGCCAATTTGGAAGAAATTTGCCCAATGCTGTTGTAATCAACTACAATCAAGGAAACATTGTTGTATTAGATACGGGTAATAATATTGTTGTTGGTGTAACTCCACGGCAAAATGATATTAATTATGTTTTGGAAATAACTGCAAACAAGTCGGTAAATCTAATCGTTAGAGTTGGCGAAATGTATCTTTACCGTGCAAGAAATGGAAAGTACTTTATCTTTGCTATAACTGATATCAGAGAAGGCACTCTTCCGCCTTTCAAGCGTCGGTTAACAATAATGTTCAGCGAAATTTGACAATTTGGAGGATATATGGAAAAAGGGAAAATAATAATCACATTATTAATTGGGTTATTTCTGGTTGCCGCTTGTTCAAAGCCCAAAATTATTCGCGAATTACCTGCGGGAAATTTAACGAAAATTTCGCCAAAGGAGTCACCAAATACAAAGTCTGATGAAGTTGCACCAGTACAACAGCCGACAAACATTTCAATCGTCGATCCTTGTCTCAAAGAAGGAGAAGTAATTAAGAATGCTCCATTCGATGGAATAATAACTTCGGCGGAGTTTATCCGACGAACTTTTCCGTTGACAGAGTATAACAAGGAGGCTATTGATTATCTGACATCCAATGTTGAATCGGTCACCTTTCTCACAATCAATCAAGGTTACGCGGCATTTTCCCATCCGCCTACGACTCGGTATATTCAACGATACCAATTGCCGATGAGTGGCTCAGTCGGTGGCACAGATATTTTCTCCTTCTCCTTGAAGGATGGGGGAGTATTCTTCGAGGTTTTGCCACAGCCCATAAATTCAGAATTTTGGGATTCCCATCCATTTGTAACTAACGATGTTCTTGGAAATCAACTGTTAATATGGGCTTCCGACAGAATTGACAACCAAGGAGGATTTAGTTTTCCATACCAAAACGAAGGCAATACCGATTTGTATTACGCCTTTAAAAAGCCTTATGAAAATTGGGATGAAGTAAAAATCCACAATTTCAATGATGTCCTTGCAGATATCAACACAAAATATTCCGAAGCCTCTCCATTTCTATTTTGCAAATGCTACAATCCAACTTTGCTTTTTGCATCCAATCGCGATTCGAAAGATTCGACCTTCGATATTTTCTACGTAAATTTGGAAATTGACTTCATTAATCAAAAAATTACTGCAAAAGGACCAGTTAAAAAGTTTGAAACAGGCGAACAAACAATTAACACTTCTGCTGATGAGAGATTCCCTTATATACATATCCCCACATTTCAACCTACGATGGCGATTTAAATATTTATTTTACTTCTAACAGAAACAAAGATTCGATAGTTTTCGTTACGAAGGATTCTGCAAAAAGGGAAACTCGAATAATTTTCAAAAATGTCGGAGGCTACGATTTATACAGATTTCAAATTAAAAGAGGGAAGGATTTTTCTTGTGCTCCGCCACCTCCGCCACCACCGCCAAAATTAACTCTCGTTGTGAGAATAAATGAATTTTGCTTACAATTTTGACGGGTCTGTTATCGATTCTGCACTTAATGTCGATGGAGTGTGCCTTTTAAATAGTAGGCAATGTAACGCAAAAGTAAGTTATGAATTGGAATTTGGCAAAAAGTATCGCCTTGAAGTTGCTGATGTTATAACTGGCTGTGGCGGTATTTGCGATTCTTGTTTTAGCCAAGTTATTGAATTCGTATCCCCCACCAAAATTCTTAAGGATACAACACTTGAATTTACTTTGAATAAATATTGCATAAAGAGAGCACCACGGCTAATAAGTTTCTCAATGAAAAAAGGACTTGCATTCTTTGTTACGGGCTATTGGTATCCGACGACGATGGACAATTTACAGGAACTCTGGCGTCGTTCTGCAAGTGGTTGTCTTTCTTTGTCCAATTTCATCGATTCGACCGACTTTCGTCCAGACGAAAAATATTTCTACGTTACTGCTGCGGAAGTTAATGACCGTTGGTTAAACGAAACTTTCTATCCCACTATCGACTCCCTTCTTCAATTGCTTGATACTTGTTACAACAACCAGAAGCTTGTCATAACAGTTCACGGTTACACCGACCCGTGTCCTCTTCGCACTGTTCGCGACCAGGCGGGAAGAATCATCCAAGACAGTACGCGTTTCACTTGCGACGAAAGTTTCGTCTTCGAAAGAAATGATGTAAAAGTTGTAGTCCCCCAAGGAGTACTAATGAAATTCCCAAATCTGAAAACAACGGAAGGAAAAGCATTTACACCTCCAATCGGAACACAGCAAGGCAATTACGTGCTTGCAATGTTGCGCGCTTACTTCACTCAACAAACTCTTAAGAATGGTTTCAAGAAAAAGTATGCTCAATTTCCAGAAAAGCTCCGTAGGTTCGACCAATTTGTGGCTTTTACTCTCAACGCTTTTGGTATTTACGACGAACGACCGCCTTGCCCAGAAATTGATAAGGATATTGTTGGGGTTGAACTTGCTAATAAGCCATATCCACCGACATTGAACGAACCGTGCAATTTGCCCCATAGCCGACGCGTGATGATTTATGTTGATGTCGTAAGCAGTAGCATGGTCGAAAAGAAGACCTTTGCTCGCGAGGAGTGCGGAAAAATAAGTTATGTCACCTATCTTGAAAAGAAGAAAGAAAAGAAACCCGAGGTGGTTCAACCACCTATAAGCGAGGAGGAATTGACCGAGGACCTTGGCGCAATTGAAATTTACGAGGAGCAAGAACTGGAAAAACCGCAAGTAAAAACCTGCCCTGGAAGGACATACAAAGTCGTTTTTTGCGAAGCACGAAACACAGACGAATATGAGTTCCTGAAAGGTTTTATAATTTCTCTTGGCTTTGAAGTGGAGGATGGAGTAGCGGAAACAGACGGAAATCAAAAGTATAAGTTACCAATTGAATCGAAAGAAATTTTCTGTTCTCCGCAAGAAGCCAACGAATTGATTCTAACATTTAATGAGCGATTGAAAAAGATTTCCCCTTGATTAACTTCCGACGCGAGCAAGTCCGTGCTTATGTAAAAGCATTTTAATTCCAAAAAAATTTACAAATGGGGTAGGAGAGCAATCTTCTACCCCGAATTTGTTTATTGGAATTATTATACAATTGAATAACATAAATAAACCCCAAGCTTTTTGCTTGGGGTTGTTTATTCGAATTATAAAAACTTACTCCACAACAACGGGGACGGATTCGCTTCCGCCATCCCATCGCAACAAGATGAAGTACACGCCCGATGGCACACCACTGCATTCCCATTCCAACTCGCCATACGCCTTGTCTCGAATCGTTACTCGAATGCGCTCCTTGCCTTCAACCTTGCGTCCCATCGAGTCGTATACTCCGTCGATTGCCTCCGCAACATCGAAACTACCGTCCCAGGCAATGCGTGCTTTGACTCGCACGCCCGCTGGCTGTGGATATGGCTCGCTCGCCAAGAACTTCGTCGTGTGGTACCGCTTCTCGACCTGGCTTTCAACAGTGGTTGGTGTTCCCTTCTTCAATGTAATCTTGTAGTAGTTGAACGGACGGAGCGAATCGCTCAACCCAGCAATAGCAACATTGCCTTTGAAAATGACGCTTTCGAAATTTGGCTTGCCGTAGTCCCATTCGCCTTCTCGCCACTTGGTCAAGTCGTTACGGTCTGTATTTTCCAGGAACAGCCCCCGCCCAACGATAAAGAATCTGTCGGAGATGACCATAAGAAGGGGTTCAAAACCACTTTCTTCTGTTTTCCAAAGAAGTTTAACTTCATTCCTTTGCCTATTGAAAAGATAAACTCGATCTGGATTTGATGTTGCAAAAATTAATGTGTCCGAATTAAGTTGGACAAATTGTTTAACTTGGCTTATTTCCTTTATTTCTAATAGTTTTGTGAAAGTCTTCCCAGTATCAAGTGTGTGTCTAATTTCAAAAGTAGGTTTGATATCATCCTTCGAAGCTTTTGAGAGGCCAAGCATTGTGAATTCATTAATTTTTTCTGTCGGGAAAATGTGCAAAATTGCAAAGCCAGAGTCTTTTGTAATCAACCTAAAATCAACGAAATTGGTATCCGCGAGGAAAATTTTGTATTTATAAGGGTATGCTGTCGTATCATAAAAACCATAAAGAAAACAATTTTCAAAATAAGAAAGGTTAGTAGGTTGATCATTTTTCGATATAGGAGTAGGCCAGCTTTTTAGTATAAATCGCTTTTAACCGTTT
>VSSL01000501.1_pt1 | contig 11743 bp, 8 predicted proteins | sample 4557531 | NCBI WGS metagenome assembly VSSL01 (sample SAMN10986726, study PRJNA523729) | hot springs metagenome | isolation source: hot springs | place: India:Timba, Gujarat | collected 2018-05-31 | reverse complement strand
TTTATTTAGCCTGTCCTTCACATATTTTCTCAACTCAGTCCCTTGCCAGAACACTGGGCTCAGGCCTGAGTTGAGGAAACAATATGACGTCTCTAATGGAGGGAGAGTCGGTCAGGAGCATGACCAATCGGTCTATGCCTATTCCCTCTCCTGCTGTAGGGGGCATCCCATGCTCCAGGGCCCTCAAGAAATCCTCATCCAGGGGTTGAGCTTCACTGTCTCCCCGGTCTCGCATTTCCTGTTGTTGCTGGAAACGGGCTCTTTGGTCGTCCGGATCCGTGAGTTCTGAAAAGGCATTGGCTATCTCTTTTCCTGCTATATACAGCTCAAACCTGTCCACCAGTTCCGGATCTTCACGATTCCTCCTGGCAAGGGGCGAAATTGCCACCGGATGATGGGTCACGAAGGTGGGATTCTCGAGATGCGGTTCCACCAAGGCATCGAACAACTTGGCCAGCACCTTGCCAAGCGTGTCTCTGCCCTCCAGAACCACATGACGTTGTTTGGCAAGCTCTTTCAAGCTTGGCAGATCCCCCAGGATTTCCCTGGGTACCTGCCCCAGCTCCACCAGGCCGTCCAGAAAACGCAACCTCTTCCACGGTCTTTGCATGTTTAATTCCGAACCCTGAAAACACAAAGTAGGCCATTTCCCCAATTTAACGAGAAGAAACTCGAACAACTCCTCTGTAAAGTCCATGAGCTGCTCATAGCCGCAGTAGGCGCGGTAAAACTCCAACATGGTGAACTCAGGGTTGTGTTGGGTGGAGATACCCTCATTGCGGAAGTTCCTATTTATCTCATAGACCCTTTCCATACCTCCTACCACCAATCGCTTCAAGAAAAGCTCCGGGGCCACTCTAAGATAAAGGTCCACATCAAGAGCATTATGGTGGGTCACAAAAGGGCGAGCATCAGCTCCTCCTGGAAGGGTTTGCATCATGGGGGTTTCCACTTCCTCGAACCCGTGGGACTCCAAAAACTCCCTGATCCAGCGGATCACCTTGGCCCTAACCCGGAAGATTTCCCTCACATGGGGATTGATAAGCAGGTCCAGATACCTTTGACGATAGCGGGCCTCAATGTCTCTAAGACCATGCCATTTCTCTGGAAGGGGCCTGAGGGCCTTGGACAGGATCCTAAGTCTTTCAACCCTAAGGGTAAGCTCCCCGGTACGGGTTCTAAAGAGTCCTCCTGAAACACCCAGATGGTCTCCCACGTCAAGGCATTTGAAAACCGTTACTTCATCATCTTTCAAGGAAGGAATGTGCAGCATGCATTGAATTCGGCCTGTGCGGTCCTTAAGATCCACGAAAGTGACCTTGCCGAAATCCCTCTTTGCGGTTATTCGACCAGCCAGGGAGAAAACATTTCCCAGCTTTTCCAGGCTGGGTGAGTCCCATTGCCCATGTTGCTCCAGGATCTCACCCACCTCATGGGTGACCGAGAAGTCCTGAAGAAATGGATCGATCCCGCAAGCCCTAAGCTTCTCCAGTTTCCTCCGTCTATCAGAAATAAGCCCGCTGGCTTTTTCATTGCCCCCAATATCCAAAGATCCACCTCTCTTTCCCTGTTTCATACCTCCTCACAACACAGAGCATCTCCCCATTGCTTGAGCTGGCCCCTTGAGCAGCCTGCCCCTGTAGTTTCTTGTTAAGGATCTCGGTTTGGGGCCAGCAAGATCAAGCCAATTGGATTTCTGAATCACTTGCCTGTCCGACCAACCTGCTATGGAAAAGAGCTTGTTTCGATTCTTAGACCGAAAGACCTTTTATAGCGGAACAAACCCTTTTTCGTCAAGCTGGCCTCGAGGGAAGAGCTTGCTGCTCGCCTGAATTTTGTTCCTCTTGTGGAACTTTGGCGGGAAGCCAAAGGCTGAAGCGGCTGCCTTTGCCGGGCTGGCTTTGGAGTTCTATGCGGCCTCCCATTTCCTCCACGAGGCGGTGGACAATGGACAGACCCAGTCCTGTGCCTTTTTCTTTGGTGGTAAAGAAAGGATCAAACACCTTGTCCCTGACATCTTCGGAAATGCCCACTCCCGAGTCTTCCACTTCCACCACCAGCCAGCGCTCCTGTGAGTCCAGACCAGCAGGCAAATTTCCTGAAGCCCCAAATGCCCTCACGCTGAGATCTCCTCCATGGGGCATGGCCTCCAGGGCATTGTTGAGAAGATTCCAAACCACCTGTCTGAGTCTTTTGGAATCAGCGTAAATCATGAGCCCGGGAGATATTTCCGCTTTTAAGTTGCAGGCCTGTGTGGTCTGTTCCAGAAAAAGGGTTAGGGTCTCCCTCAGAGCCTTGGACAAGTCCATCTTTCTGGGAGTTGAGTGCTCTGGCCGGGCAAAATTTAGAAACTCCGTAAGAAGGCCATTTAAACGCTTGGTTTCCCTGAGCACAATCTCCATGAGCCTTCGGTTCGCCCCATCCAGACTCAGCTCTTTTTGGAGTATCTGGATGGATCCGCTCACAGAAGCCAAGGGGTTTCTTATCTCATGAGCTATTCTGGCAGCCATTTCCCCAATGGAGGCCAGTCTGTCCACCCTCCTGAGATGTTGCTCCATGGCCACGGCCTGGGTAAGGTCTTGAAAGTGAAAAATGGTGCCCATCAAGACTTCATCGTCTCCTTTGAGGGGAGCCAAAGAGAAGCCCAACTCCATGATCTGGCCGTCTGGACGAGTGTATTTCATGCTCTGGCGTCTCATCTGAGGGTCATGCCTGCCTCTGGCGGCCTCTTTCAAGAGCCTGGAGGGAATCTGGGGAAAAACCTCCTCCAGGGGTTTGTTCAAGATGGATTCAGCTTGTACCCCTATCATCTCCAAGGCCGAGTGATTCGCATAGATGATCCTTCCAAGAGGATCGCAGGTCAAAAGACCGCTTGGCAGGCATTGGAGTATGTGCTCGTGGAGCAATGTGAGCTTGGAGAGGTCAGACTGTGCCACCTCCAGCTCTTCCCTGCTTACTCTGGCCTGTTCAGCCAGATAACTGCTCAGCAGTGCCACAAGGAAAAAAGCACTGACATTTATGATAATGGTGAAAAAAACCTCATTACCCAAAGGTTGCATGGAGCGCAAGGAGGTGCTGAAAGCTGGGGGCAGCACCGAGAAAAACCTAAGATTCAGCATGCCTCCGTAAAGCAAGCTGCTCAGCGAAGCGCTCATCAGGGCCCCTCGCCGATAGAGCAGGATGCTGCCTGCTATAATAGAAAGGTTATAAGTAGAGGCAAAGATGCTCTCTTCAGCCCCTGTAAGGTATACCAGTGCCGTCTCTAGGGCGATGTCCGTCAGCACCTGCATGTATGCAAAGAGGCGCAGATCTCTCACCCTGGGTAGCGATGCTTTGTAAATGAGGCTGAGGGCCAAGACCAGAGCCAAAATGCCTGAAGGACCTATGAGAGGGGGACGTATGAGATCCCAAAGCTCCCTTGCCTGCAGGAGGAGGGTCCCACCCAGCAACGATACTGCAACCAACACCCTCAAGAGCACCAGCCAGCCTAATCTACTCCTGAGCAGCTCTTGAGGACCAGAACGGATAGGTGAATCTCCTTGGCTCAATCCACGGTCCCAGCAAGTTTAAAGATGGGCAAGTACATGGCAATCACTAGGCCGCCTATGGTGCCACCTAGAAAGATCATCAAGAAAGGCTCGATGAGCGAGGTCAGAGCCTCCACAGCGGCATCCACTTCCTCGTCGTAGAAGTCCGCTATCTTGGCAAGCATGACATCCAGAGCTCCGGTGGACTCTCCTACGGCTATCATCTGAACCACCATGGAGGGGAATACTCCACTCTCAGAGAGAGGATCTGCTATGGTTCTTCCCTCTGCTATGCTGGCCCTGGTCTTGAGAATAGCCGATTCAACGGTCTTGTTTCCGGCGGTCCTGGCCACAATGTCCAACCCATCCAATAGAGGCACGCCGCTTTGGATCATTGTACCTAGAGTGCGGGTAAACCTGGCCACCGCCACCTTTCTAATCAGGTCTCCTATGACCGGGACTCGCAGGATCAGGTCATCCATCAGTGCCCTGCCCTTGCGTGTGGCATAAAAACGGTTAAGGCCTATGAAAAAAGCAACTGCCACGGCAATGATAAAAAGAATGTAGCTCTGCACCCATTCACTCAAATCTATTACGATCTGGGTGGGAGTAGGAAGTCCTCCCCCCATGTCCTCAAACATCTTCTTGAAAATGGGAATCACAAAGAGCAATAGAACCGCCACTACCGCCACTGCCACAACCAGTACCACGCTGGGATAAACCATGGCTCCCTTTACCTTCTTTTTGAGCTTCATGGCTTTTTCTATGTACGCTGCCAACCGGTTCAGTATGGTGTCTAGGATACCTCCCACTTCTCCTGCTGCGATGAGGTTTACAAACAGCTCATCGAAGGTCTTAGGATGCTTTTTCAGGGCGTCTGCGAAGGTAGAACCTCCTTCCACATCGCTCTTGATCTGTTTCAGCATCTGTTTGAAGGTGCGATTGTCCGTCTGATTTGCCAGAATGTCCAAGCATTGCACCAAAGGAAGCCCGGCATCTATCATGGTAGCGAATTGCCTTGTGAAGAGGACTATGTCCTTTTCCGTTACCTTGGGTTTGAGGAAAGATACATTCTCGAACAGGTCCTTGGGAGCCTGCTTGACCTTGGTGGGCTCTATTCTCTGGCGTCTCAGAACAAGGCGGACAGTCTCCTCGTCGGGAGCTTCCATTTCGCCTTTGACTTTTTTCCCGGCCCTGTTGACTCCGCTCCATCTGTATAAGGGCATGACCCCTCCTGGCTAGATGGGCGAACCTCTGTAAGGAGGTCCGCAATGGTGTTTATCTTAGAGGCCTTTGGGGCCTCATCACCGGACGCTGTCCGGCCCCACTGGCCAGCATGTTTCTTAGTTCCTCCGGATCAGAGGAGCGCGACAATGCCTCCTCCAGGGTGATCAACCTGCGCTGATAAAGGCTGGCCAAGGATTGATTCATGGTTTGCATTCCGAACTTGGCCTGTCCGACCTGCATCTGGGAATAGATCTGGTGGATCTTATCCTCTCGGATGAGGTTTCTTATGGCAGCATTGGGAACCATTATCTCCAAGGCCAGAACCCTGCCTTTTCCGTCGGCCCGGGGAAGAAGCTGCTGGGACAGGACCCCCTCCAGAACAAAGGAAAGCTGGGCCCTTACTTGTGGCTGTTGATGCGCCGGGAAAACATCCACTATACGGTTTATGGTCTGCACGCAGGAGTTGGTATGCAAGGTGGCGAAGGCCAGGTGACCTGTCTCGGCAATGACAAGGGCGGATTCAATGGTCTCCAGATCCCTCATCTCGCCTATGAGCACCACGTCAGGATCCTGTCTAAGGATGTACTTTAGGGCATTTCGGAAACTCTTGGTGTCTGCATCAAGTTCTCTTTGGTTTATGACCGCTTTCTTGTGCTGGTGCACGAACTCTATGGGGTCCTCGATGGTCACCACATGCACGTGTCTTTCGCTGTTGATCTTGTCTATGATGGAAGCCAAGGTGGTGGACTTGCCGCTTCCAGTGGGGCCTGTTACCAGGACCAGGCCTCTTGGCTTGTTGGCCAACTCTGCCACAACAGGGGGCAGACCCAGTTCCTGGAAACTCAAGATGCGGTTGGGAATGCTTCTGAATGCAGCGGCCACTGCCCCTCTTTGCAGAAACACATTGGCCCGGAAACGACTCAACCCTTCAACACCAAAGGAGAGATCCAATTCCCAGTTCTCCTCAAATTTGTGTTTCTGCGCGTCTGTCAGGACGCTGTACACAAGCTGTTTGGTCTCTGCAGGCTTCAAGGGTGGCAGATCCAGCGGGACCAAAGAGCCGTTTATCCTCAGTTGGGGTGGTATACCGGCCGTGATGTGAAGGTCAGAGGCTCCCTTCTCGATGGTCACTTTCAGTAACTGATGGAGAGAAACCATTTTTTACTCCCCCATTGACTCTGAGTCCTCCTAAGCGCCCATGGGACTCAACACAGTCTTGAGAAACCTTTCAATCCGGCGCAGTGCAGCGGATTACCTCTTCGATGGTGGTGATCCCCTCCTTCATCCGCATTATTCCACTTTGTCTGAGGGTCATCATTCCAAGCCTCATGGCCTCTTTCTTTATCTCGCTGGCCGAAGCTCCCACAAGTATCAACTCTCTGATCTCTTCCCCCACGGGCATCACCTCGTAAAAAGCAATTCTGCCCTTGTAACCTGTATGCAAACAGTAATCACAGCCTCGGCCTCTGAAGACCCGCACTTGAGGGATCTCATGTTCTGGCACGCCCAGCTCCAGCAATGCCGCGCTGGGCAACTTCACCTCCTCCTTGCACTTGGGGCATATCTTCCTGCCCAATCTTTGGGCTAGGATAAGGTTCGTGGCCGAAGCCACTAAGAAGGGCTCAATGCCCATGTTCAGAAGACGGTTCACGGTGCTGGGAGCATCATTGGTATGCACGGTGCTAAGCACCATATGGCCGGTCAGGGCAGCCTTGATGGCTATCTCGGCTGTTTCAAAGTCCCTGATCTCTCCCACCATTATTATATCTGGGTCCTGCCTTAAAAAAGATCTAAGAGCAGCGGCAAAGTTGAGCCCTATCTCCTCATGCATCTGTACCTGGTTTATGCCAGGCAGATTGAACTCCACCGGATCCTCTGCTGTCATGATGTTGTCAGACTCTTTGTTGAGTTCCGCCAGGGCCGAATAAAGGGTTGTGGTCTTTCCGCTTCCTGTGGGTCCTGTGACAAGGACCATGCCGTAAGGCCGGTGAATGGCTGCCTTGAATTGCTTGAGCTGATTCTCCTCAAAACCCAACTTGGTCATGTCCAGCTGCAAGTTGGACTTATCCAGAAGCCTGAGCACTACCTTCTCGCCCCAAAGCGTGGGCACCACCGAAACACGGAAATCCATCTCTCTGTTTCTACCGAACCTCATCTTGATTCGGCCGTCTTGAGGCAGTCTCCTCTCGGCGATGTCCAGCTGGGCCATTATCTTTATTCGAGAGATCACGGCATTTCGTATTTTAAGGGGCAGGCCCATGGCCTTCCTGAGAACCCCATCCAGGCGATATCTAACCCTAAAACTCTTCTCGTAAGGTTCTATGTGGATATCGCTGACACCTAGTTTTATTGCCTTTATGAGAATACCGTTTACGAGCCTCACTATGGGGGCATCCACCTCCAAGGTGAGCACCTCGTCCCTTACATCCTCCACCACCTCCACATTTTCCACAGCCACATTCACCAGCTTTGAAAATCGTCCTCAGAAAAACCCGAGAGGGCGCTTTCTTCCTCCTCACCAAAGCCCGGAACCTCCTCATGCTCCTCCTCTGTATGGAAATAGTCCTTGGCCTCCATGATCGAAGGCCCAGTGTCCATCCCCTTTCCGCCATAATACCTCTTGATGGCTTCCAGAAGTTCAGCCTCTGCCACCAGCACTGGTTCTATGTTGTACCCAGTCATGAACTTGATATCGTCCAGGGCCACCAGCTGGGTAGGATCGCTCATGGCCACTGTGAGGGTGGATCCCACTCTTTGCACCGGGATGAGCAGAAACTTTTTGGCCAGTGATGCAGGAATGAGTTTTATCAACTCGGGCTGGATCTCCACCTTCCCGAGTTCCAGGGTGCGGATCTTAAACTGGCGGCTCATGAACTCCACGAGGGTTTTTTCGCTCACAAAACCCATTCGTATGAGGATGCCGCCCAGCCTGCCCCCGTGTTTTTTCTGTTCCTCCACGGCCCTGGCAAGCTGTTCCATGGTTATCAAACCGTTTTTAACCAGGAGCTCGCCTATGCGAAGCGCCATGGAAGCACCCCTAAGATACCTGAGCTCAGCAGTCCACTGGGCTGCATCGAATTGTAGGGAGCCCATGAGGCCCATGTCAAGCCGAAAGAATTCTTTAGCAGTGATCATTCCCAAGGATCCATGAGCTTGGAATCCAAGCTTAATCCCCAGTACCTCTTTGGGGCCCTCAATGGAGAAGGCCCCCATGGGGCAAATCAGGCTACGTTAGGGCCTAGATGAGTGCACCCCAGGATATCCCTTGCCCCCCATTGTTAACTTATCCTGAATGATGTGGGTGGGCTGCCCGGCGTTTCTTGACATCCATGGGGCTTCTGGTAGGCTAAGGTTTCCATGTGTTAGGTGGCAGCAGCGTGATGGAGGATCGAATCTCATGGACTACAAGGAAACTCTCAATCTGCCCAGGACTCAGTTTCCCATGAAAGCCAACCTGGCTCAGAAAGAACCAGAAGTAATGGCCCAGTGGGAGGCCATGCACATCTATTCCAAGATCAAAGAAGTCTCCAAAGGCAGGCCCAAGTTTATCCTCCACGATGGGCCGCCTTATGCCAATGGCCATATACACATAGGCACGGCCATGAACAAGATCCTGAAGGACCTCATCGTGAAATCAAAGTTTATGGCCGGATACGACAGCCATTATGTGCCAGGCTGGGACTGTCACGGGCTTCCCATCGAGCATCAGGTTGATCTCATGCTGGGTGGGAAAAAGGCCCAGCTTTCCACTTCTGAAGTCAGGCGCCAGTGCCGCAAGTATGCTGAAAAATTCATAGCAATCCAGAGGGAGGAATTCAAGAGACTGGGGGTCTTCGGCGACTGGGAAAAGCCATATCTCACCATGGCCTTTCCGTATGTGGCAGCCATTGTCAGAGAGTTCGGACGTTTTTTCCTTCAGGGTAGCGTGTACAGGGGCAAGAAACCGGTTTACTGGTGCTACTCATGTAAGACTGCTCTGGCTGAAGCCGAGGTAGAATATGCTGAGCACAAGACCCCTTCCATATTCATCTCCTTCCCCATGCGATCGGACATCTCGGGCAGGGTGAGCTCCCTCAAAGGAAAACAGATTTCGGTGGTCATATGGACCACAACCCCTTGGACAATACCTGCCAATCTGGCCATAGCCGTGCATCCGGAGTTCGAGTATGTGGCCGTGGAAAACCAGGGGCAAGTATACATCCTGGCCCAAGAGCTGCTTTCCTACGCCTCAGCCAGCTTTGGATGGCCTCCGGCAGATCCCATTGCCAGGTTCAAAGGAGCCGTCTTGGAGGGCCTAACATGTAGCCATCCCTATCTGGAAAGGGACTCCAAGCTCATCCTGGCTGATTTTGTCACCCTGGATGCTGGGACCGGCTGTGTCCACATAGCGCCAGGACACGGGAAAGAGGATTATGAGATTGGAGTCAGATATGGGCTTCCAGTGTATGCACCCGTGGATGACGAAGGTCGTTTCACCCATGAGGTGGAGTATTTCTCAGGCCAGTTCGTTTTCAGCGCTAACAGGGCTGTGATCTCCAAACTCCAGGATGTGGGCAGACTCCTGGCACAGGAAGAAATAACCCATGAGTACCCCCATTGCTGGCGTTGTAAGAAACCCATAATCTTTAGGGCCACAGAACAGTGGTTTATCTCCATGGAGGCCAATGGATTCAGAAACAGGACCCTGGAAGAGATAGACAAGGTGGAGTGGATACCTCCCCAAGGACGGGACCGCATCTATGAGATGATCAAACACAGGCCGGATTGGTGCGTTTCAAGGCAACGCTCCTGGGGAGTTCCCATAACTGTTTTCTACTGCGTTTCATGTGGAGAGGTCCTGGCCAATGAGCAGACCTTTTCAAAGGTGGCATCCATTTTCCAGGAGGAGGGAGCCGAGGCCTGGTTCGAAAAGGATGCAGGGCAACTTCTTCCAGAGGGATCCAGCTGTTCCAAGTGCGGTAACAAGGAATTCCGAAAGGAGACGGACATACTGGATGTTTGGTTCGATTCGGGGGTTAGCTGGGCTGCGGTGTTGGAGTGCAATCCAGAGCTGGAGTATCCAGCCCATATGTACCTGGAGGGAAGCGACCAGCACCGTGGATGGTTCCACAGCGCTCTTCTCACCTCTGTGGGGACCAGGGGCAAGGCACCCTACAAGAGCGTTTTGACCCATGGCTTTGTGGTGGATGGGCAAGGCAAGAAGATGTCCAAGAGCCTGGGAAACGTGGTAGTGCCAGAGGAGGTAATAAAGCAGTACGGTGCAGAGGTTTTGAGACTGTGGGTCTCAGCCGAAGACTATAGAGACGATATGAGGATCTCTGGAGAGATACTGCAGAGGTTGAGCGAGGCGTACAGGAGGATTCGCAACACGGCCCGGTTCATGCTGGGTAACCTCTTTGACTTTCAGCCAGCCCTCCACCAGGTTCCCTATGAGCAGCTAAGAGAGATAGACCGATTTGCATTGCACAGACTTCACGGGGTCATCAACAGAGTCCGCAAGGCTTATGAGACATATTCCTTTCACACCGTGTTTCACACCCTTCACCAGTTCTGTGCAGTGGACTTAAGCGCCTTGTACTTGGACGTGCTTAAGGATGTGCTCTATGTACAGGCCCCCACGGATCAGCAACGCAGATCCGCTCAAACGGTTATTTTCGAGACCCTGCGCAGCCTCACCTTGCTCATGGCACCTGTTCTGAGCTTCACGGCCGAAGAAATATGGCACCACATGCCACAGTGGGAAGGCAAACCTCAAAGCGTCCACCTGGCAAGTTTTCCTCAGGCTCCTTCCACCTGGGAAGACCGGGATCTGGCACTTCGTTGGGAAAAGTTTCTGAGCCTCAGGGCAGAAGTGACCAAAGCCCTGGAAATGGCACGCAGGGAAAAGAGGATCGGACTTGCCCTTGACGCCAGAGTGATCCTGGAGCCACCGCCTGACTGGAGGGAGCTCCTCAAGAACAACCGCAGTGTCCTGGAAGAGCTTTTCATCGTGTCGCAACTGGAAATCGCAGAGGTTCCCATCACCGGAGAGCTCCTAGAGAGTGAGGAATTGCCGGGGTTACGAATCCGCGTGGAGCAGGCCTCGGGGAGCAAGTGTCCTCGATGCTGGAAATGGGATGAGTCGGTGAGCAGCCGGGCGGATCGTCACAATGTCTGTGCCCGTTGTGCCGGCGTTTTGGACAGGATAGCCATTTGATGCAGTTCTACCCTCGACGGGCTTACCTGGGTGTATTGGTGGCGGTCACTGTGCTGGTTTTGGATCAGTTGACCAAGGCAGCGGTGGCTGAGCATATGCGTCTTCACGAGTCCCTAACGGTGATCCCTGGGTTCTTGAACCTAACTTATGTGCGTAACACCGGAGCGGCCTTTGGACTCCTGGCCACCCAGTCCCCAGGGATCAGGTCTTTGGTTCTGATCGCCTCTAGCTTGATTGCCATGGGATTCATTGTTTGGATATGGTGGCGCGAAAGGGTCTCTTCATGGTGCCGAGTGATCTCCCTGGGATTGATCCTGGGAGGTGCCTTGGGCAACCTGGTGGATCGAATACGCTTGGGAGAAGTGGTAGACTTCTTGGACATCTACTGGGGTAAATACCACTGGCCTGCATTCAACGTGGCAGACTCTGCTGTGACAGTGGGAATCCTGGTGTTGCTGCCCTCCTTGATCCTATCTCCCAAAGCAAGATGAAAGCCTTGATTCTGGCTATTCCCCAAGATCATTTGGGTTTGTCTTCCAGCATGGCCGTGGGGATTTGGGGCATGGCCGTAATGTCACCCATCCTGGGAAATAATGCAGGTCAAGTCACATGTGCTTCCCGAAATTGAGCTCTGCTCCAAAATGGAACCAAAAGCATATTCACGGGCCAAAAGCTGCGCAATGGATCGCTTTGGCCCCAAGCCCATGTTGCATATGGCCGCTTTTAAGTTTCCATTCCAGGCCGCAAGCCCAAATCAAAGGTCAAGGTACAACTGCTTAGAAGGCGTATCATA
>VSSL01000499.1_pt1 | contig 11751 bp, 9 predicted proteins | sample 4557531 | NCBI WGS metagenome assembly VSSL01 (sample SAMN10986726, study PRJNA523729) | hot springs metagenome | isolation source: hot springs | place: India:Timba, Gujarat | collected 2018-05-31 | reverse complement strand
TAACATTTAACGATGGTATAGTAGTAGTATAAATTGAACAGCAATATCGGAAAACCGCAAGGAATCAGCAGCGAAATTGTAATTGCCCGAAATGTTCACATTCAACAAGTCGATAGTTTTATCTTCACCAGTATCCAAAGGATTGTATTTCACCGAAAAGTTGTTTTGAATGCTGTACGAAAGCAACTGATAGAGCGAGCGGGAGGCAAGCCCACCTCCATCTTTTTCAAATCGAGAGTAAACAACTTCCCTTTGTGATTTTAAATCAAAGTATTTTCCGTAAAAACCAAACTTCGGGTCGGAAAGATTTGGGGTATAGGAATATTGAATGCTTGGGGAAACTGTGTGTCGAAACATTTTCACGCCAAATATGTTTGGTTTTGCAATACCATACAATTTGGTTGAAGAACTAATCCCAAAAGAGTAATTATACTCTGTAAAAAAGCCTTTGTCAATTTGTTCAAAAATTGAAGAATCTGTCGGGTTTACCGATGGTAACTCTTCGGAAGTAGTTGTTAAATGAAAAAGAGAAGAAAGGCGTAAAAGTGAAGTACGAAATTTTCGGAAGTTGGAACGAAAGCGAAGGTGAATGAGTAATTTTTGTGGAGAAATCGAAAACGAAGGAGGAATCTTGCTCTCGCTTTATTCTGGTCTGAAAGGCACGCAATGAGTATTGGAAAGAAACGCTACGCAAGAAATCATTGTTTGGGGCAAGTGAACGAAATGGGTTCATCTGTGGAATGGTAAAACTTAACGATGGCGTTTCTGTGTATGCTGTTGTGAGAATATTTTGTGAACGTGAATAGGAAAGCGAAAGGTTTGAACCATTCTCGAATGTTCTTGAATATGAAGCGTTGGAAGTTAAATCTTGTTGCTGTCGTGTGAAAATATCAATCGAGGTGTTTCGAAAGAAATCTTGGGAATAGAACCGCAAGTCGGCAGTGAAGTTTTCAAAGGGATTTATCTTGTGATTGTGTTGCAAACTGAAAGACCAAGTTTTTTGGTATGGCTCATCAACAGAGAAGCGAACTCGCCCGTAAGAAAGTTCGAAATTCCCAGCCAAACTATTGCGATATTTCCACTGTGTGTAGTTTTTCGCAAGGAAACCACCTTTCGTGTAAAAATCTAATGAAAAGCGTGTATCGTAATAATCACTTAAAGCAAGGTATAAGCCCAAGTTTTGGATTGTTACCCCACGCTTTTGAGAAAAGAAGAACGAAGGAACAATCAAACCCGACTGTCGTCCACTACGATTTGGGAAATACAGACCAATCGGAAGGACGAAAATGGGCAAATCTTCTACGTAAAATATCAATGGGTCGAGGTAAACGCTTTCGCCAGCCACAATCTTCATCTTTGGTGAACCAAAGTAGTAGTGTGGGTGGGGTGCGTTGCAAGTTGTATAACAACCATTTTGAACAAAGAATTCGATTTCTTTCTCTCTTTTGATTTTATCACCAAAGTAGTATCCTTCGCCCATCTGTGTTTCGCCCAAAGAGATAGTCCCTTGTTTAGTTCTAAAATTGTAAAGAATGCGTTCACCATAATAGACTTCTTTGTTGTCGGTGAACGCAGGAAAGCCAAAAGATTTCCCCTCTGCGGTTTTCGTTCCTTGTGCTTTTAACAAAGATTGGTCGAAAAAGAATTCAATTATCTCCGCCTCGAGTTTTTGGGTTTTGTATTCGACAACTGCTTTGCCACGCATATAAAGATGCTTCTCTTTGACATTCAATTGTATTGAATCTTGTGCTTTGAACTTTATTATATCGTCGATTGTTGTTTTAACTTCTGTGGTGTCGGGGGACTTCAATTCAGTTTTTTTGGTTTCGATTGTATCTGGAGTCTTTTGAATTTGTTTTTCAAGTGGTTCGACTTGTTGAGGTTGAAGTGTATCTTTTCCCGTTTCTTTTATTTGCAATTTCTTTTTAGGTGCTTCTTGTTGGGGTTTGAAAGAGTAGAAATTGTCATATTCCTTCCCTTTCACAGTAACAACTGCATCCAAATTTGCAAAAGCAACCAATACATTACAGCAAAGCAAAATAAAGCAAACCAAACTTTTCATTCCAGAGCCAAATCAATATCTATTCGCCAAACTATTTGTTTATTATGCAAAAACCACGAAAAAGTTTCAGTAAAATTCGAAAATTTCGACAGATTTTGGTATATAAAACGAAAATGGCTTCGATGTGTCGAATGTGTATTCAATCTTGTCTATCACGAGGCTAACATTTCCTTTTCTCTCTTCGATTTGCATAATGTATCTTTTGGGAAAAGCATCACCTTCGGAATTGAAATATTCTGGATAGACTATGTTCAACAAAATCTTGTCGTCCTTGCTCTTCTTTTGAAATTGCAAAAGTCTACCGTCATTGTCAACCAAAAAGAAGTCGACATAATTGTTTCCCACGTATGAGAACAGTCTTCTTTCGCCTTCTTGTTTGCTATTCTTCAACGAATCAAGTGGATATAGAATTTGTCCTTTGAATAATCGTATGAAGTCTAAAAAAGATAAAGGAACTTGCGACGCCTCGAAAATTTTTTCTCTGGTTGGTGTTCCGATAACAGCCCAGTTGTTGAAAACATCGTAATATTGGAAGTAGTCCTTATTGGCAAAGGCTTTCGCAAGAAGAACTCCCATTGGACCATAAAAAGACATAACCGCAGAGTCCTCGCCAACAATTTTTGCTTCGAATTGTGCAGAGAAATTTAAATTCGACAATGCAAAATCAATTTTGCCTCGAACATAAATCAAAGCGGTATCTTTTCCGTGTGTGGAAAGACTTCTTTCGGCGATGTCTTGGGCTTCGATTCTACTAAATGAAAACATTACCAACAGACCCAAGAACAACAACATAAAATTGAAACTTTCGTTTCGTTCCAAATTTTTACCAAATTTATTCGTAATTTGCAATTTAGAATTGCAAATTAATACTTTATTGAGTTATGATTTATATAACAAGAAGAGAAACATTTTCGTCAGCCCATAGATTGTACAATCCAACGTTTTCCGACGAGGAAAACGAAAGGATTTACGACAAATGCAACAACCCAAACTGGCACGGACATAATTACGTACTCGAAGTTACAGTTTGTGGATATCCCGACCCAAACACTGGATACCTAATTGATTTAAAAGATCTTAAAAAGATTATTCGAACCCATATCATTTCCAAAGTAGACCATAAGAACTTGAATCTTGATGTAGAATTCTTAAAAGGGATAATCCCAACGGTCGAAAACCTTGCAGTTGCCTTCTGGAAAGAACTCGAGGATAAATTTACAAATTGCAAACTCTATCGAATAAAACTTTACGAAACCGAAAACAATGTGGTCGAATATTACGGCGAAAAAATAGATTTACATAAATTTGTTTAATGTCTTGGAAAAGCGATGGAAGAATATTTTGATGACAATCATTTAGACGAATTCGAAACAGAACCAGACGAAGTGCTTGAATCTTTGCCAACACATAATCAATGGGGCGAACTGCTTTTCGATTCAAACGGAAATATGCCTTTAAGCCCAGAAGAACGAGAAATTATGATTAAACGCCTTGAACAGAAGTTCATCGAAGTTATGGAAATACTTCGCATTTCCCGACGTGACCCAAATTGTACCAAAACACCCTATCGCCTTGCCAAAATGCTTGTAAACGAACTCTTTATTGGTCGATATCAAGAACCACCCAAGAGCACTGTTTTCCCAAATCGCAAGAAAGTAAACGAACTCATCATTAGCAAAGGAATAACAGTGATGAGCGTTTGCTCTCACCATTGGCAACCGATTTCGGGCGATTGTGCAATTGGTTACATTCCAAATAAATATGTGCTTGGCGTAAGCAAATTAAGTCGTATCGTCGATTGGTTCAGCCGACGTGGTCAAATTCAAGAAGAACTTGGCGAACAAATAGCCGACTACATCGAGAATTTAATCAAGCCGAAAGCATTAGGTGTTGTAATCCGAGCCCGTCATTACTGTATGATTGCCCGTGGTGTCAAAGGCAACGAAGACAACTCGCTGATGATAACCTCGGTTATGCGTGGCTATTTGTTAACAGATTTGAACTTGCGAAACGAATTCCTTAATCTGATTGGTATGGGATACGCAAAATAAATTGATTCTTCCAAATTTTGAAGAAGAAAAAAAGTTTTGGTCAAAGGGCATATTAGTCGCTGGGGTCGACGAAGCGGGACGAGGGGCGTTGGCTGGTCCAGTCTTTGCCGCTGCTGTGGTCTTTCCCGTGAATTTCGAGCCAGATTTCAATGTTTACGATTCTAAAGCAATTTCCAGCAAAAAGCGTGAATTTCTCTACGAAAAGATAGTTTCCTCTTGTCTGGCTTATTCCGTTGAATTCGTGGACGTTGAGTATATCAATTCAACGAACATTTTGCGTGCAACTTTCCTTGCAATGAATAATGCATTGAGCAAACTTTCCCACCTTGAACCTTTTGCTCTCATTGATGGCAATCGATTTGAAGGGAATTTCAAGCACCGAACTATTGTCGACGGTGACGCAAAATCCTTCTCGATTGCTTCTGCCTCAATCCTTGCAAAAGTCGAGCGAGACCGCTGGATGACAAACATTGCACACCAAAAATATCCAAACTTTGGCTTCGACAAACACAAAGGCTACGGCACGAAGTATCACATCGAGCAGATATTAAAGAACAAGCCAACACCACTCCATAGGAATTTTTTTCTGCGAAAAATCTTAAAAGAAGATTATATTTTGTTTAAATAAAAATTTGATTTAAATAATTTAAAATTTTATTTTTGTTTTTTTACAAGGTAAACATATGAGCGATATTCCACCAATCAATGATTACAAAGTTGTTCTTTCCAATCTTGAACTTGAATTTGAGAAAATGAAAATCTTTTTACCATTCGCTGCCGAAGAATTGGGATATAGTCTTTATTCTGTCGATGATGGGTGCTTCATTTTCGAATTGGAGGCAAAACCTAAAAATGCAAAATTTCTACCCAAAGGCAAGTTCGCATTTTTTAAATATGCAAAGTCTATGCCTCCCAAATTTAAATTGTGTTTCGAGGGAAATAATGCTGTCCTCGATTTTAAACCCAGTAAATTAGCAATTTTTGCTAGGGGAAAAAAAGTTTTGAACCAAACTCAAAATTTTCTTTCTAAACTCTACGAGTTAAAAGAAGATTTTCAGAATAGGGTGGGCATTGAACCTTTGGAACTAACATCGCTTGATGAAATCTCTGAACAATTCTCTAAACATCACAGATATGCTCCAACATTTACATTTGTTCTTACGGGAATTTTTCTACTTTACTACGTCGTTGTTGCTATTGTGTCGAAATCAAGCATTTTGGACTTAAGCCCCCAATCGCTTATCAATCTTGGTGGCGTCTGGTCTACTAATATTCTTAACGGCGAGTGGTGGAGGCTGTTGACGGGCATTCTTTTACATTCTGATATTCAACATCTATTTAACAACATTGCTGCTTTAATTTCAATTGGGACACTGCTTGAACCAAGGATTGGAAATCTTCGATTTCTGATTGGCTTTTTTGTAACTGGTGTCATTGGTGCCTCATTGTATACAATGTACAACCATTTTTCGGTTAGCGTTGGCGCCTCGGGGGGCATTCTCGGGCTTTATGCTATTTTCTTCGTTCTTTTTGTCAACAAAAAGGTTAAGTTAAGAAGAAACTCATTTTGGGATCTTGCTATCCTGGTAATTTTTACACTTGTAAGCGGGATTTTCGACCCCAAAGTTGACAATTGGGGACATTACGGCGGATTTCTCTCTGGGATTCTTGTTGGGTTGTTTTACCTCCTGGATTTCAAAGGAGTTGAATTCGAAAAAAAGAAGGTTTCTGTTGTTGCCCCAATCTTGCTGGGAATTATCGTTCCTTTCTATGTTGTTCAAATGACACCAGATTATCGTTCCCAATTTTTGCAAGTGGCAGAAAAAAGTGATTCTCTTGCACAAAACTCCCAATCTTTTTACGATTTAATGATGGAAAATCCCGATGCACAGACCAATCAGTTTCTTATGGCTATTGAAAACGATATTCAAAAGAGAACAGAGGCACTGAATTTATTCCGTAAAGCCGAACAATTTAGATTGGATTCGTATAATCGTAAATTCGTAAATTATATGAAAGAATATCTATCTGCCTGGCTTGAAACTTATTACATTCTTCGGGCTGTTTATTCAGACGATACCACTACATACAAAGACCCCATCGATACTCTTATTAACGCTTACTTAAAATTGACCAAAGTCATAAAAAAAGATAGCATTTACAAACTTCCAGAGGTCTGGGTTGTCCACGCTTTTTTGTATGGTATCACTTACAATAGGTTTGTCCAAATGGAACCACAAGCCTTGGCTTACTACACTTTGTTGCAAAACAATGCCCCGACTAATGAATTAATTTCTGCCCTCGAAGATGGCAACAAAATTTGGTCCTACTTTAAAGACAAAATGAACGGTTTCGATACACTTAATATCGCAGATGAGAACAAGCAACTTGTTCGATTGCTTCAACAGTATCTAAATCTTCGAATAGATTCGTATAATGCATTACTTAATTACTACAAGAATAACGATTCGAACAGCCTTTCGCTTTACGAAAGTCTTTCAAACAAATTGAGTGACGTTATTGCTCAAATAAACAAAGTGCAAAACCAAAAGTAGCCAAATCTTTTGCTTTTCTGATAGTAAGTCTTATCCGATTTGACAAATGTCGAATTAAATTGGACAATAAATAATTGTTATATTCTCCTCTGGCTTAACAATTTGCGGGTCGGTGTAATACATTTCAAACAGGTTGCCTTTGGGGGCTAATTTCTGCTCTTGCAAATGCTTAAAGATAAGATTGTACACATTTTCGAACCCGTTGTACGAGCCAAGATAAACCGTTCGCAAAGTGTAGGACTTCGGAATGGTGCCAAATTTAATTCTCCCAGTGGGTTGCAAATCGCCCGTTGTTTCAACTGGGATACAAGCGTCGAAAGCATAGAAATCTTTTGAATGTGAACGGGTAATGGCAATTGGACCGCCATAGACTTTCAACTTGTTCTTCTGAACAAAATCCATTAGTTCCATAAATGCATCGGTGTATTTTTCCTCTATTTCCTCCGAACCCATATTGGTTGAGTCGGAAATATACACAATCTTGGTCTCGGGAAATGTGTCTCTGAAGAACATTACTTTATTGCGGGCAATTTCTTCGGATAACTTTTTTATTCTCGCCAAATTTTGCTCGAAATCCTTGCCAATTGCTTGGTCCAGAAAGAAACGAAACCATTTCGCAAGGAACTTCAAATCGCCTTCCATCTTCCAAGTAACAAGCACTTTTTCCTCGTTTAAATCCATAAAACGCAAAGTGCTCGTCGATTGCATTTCTTGTCCAAATGTGATTAACAGTTTGACATATTCAAATGGCTTTTCCTCGACTATTTCAATTTCTCCTTTGCCCACGTCTTTGTTTAGGCTCGACCACGAAAACTTGCTATTCAAACCAAAAATTGGACCAGCGTACATTCTTTTCTGATTTGTGTCGAGGTTCCACCAGGTGTCCCAATATTTCCAATTTCGCATATCATCAATCAAATAATAGACAATCGATTGCGGGGCTTTGATTTCGATTTTCCTTTCCACTGAATAACGTGAGGGGAGAAAAACTGTTACTATTAAGAAAAGGACAAAAAGTGCTACAATGGCAAGGACAAAACCTTTGAAGATTTTCATATCTCTCCCTTCTATTTGTTAAAATACAATCACTCCGTTTTGGACTTCGATAACTTCCCCGGTTGTTTTCTCCTTGGCTCGGAAGTAGAAAGTACCGCGAACTGTGTTCCCTTCGAGTTTGGTAATTTCCACCCAGCCAGAGTCGGAAATAAACTGCTTTCGGGAATTCCCCTCGCCGTAGTCGAAAGTACCTATTGCGAAGTCTCCGGGAATGACATCGTTTCGGTTGGCAAATTGGAAGGTGCCAGTTTTTTCTTGAAAGTCTCGGAAGAAGATAAATACTCCAAGCATACACAGTTTGTTGTTAATTCTGGTAGATGTCCCCAGGTTTAAGACAAGGGAACTGTCCAACGTTGCAGTGGTTACAAGTCCAGCACCCGAGTATTCCAAATTGATGGCGCCGGAAATCACAGCAGAGATGTTGGCAAAGGCGCTTGGAACATTGGTCTCTTCTTCCTTGCAAGAATTGCTTGCAAAAAGCAAAAGCAAAGCAAAAAGCAAAGCAATCTTTTTCATTTTTTCTGTGCCTTATAAAATAACAAATTAATAAAAATTAAGAAAATTAATTTTTGAGATTGAATAAATTCATTAGATAATAATTTATTTATAAAGAATTAGAATTATAATTGTTTGCAAGAGAATGAAATAGGTTTTATGTTTAAACTATTATTCTATCATTGAAATATATATATATTTATTTAATATTTAACTTTGATTTGAAAATTTGTGAAACTTGGTATAATATTTTTGTATGAAAGTTAGGTATGTCTGCATGCGCGAGTACCGTTTAATGAATATCCCAGGTGTATGGTCGGGTGAACTCCAACAAGCATAGATTAAGGCACCCCTCATAATATGCCCGTAATGTTGGTGGTTATGTATCTGATTCCGGCAAACCAAATAAATCATTACTTGCAGAAAATTTCTTTGATTGCCAAACCTCTGGAAAACTTATCCAGGCTTAAATAGATTGTAGATAGTCAAGAATCTCGATGACATCCGCAACTACCTGCTTGACCTTATTGATGTTGCAAAAGAATTGTCCAGTCCGGATACTGGGGCAAGGATAATACGATTGCAGGTAAAAAACTGCACTCGAACTCCCTGTATTTGAAGATTTGTCTAATTTCATTGTGGAACTGCTTACTCTTGTTGTAGGTCAGAATAAAAAACCAGAGGTTTTTACGCAGAATGCTGAACTTTTAAATGACTCTATTCCACAAAAGATCTAATTGAAAAGATAGTGGCGAATGATTCTTATCAATACGGAGGATGGCGGATTCTGTGCTGAGGCTCCGGTTCCTATCAAGGGGGATGGATAACTAAAGACTGTATTGTTATAAGACACTTGTCTCTTGTAATTTCCTTGATCCTAAATAAGTCTATTGTAAACAGCAGATACTTTTAAAGCTAAACGGTTGTTCTGTTTCACCTAAAATACAATTAGAAATATGATAATAAAAAACCGCATTATTATCCAATCTTTGCTGCAGTTTAATGGGGCAGATGAAACACAACCCGTTATACTGCAGTGAAGAGTGCTGAACTGAAATGTTTAATAATTGCAAACCATGAATATGGTCTAATGCATAGTTCTAAAAGAGTTTCTCAGTATAATTAAAATTATAGCATTTGTATAAATATAAACGGTTCATACTATTTTAAATCAAAGCGATCAAGATTCATTACTTTATTCCAGGCAGCTATGAAATCCTTTATGAATTTTTCCTCTCCATCTGAACTGCCATAAACTTCTGAAAGTGCTCTAAGTTCTGAATTAGAACCAAAGACCAAATCAACTCTTGTTGCTGTCCATTTTAATTCCCCTGTTTTTCTATCCCTTCCTTCAAATATTTCTTTATCATCTGATATAGGTTGCCAGACTGTATTCATATCAAGAAGGTTTACAAAAAAATCATTTGTTAGAGTTTCAGGCCGTTTTGTGAAAACACCATGTTTTGAATTATCCCAATTAGTATTTAATACACGCATACCACCAATAAGAACCGTCATTTCTGGGGCAGTTAAAGTTAATAGTTGGGCTTTATCTACAAGCAAGTGTTCTGATGATATTTGATATTTTCTTTTTAAGTAATTCCGAAAACCATCTGCTTCAGGTTCCAGAACGGCAAAAGATTCAATATCAGTCTGTTCCTGCGAAGAATCCATTCTACCAGGTGTAAACGGGACGGTTACATCATAGCCAGCATTTTTAGCTGCTTTTTCAATACCTGCACATCCTGCAAGAACTATTAAATCCGCAAGAGAAACCCTTTTATTATCAGTTTGCTTGCTGTTGAAATCATTTTGAATTTTTTCAAGAGTTTCAAGTACTTTTTTCAATAATGGTGGATTATTTACTTCCCAATCTTTCTGTGGAGCAAGCCGTATTCGAGCTCCATTTGCCCCACCTCGTTTGTCTGAACCCCTGAAAGTAGAAGCAGAAGCCCACGCGGTTGATACAAGTTGAGAAATTGATAATCCAGAAGCTAATATTTTTTCCTTTAAGTCTTTTACATCATTCTCGTCAATTAATTTATGATTTACCTCTGGGATTGGATCCTGCCATATTAATTCCTCTTTTGGTACTTCAGGTCCGAGGTAACGGCTACGTGGACCCATATCACGGTGGGTAAGTTTAAACCAAGCTCGAGCGAATGCATCTGCAAACTCGTCTGGATTTTCATAAAATCGCCTTGAAATTTTTTCATATATTGGGTCAAACCTAAGTGATAAATCTGTGGTTAACATTGTTGGCTTATGCTTCTTATCTGGGTTATGGGCATCAGGAATATTCTCCGGAGCATCTTTTGCGACCCATTGATAAGCACCTGCAGGACTTTTAGTTAATTCCCATTCATAACTGAAAAGATTTTTAAAATATAAATTAGTCCATTTTATTGGGTTCTGAGTCCAGGTAACCTCTAAACCACTTGTAATAGTATCAGGACCTTTTCCTGTACCAAAACTGTTTTTCCATCCAAGTCCCTGTTCTTCAAGATCAGCAGCTTCAGGTTCAGGTCCAAGATGTGTTGCCTCTGCTGCTCCGTGACATTTACCAAAAGTATGACCTCCAGCAATAAGTGCAACTGTTTCTTTATCATTCATAGCCATTCTGGCAAATGTTTCTCTTATGTCTTTTGCAGCAGCAAGTGGGTCTGGTTTCCCATTTGGTCCTTCCGGATTAACATAAATCAGCCCCATTTGAACTGCAGCAAGAGGGTTTTCAAGTTCTCTCTCATCTGTATATCTTTTGTCTTCAAGCCATTTTGTCTCCGAACCCCAATAAACATCTTCTTCAGGTTCCCAGACATCTTCTCGACCACCAGCAAACCCAAAGGTTTTAAACCCCATAGATTCCAAAGCAACATTTCCAGCAAGAATTATTAAATCTGCCCATGATATTTTCTTACCATATTTTTGTTTTATAGGCCAAAGCAATCTTCGAGCTTTATCAAGATTTACATTATCAGGCCAACTGTTCAGAGGGGCAAATCTTATTTGTCCTCTGCCTGCTCCACCACGTCCATCACCTGTTCTATAAGTTCCTGCGCTATGCCAGGCAAGCCTAATAATAAGAGGACCGTAATGTCCGAAGTCCGCGGGCCACCAATCCTGTGAATCAGTCATAAGTTTTCGTAAATCTTCTTTTAATTTCCAATAATCCAAACTATTAAATTCTTTTTTATAATCGAAATCTTCATCCATAGGATTGGACTTAGATGAATGCTGTCTTAAAACATTTAGCCTTAACTGGTTAGGCCACCAATCACGATTTTTTGTCCCGATTTTTCCAAAATTGCTTTTAAATCCGGCTTCTGTTTTCTTGGGGGTACTTCTTTTATTTAAATTTTCTTCCATTGTCTATTTGTTTAGTTTATGAAAATTTTTTTATTAATATAAATATACATATTTTTTTATTTTATAATAATATTTTAACAAGTTTTTTAAATTCTATCAATTTCTGATAATTAACAAAAAGATTAAATTATTAATTCCTGACTCTTGTTTTTCCCTAAAAAAAACG
>VSSL01000498.1_pt1 | contig 11753 bp, 11 predicted proteins | sample 4557531 | NCBI WGS metagenome assembly VSSL01 (sample SAMN10986726, study PRJNA523729) | hot springs metagenome | isolation source: hot springs | place: India:Timba, Gujarat | collected 2018-05-31 | reverse complement strand
CATTTTCAAACCTCTGGTCTTTTTGGTGGTGCATTTCTTCGAGCCCGAATGTTTTTAGCATATCCACCAGAGACCAGATGATATGGCGGCAAATGGTTTCAATATTTCGTCCTTCTGAATAAACTTTGGCTGAAAGAGAAGAATCCGTTAAAGAGTTGAAAATTTGTAAAGTTTTTTGTGATTCTTCCTTAAAATCAGAGATAAAATCTTGTACTTTGCAATACATAATTACTCTAAATTTTATAAAATTGCAATTTAATATTTAAAAACATTACTGATGTTCTCTTTTGTAAAAGGAAAAGTAATCAAGAAAGCCACTTCCTTTATTGAAATTGAAGTCAACGGCTTGGGTTTCGAAATAATGATGTCTTTGAATTCATTGAAGGATGTTGGCGAATTTGGCTCGGAGGCTTTGATTTACACTTATATTGTTTTTCGCGACGATTCTTTCCAAATTTATGGCTTTTCAACTCGGGAGGAGAAAGAAATATTTCGTGAATTGATTAAAATATCTGGGGTTGGACCAAAAATTGCTCTTGCGATTCTTTCATACTTAAAAGTTGAAGAGTTTATAGATTGTGTTGCAAAGAACGAAATCAAAAAAATTGACAGGCTTACCAGGTATTGGTAAGAAAACAGCCGAACGAGTTCTGCTTGAGTTTAGGGAAAAAGTTAAGAAATTAAAAGACAAAGAGCAACCAGAGTTAACAAGCGAGAGTATGCGAGTTTATGAAGAAACAATTTCTGCATTAACAGTGCTTGGATACCAGGAGAATAAAGTTAGAAGTTTGGTTTTAGAACTCATTGCAAAGTTGCCACAAAACGAATTAACTGTTGAGAATGTGCTGAAGCACACTTTGAAGGAACTCGTAAAGTAACAAATTAAAACCAATAGTATGCAAAGCGAAGGAAGATTCCACGCCGATAATTGAAACCTATTCCAACAAAATATTGGTCGAGTAAGTAATAATCGATTCCAATTCCAAAGTTTAAACCAGTTTTGTTTTCCGTTTTGCCAAGATAGTAGAGTTGTCCATAGTCTGTTTGACCATATGGGGTTGTAATTCTTTTAGACTTAGCAAGGATTGAATCCTGTTGCACATAAAACCCGATTGTTGGAGTAATAATGAAATCATCGAATAGTTCAAAGAAATAATAAAAATCTGTTGTAACTAATACATAAGTAAACTTATATTCATCATATTCGCCTTTTTTTGGCAAAGGATATTGAGTGGAAGGATATATATATTTAGGTTTTGAAGAAGCAAAGCCAGTTAAGCCCATCGAGGCGCCAACATTCCAAAAGCGGAAACCAAGAGCAGCACTCAATTTTAAATTATTCCAACCGATTTCTCCGAACACACTTTTAAGATTACTTGCCCAGAAAGATTCTTGTGCATAAGAGTTGAGGCTAATAAATAAAGCAAGTAGAAAAACAACTTTCTTCATAAACTCGTTCCTCTTGTTTAACAATGTATGGGGCGAAACAAAGTTCGCCCCATTTGCGTTGAACTTAAAAGGAATTATTTAACAAATTGTTCTGCATAGTGCTTGGGAGTCAGTTTTTCCCCGGTTGCCTTTTCAATCATATCATTCCAGAAATATTTTGCTCCGGGTGAAAATACATTATCGATGAGATATTTCCCTACTTCTTTCTTGTTGTAGAAACTATAATCTTGTCCGGGATTGCCCTTAAGTACATTGGTTACTATGTAATTGTATAGTTGAGAAGCGAGTAATTCTCCAAGTAGGTAGTTATGGTAGTAGCAAGGACTGGTTGCGATATGAATTTTTGTAGCCCAATCGGGTTCATTTCTTCCTTCTGGCTTTTTAAGTAATTGATACTTTTCGACGAGGTCCCACCACAGTTTATTTAAATCTTGGTCTGGGTTTTCATACATACTTTTTTCAAATCGGAACATAACTTGGGACCAACGGCTGAAGACTAATTGTTGCAGACGCAAAGTTTTTCGTACCTCATCTTTTATTTTGTTCGCTTCGTCTTGTGATATGCAATTCATATCGAGCATCCATTGTGGGTTTGTGGCGAATCTACCGAAAAGCATTGCGATTGCTTCTGTTGTGAAAATGTGTGCGGGAGTTTTCAAATCCCAGGGTAACTTCTCGTCGAGGTATTTTTCGTAAAGTGCGTGACCATTTTCGTGAAGAGTAGTTTCCATCCAGCGTGCATTCGGCTTGATATTGCACAAGATTCTAATGTCTTTAGCATCACGGTCTATGTTGATACAGAAAGCGTGTTGGTTTTTATTTTCTCTTTCGTAAAGGTCGCTTCTTGCAATTATGTCATCTATTGGCAATCCAATAGAAGCATAATAATCCTTTGCCAGTTTTACAATGTCTTTATCTTGGTAATATTTATCTACATCGACATCATAAATTTTTGGTGCTTCTTGGAAGAAGCGATTTTGATAGTGCCACGGCATTAACTCTTCTGGTTTGATTTTGTATCGCTTTGCAAGCACTTCGTCCATAAGTTGTTTTTCCTTTTTAAAAGCATCACGGGTAAGATTATCCAATTCATCGAATAGTTTCTCTATTTCTGCGGGGTCTTGTTCGCTCAATCGTAGGCTCATATCGTGATAGTTCTTGAAACCAAGTTGGCGGGCTACTTCGTTGCGAAGTTTGACGAGTTTCAAAATATCCTCGGCAACCAGACGCCCGATTTGCTTTTGCGATTCCCAAACTTCTTTCAGTTCCTTGCTATTCGTCGAGGTTTTTAAAATTTCCTCTACATCATTATCCGAAAGTTTTTTTGTTTTTATAATTTGTTCTGTATGATGAATATTTGTTTTCGATTTCACTTTGAAGTTTTGTGATTTGATTAAGTTTTGCGGTATCGACTTGTTTGCCAAGAAATGTTAGATATAAAACTTCGATTCTTCGCTTCTTAATTGGGTCGTCGATTAAGTTCGATTCCTTGATTTTCTTAATTCGTTCGAAAAGATTTTTTATTCGAAAGGATTTCGTTGACTTTCATTTCCAGTTTTGCGTATTTTTCCCAATTCTCTGGGGTGCTGTTTGTCGCTGCAACGAAGTATTGAAGAGACATTTCACGATAGGCTGGAATCATCAGCGATTCGTATTCTGAAATCACTTGTTCATACTCTTTTTCCATTTTTGCTTTCTCCTCTTTGTTTACCTTCTCTTTACTGCATCCAATAGAAAATAAGACAACAATTAGTGCTAACAAGAAACTGGCTTTTTTCATAATTTTTCCAATTTTGTTGAACAAAAAAAAGAAAAATTAAAAAAATTTGAAGAAATCGATAAAAGTATTTGGAAATTAAAATTGTTTAACTTAAATTCGTATTGCAGCATAATGGGGATTTTCAACTAATCGGTAGGCAAGCATAACTCTATGAGTTGGGGGGGATTACATAAAGACTCTAATAAAAACTTTGGAAATAGACTTTCTATTTTTTCCCTTGTTTTGTTTTTATTTTTCATTTCCTCAATTATTCTTTTTGCCTTTTATTGGAACAACCAGAAAAAAAATAAAACATTAATCACTATTAGACAAAATGCGCTTTTATGACAAAAAGATTATAGATTCTATAATTGCAAGCAAGATTAATCAAAAAGATGTAATTGATGAATTAATTTCCCAAATTGAAAGAATTGAGTTTGTATCTTATTGTAAAGTATACAAAAAGGATTCCGAAACACTCGCTGTTGAAATTTACGAAAGGGAGCCACTCGCTTTATTTAAAGATACTGCTAATAATTTCTGGATTGTAACAACCGATTACAAAGTTATTTCATCAAACTTTTTGCTGTCCAAATCTTTTCCAATTATCAATGATAAAATTGAACCCAAATTTGCTGTTCAAAAGTGTTATGAATTGCTATCATTTCTGAAAAAGATAAAACAAGATTATCCCGAAGTTTATAATTGCACTGCTGAAATAAAGAAAGAAGGCTCGAATTTTCATATTGTTATGAAAGGCACAAGGACAAACATTCTTCTTGAATCTTCTTCTTGTAGCGAAAAATTGCCATTGCTGACCGAATTGATTAGGAGGAGAGATTTTGGAAAATACTTCAAAAAAGAACTGGACTTGCGAATGGAAAATTTAATAGTTGTTAGATAGATATGGAAAATCGTCAAAAAGGAAAAGAAAGCAAGCAGTCTGAAAAAATCAGTGTCGGTTTAGATATTGGCACTTGGAAGGTGTGTGCTGTTGTGCTTTCTCAAACGGACGGTAGTGAAATGCCAACAATTCTTGGCGTTGGAATTACAGAACGGAAGCGAAGTAAAGCCCGACACGGTCGTATAGATAATGTTGAAAATACAAAGTTGGATATTCGAGACGCAATCGATGCAGCAGTTCTTCAATCCAATGTTCAAATTTCTTCTGTAAATGTTGGATTAATGAACAAGTTGGTGAAGTTTCACGAAAGCCGAGGCTTGGTTTCGATAAGTTCAACGAATAAAATCATTTCTGAAAAGGATGTTCAAAGAGTGTTGGACGAAGCCCGATTAATCGATTTACCCACTGAATACCAGATTATTCATATTTTACCACAAGAATTTATCATAAACAATAATATTCGAGAAATAGTCAATCCAGTTGGTATGAGTGGTAGCAAACTCGAAGTCGAGGCTAAAATTGTTTCTGCTTTGAGTATAGATATAAAAAACATTGGACTTTGCCTTGAACCCAACAATTTAGAGATTGAAAATATTGTATTACAACCATTGGGTACTGGCTTGGCTGTTTTGGACGAAGACGAAATGGAATTGGGCGTTGCCGTTGTCGATGTTGGGGAATTATTCACAGAAATTGGTGTTTTTGTTGATGGTTTGTTGAAATTTGCTTCGACCATACCAGTAGGGGGTCGATACATTACCGAGGACATAAGGGTTTTGCTAAATACAGTTTTTTCACAAGCAGAAGAAATTAAGAAACAATATGGGCATTGTTATCTGCCAAGTCTTCACGAAGACAAACAGATTATGATAGCGGGGTCGAAGAGTCGGCGACCATTGACATTTATGAAAAGTCAATTATGTAGAATTATCCAAGCACGAATGTCGGAGATTTTCAGATTAGCATCAGAAGAATTAAAGAAGTCTGGATTTGTTTCCAAACTTGGTGCTGGTATTGTTCTAACTGGTGGAACAATGATGATTGAAGGGGTCGAAGACCTCGGCGTTGAAGTTTTTGGGATGCCAGTGCGAATTGGATTACCATCGGATTTGAATTATAGTGGTCTGACACAAGAAGTAAATAAACCATATTTCTCGACTGCGGTTGGGCTTGCTCTTTATGGTTTGAAGCATTCCAAGAATATTTCTTTTGAAAAAAATGGTGTGAACACAGATAGTAAAAATGAAAGCAAAAATAGTTTTTTCAATAAAATTGTAGAATTTTTTAAAAAAATTTAGGGGGGGATATGATTGAACTTGACAACTCTTTCGAAGAAATAACCAAAATTTCTGTTGTTGGGGTTGGCGGTGCTGGATGCAACGCCATTCAGAATCTCATCAATTTTGGCATTGATTCTGTTGACCTTATTGCAATCAATACCGATGCCAAGCAACTTCGTGTAAATTCTGCGCCCATTAAACTTATTATTGGTAAGACCAAAACTCGGGGGCAAGGTGCTGGTTCCAATCCCGAAATTGGTCGCCAGGCAGCAGAAGAGGACTATCAAAACATCGTCGAATTGTTAAAAAACAAGGATATGGTTTTCATCACTGCTGGTATGGGTGGCGGAACGGGAACAGGAGCATCTCCTTTGGTTGCAAAAGCAGCAAAGGAGAATGGAGCACTTGTAGTTGGCATTGTTGTAACTCCTTTGAACAACGAAGGAATTGAAAGGTGGGAGAATGCTTTCAAAGGGATTGAAAATCTGCGTAAACACCTTGATGGATTGATAATTATTTCCAATGAAAAGTTATCCAGAGTTTCAAAGGAGCAAAACCTGCCAGTTATGAAAGCATTTCAATATGCAGATAGGGTTGTCTACGATGCAACCAAAGGAATAATCGATTTAATAAACAGTGTTGGAGTAATCAATGTCGATTTTGCAGATGTTAGGACAGTTATACAAGGCAAAGGGGACGCTTTGATAGGAAAGGGAGTTGGGGAAGGTGAACAAAGGGCTCTTATGGCAGTGGAGTCTGCTTTGAATTCACCGCTATTGGAAGGAATTGATTTACGCAACGCACAAAGTGCTTTGGTTAATATCACTTTTGGCGAGGATTTCTACCACTACGAAGTCGACTTGATTTTGAACAAAATTAGAGAAGCAACGAATTCAAACTTAAACATAATTCACGGCTTGGTTGAAGATAACTCAATGGGAAGTAATGTTGCCGTAACTGTGGTGATTACTGGGTTTACTAATTCATTCTTAAAAGAATACGAGGAAAAGAAGAAAATTTCTGTCAAAAAGGAAAAAATGCTAATCAAAGAAGATGAGTTTGTAAAAAATGATGCAGAGGTGAAAATCGCATTTGAACATACTTTAAATTACAAAACCCCCAAGGTTCCAGAAATCGATGAATTATCCGACGATTTGACGACACCTGCATTATTGCGTGAAGAGTACAAAAAAGTCAAAACTATTGAAGTGAATATCCCACCAATGGACATCAACCATACATCGTTAGGCATAATGAAAATCGAAAACTGAACAGAACGAGAAAGATGGAATTATTTTGAACCAAAACCAATCCAAAACTCCGTTTTTAAGTAGGCTGATGGACTAATTGTTCTTTTTGCCTAAAAATTTTAATTTTGTAGGTTTGTAATAATTTATTGATGTGAGCAACGTTTTTTCAATCGACGTAGAGGATTGGTATCATATTTTTAATATACCATCTGCTCCAAAGAGAGAGGATTGGGACAAAGTTCCATCCATTGTAGAATACAATTTCTTAAAACTTTTAGATATTTTAGATTCGCAAAGTTCCAAATCGACTTGCTTTTTTCTTGGGTACGTTGGCAAAAGGTTTCCAAGAATAGTTATCGAAGCCAATCGCCGAGGTCACGAAGTTGCTTCTCACGGATTTTACCATCAGCCAGTCAACCAAATGTCACCAAAGGAATTCTACGAAGATTTGGTGAACAGCAAAAAACTTCTTGAAGACATATCTGGTAGTGTTGTACTCGGCTTTCGGGCTCCTTCGTTTACTGTTACCAACGAAAATCCTTGGTTTTTCGAAGTACTTGCAGACGCTGGATATAAATACGACTCCTCGGTTTTTCCCGCATTTAGATTTTCTCTGGGGGGAATGAAAAAGGGCAATCTGGCTCCCTATGAAATAATTTTGCAAAATGGGATTATAATCGAATTTCCAATCACTGTTGCAAAATTCCTTGGTTTAAGATTTTGTTTCACTGGGGGAGGTTATTTAAGACTTTTTCCATATCCCTTGATAAAATTTTTTAAGAAAAAAGTTGAAAATGAGAATAGACCATTAGTATTCTATATTCATCCTCGGGAAATCGACCCAATGCATCCAAGATTGAAAGCCAACTTTATAAAAAAATTTATGTCATATTACAATATTAAATCAACTGAAGAAAAAATTGTTAATCTAACCCGAGAAACTAAATTTGGTACTTTTAGAGATTTGTTGATCAATTATTTACAAAAAAATGGAAGATAAGCAAACATCCACATTTTTCGATTCTTATGCTGAAAAGTTTGATTCAATCTATCAGACAAAAAGAAGTTGGGTGAATTCCATCTTGAACAGTTTGTTCAGAAAAAGTATGTTCCTTCGCTATAAATTAACTCTTGAGGGATGTAATCCGATTGAAGGAATGACAGTATTCGATATTGGTTGTGGGCCTGGTCATTATGCTATTGCTCTTGCAAAAATGGGTGCTAAGTTCGTTCTTGGAATTGATTTTGCAAGCAGTATGATTGAAATTGCAAAAGAGAGAGCAAAATTTTATAATGTTGAGGAGCAGTGCCAATTTTTAGTAGCCGACTTTTTTGCTTTTGAACCGTCGGAAAAGTTCGATTATTCAATTGCTATGGGTTTTATGGATTATATGCAGAACCCCAAAGAGGTGATAGAAAAAGTTGCAAAAGTTACCAAACGAAAGGCTTTTTTTAGTTTCCCTTCGGACAAAGGTTTTCTTGCCTGGCAAAGAAAAATTCGTTACAAATGGAAATGTCCACTTTATTTATATAGCGAAGAGAAAATAAGAGAACTTTTCAAAGATTTTCCACCAGAAAAAGTTCAGATTAAAAAAATTCAGCGGGACTACTTTGTTACTTTGCTCTTAGATTGAGGGTTTTGCTAATTCCTCAAAAATAGCATTGCAATTCCAATAACTGCAAGAAAGGCTCCAATTACTGATTGTATTGAAAAGCGTTCCTTTTGGATATATCTTGAAATAGGAAGCATAAAAATTGGTTGCAACGACATAATTGTGGCTGCAATTCCAACATTGATGTGTGTAACTGCAATAAAACTAAATGTAATTCCAAGATAGGGTCCAATGATAGAACCAAGGACTAAAAGTCCAAGAGTTTTACCATTTGCTAAATTTTTGAAAAAATCACCGTTTATTCTTTTCGAAAAGATACCAATCATAGTCAGCATTAAGAAAGCAGGAAAAATGCGATAAAAAGTAGCAGAGAGAGGATGTATATCATTAATTTTGAATGCATATTTTGTTAGAATGAGCCCGCCAGCTTGACCAAGAGCAGAAAGGATTCCATAAATTATCCCTTTTGTTGTGATTTTGTATTGGGTAATTTCCTTACCATTTTGTTGGTATACAACGAGGGTGATTCCTGCAAAAGTTAAAATCATTCCAAAGATTCCAATGATTGAGATTACTTCACCAAAAGTAAAATAGGCGATAATTGCACCAAAAGCGGGATTGCTTGCCATCAGAATCATAGTGTACCTTGGTCCTATTTCTTTGAGAGATTTGAACAGGAATGTGTCTCCAAGTACCAAACCAACAAATGCACTTAAAATCAGATATATAAGTTGCAAGTTGGAAGTTTGCAATGAAATTCCAAATACTAAACAAGTGAAAAACATTAGGATTGAGGAAATAAACAAGCGCGAGATGTTTAGATTGAAAGACCCTATCCTCTTCACAACAACAGAAAAGACGTAGGGGGAAAAAGACCATAATATCGACGCTGCAAGAGCACTTAGTTCGCCTATAAGCATTTTTCGCAAAAAAAAAGTACAAAATTAACTTATTATTGCGACTTTTTTTCTAAATTTGTCATTGTCCTTTTTTTGTTTAATTAATCGAGGTAATTATGGCAAGCGTTATTGTCTCTGCTGTTCGAACACCTATTGGTGCTTTTCTTGGTTCTCTTTCGAACTTCACAGCTCCACAACTTGGTTCAATTGTGATTCGCGAGGCTGTGAAGCGTGCTGGTGTCGAGCCGAGCGAAGTTAGCGAAGTAATTATGGGCGAGGTTTTGCAAGGTGGTGTTGGCCAGGCTCCCGCACGCCAGGCGGCTATTTATGCTGGTCTTCCAGTAAGTGTTCCTTGTATGACAATTAACAAAGTATGTGGAAGTGGTTTGAAAGCAGTAATGCTTGCAGACCAGGCGATTAGATGTCAAGACGCAAAGATTGTCGTTGCTGGAGGTATGGAATCGATGTCCAACGCCCCCTATTTTGTAAAAAAGGCAAGAACTGGATTCAAAATGGGGAATGTTGAACTTATTGATTTGATGATTCACGATGGGTTGTGGGATGTTTACAATCAAATTCATATGGGAAATGCAGGGGAATTGTGCGCAAGCGAATGCAATATTTCTCGCCAAGAGCAAGATGAATATGCAATTATGAGTTACAAGCGAGCCTTGGAAGCACAAGAGAAAGGATGGTTCGCCGAGGAGATTGTTCCCGTGGTGATTGAAGACAAAAAGGGTAATATTATTGTTGACAAAGATGAAGAGCCATCGAAAGTGAATTTTGAGAAGATACCGCAACTTAAACCTGTTTTCAAGAAAGATGGTACCGTTACCGCTGCGAATGCATCTTCGATTGACGACGGTGCTGCTGCTCTTGTGGTTATGGACGAAGAAGAGGCTAAAGCACGAGGAATTAAGCCATTAGCAAGGATTATTGCCCACGAATCCCACGCACAACAGCCAGATTGGTTCACCACAGCCCCAGCAAAAGCAATTACCAAAGTTTGCCAGAAGGCTAGAATGAAAGTAGAAGATATTGACCTTTTCGAAATCAACGAAGCCTTTGCCGTCGTTCCGATTGTGACTTGTCGTGAATTGGGACTTCCTTACGACAAAGTAAATATACACGGCGGGGCTGTTTCGTTAGGGCACCCAATTGGAGCCTCTGGAGCTCGAGTTCTTACAACATTGATTTATGCTCTTAAAAAAGTTGGCAAAAAATACGGCTTGGCAACTCTTTGCATTGGTGGTGGCGAAGCCAGCGCTATGATTATTGAAATGATATAAATCCTATCAATTTCTTTCTATTTTGTTATAAATTGAAAATTCATATGTTGGCGCCTAACGAAATGAGCGTAATTAATATTAATTTTGTATTTTTGTTTCATAACTGTTGAGCAATATGAAAGCAAATGTAATAATTAAGAACGGCGGGCCAGAAGTTTTTGAATTCATTGAAAATTATCCAGAACCCAGCATTGGACACAACGATGTTCTTGTAAATGTAAAGTTTACAAGTCTCAATCGAGTTGATTTGCATCTTAGAAAAGGCTATCCAGGTTTGCAACTTGAGTTTCCCCACATACTTGGGGCTGACATTGCAGGAGTGGTTGTTGCCGTAGGCTCCAATGTTTCAAACTTTAAAGCGGGAGATAGAGTTGTTGCATATCCAATTGTTTTGCCAAATGAATTAGACCCAAAATACAATGGAATGGAACATTTAATGATAATTGGAAATACTTTGGAATGCATTTAAAAGGTTCTTACGCCCAATTCGTTTCGGTTCCCGAGGTAAATCTTGTAAAACTTGACAATAGTAAAAGTTTTGAAGAGGCTTGCACATTGCCCGTTGCAGGCTTAACTGCTTATCATTCTGTTGTTTCTGTGGGAAATTTGAAGGAAAATGATGTGTTCTTCTTTTGGGGTGGCTCGAGTGGTTTAGGTGCATTTGCAATTCAACTTGCCAAACTTCAAGGGGCTACTGTTATTACAACTGTGGGAAATGATAAAAAGCGTGCAGTTGTGGAATCACTCGGTGCCGATTATGTATTTAATCACCATAATGACGATGTAGTTTCGAATGTTTTGAAACTTTTCCCCAAAGGAGTGGATTTAGTTTTAGATTATGTTGGGAGCGCTACATTTGATAAGTCTTTGGCGATGTTGAGAAAAAATGGGAAGTTGTTGGTTTGCGGAATGATTACCTCGCCAGAAGTATCCTTGAATTTGCAAAGGTTTTACATCAGGCATTTGAATATTAGTGGCTTATATTTGGGGTCGCCATCCGAATTCAAAGCCCTTGTGAATTTGTTCAACGAAGGCAAAGTTCGACCAAGAATTGATAAAATATTTGATTTAAAGGACGCACCAAAAGCGCATAAGTATATGGAGTCTGGCGAGCACATTGGCAAAATTTTACTCGCTGTCGATTAATAAAATAAATCAAAAATGTTTGTATTTCGGAGGCAAGATTGCCTCCTTTTTATTTTCTTAATCTAATTAAATTTATGGCACAAATTTTTCTTTTTAATTTTCTGATATTTGTAATTCAATTAGTTAATGTAAGTGGTGATTATTCGCCAAAATTTAAGTTTGTT
>VSSL01000497.1_pt1 | contig 11755 bp, 13 predicted proteins | sample 4557531 | NCBI WGS metagenome assembly VSSL01 (sample SAMN10986726, study PRJNA523729) | hot springs metagenome | isolation source: hot springs | place: India:Timba, Gujarat | collected 2018-05-31 | reverse complement strand
GACGGCGTGTGCGCCCCGATCCCAGCGCGCCCGGTAGGGGCGCACCTGTGTGTGCGCCCGAAGAAAATCCGCCCCCCGCAACGGCCCATCGGGGCGAATCTACGGGTGCAGCCGGGGGTTCAGGGGCGGACACGTAGGTCCGCCCCTACACCGGGTTTAACCCTTCGGGGCGGACACGTAGGTCCGCCCCTACGTTCCGGGTACGCGCAGGAGGTCTTCCCGCACGAGAATCTCGGCGATCTGGACGGCGTTGGTGGCGGCGCCTTTGCGGATGTTGTCGGCCACCACCCACATGACCAGGCCGTTTTCCACGGAAATGTCCTTGCGGATCCGGCCCACGAAGGTTTCGTCCCGGCCCGCTGCATCCAGCGGCATGGGATAGCGGCTAAGGCTCGGTTCGTCCACCACCACAACCCCTTCGGCTTTCTCCAGCAGCGTTCTGGCTTCCTCCACGCTTAGGGGCCGATACGTTTCCACGGCCACGGATTCGCTGTGGCCGTAATAGACCGGCACACGCACCGTTGTGGCACAGACCTGGATGGTCGGGTCTTCGAAGATTTTTCGGGTCTCGTTGACCATCTTCATTTCTTCTTCGGTGTAGCCCGTATCGAGAAACGCTCCGATATGCGGCAGGCAGTTAAAGGCGATCTGGTGGGGATAGACGGCTCGGGGCACAGGCTGCGCATGGACGATGGCCTGGATCTGGGCTTCCAGTTCGAAGACGGCCTTTTGCCCGGTGCCGGACACAGCCTGGAACGTCGTCACCACGATCCGTTTGATTTTCGCCGCATCTTGGATGGGCTTCAGGGCGACCACCATCTGGATCGTCGAACAATTGGGATTGGCGATGATCCCCTTATGAGCGCGCACCGCATGGGGATTGACTTCGGGAACGACAAGCGGCACTTCCGGATCCATCCGAAAGGCGCTGGAATTGTCCACCACGACGCAGCCCGCCTGCGCCGCAACGGGCGCGAAGCGACGGCTCACCGCCGCCCCTGCCGAAAACAACGCCAGCTCCACGCCGTCGAAGGACCGTTCGGTGAGTTCCTCCACCGTGATCATCTTGCCGTGAAAGGAGACCTTCTTGCCCACGGACCGGGCCGAGGCCAAAGCCTTCAGGGAGGTTACGGGAAAATTCCGCTCCTCCAGCACCTTGATCATCATGGTGCCCACGGCGCCCGTGGCGCCGACCACCGCGACGCGATAACCCTGCTCAGCCATCCTCGCTTCAGCTCCTCGATTCCAAGTGGTGACGTTTCTTCACGTAGGCCATCAAACCCCCGGAGCGCAGCAGCTCAATCATGAAAGGCGGCACGGGGGCCGCCCGATAGGATTTTCCTCGGGTGGCGTTGGTGATCTCCCCCGTTTCCAGGCACACGGAAAACGTGTCCCCCTGCCGAGCCTCGCGGACAGCCTCCTCGCACTCCAAGATGGGAAGCCCCATGTTGAACGCGTTCCGGTAAAAGATCCGGGCGAAATTCACGGCGATGACGCAGGCGACGCCCGCCGCTTTGATGGCGATGGGGGCGTGTTCCCGGGAGGATCCGCACCCGAAGTTCTTGCCCGCCACGAGGATGTCTCCCGATCGGACCTTGCCCGGGAATTCCGGGTCCGCATCTTCCATACAATGGCGGGCCAGTTCCTGAGGATCAGAAGTGTTCAAGTACCGCGCCGGGATGATGGCGTCGGTGTCCACATCGTCGCCGAAGATCCATACGGGCCCCGTGAATGTGGTCGCGCCGTCGCCGCACGGGCTTGTGGCCGTCGGTTCCGTCATTTTTCCCCCCTCAGCCTGCCCTCTCCCCCCGGGGGGAGAGGAAATCCTGTTAAGCCCTCTTCCCCGAGGAGGAGAGGGCATCCTATCAAGCCCCCTCCCGCGAACAGGGCCGGGAATCGCCCTTGGTCCCTTCCCACCCGACGGGGAGAGGAAATGCTCGTTTAGCCTTCGCCCCCAACGGGGACAATGGAAAATCTTGGCCGTCTCCGATTCTCTAGCGGACTTCGTCGGGGTGGGCGATGCGCCCCAAGACGGCCGATGCGGCCGCCACGGCCGGTGAGCTGAGGTAGACCTCGCTTTCCGGATGGCCCATCCGGCCCACAAAGTTTCGGTTCGTGGTGGCCACGGCCCGTTCTCCGGCCGCGAGGATCCCCATGTGCCCGCCGAGACACGGCCCGCACGTGGGAGTGCTCACGGCCGCTTCGGCATCGAGGAAGATCTGGATGAGCCCTTCGTTCAGGGCCTCCTGATAAATCTTCGGGGTCGCCGGAATGACGAGGCAGCGCACGGAGGAGTGGACTTTGCGGCCCTTGAGCACGGCGGCGGCTTCCCGAAGGTCTTCCAACCGCCCGTTCGTGCAGCTGCCGATAACCACCTGGTCGATGGCGATGGCGGGAAGGTCCGTCACCGGCTTTACGTTTTCCGGAAGGTGCGGCAAGGCCACCATGGGATCCATCGTCGAGACGTCCCAATCGTAGACGGCCTCGTAACGGGCGTCCGCATCGGAGGCGAAAAACCGATAGGGTCTTTGGGCGCGACTTTCGACGTACCGCCGTGTGATTTCATCCGGCGCCATGAGCCCCACCTTGGCTCCCGCTTCGATGGCCATGTTGGCCATGGTCATGCGATGGCTCATGGGAAGGGTGTCGATCACCGGCCCCGCGAATTCCATGGCCATGTATCGGGCGCCGTCCACGCCGATCTGCCCGATGGTGTACAGGATCAGGTCTTTTCCGCCCACCCACGGCTTCAACCGCCCATGGTAGACGAACTTCAGGCTGGCGGGAACCTTGAACCACGTGGTTCCCGTGATCATGGCCGCCGCCAGGTCCGTGCTACCCACCCCGGTGGCAAACGCCCCCAGTGCGCCGTAGGTGCAGGTGTGGCTGTCGGCCCCGATGATGACATCCCCTGGGAGCACCAGACCCAGTTCGGGGAGCAGGGCGTGTTCGACACCCATGCGGCCCACTTCGAAGTAATGGGGGATGTGGAATTCCCGCGCAAAATCCCGAAGCATCTTCACCTGCATGGCCGAGGCGATGTCTTTGTTGGGGGTGAAGTGATCGGGGATCAGGGCGACCCGTTGCGGATCGAACACCTTGCGGGCGCCCGATTCGCGAAACGCCTGAATGGCGATGGGAGCCGTAATGTCGTTTCCGAAACAGAAATCCACGGGGACTTCCAGCAGTTCTCCCGGATGCACGTCCGAACGGTCCGTGTGCGCCGCAAGAATCTTTTCCGCAAGAGTCATGGGCATGGGGATGTTCCTTCCACTTGAGGTTCAGCCGACCGAAGAGCCGTTTTCCCGAGGAAGTTGCCGGCTGTTCTTCCCGTTCTCCGGCGTCTTGGTCCGCCTGAGCGCTCGGACCACATAGCGCACCGGTCCGGAAAGGACATACAGGGTAAAGATGATGAAGAGCATCACCGAGGGCTTGGCCGCCACCACGGTCACCAGAAGCACCAGCACAAACAGGACGGGAAGGGGCCTTCCCTTCACGACTTCCAATTCCTTGAAGCTGTCGAAGGGAATGCTGCTCACCATCAGGAATCCCAAGACGTACGTCATGAGCAGGAAGACCACATGGGCGGGACTGAAATCGGGCCCTTTGATCTTCAGGAGAAACAGCACGGTGGTGGCCACCATGCAGGCCGCTCCGGGGATGGGCAGTCCCGTGAAATACTTCCTGCTGCCCGTGCCCGTCTGCACGTTGAACCGGGCGAGGCGCAGCGCGCCGCACGCGACGAACAGGAAGGCCGCCAGCCAGCCCAACCTTCCGAAGGGTTTCAGCGCCCACAGGTACATGAGCAGTCCCGGGCCGACGCCGAAAGCCACCAAATCCGCCAGGGAATCGTATTCCACGCCGAACCGGCTCGTGGCCTTGGTGAGGCGCGCGATTTTGCCGTCCAGAATGTCGAACATGCAGGAGACGAGGACAGCGATGGCCGCCTTGTCGTAGTGGCCGTTGATGCTGCTCACGATGCCGTAAAACCCGCTGAACAAATTGGCCGTCGTGAAAAGATTGGGGATGACGTAGGTCACCGGTCCGGCCTGACCGTCCTCGGACCATCGCCTCTTCTTGCGTCGCCTGGAATAGAACCGGTTTACGGGATTCGACATAGGATCGTCTCCCCGGCAAAGACCTTCTGCCCCTTGCGGACCAGCACTTCGCCTGTTGGGGGAATGTAGACGTCGAGGCGGGAGCCGAATCGGATCATCCCGAACCGCTCCCCTTGCCGAAGGCCGTCCCCGACGGTGGGCCAAAACACGATGCGACGGGCGATCAGGCCGGCCACTTGGGTGACTACGACGGAGGCGCCGGCGTCGGTTTCAAAACGGATCCAATTCTGTTCGTTTTCCAGGCTTGCCTTGTCCTTGTCCGCCGCCAGGAACCTCCCTTTCTGGTAGAAGACGTCGGCAATCCTCCCGCCCACAGGCGCCCGGTTCACATGGACGTCGAAGACGTTCATGAAAATGCTGATCTTCCAGCAGGGCTGGTGCGTGAACCGGGGTTCCACCGTCTTTTCCACCCCGATGATCCGACCGTCGGCCGGGGACACCACATCACCGGGTCGGGCGTTGGACCACCGGACGGGGTCGCGAAAGAAATGGCCATGAGGACCGTCGCGGCAGCGAGGACGACCGCGGGTACGGCCCAGCCGAGCAGCGCCGCCGTCAGCGTGAGGAAAACCCCGGTGAGCACGTAGGGGAGGCCTTCCGGGACGAAGGGAATGTGGTTTCGAAGGCTCCGAAAATCGGTCTGCTTCGAGGAATCGTCCATCACCGCCGCGTCCTTCCCCCGTCACCCTGCCCTCTTCCCCCGAGGGAAGAGGATGACACAAGCCGCCGCCACTGTCGGATCCACTCCTAGGCGAACTCTTTGGCATCCAGGAAGGGCATCATGGCCCGCAGCCGCTTGCCCACCTGTTCCACAAGATGGGCCCGTTCGCGCTGCCGGATCGCCCGGAACATGGGGGTTCCGGCCTGGTTTTCCAAGATCCATTCGCGGGCGAACGCACCCGTCTGGATTTCTTGGAGGATCTTCTTCATCTCCCGGCGGGTTTCTTCCGTGATGATGCGTTTGCCGCGCGTGTAATCGCCGTATTCGGCCGTGTCGCTGATGGAGTAGCGCATGTAGGACAGGCCGCCCTGGTAGATGAGGTCCACGATGAGCTTGAGTTCGTGCATGCATTCAAAGAAGGCGATTTCCGGCTGGTAGCCCGCTTCCACCAGGGTTTCGAAGCCCGCCTTGATGAGTTCGGAAACCCCGCCGCACAGGACGACCTGTTCGCCGAAAAGATCCGTTTCCGTCTCCTCTTGAAACGTGGTTTCCATCACGCCGGCCCGGGTCGCCCCGATGCCGCGGGCGTAGGCCAAGGCGGTCTGGAGGGCCTGGCCGCTGGCGTCTTGATGGATTGCCACCAGGGCCGGCACGCCGGCTCCCCGCACATATTCGCTGCGCACCAGATGCCCCGGGCCTTTGGGGGCCACCATGACCACGTCCACGTCCTTGGGAGGCACGATCTGGCCGAAGTGGATGTTGAATCCATGGGAAAAGAGAAGCGTCTTGCCCCGGGTCATGAACGGCGCCACATCCTCTCGGTACAGCCTGGCCTGGATGTGGTCCGGGACCAGCATCTGGACCACGTCGGCCTTTTCCGCCGCCTCCCGGGCGCTCACGGGCTGAAACCCGTCTTCCACCGCCCGATCGTAGTTGGCCGACCCCGGCCTCTGGCCCACGATGACCTGAATCCCGCTGTCGCGAAGGTTCTGGGCCTGAGCGTGCCCCTGGCTGCCGTAACCGATCACGGCCACCGTCTTTCCCTGAAGAAATCGTGCATCGGCATCCGCTTCATAAAAAATCCGCATGGATTCTCCTCCCGGCAAAGGATCAATGTTTTTTGGCCCGAGCCAGCGCCGCCTTGCCCGTGCGGGCCACTTCCACAATGCCGATCTGGCCCAGCAGTTCCAGGATGGCCTGGATCTTCCCGTCGTCTCCGGTCACTTCGATGGTGTAAAAATGGGGGCTCACATCCACCACCTTGGCCCGGAAGATATCGACGATGCGAAGGACTTCGGCCCGGGTGTGCTGTTCGGCCCGCACCTTGATCAAGGCCATCTCCCGCTCCACGAATTCCGTGTCGCGAAAGTCGAAGACCTTGATCACGTTGATGAGCTTGTTGAGCTGTTTGATGATCTGTTCCAGGATATGCTGGTCTCCCGTGGTGACCAGAGTGATGCGGGACAGACCCGGCTCGTTGGTTTCCGCCACCGTAAGGGATTCGATGTTGAACCCCCGGCCGCTGAACAACCCCGCCACTCGAGACAGCACGCCCGGCTGGTTTTCCACCAGCACGCCGATGGTATGTTTCAGTCCGTTTGGTCGTGTCATGCTCATACCAGTAGCATCTCCGAAATTTCTTTGCCCGCCGGCACCATGGGATAGACGCCCTCTTCGGGATTCACCCAAAAATCCATCATCACGGGCCTTCGCGTGGAAAAAGCCTCCCGCAAGACCGGTTCCACCTCTTCGGGTTTCGTGGCCCGCAGCCCCACGGCCCCGTAGGCGTCGGCCAACTTGACGAAATCCGGGGAGGCGTCCAGGCACGTGGCGCAATAGTTCTTGTTGTAGAACAGCTCCTGCCACTGACGGACCATGCCGAGAAATCGGTTGTTCAAGATGGCGATCTTCACCGGCAATTCGTGGCACACGGCCGTCATCATTTCCTGGATGTTCATCTGGATGCTGCCGTCCCCGGCCACGTCGATCACCAGCCGATCGGGAAAGGCGGTCTGCGCGCCGATGGCCGCCGGTAGGCCGTAGCCCATGGTGCCCAACCCGCCCGAGGTGAGCAGGGTGCGGGGTTTCGTGAAATGGAAGTACTGGGCGGTCCACATCTGGTTCTGGCCCACTTCGGTCGTGATGATGGCGTCTTCGCTGGCCAATTCGAAAATCTTTTCCACCACGTACTGCGGCTTGATCCCCTCCCCTTCCTGCTTGTAGGCCAGCGGATAGGTTTCCCGCCACTGGCGGATCTGATCGAGCCACGGAAAGCGCAATTCATCCAGGTTCTCGATGGGTTCCTTTTCCACCAGCTCGTTCAGCCGCTGCAGGGCCCTCTTGCAGTCGCCCACGATGGGGATGTCCACCAGAACGTTCTTGCTGATGCTCGTGGGGTCCACATCGATATGGATGATCTTGGCCTTGGGGGCGAAGCCGGAAATTTTCCCCGTCACACGGTCGTCGAAGCGAGCCCCGATGGCAAACAGCACATCGCAGTTCTGCACGGCCATGTTGGCGCGAAACGTCCCATGCATGCCCAACATGCCCAGCCACAGGGGATGGGGGACCCGTTCCCCTTTGTCGTTCTTGACCACGGCGGGGAATCCCCCCAGGCCCATGAGCGTCGTCGTGACGGGGGCTTTGAGCATTTCTGCCAGACGCAGCAATTCCTTGTGGGCGCTCGAGATGATGACGCCGCCTCCGGCGTAGAATACGGGCCGCTTGGCGGTTTTTAACAGCTCCCAGGCACGATGGATCTGCCCCTGGTGGGGTTCCACCGTCGGCCGATACCCGCGCAGGTGCACCGCCTTGGGGTAACGGAACTCCGTGGAAGACTGGATGACATCCTTAGGCAGGTCCACGAGGACCGGACCCGGCCGGCCCGTGCGCGCCAGATAGAAGGCTTCCCGGATGACGCGCCCCAGGTCGTTGACGTTCTTGACCAGGTAATTGTGCTTGGTGCACGGTCGGGTGATCCCGACGATATCCACTTCCTGGAAGGCGTCATTGCCGATCAGCGGCGTGGGGACCTGCCCGGTAAAGATCACCATGGGCACCGAATCCATGTAGGCCGTGGCGATCCCGGTGACCGTGTTGGTGGCGCCCGGGCCGGACGTCACCAGGCATACGCCCACCTTGCCCGTGGCCCGGGCGTAGCCGTCGGCCATGTGCGCGGCCCCCTGTTCATGCCGCACGAGAATATGGCGGATGGGATGGTTCGGCATCTCATGGTAGATGTCCAACACCGCACCGCCCGGAAAGCCGAAGATGACTTCGACACCTTCCTTTTTCAGACACTCAAAAAAAATCTGGGCTCCTGTCAGTTTCATGGGCTTCCTCAAAAGACCTCGGGGCACCGGCCGCGGTCTGTTCCCGCATGGCGCCCCCGCAGAGGGTTTGATGTTGGCTAACTCATTTTCTTTCTTCGCCTTTCCTTCGGTGAAGGGTCACTTTAGAGAAATTACCCCGGAGTGTCAACGACCGCGCATTGACAAACCGCCGTGGGTGTACGATTTTGGGCGCCGTTGGTCTGTGCCGAGAATCGTCGGAAGGATACCCTCATGAAGGTTCAGCCCCATTGTTCGGTGACCCTGCACTATACCCTGGAACCCATGGACGAAGACCCTTTCCCGTACCCCACGGGTCCTTTCCGCATGGAATGCCTCGTCGGCCATGAGCGCCTGCCGCCGCCCATCGAACAGGCCGTCCTGGGCCTGCAGGAAGGGGAGCAGGTGGAAGTGGTGCTGAAGCCGGGCGAACTCGTCGAAGACCCTTCCTCGGGGCGGCCGGTTCCTGTGCCCGTGGACAAGATCGCCGAGGAAGGCCCTCACCCGGAGGGGGCAGTGCGGCATATCATGGATGAAGCCCGACGCCTCCAACCTTTTCGCGTGGTCAAACAGGACGAGGCCATCGTGTGGGCGGATTTCAGTCATCCTTTCGCGGGGCGGGCCTTCCGCTTGCGGATCCGGGTGGAAAACGTCCGCTGGGCCACGTTGGAGGAAATCAAGAATGCGGCGCGTCACGGCGCGCCGCATTGAGGCTTTGAAGGCATGTTCATGGACGCGAAGAAAGACCCACTCGCCTCGGATGAGCGCACTCGGAACGAAAGCCTCGGCGCCGTCGCCCATTTCTTTTTTGAAATGGGCATGCTCAAGCGCACCGCTCGATCCGGTTTCCAGTTCTTAGGTTCCGGCAAAGAATCCGTGGCGGACCATTCCTTTCGCGTCGCCGTCATCGGCTACGCCCTGGCGCGGCTCACCCGCCATCCCGACCCTTACCGGGTCCTTTGCCTGTGCCTGTTCCACGATGTGGCGGAAGCGCGCACGGGGGACATGAACTACGTGAACAAGCAATACGTGACGGTCGACGAGGCCAAGGCGGTGCAGGACCTCACGAAGCCGCTTCCCTTCGGGGACGAGCTGCGATCGTTCATCGAAGAATACCGGGAAGGCGCTTCCGAAGCGGCCCGGCTGGCCCATGATGCGGACCAATTGGACCTTTTGCTGGAACTGAAACAGCAGAAGGATCTGGGCAACGCCTATGCGGTCGACTGGATTCGATACGCCGTGGAACGCCTGCAAACGCCGGTGGGTCGCCGAACCGCACAGATCATTCTAGAGACCGACTCGGCGGCCTGGTGGTTTGACGGCCATGACGATTGGTGGGCCAAACCCCACCGAGAGCCGCCGGAGTGAGGCGAGGGTGCGGTTGTGTTGGGGTGCGCTCCGCGCATCCCAACCTCGTTTCCTTATCCCTTTTTCTTGGGTTTGCGGTCGAAGAGGGAAACCACCTTGGGGGGCGCCTCCCCGACGCCTTTTCGGGACGGCGCCAATTCTTCTTCGCCGGGTTCGTCCTCGCCTCCGGGCGTCACACCCTCCTCGGCCGGGGCTTCCACCTTGACCAGGCGCATGGGGTGACCGCCCATGGTGAATTCTTCGCCGTTGATGTAGGCCTCCCGCAAAATCCAGGTGACCGTGATCAGGGGAACCTGCAGGACCAGCATCTTCACCTGCCACCATTCCGGTTTGGGATCCGGGGATATCTTTTCAATCCGGGCGAAAAACGCCGGCTTGCCTTCGATGTGGACCAAAACCAGATCGCCTTCTTGTGTCATGGATGACGGGCTCTCCCTTCCCATTCTTAGAATCCGTGCGTCTGTTGACCCCTTTTCGCCCCATCGATACGTTCCAGCAAGCGGCGGATCTTTTCGCCCGCCCGGAGGCCCTCCGTCCATTCCGTCGGAAGCGCCCCATATCCAAGGTGCGCGCCGAGGACCATGCCCACCAGGAGGCCCCGGCCGGCCGAATCACCACCGACCATGACGTTTTGGATCAGGCCCTCGCGCAGATCGTCGGCGTATCGGGCGATGAGATGCACCACGGAGGGAAAGGCTCCGTCCACCGCACAGCTTTGTCCGAAGTCCAAAACCGCCGCCTCCGTTTCCATGGATGCGCTCTCCAGACCGTGACGCACCCAGGAAGCCGCCGGATCCCGGAGCGAAAGTTCTGCGAGCCCGATTTCCAAGGCATCCGCCGGATGCCTTCCCGAAAGGACATGCAGAGCCACCCGGGCGAAATACCCCGCCGCTTCCACCACCTCGGGATGGTTGTGGGTCATGGCCGTCTGAGCCCGGACCGCCGCGAGACAGGCTTCCGGATCGACCCGGTATGCATAGACAAGTGGGGCGATCCGGCCCGCTCCCGCAAGGTCCGACGAAGACGAGCCGGAAATTTCCGGTCCGTGCCCTTGGGCAAACCTTTGGAGCGTCGCCTTTGTGGCTTTGTCCACGTAGCCCCGGTAATCTCGAAAGAGCGTGCGCCATCGATCGGCGAAATCGTCGAGGTGGAAACGCCCGCCGTTTTCGGCCAGGGATTCCAGAAGGACGAGCATCTGATCGCCGTAATGGGTTTGGTCTCCGGCCGCTTTTCCCGGATGATAGGAATCCGGCCCCGGCGCCAGGTACCGGTCCACCTGCCCGAATCGTTTTCTGACGACCGCCGGGTCGTAGATCCAGTGCGCTCCCAAGGCCAAGGCATCGGCGGCGAAAGTCGCCCACACCATTCCGTGCGCCCTCTCGTCCATGGGATGTCCTTTCGCTTGTCCAGCACGGCCGCCAGGATCTAGCCGGCGTGCAGGTTCAGGATATGGCGGCAGCATCGGTGATGATAAGTCACATCCAATCCATAACGTGACTGGAGCCGTTCGTCCATGAGGAAGTGCACCGTGGGAAGATCTTCCACGAGGCAGCCTTGATGGAGGATCAGGGTCCGATCGGTGAGCGCCGACACGAAGCACAGATCATGGCTGATAAGGATCAGGGTGCTCCGGAGATCGTCGAGAATCCGAAGGAGTCGTTCCTCGTTTTCCGGGTCCAGGTTGGCCGTCGGTTCGTCCAGGATGAGCACGCGCGGTTCCATGGCCAACACGGCGGCCAGGGACAGTCGCTTGCGCTCCCCGCCGCTCAGGTGATGCGGGACCCGATCCGCCAGGCCTTCCAAGCCCACCACGGCCAGGGCCTCCTCGACCCGGCGGCGGAGTTCGGAACCTCTAAGCCCCAAGTGCTTGAGCCCGAAGGCCACCTCATCGAAGACGCTCGAGGTCACCACCTGGTCCATGGAATCCTGAAAGACGATCCCCACATGGCGCCACAGATCCTTCAGCCGCCGCCCCTCCACGACTTCCCCATGGAAACGATGGATCCCGGTGCCCCGCCGAACCCCCACGAGCACCGACGCCAGGGTGGATTTTCCGGCTCCGTTTTCTCCGAGAAGGGCGACCCGTTCCCCGTCGTGAAGCCGAAACGAAACCCGCCGAAGGCCCCACGTGCCGTCCGGGTAACGGAAGGAATAGTCTTGGAGCTCTAACACGGCGGGCGCGGCGCCTTCGTTTCGGGATTCGGTTCGGGAAGGACCGGGGGGGGAGTGCGCGTGAACATGGGTATGCCCGGGGCCTTCATGGGGGGCGCTCGCGTGGG